>Ga0255753_1003410_pt1 | contig 16570 bp, 10 predicted proteins | sample 041ome_10_FD_179953 | JGI IMG/M metagenome (GOLD analysis project Ga0255753, IMG submission 179953) | Coastal salt marsh microbial communities from the Groves Creek Marsh, Skidaway Island, Georgia - 041412US metaG (version 2) | ecosystem: Environmental > Aquatic > Marine > Intertidal zone > Salt...
CCTACCCGGATCATGCATTCATAGGCGAGGAAGGCGGCCGCTCTGGTCCAGACGATGCCGATTACGTTTGGGTTATTGATCCGCTCGATGGCACGACTAACTATCTGAGGGGCATTCCACACTACGCCGTTTCGCTGGCCTGCCTATTCAAAGGTAAACTCGAGCACGCCTGCATCGTCAACCCTGTTCTGCGCGAGGAGTTTACGGCTTCTCGAGGTCGAGGCGCACAATTCAACGGCCGACGCATGCGCGTCAGCAATGCACTGGGCCTTGAAGGCGCGCTGATTGGCACCGGCATTCCGTTCAAAGGCCACTGTGAGGCTGAGTTACCGGCTTATGCGAGCTGTCTTGCCGAGATAGCGGGACGCTCCGCTGGGATACGACGCGCTGGCGCCGCTTCGCTCGACCTAGCCTACGTAGCCGCAGGCCGCCTAGATGCATTTTGGGAAATGGGCCTATCAAGCTGGGATATGGCAGCAGGCGCATTGCTTGTAAAAGAGGCCGGTGGACTCGTTGGCGATTTCGAGGGTGGTGAACGCTATCTTGACTCAGGCAATATCGTTGCGGGCAACCCGCGCACGTTTAAAGCCGTTCTTCAAATCGTAGGCAGCAAGACCAAAGCCAGCTAATCAAGCAATGATCGGAGAGCCGACATAAGTCGAGCTCTCCAATCATACAGATGGCCCACGGTACTTAGGCTCCCCACCCATCCTAAAACATTTCGCGTTCTTAGCTTCACCATGCCATCGTTCAACCGCTCTCTTCGAAGTAGACATCAGAGGTCGCACTCCGCCAAAGCAGGAAAGTATCCCAACGCGCCCAATTCCGACGCGAATAAACTCACGGATCGAGAAGTAGATCCTCTTCGTCGGCGCCTTCTTTAAGCGGGATAATTAAGTCATCTTTACTCACGCCAAGCGCAATCAACAAGTTAGCCGCAACGTAGATTGAAGAGTAGGTTCCGACAAAAATACCGACCAGCAGAGCGATAGCGAAGCCGCGAATCATTTCACCGCCGACGAGTGCGAGCGACACCAATACGAGCAGGGTCGTCAACGAAGTCACCAAAGTTCGACCCAGTGTCTCAGTGAGTGATTGATTAATCACCTCGATTGGATCTGTGCGACGTAACTTCCTGAAATTTTCACGGATACGATCACTCACAACGATCGTGTCGTTCAAGGAATAACCGATCACGGCCAGTACCGCGGCAAGCACCGTCAGATCGAATTCAAACCCAAATATAGAAAAGAACCCCAAGACGATGATCACATCGTGCGCCAAAGCGCCCACGGCACCCAGTGCGAACTTCAGCTGAAAGCGAAATGCAATGTAAAGCATCACGAGACCCAAGGCCAACAGCATTGCCAGACCGCCTTGCTCTCGAAGCTCTTCACCGACTTGCGGCCCCACAAACTCAATACGACGTAGTTCGACATTCGCCTCGGAACTGTTCTGCAGAATGGCGAGAAGCGCAGCGCCCTGCTCATCAGACGTGCCAGCCGGCAGACGAATCAGTACATCACGGTCCGTGCCAAAGCTGACCACCAGTGCGCCTTCATAGCCCTCGGTGTCGAGTGTTGCTCGAATAGCGGGCAGATTCGCGCTGTCAGCATACTCAACTTCAACCAAAGTACCACCCGTGAAATCGAGCCCCCACTCCAATTCTTTCACAACGAGCGACCCGATACTGGCAAAAATAAGTGCCAAAGAAAGCACAGCAGCAGGCCAACGCAAGGCCATGAAATTAATCACTTTCATTTCGCCACACCTCCAATAGACAAGGTTTTGAGCTTACGCCCGCCAAAAAACAGATTAACCAGCGCCCGCGTACCGATAATCGCAGTGAACATCGACGTCAGAATACCGAGAGACAGGGTCACGGCAAATCCTTTGATAGGACCGGTGCCTACCGCATACAGAATAACCGCCACAATTAAGGTCGTGATGTTCGCATCCAGGATCGTGCTTAAGGCCTGCTGGAAACCACCGTTGATCGCCATTTGCGGGCTCGCGCCGCCATTGAGCTCTTCCCGAATACGGGAAAATATCAATACGTTCGCATCCACGGCCATACCCACCGTCAAAACGATGCCCGCGATACCGGGCAGCGTGAGCGTGGCGCCAAGCAACGACATGCATGCCAGCAACAAAACCAAGTTACAGGTGAGCGCGACCACAGCTATCGCGCCAAAAGCACGGTAGTAGAGGAGCATAAAGAGCACAACCAGCGCCAAACCCAGCTGCACCGATTTTACCCCCAAGCGAATGTTGTCGGCCCCAAGTGAGGGACCTACTGTTCGCTCTTCTACAAAGGAGATCGGGGCTGCGAGCGCCCCCGCGCGCAGCATCAGAGCAAGTTCGCTCGCCTCAAGCGGGCTGTCTAATCCGGTAATCTGGAACTGAGCGCCTAAGGCTTGTTGAATAACGGGCGCTGTAAGAATACGTTTTTCATCGAAGGGTACTTTTATTATCTCTTCTTCGCCATCTGAACCGATCTCGTAGCGTGTTTGATACTTGCGCTCGATGAAGAGTACCCCCATTCGGCGCTTCACGTTATTTCGCGTCGCTCGCGACATTAAGGTGCCACCCTCTCCATCCAAGCTGATACTGACGTTGGGCCGACCATTTTGATCGAACCCAGCCGCTGCGTTGGCAACGCGTTCACCGGTAATGATAACGTCACGCTCGAGCCATTCGCTCATACCTTGGCGATCGTCATTGCGATATTCGAAACGCTGCCGCTCGGAGGGTCGGGCATCCGTCGCAGCAACCAAGCGAAACTCAAGGTTGGCTACTTTACCCAGAATACGTTTCGCCTCGGCTGTATCTTGAATCCCAGGAAGCTCAACCACAATTCGATTGCGGCCCTGGCGCTGCACCAATGGCTCGGAAACGCCCAATTCGTTCACTCGATTTCGGAGCGTCGTTAAGTTTTGCGCGACGGCATAGTCGATCAACTCAGCAACCGCTTGCTCCGTCATAAAAGTGCGCAAAGAAAACTGTTCTGCTTCGTCAATTCGATCCAACATGAGTTCAGGCATGGCGTCAGCGATAGCGGAGCGCGCATCCTCACGCTCCTGCTCTGAGCCAAATTTAGCGAGGACTGAACCGTCTTCTCGAAGATCAGCCAAACCTCTTATACGCGTTTCTCGCAACGTTTTCTTAATAGCGCTTAGGTAATATTCATGTCGGCGTTCGAGTGCCGCACCTACGTCAACCTCGAGCTTGAAGTGCACACCACCACTCAAGTCCAATCCCAGATTCATCGGCTGTGCGCCGAGACTCAGAAGCCAAGCGGGCGTAGTGGGCGCCAGGTTCAAAGCAACAATGTAACCGTCTCCGAGTGCCCTAGCAATTCTGGCTTGTCCCACCAGCTGCGCCTCTGCATTTTCCAGTCGAACGAGTGCATTGCGCTCATTCGCTGCGATCTCCTCGCCAAAATAGGCAATACTCGCCTCATCTAGAGCACCCAAGGCGCGAGTCAAGGTCGCCTGTGTGATTTTCTGACCGCTGCTGGCGCTCGTTATCTGAATGGCCGGGTCAGGCGCATAAAGGTTAGGAGCCGAGTACAAAAAGCCAAACAGTACGACGGCTAGAACCAACAAGTTTTTCCACAGGGGGTATCGATTTAACATAGTGCTCTCAAAGATTACTCGTCCATGTCGCCTAGCAACAAAAACGAGGCATTATAAATAAGCGAATAGCAGGTACAAGAATTCATAACCTAAGCCATCCAAACTCTGGCGTTGCGGAATAAGCGCATCCAAGGACCATCTTCTAGCCAGTCCTCGGGACACCATGAATGTTGTACCGCGCGGAAAACCCGTTCTGGATGGGGCATCATGATGGTGACACGGCCATCCTCGCTACTGAATCCGGTGACACCCATCGGCGAGCCATTCGGGTTCGCGGGATAGGTTTCTGCGGCCCTATGCTTATCATTTACATAGCGCAATCCGGAGATACCCGCGTCCAAAGCAGCCGCTTGAGCGCTCGCATCACGCCACACTGCGCGTCCTTCACCGTGTGCCACAGCAATAGGTATGACAGATCCAGCCATTCCCTCTAACCAAACAGATGACGAAGGCAATACCTCAACCAAAGTCAGCCGAGCCTCGAACTGCTCCGACAAGTTTCGTTCAAATGTCGGCCAATGCCCAGCGCCGGGGATAATACCAGACAGTTGGGATAGCATTTGGCATCCATTGCACACTCCCAAACTTAGGGTATCCTTACGCTCAAAAAATCGCTGGAATTGATCGCTTAGCGCCGCGTTGAACAGAATGCTTTTCGCCCAACCCGAGCCCGCGCCCAAAACGTCCCCGTAGGAAAACCCACCGCAGGCGACGAGGCCCCTGAACTCATCGAGAGAATGCCGCCCCGACACCAAATCATTCATATGAACATCGACCGCTTCAAAACCAGCCATGTGGAACGCCGCAGCCATTTCAAGCTGGCCGTTGACGCCCTGTTCGCGCAGTATAGCCATTCGCGGTCTCCGGCCCGTGTTTATGAAGGGCGCGGCGATATCGCTATTCAGGTCAAAGTTGAGTTTGACGTTCAGGCCTTTTGAATCGGGGGTAATGCTATCGTACTCTTCTTGCGCGCAGAGTGGATTATCGCGCAACTTTTGCATCTCGTAGCTGGTTCGAGCCCAAATCTTGTGCAGCGAAGTTCGACTCTCAGCGAACAACACCCCGTCTTCAACGGCGATACTGATATGGTCTCTATCACTTACAAAGCCCAAGGGCACCAAGCAGTCAGATAGACCCAATTGCTCCGCACGAGACACAAACATATCCGCCTTAGCAGGCTCAAGTTGCACTACAGCGCCGATTTCTTCGCTGAACAAAACGCTCAGAGCTCGATCGCTTCGACAAGTCAGATCTAAATCAAGGCCACAGTGACCGGCAAACGACATCTCGAGCAGCGATACAATCAAGCCTCCGTCTGAACGGTCGTGATAAGCACAGACCGCTTGGTTGGCAATACCCCATTGCATCAATTCAAACAGAGCTTTAAGGTCAGCTGCACTTACGTCCGGTGCTCGATCACCGAGCTGCATGAAACACTGAGCGAGGATGGAACCGCCCAAGCGATTCTGAGAGCGCCCCAAGTCAATCAACATAAGTGGGGCTTCTGGATTGCGCTTAAGCTCTGGCGTTAAGGCCTTGCGGACATCAGATACCGGCGAAAACGCAGACACGACCAAGGAGACGGGTGCCGTGACGGCCTTTTGCTGGCCCTCATCCTCCCAGACCGTTCGCATCGACATGGAGTCCTTGCCCACGGGGATCGTTATACCTAATTCAGGACAGAACTCCATACCCACCGCATGAACGGTATCGTACATCACGGCATCATGATCCGAATAGCCAGCTGCACACATCCAGTTAGCGGACAATTTGATGTCCGACAGCTGATTTATCGGCACACCGGCGAGGTTCATTATGGCTTCTGCCACCGCCAAACGCCCAGAGGCAGGACCACTAATTAACGCGACTGGAGTCCGCTCTCCCATAGACATCGCTTCGCCAGCGTAACCCGTATAATCAACGGTCGTGATCGCGTGGTCAGCTACCGGCACTTGCCATGGCCCAACCATCTGATCACGACTCACGAGGCCAGTAATAGTGCGATCACCTATCGTGATCAAGAAGCTTTTGCTACCAACAGTAGGGTGACTTAGCACTCGGCTCAAAGCTTCACTAAACGTGGTTTGAATATCCAAGGCCGGCAGTTCAAACATCTTTCGTGTGACTTCGCGATGCATTTTCGGCGGCTTGCCGAACAGTATCGACATCGGTAAATCCACAGGCGCGTTTTCAAAATAGCCATCGCTGACCGCTATGTGAAGCTCCTCAGTCGCTTCACCAACAACAGCAAAGGGGCATCGCTCTCGCTCACAGATTTCCCTAAAGATCTCGATATGGTCAGGCTCAACCGCAAGGACATATCGCTCCTGCGACTCATTACACCAAATAGCCAAAGGCGACATACTAGGCTCATCGTTTGGCACATCTCGAAGCGCAAAACGACCGCCCCGACCTCCGTCTTTCACAAGCTCGGGTAACGCATTGGAAAGACCGCCCGCGCCCACATCGTGAATGAATGCAATGGGGTTGTCAGCGCCCAATTGCCAACAGCGATCGATCACCTCTTGGCAACGCCGCTCCATCTCCGGGTTTTGCCGCTGAACCGATGCAAAATCCAAGTCGGCTGCAGAGGCTCCGCTCGCCATTGACGAGGCCGCCCCTCCACCCAAACCGATTTGCATGGCTGGACCACCGAGTACCACCAACTTCGCCGCGGCTGAAAACGCACCCTTTTCGACATGCTCTTCACGAATATTGCCGTAGCCACCCGCGATCATAATGGGCTTGTGATACCCGAAGACCACCTCGCCCTCCGCCGTACTCAAAGGCAGCTCGAAGCTCCGAAAATACCCATTGAGGTTAGGTCTTCCAAACTCGTTATTAAATGCGGCACCGCCTATCGGCCCTTCCAGCATAATATCGAGTGCTGAAACAATTCGATTCGGCTTGCCGTAAGGCATCTCCCAGGGCTGTGGAAACGTATCGATGTGTAAATTAGACACGGTAAAACCCGTCAAACCGACTTTCGGTTTCGAGCCACGCCCCACCGCGCCTTCATCACGTATTTCACCACCCGAACCTGTACCCGAGCCAGAGTATGGGGCAATCGCGGTCGGATGGTTGTGTGTTTCAACCTTCATTAGCAAATGTATGGGCTCTTCAGAAAAGCCGTAGACGTCCGTCCCGGGCCAGGGGTAGAAACGATTCCCTACAGGCCCTCGTACAACAGCAGCGTTGTCAGAATAGGCAGAAAGCACATTTTCACCACCGCAAGCGTAGGTGTTGCGGATCATGCCAAATAAAGAATGCGGCTGATCCTCGCCATCAATGGTCCAACTCGCGTTAAAAATCTTGTGGCGACAGTGCTCAGAATTCGCCTGCGCAAACATCATCAGTTCAACATCAGTTGGGTTACGCCCCAAGTTCTGGAAGCTTTCTACTAAGTATTCAATCTCATCAGCGGCCAATGCGAGACCCAAACTCTTATTGGCCTCAACGAGCGCATCAAGTCCTTGCGACACGACATCAACGGTAGTCATAGGCGCAGGCGTATCGGTGTCAAAGTAGGCGTTAAACTCGGCCCAGCTGTATACCAAGCTCTCCGTCATACGGTCGCACAACACAGCATGAAACTGATCGCTCAGCTTATCAAGATCACGTTCGAACTCATAAATCACAACGCGCTCTATGCGCGACACTTTCGATAAACCGCAGTGCTTGCTGATATCCGTAGCCTTGCTCGACCAGGGTGAGATGGTGCCAAACCGCGGACTTACGATACACTGTCGCGGGTCAGCACGACTGGAATCGACTATCTCATCTGCGTTGAGCAAAGATCTGAGTCGATCGATTTCGTTGTCAGACAACTCGGCGGTACTATTAACGAGATAGCCGTAAAACGTGTCTACTACAGCGCCAGCCGTATGGCCCGCATGAAGCTGGGCGTTAATTTTAGCAAGACGAAAAGTCGAAAGTGCATTAGCACCGCGGAGAATGAGCATGCTTTACAGGACTCCATGCTATCGAGCGCAAGAAAGCGACGAAGTGTACCGTAAGTCGCAGCGCATGGCGACGAAATGCGATGAAAAGACACCTAAATTCGCCTCAAAACTGGCTTGGCTTTTAACGACACTGGTTCTATTGTCATTAACCACGGGATGTGAGCGAACCGACACTCTAGAAGCAATCAAAGAACGTGGGACGCTGCGTGTCGTTACTCGCCTAAGCCCTACGACGTATTACCGAGACAATACGGGACACACTGGATTTGAGTACCAACTTGCTGAGCGGTTTGCTAATCACTTAGGAGTTCAACTAGAATTGAGCACGGAGAGCACGCTGAGCGGCGTTTTCAGACGCTTGCGCGAGGGCTCAGCCGATATCGCTGCCGCGGGGCTGACTCTAACGCCCGCTCGCGGCGCCGAATTTTTGCACTCAGAGGCGTATTTATCAGTACAACCGCAGGTCATATACCGAACGGGCAACACACGCCCGAGCACACTAGCCGAACTCAGCACCCAGACCATATTGGTTCTAGAGCAATCAAGCCATCTTGAGCAACTCAAGAAATTGTCGGAAACACACGCCGACCTAGATTGGAGAATCATCGCTACTACCGACTCATCAGATCTGCTCGATGCGCTCGATGACGAGCACCCGGTCGCTATCTTGGACGACTATGAGTTCAAACTGCAGCAGCCACTTTATCCGCGCTTAAAACCGGCGTTCGACATCTTCGCCAAACAGTCTCTTACATGGTATTTCAATGCCAAAAACGACAGTAGCAACTTGTTAGAAAGTGTTAATTTGTTTCTGCAAGAGATTAAAGAAGATGGGGTGCTAGACGGCCTAGCTCAGACCTTCTTCGACGTTGAGCCGCTGGTCTCCCGCGCTGGGTCATTCACCTTTTCACAGAATATGGAAGCCGTTCTGCCTAGCTACGAGCATCTCATACGCCAAGTCGCAAACGAGTACAACATCGATTGGGCTCTACTGGGAGCCATGTCGTACCAAGAATCACACTGGGATCCAAAGGCAACATCGTTTACCGGGGTGCGGGGCATGGTGATGCTCACTCGACGAACAGCGAAAGAATTGGGTGTGAAAAACCGCTTAGATCCGCTCGAGAGCCTGCGCGGAGGTGCGCGTTATTTAGTGAAATTAAAGCGAAGATTAGACCCATCCATAGCCGAGCCGGACCGCACTTATCTCGCTATGGCAGCATATAATATTGGTATGGGGCACCTCCAGGATGCACGCACACTGACCCGCGCAGAGGGCGACAACCCAGACTCTTGGGTTGATGTCATGAAGCATCTTCCCAAACTCCAAAAGCCTACCTATTATCGAAAGGCTCGATTCGGTTATGCCAGAGGTAATGAAGCCGTGACTTACGTTCAGAACATACGTCATTACGCTAACGTACTATCCTGGCGGGATATTTCAGAGGGACAAATCTTACCCTCCCACAACAGCCGCGACTATTTACCCGAGACACTTCAAAATTTACCCATTCTGGGTTTTTAGCGCCTTTTTTGCGTCTCTTCTAGCGCGAAAAAAATCACTCAACAATTGTGAAGAAGCATCTGCGCAAACGCCTTGCTGCCAGAGAACCCGATGATTTAGATGAGGCATATCGAGCACCGCGCACTGACTGCAAATAGCACCCGCTTTGGGCTCTGACGCGGCAAACACCAAACGTCCTATCCGAGCGTGCACCAAGGCGCCCGCACACATTACGCAAGGTTCCAAGGTCACGTACAAGGTGGCACCGATAATTCGGTGGTTCTCCAGTACCGATGCAGCCTCTTTCAAGGCCAAGACCTCCGCGTGTGCCGTGGGGTCGCAACTCGATATCGATCGATTGAATCCACTCCCCAGCATGACCTCATCACGCACCAGAACCGCTCCCACCGGTACCTCTCCTGCATCCCCCGCGGCTTTGGCGAGCAGCAGAGCTTGCGACATCCAATACCTGTCGATTTCCTCTGACATAGACAGAGTTACCTCCTCAATTGCGACGGCCTGCGCTTTCAAAGCAGGGGTAAATGCTTCAAACTACGCGTTTTAATTGGACCACTCGTTTATTCCGAAGGAATCTTACCACGTGACACCATATACACCAGATCACACTGACGCTTGGGCGACCCTCAGTAACATGGCGAAACATCCGCTGTCGATTGCGGAGACTTTCCGAGCCGATGACCAGCATACTCAGCGATGGTATTTCCGAGCTGCAGGCATTGAATTTGATTTTAGCAAACACGGTCTCTCTCAAACGCATCTCGACGCCTTGCTTGAACTCGCCAAACAGTCTCCATTAGAGGCTCGACGCGCTGACTTTTTAGCGGGCAACGCAATCAATCAGAGTGAGAATAGAGCGGTTCTCCACCCCGCCCTCCGTGACTTTGGCGATATCGAAGCCTTAACGAGTCAGTTTCGCTCAGACGTTGAACGCCAAAGAGAGCAGATGCTCGAAGCGGCGGATCGGGTTCGGTCTGGAATTTGGCGCGGCCTGAACGGAGAACAGTTCACCGACATCATAAACATCGGTATCGGTGGTTCGGATTTAGGTCCTAAGCTCGCATACGAGGCTTTACGAGAGTTTCGAACAGACAATCTGCGGGTACACTACATCTCTAACGTGGACGGCGCTGAAATCATATCCCTGCTGCGATCACTTAATCCAGCCACAACGCTGACCGCCATTGCGAGTAAGACATTTACCACTCAAGAAACCTTGCTCAATGCCAAAACGGCACTGAACTGGTATGAATCCGAGCTCGGCATAAGAAACATTGCGTCGACACCTCATGTCGTCGCACTCACGGCAAACCCAGAAAACGCTATCCGTTACGGTGTGGATCCCAGCCGGATACTGCCATTTGAGGAATGGGTGGGCGGCCGTTATTCTCTGTGGTCAAGCATTGGCTTTAGTCTTGCTTGCGCTATCGGTAGCGAGGGTTTCACCGAACTGCTGCAAGGTGCTCACGCCATGGACAAGCATTTTGCCGAGAGTCCATTTGAAGATAATGTGCCGGTACTCATGGCGCTCATCGGCATTTGGCATATCAACTTCGGCAAGCTTCCCACTCAAGCAGTAATTCCATACTGCGAACGGATGGGTCTATTGAGCGCTTATCTGCAGCAGTTAGACATGGAAAGCAACGGCAAGACCACCCTGCAAAGTGGCGGGACTGTCAATACAGATACAGGCCCCATCGTCTGGGGTCAGACAGGCACAAATGGCCAACACGCCTTTTTTCAACTCATGCACCAAGGAACCCACACCATACCGGTGGATTTTATCGCCGCCCTGAACGACGCCCTGAGCAACGACGAACACCATAGAACGCTCTTAGTAAATATGTTCGCACAGGCGGCAGCTCTGATGACCGGCCGCTCCGCCCCCGACGGCGAACCCTTCCGCCACTACCCTGGCAACAGACCTTCGAGTCTCATTATGATACCCAAACTGACCCCCGCCGCTTTGGGTGCCCTCATCGCCTTGTATGAACACAAGGTCTTTGTTCAAGGGGTCATTTGGGGCATCAACTCGTTTGACCAGTGGGGCGTTGAGCTCGGCAAGAAATTGACCAACGAGCTTCTTCCATTGGACGCGGACCTGAGCGGTTTTGACGGATCGACACAGCACTGGATGTCTCGCCTCAACGAGCTCTGAGCACCGACGGTGTGGTGGCTGGGACGAGCTGTCTACCTCATCCAGCTGACCCTAGTCCACCATTTGACCGGTCTGGATAACAAATGTGACTATGTCGGATTTAAGCACGCTGATGATCCCCGGCGCATCTAGCAAGGTGAGATAGCATCCCTGAGCGGACAAGATAAATAAAAAAGGGCAGCCTGAGCTGCCCCTAGCGGCACTGCACCGAATAGGGCGCGCGCCTGCATCGCGTTTAGAGCTCGACCATGCACTCTGCGCAAAGAACCGTTGCCCGAGGCTCTGACACAGACTCCAATACCTTGAAAATCTGCGCCATATAGTCACCGTAAGTCCCCAACATCGATGGCACTTTGATACCGATACCACCCTGGAGCTCACGCAGAATCATAATCGCTTTCGATGGCGCTTTGACGACGTAGTCGACTTGATACGCATCCAATTCAGCTAATTCAGCGGCAGCCGCGATAGCTGACTCCATGTTACCCATCTCGTCGACCAAACCGAGCTCCTGCGCTTTTTCACCAATCCAAACGCGTCCACCTGCGATGGAGCGTATGAACTCAGGATCTTGATCGCGGCCTTCCGCCACCAACTGGACGAACCGGTCATAGGCGGTTGAGGCCCAGCGCGCAAACATCCCGTCGAGCTTTTCACTCATCGGGTTTACTGGGCTCCATCCAGCGTGTTCGCTCGTTGTGTAACCGTCAAAATTAATACCCGCCCACTCAAAGGTGCGTTCAAAAGAGGGGAATGCTACCGCCACACCGATGGAGCCAGAGATCGTGGTTGGCTCTGCGAATATTTTATCAGCGGACATGCTAACCCACACGCCACCCGAAGCGGCCACATCGCCCATCGAAACGACGACAGGCAAGCCTTTACGCTGGGCAGCTGATACCTCATCGCGGATCATTTCGCTCGCAATGATCGACCCGCCGGGACTGTTAACCCGCAGTACAATCGCCTTAGTGTTCTCTTTGGAATAAGCCGTGCGAATCAAGTTCGCGATATCATCTGCGCCGGCAACACCAGGGCCCTGCGGTCCCTCTTGAATTCCACCCTGAACGAACACGACGGCAACTGACTCATCTGCATCAGACAGATCTTCATCTAGGGTACTCATGTATTCATCTGCACTGATGTGCGGATAAGTGTCGCGGCCGTCGTTGGTAATTGTGCCGAAGCGTTCCATCATGTATTCGCGATAAGCCGGAAAATCGAAGGTCCCGTTGATCAAACCCAGCTCTTCAGCCATTGCCAAGTTGTGGTAGCCCGCTTCGCCCAAAAGTGGCACAGAAAAATCATCCGCCAAGGTTTGAATTACCTCCGGGTCTATACCTCGAGCCTTGGCCATACGCGCCTTCATTTCGCCCCATATAGGCATCAGCAGCGCCTCGCGTTGCTCGCGATCGGCCTCGCTCATGCTGTCCCGTGTTAGACCTTCGGTCGCCGACTTATATTGCCCTTGCGAGTAATTATGGATATTGATGCGCAACTTATCGGTCAGGTCACGCGTGTAATCGCGATACCCGCCAAGGCCAGAAATGGAAACGGCGCCAGCGGGATGCACAAAGACTTCATCTGCCTGCGCGGCCATCAGATACGACCCACTGCTCAAAGATCGGCTAAAGGCAATAATAGGCTTTCCGGTACCCCGCAAGGCCGCAAGCTCATCCGCAATTTGCAGTGCCGTGGTAGGACCGGCAAAACCCGCTTCACTGAAATCGATAGACACCGCTGCCAGGGAGCTGTCGTCCGCTGCAGCACGAATCAACTTGACCAAATCGCGCGTTTGAATCTGCGCATCATCAGGCATGGCAAATGGAAAATCCAAGTCGTCTGGGAACACTTCTTGATCCAAGATGAGCCCTTTGGGTGCAATCATGAGCACCTTGCCATCGCTCTCTGGTAACTCAGGTTGGTTAAAAACGGAACCCACAATACCGGATACAATACCAACCACAACCGCCAAAGTCAGAACATTCAAAGCGCCGCGTCGAATAGCACCCAACAGTCGCCCTAAACCCTCAAAAAATCGTCTTACCATAAATTTCTCCCATGATTTCTCGACAGTTTAGTCGAATGCGCGCCGAAGCTCACCGTTAAGCATCTTATAATCTTGTCATTTGGTCGCAAGCCGCTCGAAAGCTAGTGGGGGCCAGTTTGAGTCTCCGGTGAACGCCATGCTGCGCCGTATGCCGACTCACCCGTTACGAAAAAGACCGAATCACCATCAATCACGCTTCTCATCGGCTCTGAACTCGCACCTTGATCATTTGGACTGCTTTCGATAAAACCGGGCTGTCTTAAACGGGTCGCTGCAGAGGCCTGCAATCCGCTGATCTCGAAGAGATACAGTCTCTCAATCGATTCGTAAAGACCGTCGATCAGCTGTGTGCCCGAAACGGGTAAAGCGAAACGAGCAGCATCGTCTGAATCTTTTAGATACGTAAAAGCACGACGATCATATTCTGCAGGACTATATGCCCAGTCAAGATCGGATCCGAGACGAGTCTCGCCCAGACTTTCAGGCAAAGCTGGATTGGTTATGTCAAACAGTGCGACTTTGGGCCAATTGTCGGCATCTCGCCCCACGCCCAATAACAGCGAATCACTTACTTGATGTAAGAAATTAGAAAAACCTTCAATCTCCAACGAGCCGGCTAATTTCGGCGATCGCGGATCACTCAAATCCAGAATATAAAGCGGGTCAATCCGCTCAAAGGTAACCAAGTAAGCTTGCGCACCCATAAATCGAACGCCATAGAGATCTTCATTTGGCTTTCCGATTTCAGTCGGTTCGGCGTTATTGGGCAACTGCCCGAGAACGGCAAGCTCCCCGTCTACCGCATTGGTGCTGAGTATCCAAAGCCTATGATCGAGGCTATCTGAGGGATCATCTACCCATGTGGTAGTGACTAGGCGTAAGGTGTCTTGGTACGCGTTGATTCTAAAATCACGCTGCCCACCGAGGTGGAGGTTACCATCCACACGCCCCGATCCAGAGTAAGTGAGATCAGTATCTAGCTCAAATTGATGCAAGAGAGTGCGCTGCATATCAACTTCTGAGTCTTGCTGCACAAAATAGAGTCGGTCAGTTGTAAAATACACGCCTGCCGCATCACCAAAATAACAGCGGGCACTGAGCGGCTCCGAGTTCAGAGGATCCACACGAGTAACGACTGTGACCGTTGTGCTCACTTCTACCGGGGTTGCCCAAGGGTGCTCTGGATTGACTCTCCAGCAGCTAGAGAGATCCAGCAGAGCCAAATCTTGCTGTTCAAAACGTATACGAGGCAGCAAATCGGATGCGGTAAGCTGCTCCAACACCGCTTGGTTAGCTGCTTCATCTTCCGCAGTCTGCGGAGAGTAGTTATACCCTTCAAGTGCCGGCGTAAATCGTGAAACGACTTCGATTGCGGAGCCGATTTTACGGCTGAGCACATAACTTCCCTCGATTTCGAGGCGACCTGTGCGGACAGGGGTTTGCAGATCACTCAGGTCATAGGTCTCTAGACTTACGGTCTGATTCGCCCAATCCGATATCGCCACATCAGACCATCCGCGATAACCCCACCAGCTCGATGAGCTCAAGACCGTTACCACACCCTCTTCCGTGAAAAGGCCCTCGACCGCAAGGCCCTCGGATAATTCTATGGTTGCCGCCTCTGTCAGTGAGGCCGTGTCGGCGTCCGCAAGCAGTATCCGCAGAGCCCTCGAGGCCGGTGGTGGGGGCATGACCATGGCATCAATCGCCACATCGGCGATTGCAGGAAGAGGTTCTACACAGCAACCACCGGATCTAGACGGCGCGATGTACAGCAAGCGCCCGTCGTATTTCACCATGTCGAGCTCATCAACTTCTGGCTCGAGTGTGTATGTTGTGCTGAAGCTCTGCTGATCACCCGCCTTGGCTGGCGCATCAACAGCGGCTATGGCCTCTTGAGTTACTGTTGCCTGCCCAAGGGCGGATCGAAACGCCTCGAGAGCCTCGACCTCAGAATCAAATCCGATCAGAAGCTTGGGCGCAGGAGGGGTAACAACAACCGGTGGAGGCGCCGAAGCCCCGCCTCCGCCTCCCCCACCACAAGCCGATAGCACCAAAGTGGCATTTACCAAGAGCACGTGGCTCAGCCCAAAGTGATAGCGACTTTTAATCTTAAGATTTCGCATGATCGCCCCCGAGTCTTAACGTGGTGGATCGATTATATCAGCATTTGATGAGTTTACTCTGAACCAACCGGCAATGGAGTAGCGGTCTCGCTTAGCTGGCAGCACTTCATGAGGAAAACGCTCACTTAGAAACAGTACCGTTGTACCAGCAAGGGGGGTAACGCGGAGTCCTGCTTTATCCGCATCCGACTCGTAAAGTATGAGTTCACCACCATCATCAAGTGCCCAATCGCTATTTAAATAGCTTACCAGAGACAGTACGCGATTGGTCTGCCCCCGAAACGCATCGTAGTGTCGTTTGTAATACGCCCCGGCCCGATACCATGCATAGTGACTCTCGAAGGAAAAAAGCCCCAAGAACAATTGTCGGTTTAACTCGAGCCGCAATTGTTCACACCAGTCTAACCAGGCGGCACCTACCGCCGACTCCCCCGTCATCCAGCATACATCATCGGAGCGCACAAACTGATTGCGATGATAATCGCGCGCACGGCCAATACCTGCGTGCTCAAAATCGTCTGAGCTGAGCGAATAGACCTGCTCCTGCAAGCCTACCAGCAAGGCCAGAGGCAACGAACTCGGCTGCACTGTATAGCCCTTTAGAACAAGATCTTCGACTGCGCGAGTCGCGAAAGTCGCATCGAGCTCCGTCTGCTGCAACTGCCCTACTGCATTAATGCGCGTATCGATCATAGCATCTCCCTTTGGTGGCTCAGTTTACCCTTTTGAGACGCACTAAACTGTTTTTTTAGAAGAATTGAGCACCGGGTCTGTACATTTAAATGTGATCTATGTCACATTTAGCCCACATGCATTCACTCAGTGAGGATGATAATCGTGCTAAAGAAAAACTTGTCACCAATCGATCGCGGAATCAGAGGGCTCATTGCGCTGGTTGCGCTTTCAGCAGCCCTATTTTTTCCGGAGGCAATAGGCGATCCACTCTTGCAAGGAATTCTGATCGCTTTTGGGCTACTCAACGCGATATCGCTCACCTTTGGCAATTGCTTAGTATACCAAGTCGCGGGGATATCAACCTTTAAAGGCGATTCCCCAAAAGCCTAACATGCAGCGAACCAAGCGGCTTCTCGCAACAGACAGCGGTCTGAAACCC
>Ga0255753_1003411_pt1 | contig 16559 bp, 10 predicted proteins | sample 041ome_10_FD_179953 | JGI IMG/M metagenome (GOLD analysis project Ga0255753, IMG submission 179953) | Coastal salt marsh microbial communities from the Groves Creek Marsh, Skidaway Island, Georgia - 041412US metaG (version 2) | ecosystem: Environmental > Aquatic > Marine > Intertidal zone > Salt...
TCAGGACCGTCCGCAATGGTCTCACCCTTAATCACATTCTCACCTTCATACACGCCCAACTGACGCCACTTTGGAATCAATGCTTCATAGTGATCACTGCCATCTGGGAGCAACTCACCATTAGGTGGGGTGATAACCAAACGGCGCTTACCTTTGGTTTCTTTACCAAAGGTAACCGTACCCGTAATTTCAGCCAGGATAGCCGGATCTTTCGGCTTACGCGCTTCAAACAGGTCAGCAACCCTTGGCAAACCACCTGTAATATCACGGGTCTTTGAACCTTCTTGCGGGATCCGAGCAATAATATCACCAGCACCCACATGGCTCGCATCGGTGATACTGAGAATAGCATTGGGCGGCAACATATAGTGCGCAGGTACAGTCGAATTGGCAAAGGTTAGCTCTTTACCTTTGCTATCCAACAAGGTCACCATTGATTTAAGGTCTTTACCAGCTGAAGGGCGCTCATTAGGATCAATCACAGCAATATTAGAAAGACCTGTCATGTCATCCGTTTGAGTGCGAATACTTAGGCCTTCTTCCATACCAGAGAAGGCAGTTTTACCAGCAACTTCTGTAATAATTGGGTGAGTGTGTGGATCCCAATTGGCAACCACATCTCCAGCTGCAACAGTAGCGCCTTCCTTGACTTTAATCACAGCACCGTAAGGTAATTTATAGCGTTCGCGCTCACGACCATTTTCATCGGCTAATGCCAACTGACCAGAACGAGATACCGCCACCAATTCGCCATTCTCTCGCTCAACAACTTTAATATTAACAAGCCGTACCGTTCCACCCATTTTGACCTGAATACTATCAACGGCAGATGCTCGAGATGCCGCGCCACCAATGTGGAAAGTACGCATAGTTAACTGAGTACCCGGCTCACCAATGGACTGAGCAGCAACAACACCAACTGCTTCGCCAGAATTAATGCGATGACCACGAGCCAAATCACGGCCATAACATTCTGAACAAATACCGTAACGGGTGTCACAAGTAATAGGAGAACGAACTTTAAGTTCATCAATACCCATTAACTCAATACGCTCAACCCACTTCTCATTAATCATTGTGCCTGCTTCAACAACAATGTCGTTCGTCCCTGGCTTGACTACATCTACCGCAACAACACGACCAAGAATACGGTCACCCAATGATTCAATGATATCGCCACCTTCAATAACAGGTGTCATCAAGAGGCCATTAGTCGTACCACAATCTTCTTCAACAACAACCAAATCCTGAGATACATCAACCAAACGACGGGTCAAGTAACCAGAGTTTGCTGTTTTCAGTGCGGTATCCGCCAAACCTTTACGAGCACCGTGAGTCGAGATGAAGTACTGAAGTACGCTCAGACCTTCACGGAAGTTTGCTGTAATAGGCGTTTCAATAATGGAGCCGTCGGGACGAGCCATCAGGCCACGCATACCTGCCAACTGACGAATCTGTGCGGGTGAACCACGGGCACCGGAATCCGCCATAATAAACACCGAGTTGAAAGAGTCCTGCTCTTCCGTCTCACCATCCTTATTAATGACTGGCTCTGTACTGATCACTTCCATCATGGACTTAGCCACTTGGTCGTTAGCACGGGACCAGATATCAATGACTTTGTTGTATTTCTCACCCTGGGTTACCAAACCAGAAGCGAACTGGCTTTCGATTTCACGTACTTCATCTTCTGCGCGGGAGATAATCTCACCCTTGGCATCTGGAATCGTAAAGTCATTTACACCAATAGAGGCTCCAGACTTGGTAGAGAAATCAAAGCCGGTGTACATCAATTGGTCAGCAAAAATAACCGTCGCTTTCAAACCGATATCACGGTAACAGCGGTTAATAATGCGTGAAATAGCTTTTTTAGTCATAGGCTGGTTAACCAGCTCATAACCTAAACCATCAGGCACAATATCCCACAGCAGTGCACGACCAACGGTGGTATCAATAATAGAGGTCGTTTCCTCCATCACACCCTCATCATTGGGTTTCGTCTGAGTAATACGTACTTTAACGCGAGCCTGAAGATGTGCCTGTTTACTATAATAGGCGCGAGAAACCTCTTTCAGGTCGGAAAAAACGCGGCCTTCACCTTGTGCATTAACTCGCTCACGAGTCATCCAATACAGACCCAAGACCACATCCTGAGAAGGCACAATAATTGGCTCACCGTTAGCAGGTGAAAGAATGTTATTGGTGGACATCATCAATGCCCGGGATTCCAACTGTGCTTCCAGAGTCAACGGTACGTGTACCGCCATCTGGTCACCATCGAAATCCGCGTTATAAGCAGCACAAACCAATGGGTGCAATTGGATCGCTTTACCTTCAATCAGTACTGGTTCAAATGCCTGAATACCGAGACGGTGAAGGGTCGGTGCACGGTTAAGCAGTACTGGGTGCTCGCGAATAACTTCATCAAGAATATCCCAAACTACAGGCTCTTCGCGCTCAACCATCTTCTTCGCCGCTTTAATAGTTGTCGCCAGACCGCGCAACTCAAGCTTGGAGAAAATGAAGGGCTTAAACAGCTCCAACGCCATGCGCTTGGGTAAACCACATTGGTGCAAGCGCAGGGTAGGACCAACCACGATCACCGAACGACCGGAGTAATCCACACGCTTACCAAGCAAGTTCTGACGGAAGCGACCCTGCTTACCTTTAATCATATCGGCAAGGGATTTCAGTGGTCGCTTGTTAGAACCAGTAATGGCACGACCACGACGACCGTTATCCAGCAGCGCATCCACAGATTCCTGCAACATACGCTTTTCGTTACGAACAATAATATCCGGTGCATTCAGCTCCAACAGTCTTTTCAAACGGTTGTTACGGTTGATCACACGGCGGTAAAGATCATTCAAATCAGAGGTAGCAAAACGACCACCATCCAATGGCACCAAAGGCCTCAAATCTGGCGGAAGAACAGGAAGTGCTTCCAGTACCATCCACTCAGGCTTGTTACCTGAACCAAGGAAAGCCTCTAACAGCTTCAAGCGCTTGGAGAACTTTTTAATTTTAGTTTCTGAACGTGTATTCGGAATCTCTTCACGAATAGTAGCAATTTCATGCTCCAGATCCAGATCCTTCATCAGCGTCTGAATGCCTTCAGCACCCATCATTGCTTCGAAGTCATCACCGAATTCCTCCATAGACTGGAAGTACTCTTCGTCGGTAAGTAACTGACCACGTTCAAGGGTTGTCATACCTGGGTCGGTAACAACAAAGGATTCAAAATACAGCACCCTTTCGATTTCACGAAGGGTCATATCCAGCATCAAACCAATGCGAGATGGCAGTGATTTTAGGAACCAAATATGAGCAACAGGGCAAGCCAGCTCAATATGAGCCATACGATCACGACGTACTTTTGCCAGAGTAACTTCAACGCCACACTTCTCACACACGATACCCCGGTGTTTCATCCGCTTGTACTTGCCGCAGAGACACTCGTAATCTTTTACCGGGCCAAAAATCTTGGCACAGAACAGACCTTCGCGCTCAGGCTTGAAGGTCCGATAGTTAATGGTTTCTGGCTTTTTAACTTCACCGTAAGACCATGACCGGATCATATCCGGTGATGCTAAACTGATACGGATCGCATCAAATTCGCTTGTTTGATCTTGTGACTTGAGCAGATTCAGTAAGTCTTTCAACGCCTTTCTCCAGAGTGGGTGCTATTTTTGCCTAGCGGGCACATGGCCCGCTCCCAACTAAATTTTTGCTACAACCTTTAGCAATAGCTCTTTTTTAACTAAGAGCTATCCTGTGCTGTTACTCGTTTTCCAATTCGATATTGATACCCAGCGATCGGATTTCCTTCACTAATACATTAAAGGATTCCGGCATGCCTGGCTCCATACGATGGTCGCCGTCCACAATGTTTTTATACATTTTGGTACGACCATTCACATCATCGGATTTAACCGTCAGCATTTCCTGCAAGGTGTAAGAAGCACCGTACGCTTCAAGTGCCCACACTTCCATCTCACCGAAGCGCTGACCACCAAACTGAGCTTTACCGCCCAATGGCTGCTGAGTAACCAGACTGTAAGAACCGGTTGAACGAGCATGCATTTTGTCATCCACCAAGTGGTTCAGCTTCAGCATGTACATATAACCAACAGTTACATCACGCTCAAACTGATCACCAGTCCGACCATCATAAAGAGTCATCTGACCACTTTCTGGCAAGTCGGCAAGTTTCAACAGTTCCTTAATTTCGACCTCAGCAGCACCATCAAATACAGGTGTTGCCATAGGAATACCACCTCGCAGGTTGTCAGTAAGATCACTAAACTCTTCACTGGTCAGCTTCTCAAGTTCAACGGGCTGGGTTCCGGCACCAACATCATAAACCTGCTGCAGGAACTTCTGGACTTCGGCAGTCTTCTTCTGCTCTTGGATCATTCGGTCAACCTTCTCACCCAAGGTTTTTGCAGCGAGACCCATATGAGTTTCAAGGACCTGACCTACGTTCATCCGTGACGGTACACCCAGAGGATTCAACACCACATCTACTGGCACGCCATTTTCGTCGTGGGGCATATCCTCAACTGGCATGATCACCGAAATAACACCCTTGTTACCGTGACGACCGGCCATCTTATCTCCAGGCTGAACACGACGTTTAACTGCCAAATAAACTTTGACGGTTTTCAGTACGCCAGGCGCAAGGTCATCACCACTTTGCAGCTTGCCTTTCTTATCTTCATAGCGGTCATCAAGGATGTTGCGACGCTCCTGGAGCAGCTCTTCTGCACGAGCAATTTGCTCATTCAGTGCATCGTCATCCATGCGAACACTAAACCATTCTTCGCTGGTATAACCCGCAGCAACCTCTTCAGTCAGAGTATCACCTTTCTTAAGTCCAGCAGCTTTAACTACTTTGCTACCAGACAATGCCCTACAGAGACGCTCAAACGTTGCATTTTCCATAATGCGGTATTCATCATTGAGATCCAGACGGAACTGATCCAGTGCTGCTTTTTCAATCTCCAATGAACGCTGATCTTTTTCCAGACCATCGCGAGTAAATACCTGAACATCAATCACAGTACCTTTGGTACTGGAAGGCACACGCAAAGATGTATCTTTTACATCAGAAGCCTTCTCACCAAAGATGGCACGCAACAGTTTTTCTTCTGGGGTCAGCTGGGTTTCACCTTTAGGCGTTACCTTACCGACCAAAATGTCACCAGCTACGACTTCAGCACCAATATAAACAATACCGGACTCATCCAAGCGTGACAGAGCAGCCTCACCTACATTGGGAATATCTGCAGTAATTTCTTCTGCACCCAATTTGGTGTCACGAGCAGTACAGGTCAGCTCTTGAATATGAATAGTGGTAAAGCGGTCTTCCTGAACAACGCGCTCAGAAATAAGGATGGAATCCTCAAAGTTGTATCCGTTCCAAGGCATAAATGCGATGCGCATGTTCTGGCCGAGGGCCAACTCACCCATATCAACGGAAGGACCGTCAGCAAGAATATCGCCACGGGAAATACTATCACCCTGTTTGACTATAGGCTTCTGATTAATACAGGTGTTCTGGTTAGAACGGGTATATTTGGTCAGGTTGTAAATATCTACACCTGCGTCACCGGCCTCTACTTCATTGTCATTAACGCGAACAACAATTCGGCTTGCATCGACACTTTCAATGGCACCGCCACGTTTAGCAACAACACAAACACCAGAGTCAGATGCTACAAACTTCTCAAACCCTGTACCCACCAATGGCTTTTCAGCTTTCAATGTGGGAACAGCCTGACGCTGCATGTTCGAACCCATCAAGGCCCGGTTTGCATCATCGTGCTCTAGGAATGGAATCAATGAAGCTGCCACCGATACAACTTGTTGTGGCGAAACATCCATATAGTGTACTTCTTCAGGGGCCTTGAGATTAAACTCACCCTGGAAACGCACATTCACCAACTCATCACTGAGCTTGCCTTTTGCATCGACAGAAGATGATGCCTGAGCAATGATATAATTGGCTTCATTGATAGCAGACAGATATTCAATTTCATCGGTTACTTTTCCATCCACAACCTTGCGGTAAGGAGACTCAAGGAAACCATAATCATTGGTACGGGCATAAGCCGCCAATGAGTTAATCAAACCAATATTTGGTCCTTCAGGTGTCTCAATAGGACAAACCCGACCATAGTGAGTTGGGTGTACATCCCGCACCTCAAAACCGGCACGCTCACGGGTCAAACCACCTGGCCCAAGGGCAGATACACGACGCTTGTGCGTCACTTCTGACAACGGGTTGTTCTGATCCATAAATTGGGACAACTGGCTGGAGCCAAAGAATTCTTTCATAGCTGCAGCAACAGGCTTGGCATTCACCAAATCCTGAGGCATCAAGCCATCAGATTCCGCCACAGACAAGCGTTCTTTAACAGCTCGCTCTACACGGACAAGACCGATACGGAATTGGTTTTCTGCCATTTCACCCACTGAGCGAATACGGCGGTTACCCAGGTGGTCGATATCATCTACCACACCTTTACCATCACGAATACCGATCAGTACCTTCAAGACATCAATGATATCTTCTTTGCTCAGCGTTCCTTCGCCAACTTCAGACTCACGGCCCAAACGGCGATTAAACTTCATCCGGCCAACGGAGGACAGATCATAACGCTCAAGGCTGAAGAACAAGTTGTTAAACAGGTTTTCTGCAGACTCTTTAGTCGGTGGCTCACCGGGGCGCATCATGCGATAAATTTCAACCAATGACTCTAATTGAGTACGGCTGCTATCAGCACGAAGGGTCTGTGAAATAAATGGACCACAATCCAAATCATTGGTGTAGATAGTTTCTACCGACTTCAAACCAGCTGCACGCAGCTGCTCTAATACTTCATCAGTAATCTCTGCATTACAATCCAGTAATAGTTCACCTGTTTCTGGGTTCACTATATCTTTAGCTAAAGCGCGGCCATGCAAGTACTCGGCTGGCACCTCCAGCTTAGTAATATTTTCTTTTTCTAGCTGAAGAATATGACGCGCAGTAATACGACGCCCCTCTTCAACAATAACTTTTTTGCCCTTACCTTTGATATCAAAGGCGGCAATATCACCACGCAATCTGGATGGAACCAGATCCAGCGTGTAAGTATCGTCTTTGCCCAGGTTAAAGGTACTGGTATCAAAGAACATTTCCAGCATTTCTTCTGAGCTATAACCCAAAGCGCGCAACAAGATAGTCGCTGGCAATTTACGGCGGCGATCAATACGCACATAAACCAGGTCTTTAGGATCGAATTCAAAATCGAGCCAAGAACCACGGTAAGGAATCACTCGCGCGGAGTACAACAACTTACCGGAAGAATGTGTTTTGCCCTTATCGTGGTCAAAGAAGACCCCGGGAGAGCGGTGGAGCTGGGAAACAATTACCCGCTCAGTACCATTGATGATAAAAGTGCCGTTGTCCGTCATCAGGGGAATTTCACCCATGTAGACTTCCTGCTCTTTTATATCCTTAATGGTTTTATAGGAAGAGTCTTTATCGTAGATAATCAATCGTACGCGCACTCTCAATGGAACCGCGTAGGTCACACTGCGCAGCTTACACTCTTCCTCATCAAAAACTGGCTTACCAAGTTTATAATCTACATACTCAAGCGCCGCGTTTCCCGAATAACTAACAATCGGAAATACAGAATTGAAGGCGGCATGCAAACCGGTGTCCATCCTGTCATCAGTGGTTACACCCATCTGCGTAAAATTTCGATAGGAGTCGAGCTGAATCGCAAGCAAAAAAGGTAATTCCATTACCTGTGGAAGCTTGCCGAAATCCTTACGGATGCGTTTCTTCTCAGTGTACGAGTAAGCCATTATATTCCCCAGCACGTTCACTCGGCCCTTAGGCCATTTCAGCATTACCCAGCCTTTAGGCTGTCGACCTTTTTATGATAAAAAGGATTTTTTCTTACCTGCTAAACAACCCTTCGGCTGAAAACAGGAAAAGGCCGGCGAGCAAATGCCCGCCAGCCCATGTCCAATAATGTATCGGACAACCAGCAAACCAAGCTTATTTAAGCTCAGCAGTTGCGCCAGCTTCTTCCAGTTGCTTCTTAGCGTCTTCAGCTTCGTCTTTTGGAGCACCTTCTTTAATAGTAGAAGGAGCACCATCAACGAGCTCTTTCGCTTCTTTCAGGCCTAGACCTGTAATTCCACGAACAGCTTTGATCACATTAACTTTCTTATCGCCAATAGAAGCCAGAACAACATCAAAATCTGTCTTCTCTTCAGCAGCGCCAGCGTCACCACCAGCTGCAGGTGCCGCAGCAACAGCAACAGCTGCTTGTGCAGAAACACCAAACTTCTCTTCCATCGCTTCAACAAGCTCAACAACTTCCATTACGCTCATTTCAGCAATTGCATTCAAAATGTCATCTTTGGACAGAGCCATGACTCAATCTCCTGATATAAAAAATTAAATTAATAAACGACGCCGTTGACCTTAAGCAGCATCCTGCTTTTGGTCACGAACGGCTGCCACAACACGAGTTACTTTGGTTGGCACTTCATTGAAAGTACGAACCAGCTTGGTAACTGGAGCAAGTGTCACGCTTGCCAACAGACCCAGAGCTTGCTCCATGGTCGGTAGTTTGGCGAGCACATCAATTTGCCCTTTGTCTAACAATTGACCACTGACGGACAGCGCTTTGACTTCAAAGTCTTCATTAGCTTTCGCGAAATCTTTGAATAAACGCGCTGCGGCGCCTGGATCTTCCATAGAAAACCCAAACAATGACGGACCAGCTAGCACATCGGACACACACTCGAACTCAGTACCTTCAAACGCACGTTTCGCAAGGGTATTACGAACCACACGAAGGCTGATATTTTGTTCACGCGCTTGTGCACGAAGAGCTGTCATGTCAGTCACATTGACACCACGAGCGTCAGCAATTACCAGTGACAACGCATTGCCAGCAGTCTCGTTAACTTCAGCGACGATCGCCTTTTTGTCTTCGAGATTCAATGCCACGAGATTATCTCCTGGATTTTATTGAATACCCCCAAATACGAAGATAGGAATATTCAATCGGTTAAGTATCAATCCAACTGCTATCGATACAGTTTCGGTGATTAAATCCAGCTAAAAATTCTGAACTGGGCTACACCGTCTGCGTAGGCGCTTTATTTCAACTACAGTCCTTGTCTAGACGCTACTAGGCTAGAAACCAACCAAGAGCTACTAAACAAAGAACTTGAAAACCGCATTAGACCTTTTCAGGCACCTACGGTCTTTGACGGCCTGGGCACGGAATACATCATCGCAACCCAGACCCCAAAGTTTGGTTGGCGTCTCTATATTTCGAGAGATGCCTGATCAATCAACAAGCCAGGACCCATTGTCGTGCTAAGAGTCACTTTCTTGAGGTAAACACCTTTTGCTGAAGCAGGCTTCGCCTTTTTCAAATCAGCAATCAGTGCTTCTAAATTTTCTTTCAGTGCACTAGCGTCAAAACCAATGCTACCGATACCGCCATGGATGATACCGTTTTTATCAACGCGGTAACGCACCTGACCAGCCTTAGCATTCTTAACAGCCGTTGCAACATCTGGCGTTACAGTGCCTGTTTTTGGGTTTGGCATCAGGCCACGCGGACCAAGTACTTGACCCAACTGACCAACAACACGCATGGCAGCAGGATCAGCAATAACAACATCAAAATCCATGTTGCCTGCTTTAACTTGTTCAGCCAAATCTTCCATACCTACTAGATCAGCACCAGCAGCCTTAGCCGCTTCAGCAGAATCACCTTGAGTAAAGACAGCAACGCGCACATCCTTGCCTGTACCATTTGGCAATGTAGTTGCACCACGAACGGCTTGGTCTGATTTACGTGGGTCGATACCCAAGTTAACCGCCACATCTACACCTTCAGCAAACTTAACGGTAGAAAATTCTTTTAGTAGAGAAACAGCTTCATCTATGGAATAGAGCTTACCGATTTCTACTTTTTCACGAATAGCGCGGAAACGCTTAGATAGCTTAGCCATTTACACACCCTCCACATCAAGGCCCATCGAACGAGCTGAGCCCGCGATGGTACGAACAGCAGCATCCATATCAGCTGCGGTTAAGTCCGGCTGCTTTGTGTTCACAATTTCTTCTAATTGTGCACGAGTCACCTTGCCCACTTTTTCAGTATTTGGACGGCCACTACCACTTTTAATACCTGCAGCTTTCTTCAACAAGAAAGAAGCTGGAGGAGTCTTCATGGTAAAGGTAAAGCTGCGATCGCTATAAACGCTGATCACAACAGGTACTGGTGCACCTTGCTCAACACTTTGAGTTTGAGCATTAAATGCTTTACAAAATTCCATAATGTTCACACCGTGCTGACCCAATGCAGGACCTACGGGTGGACTTGGGTTGGCCTGACCTGCAGGCACTTGAAGCTTGATATACGCTTCGATCTTCTTAGCCATTATTTTCTCCTAATGGGTATTAACGCCTCAGAGCAATATTCTGTTAAACCTTCTTTAATAAACCTAAAGGCTTTTAATCAGAACAGCCCGTCGATGGCTCCCCTTTTTTACCAAATTGCCGCTCAATATAAGAGCCACAACAACAAAAACTAATACTATTTCTTCTAGTACAATCTAGGCTTTTTCTACCTGAGTAAACTCAAGCTCAACTGGTGTGGAACGCCCAAAAATAGACACCGAAACACGAACACGGCTCTTTTCGTAGTTAACCTCTTCAACCACGCCATTGAAGTCGTTGAACGGCCCATCTATAACACGAACCACTTCACCTGCTTCAAAGATAGTCTTAGGACGAGGCTTATCTTCAGAATCCTGCACTCTTTGCAAGATAGCATCAGCCTCTTTATCTGTAATCGGTGCAGGCTCGTCGGCCTTACCACCAATAAAGCCCATCACTCGTGGCGTATCTTTAACCAAGTGCCAGGTATCATCATCCAAATCCATTTGAACCAGAACATAACCCGGAAAGAACTTACGCTCACTCTTCCGTTTCTGACCACCTTTGATTTCTACCACTTCTTCAGTGGGAACCAAGATATCGCCAAAACGATCTTCCATACCATGAAGCGCTACACGATCTTGTAAAGCCGCAGCCACTTTCTTTTCGTAGCCCGAATAGGCATGTACTACGTACCAGCGCATCTGAATTCCTTTAACCGATTACCCGTTAACCAATAACAAGGGAAGCAAGCCAACCAAACAGCGAATCAAGCCCCCACAAGATCAACGACATCACCAACACCACAACCACAACCATCAACGTGGTTTGGTTACGCTCTTGACGTGTGGGCCAAACTACACGACGAGCCTCAGTGTAAGCTCCGCGCAGCAATGACATAAAACTGTCACCCTTCTGGGTTTGCGCCGCTATAAAGGCAACTGCAATAGCAACAACTACTAAAGCAACAACGCGATAAAGTAACGATTCTCCTGAGAAGTAATAGTTACCATAAATAGCGCCACCCACCAGCAAAACTACCGCCAGCCATTTCAGGCCATCAAGCTGATACTGCTTTTCTTCAGTCGTTGCATTCATCTATGCATGCACCTTTATACGAAACTGGCAGGCCAGGAGGGACTCGAACCCCCAACACCCGGTTTTGGAGACCGGTGCTCTACCAATTGAACTACTGGCCTAAAAAAATTAACTTACCTCAACAACTAAGCCGAGACGCCCAAAGACACCTCGGCCCACAATCAATACAACTGCATTGATTACTCAATAACTTTGGCTACAACACCAGCACCTACAGTACGACCACCTTCACGAATCGCGAAGCGCAGACCGTCTTCCATCGCAATAGGAGCGATCAAGGTAACGGTCATTTGAACATTATCGCCAGGCATAACCATTTCTACGCCGTCAGGCAGCTCACAAGCACCTGTTACGTCGGTAGTACGGAAGTAGAACTGTGGACGATAGCCTTTAAAGAATGGCGTGTGACGACCACCTTCATCTTTAGACAGTACGTACACTTCTGCTTCGAACTTGGTGTGTGGCGTAATTGAACCAGGCTTGGCCAATACTTGACCACGCTCTACTTCTTCACGCTTGGTACCACGCAATAGAACACCAACGTTCTCACCAGCGCGACCTTCGTCGAGCAGCTTGCGGAACATTTCTACACCAGTACAAGTAGTCGTTGTGGTGTCTTTAATACCGATGATTTCGATTTCTTCACCGACATTGATAATGCCACGCTCAACACGACCAGTTACAACGGTACCACGACCGGAGATAGAGAATACGTCTTCGATAGGCATCAGGAATGCACCATCAATAGCACGCTCTGGCTCAGGAATGTATTCGTCCAGCGCTTCTACCAGCTTCCTAACAGCAGTTGTGCCGAGCTCGTTGTCGTCTTTACCTTCCAACGCCATCAATGCAGAACCTGCAATAATAGGCGTGTCATCACCTGGGAATTCGTAAGTGTCGAGCAACTCACGCAGCTCCATTTCTACCAATTCCAACATTTCGTTGTATTCTTCTGAGCCTACACCGCCACAGTCTTCTGCCAACAGGTCTGCTTTGTTCAGGAAGACAACAACGTAAGGTACACCTACCTGGCGAGACAACAGGATGTGCTCACGGGTTTGAGGCATAGGGCCGTCTGTTGCACCACATACCAAGATAGCGCCGTCCATTTGGGCAGCACCAGTGATCATGTTTTTCACATAATCGGCGTGTCCTGGACAGTCAACGTGGGCGTAGTGACGCGTGGGGGAATCATACTCAACATGAGAAGTTGCGATAGTAATACCGCGCTCACGTTCTTCCGGTGCGTTATCGATACCGTCGAATGCTACGGCATCACCACCCCACACTTCTGCACATACGCGGGTCAGCGCCGCTGTCAGAGTTGTTTTACCATGGTCAACGTGACCAATTGTGCCCACGTTTACGTGGGGCTTGTTACGTTCGAACTTTTCTTTTGCCACAGCGCTAGCCCTCAAAAAATAATATCTGGCAACCTAAACCCAATTGTTAAAACAACACATAACATACCAAGCGACTTACCTATAGATAGATCAGCGGCCGGCTACAAAAACCAGCTACCATTCAATCAATAAAAAAACGCCTAACTATGACTTCATACGCATCATCAAGATGCGCCATCTTATACACCATTTTGTCAGTGTCAATGTCCTTATCAAATAAGGCGACATTTCCCACCTAGTCCTCTTGAAGATCCACCCAAAAAATCTATTTTTTCACTATCAACCAGCCGAAAACGACCCAATAGAGGCAACTTCCTTATTTTTTTCTACTTTATCGTTAGTTATTCCATATTTTTTGCTCTTTTATCCAACAGAAACCTGTATAATTCCGCGCATTTTTTGGCCCTTGTAAAATATTGAGCATGACAATGACTGATTTATCTCACTACAGAAACATTGGTATTTTCGCCCACGTTGATGCGGGTAAAACTACTACGACAGAACGCATCCTTAAGCTGACCGGTAAAATCCACAAGACTGGTGAAGTACATGATGGCGAATCTACTACTGACTTCATGGAACAAGAAGCTGAGCGCGGTATTACGATTCAATCCGCAGCAACAACTTGCTTCTGGAAAGATCACCGCTTCAATATCATCGACACACCAGGACACGTTGACTTCACTGTTGAAGTTTATCGCTCCCTGAAAGTACTCGATGGTGGCGTCGGTGTTTTCTGTGGTTCCGGTGGTGTTGAGCCACAGTCAGAAACCAACTGGCGTTACGCGAACGAATCAGAAGTTGCACGGATTATCTTCGTCAACAAACTGGATCGCATCGGTGCTGATTTCCTCCGCGTTGTTGGACAAGTTGAAAAAGTTTTGGGTGCCAACCCACTGGTTATGACATTGCCCATTGGCCGTGAAGATGACTTTGTTGGCGTAGTCGACATTCTGTCTGAAACCGCCTATGTCTGGGATGACTCTGGATTGCCAGAAAACTTTGAAGTAGTAGACATCCCTGCCGACATGGTTGACCAGGTTGCCGAATACCGCGAGAAGCTTATTGAAACTGCCGTTGAACAAGACGACGACATCATGATGGCCTACATGGAAGGCGAAGAAGTCTCAATGGATGACATCAAACGCTGCATCCGTAAAGGTACTATCGCTCTGGATTTCTTTCCAACCTACTGTGGTTCAGCCTTTAAGAACAAAGGTGTTCAACTAGTATTAGATGCTGTTGTTGACTACCTGCCGAGCCCTACCGAAGTTGACCCTCAGCCATTAACAGACGAACTGGGCGAGCCAACTGGTGAGGTTGCCACAGTTTCTACTGACGAACCTTTCCGAGCTCTGGCATTTAAAATCATGGATGACCGCTTTGGAGCACTAACTTTTGTTCGCGTCTACTCCGGCGTACTAAATAAAGGTGACACTATTCTCAATTCCTTTACTGGAAAAACTGAGCGTATAGGCCGTATGGTAGAAATGCACGCCAATGAGCGTACTGAACTCAGCCATGCACAAGCCGGTGATATTGTAGCTATTGTAGGTATGAAAAATGTTCAAACTGGCCACACTCTGTGTGATCAAAAAAACCCATGTACATTAGAACCCATGGTCTTCCCCGAACCAGTAATCTCTATCTCTGTATCACCGAAAGACAAAGGTGGTTCCGAGAAAATGGGCGTTGCTATCGGTAAGATGGTTGCCGAAGATCCTACCTTCTGTGTTGAAACAGACGAAGATTCAGGTGAAACCATCCTTAAAGGTATGGGCGAGCTTCACCTTGATATTAAAGTGGACATCCTCAAGCGTACCTATGGTGTTGAACTTGATGTAGGCCAACCACAGGTAGCCTACCGCGAAACCATCACCCAAGAAATTGATGACAGCTACACCCACAAGAAGCAATCAGGTGGTTCTGGTCAATTTGGTAAAATTGATTACCGTATCAAACCTGGCGAACCTGGTTCTGGTTTTGTATTCAACTCCACAGTTGTTGGTGGTAACGTACCGAAGGAATTCTTCCCAGCCATTGAGAAAGGCTTCAAAGGTATGATGGAAGAAGGCCCGCTAGCCGGCTACCCTGTACTGGATGTTGAAATCGAACTCTATGATGGCGGCTTCCACGCCGTTGACTCCTCGGCTGTTGCATTTGAAATCGCTGCAAAAGGTGCTTTCCGCCAGTCTATGCCGAAAGCTGGCCCTCAGCTGATTGAACCTATCATGAAAGTTGACGTATTCACGCCTGATGACCATGTTGGCGATGTAATTGGTGACTTGAACCGTCGCCGCGGCATGATTAAAGATCAAGAGCCTGGTACTACCGGAGTCCGTGTAAAAGCAGACGTTCCGCTAGCAGAAATGTTTGGCTACATTGGCCACCTGCGGACTATGACTTCTGGTCGCGGCCAGTTCTCAATGGAATTCTCTCACTATATGCCATGCCCGAACAGTGTTGCAGAAACTGTTATTGCTGAAACAAAAGAAAGAAAAGAGAATGAAAAGAAATAAGAGTTAAGCGGCTCTTATCAAAAAGCCCCGGCGGTGCAAACCATCGGGGCTTTTCTTTGTGTGCTCATTATTGTTTATTTAAGCCCCAACACAGAGCAAATTTACTCAAAGGACCAATCTTAACGTCAACTGATCCCCCCTCTGGGTAAACTCAATATTCTTCAGCACGGACATTCCCAACAAAATACTGGCGTCATGATTCATACCTGGGTTAATACTCGCAGCCACATCATAAACTTCTATACCACCAATACTTAAATGCTCAATTCTTGTCAGGTAGGTATCAACGATCCCATTTGCTGTGCTCGCCTGCCCCCTCGCCATCTTTCTTAAACCCAACTTATCGGCAAGGCTCTCTGGTACCGATACATATGTCGCGCCGGTATCCAATAACAACGTCACCTCCTGGCCATTGATCAAACCCGAAGTCACATAATGACCATAACGATTACGCTGCAATACAACTTCAGGAGAACCCTCAACACTTATCTGAGTGATTGGTTGCTGATTAGGATTATGCTGCCTCTCTTCCCATTGACCAGCCACCAGAGTCAGCAAACCAATAACGGCCACCCACCCCATTATCAAAAAGCTCCGATTCATAGTTGGAGCCTGATCACCGTCTTGATGACTGCCCTCTTGACGGCTACCTTCCTGATCACGATTGTCCATAACACTATTATGCACTGATATTTACTGAATGATGCAGCCAGAAACTTCAAACCAGAAGTTGCAGTTATGGAACACAAAGCATCAGGCACAAAAAAAGGCCACCCCATGTACCAACATAAGGGCGGCCTTTTTATCTGATACCCACCTTAAAAGCAGGTATCGGCATGCAGCAAGATCGATTAGTCGAGGATCTTCGCTACAACACCAGCACCTACAGTACGACCACCTTCACGAATCGCGAAGCGCAGACCGTCTTCCATCGCAATAGGAGCGATCAACTCAACAGTCATTTGTACGTTGTCGCCAGGCATAACCATTTCTACGCCGTCAGGCAGCTCACAAGCACCTGTTACGTCGGTAGTACGGAAGTAGAACTGTGGACGATAGCCTTTAAAGAAT
>Ga0255753_1003418_pt1 | contig 16548 bp, 13 predicted proteins | sample 041ome_10_FD_179953 | JGI IMG/M metagenome (GOLD analysis project Ga0255753, IMG submission 179953) | Coastal salt marsh microbial communities from the Groves Creek Marsh, Skidaway Island, Georgia - 041412US metaG (version 2) | ecosystem: Environmental > Aquatic > Marine > Intertidal zone > Salt...
TCGCCCAGCGGTAGCTAAAGGTACATCCACCATATTTTTAGGTGGCTTGGTCTACATGTTGGTATTGGTGAGTGATAGTATTTTGCAAATGGGGAGCATTGGTCTGGGATTGTTGTACGCAGCCCGGGGAATCGGGACTGGCATTGGGCCTGTTATCGCACGGCAACATTTCACTGATGAACGGCAATGGGTAGTGGTTATGGGGGCTAGTATTGCATTGTCAGGTGCGATGTATTTGGTGGTAGGATTGACCCAAGTCTGGTGGATGATGTTTGTCTTTGTTTTATTGGCTCATGCCGCATCGGGAGCAAATTGGGTCACTTCTACGGTACTCTTGCAAAAAAGATCCGAAGATAACTTTCGAGGTCGAGTGTTCAGTACGGAGTGGTTGCTGTTTACCCTGGGTAATTCGCTATCGGTCGTAGTGGCATCGGTGCTGTTGGAGTGGCAAATTGTAGCGCTGCAAACCCTGATTAGCTTGTATGCGGTAGGCCTAATGGCAGCAGGATTGTTGTGGCTGGCAACCGTAGCCAATTGGGAGCGCAATTGGGTGCAAAAAGGACTGAGTGCCAAAGGCTAATGGTGATGCTTTAAAGCCCAATTTGGATGTGTTTCCCAATTCCGTTTAATAGCTACGTATTTATATGTAAATACATTACTTAGGCTTATTTATTTTGCGCCTAGCTCTCTTCTTTCTTATTGTGTTTCTGCTCACAATACACAATAAAAATCAAGAGAGGTTAGTATGAATAACTACAAGAGAGCTATACCTATATACATAGGTGTAGTATTAGCAATATTATTCACTGCATGTGAATCCAATAGTTCAACACCATGGCTTAAGAAGGGAGATTGGATATTAGAGGGGATGTATCGGTTTCAAAGTACTAGCTACACCAAGGGATATGAGCTCAGTGTATTTTCCTCTGGCAATAGCGTAAACGGGCATATCGGTATTTCGAGAATGTTAACTAATCAGTTAGGCGTTAGAGTAAGTTATGAATCCGAGTCCATCAGTAATCAGGTAAAAAGAGATTATCAAATCTATTTATTTGACAGCGAATCAATAAAAGTGCAAAATCTAAATATAGAAGGTTTTATTGGGACGTCACTTAATTCGCTAAGCTCGAGTAATCACAAAGCACCTTTTTTATACAGTGGATTGGGCATAGGTAGGCGTATTGAGAATTATTCACTAACTGTACATTCCAAGCAATCATTTAAAAATTTAATATATCAATACAATTTTTTTGTGGGAATAATGCAACCAGTTAATGACAAAATTGCATTAAACCTCCGTTTAAATCGGCATTTGTATACCGATACATTTTTTGTAAAAGGTATTCCTAATTCAATAATAATGAGTGAGACAGCTCTTAAAGAGTGGGAGCGAGATTACGAATTGCAGTTTTCAATTCAGTTTAAATTCTAATTAATGATTATTTAACAAGAACTGTAAAATATGTCCAATTTAAGAGCAGAATAAGGTCTGATTTAGTATATTTGTATCTAAATTAACCCCAAAGATGCTCCTGTGAAATTCTGGAAATATCTAATTATTATTTGGATGAGTCTGGTTATTGTGGGTGGGTTCCTGATAAATATCCCATTTATACCCATCTTGGAGCAGACCGCCCGTAACTTATTTTTCCATGTACCTATGTGGATGGCTATGTATGCCATGTTTCTCATAAGTTTGTTTCATAGTATAGCGTACCTACGAAAAGCAGATTGGCTAGCTGATATTAAAGCAGAGGCAGCGGCTAAAACAGGGATAGTTTTTGGAGTTTGTGGACTTTTGACTGGCTCATTATGGGCTCGGTTCACCTGGGGGACCTGGTGGACTTTCGCCGAGCCCAAAATGAATTTGGCTGCACTGGCCTTAATGATTTATGTTGCATACTTCATGCTGAGATCTGCATTTGACGAACCCAAAAAAAGAGCGCGAATATCTGCAGTTTATAATATATTTGCTGTAAGTACTATTCCATTTTTATTGTACGTAGTTCCACGTCAGTTGACTAGCCTGCATCCAGGAGCGGATGGGAATCCAGCATTTTCTGAAATTACAGCTGCCGAATTAAGGTTTATCTTATACCCAGCCATGATTGGCTTCATCGCTTTATCGTATTGGGTATACGACATAACTTACCGAGCATATCGGGTCAGATACATTTCAGAACAAACACTTAGAATTCCAATATAAGCTATGTACTTAATTCAGCTATTATTTTTAGTAACTAATATGTTTCAAGATGCTACGGACGTTGCCCCCATGGATACGTTAAGCGAGGCATATTCAGATAAATGGATAGCTGCAGCCAATCAAGGGGAGGGATTTTTTGCGAGCTTTATGAGTTCAAACAACCTCATCTTTGTTGTATTAGGGGTAACCTTAATTATTTGGACGGTTTTGATTGTGTATCTTACTCGTGTAGATAAAAAAATCTCTTTGCTCGAAAACCAATTAAATCATTCATCAAATGAAGCCTAAATTAATTTTTGGAAGCATTGCAATCATTGCCTTCACCTCATTGCTCCTTTACAATTTTGGGGAGAGCATCAGCACCTATACCGACTTTGACAAAGCAGCCAAATTAAAAACTGCTCATGTCCCAGGTACTTGGGAACCGGAAATGGAATATGGTTTTTCAAGAGAAACGATGCAGTTCAGTTTCCACATGAAAGATGAGTCTGGAAAAGTAAAAAAAGTGGTATATAGCCGGCCCAAACCCAATAACTTTGAGCAAGCAGATCGTCTAGTGGTAATTGGTGAGCTTAGGAATGACGTTTTCTATGCGGACGAAATGCTTATGAAATGCCCTTCTAAATACAATGCTACCGATGTAGATAGTTATGGAACCCAACCCTTAGCCGCTGGGGTTCAAGGACGTTAATTATGGAAGGAATTATTGGAAAGTGGTTAATAAGCGCTTCGTTTATTAGCTCGATCATTAGTTTGGTCTTTTATGGGATTGCCTCCCGTGAGGACAAAGAAAAGTTGATTCGATGGGGGCATTTATTTTTTAGCTTAAAAGGTCTTTTCCTTTTACTGGCTTCTGCCTTGCTAGTGAAGTTGATATTCGAACATCAGTTTCAATACTACTATGTATTTAACTATACGAGTCTTGATTTAGCACCAAAGTATTTGTGGTCAGCATTTTATGGTGGGCAAGAAGGAAGTTTCATGCTATGGATACTTTTTTCCTGTATTAGTGGATTTATGTTGATTAAGTGGACTAGGGAGCCATACCGAGCTCCCGTCATGTTTTTTTTAACGTTGACCCAGGTTTTTTTGCTGTCAATGATTGCTGGCTGGCATTCAGATTTTCTGAGCTTGGGTGCTTCTCCGTTCCGTACCATTGCCGAAGAAATGCCCAATGCACCTTTTATTCAGGCGAATCCAAATTTTGTGCCGGCAGATGGTTCTGGATTAAATGATCTACTAAAGAGTCCATGGATGATGATCCATCCACCCGTTCTATTTATTGGTTTTGCGATGATGACCATTCCCTACTGTTTTGCGATGGCCGCTTTATGGAAAAGAAAATATAATGAGTGGGTAGGGCCAGCCTTACCATGGACATTAGGAGCAAATTTATCTTTGCTTACTGCCATATTCTTGGGTGGGTATTGGGCCTACATTACACTTAGCTTTGGTGGATATTGGGCCTGGGATCCTGTCGAAAATGCCTCATTAGTACCTTGGTTATTTGGTACTGCAGGTATTCATACGATGATTATCCAACGAAAAAGCTCTATAGCGCAAAAATCATCACTCTTGTTCGCAATACTAGCCTACATTGCAATTGTATATGAAACTTTTTTAACACGTTCTGGGATATTGGCAGATTCTTCGGTTCACAGTTTTGTGGATTTAGGTTTATACAATCAACTCCTTGTATTCATGTTGGTGGTTACCATTGTTGGATTAGGTATGTTCTTCTATCGGTACAAAGAACTACCAAGCCCCAATAAAGAGCATGGTATATTAACTAGAGAATTCATGACGGTATCTGGGGCGATGGCGCTGTTCATTCTTGGTGCGGTGATCATACTGGGTACCAGTTCTCCCATTATTGGACTATTGTTTAATGAAAATCCTACCCCTCCTGAGATAAGTTTTTATAATGATTGGAGCATGCCCATTGCTATCATCATGGCATTGATGACGGTTATTGGTCAAATGTTGTTTTGGCAAAAACATGATGCAGAATCCCTTTCATCTGCATTGATCCAGCCTCTTTTAGTCACTTCGTTTGCAACAATTATCTCCATTATGGTGTATGAAGTGCGAAATTTTTATTACATGATTTACTTGTTTGCAGGTTTCTTTGCAATCATTGGGAATCTATGGGTGTTGTTCCGATTGGCAAAAAAACAACCCAAACTCATTGGCGGAGTGACCACTCATGTGGGCTTCGGACTATTGTTAGTGGGTATTTTATTTTCATCGGCCTATAATAGCCCACTACTCGATGAGCGGACTAGCAACTACAATGAACGTGTACTAAGTGGTGAAGTAACCGATGAACAGGGATTCACGGTTTCGCAGACGGTCGAAATGTTAGAACTTAAGCTCAATGAGCCAAAAGTACTAAACAACCGTTATGAGGTACTGTATAGTGGCTATACCATTGATAATCAAAATAGGCCTGGCCAACAAACCTATGCGCTCAGTTTTACCGATTTAAAAAGTGGCCGAAGCTTTGGTATGAATCCAGAAGTATATCCTATGCTAACTACATCCACGCAGGATAATATTCAATGGTCGGTTGATCCTGATGTTCGTACTGGGTGGCTAAGTGATATTTATTTGTACGTAGCTGGGAGTTCATACATTGAAAATGTTAATAACCGCAATGCTAAGGCAAATCAAATTCAACCAGTTGGTCTGAGTCAAGATTCTACTGCAGTATCCTTAGGAGCAAGTCTGGCAGGCCAGGGTGATTCTACATACGCTAATGAAGAAGCTCAAGTGATTAGTTTTACCAGAGGACAGAGTAAAGAGCTTGGCCCGTTCTCATTTCAATTTAATGATTTCATAATGGTTGATTCCACTAATGTGCCAACCGGTAAAGGAGTAGGTGTCCGCGCACAACTCGATTTTGTTCACCTACCTAGTAATACAAAGTATAGTTTGGAGCCCCTGTTTGCAGTATATAATGAAGGTGGACAAAGTTTTACAGCGTCCTTTCCAGTAGAAATAGAAGCCTATAACCTCTCCGTAAGGTTTACAAAATTAGACCCGGAGAGTGATAGTATCGAGCTCAGTATTATAGGGCTACCAGAAGGATTAGAAGACGAATGGATTCTTATTGTGGCTGAAAAAAAACCATTAATATCTGTTGTATGGGCCGGGACCTTTCTACTTATGATTGGTTTTAGTATTTCAATTTTCCGACATTGGGGAAGAGAACGAAAAATGGCGGTATAAATGAAATTTCTAATCAAGCAAAGAACGGGTTCAGTGGGTGCAGTAATTGTACTGGTTCTCTTGTTTGGTCTATCGCCATTAGCATCTGCCCAACTTAAGAATTTTGTGATGGATACGAGAAATAATCTCTCATTGAGCTCAATTGAGGCATCAAAATATTCCTGGAGTAAACCAGAACTCATTTCGTGGAATGATAACGACAGTTACCATCCGAAAAATCCAGCAGCAGCACTAAGGCGTTCGTTCCTATTACCGGGTTGGGGTGAATATTATGCCAATCCTGTGCAATGGACTCGAGGGCAGTGGCATATGGCTCTCGACGTTTCACTCATACTTTCGTACGTGGGTATTCGATATCGGGGATCTTTCCTAGAGGATGAATTGGTAACCTTTGCCCAAAGTAACGCGGGAATAGATTTAATGGGTCGAGATAGGGAGGTGTATCTGGCTGTGTCAAATCATGACAACCTGGCTTTATACAATGATTATCAGTTAAGAACACGTAATTGGAACAAACGTTTGGAGGAAATTCCAGAAAATGAATGGAATTGGGAATCTAGCTCGAGCCGAAGTCAATTTAATGATATGCGCGAACGGGTTGATAAGAACAACAATCAGCTTCCAGCTTTGGTTACCTTAATGGTAGTTAATCGCGTTATAAGTGGTATTCATGCTTTTGGCTTGGTTAGAGATGCAAATAAGATGGGTTTTCAGGCACATTTGGGATTAAAACCGATAGGATCAGATGCTAGTTTTTCCAGTATTCTAGGTCCAAATGTTACAGGCGTGGGCGATCTTGGATTATCTGATCAGGCTAAGGCGGTGCATAGTAGCTGGCCATCTAACGTAGACAGACTTCCCATAGAGTTCACAACACAGCAGCAGACGTTCTATTACACGGTGAATTTTAGGCTTAACTTTTAGAATGTCCAGATATTTTTTGTCCATTGAGTTTGATGGAGCCTCTTTTTCGGGTTGGCAAATTCAGCCAGATGCCCCAACAGTGGAGGGAGCAATAGAAGAAGCGCTTGGGCTGCTTTTCCAGCAGCCGATGGATATCATAGGGCAGGGTAGAACCGATGCAGGAGTTCATGCTAAAGCTCAAGTAGCACACATCGATATTAGCCCTGACGATTGGCATAGATTTCGGAAAACAACGGCCAATCATCCAGAGGAAGATCAATCCCTACTGTGTCATCGTTTGAATCGATTACTTGGGCCTACCATCTACATTTCGACTATTCGCGAGGTAAAAGACGATGCGCATGCTCGATTCGATGCCTTATCTCGAAGTTATTTGTATCGTATTCTGACTGAGCCTAGTCCATTGCGAACTCATCAATCGTGGAATGCAGGGGGGCATTGGAATTTAGAAGTACTCAACGAATTAGCGGATCAGATAGTAGGGGAATATGACTTTGATTCCCTCTCGAAAACTAATCCTGAGAATTATACCACCTTGTGTAAGATTGAAGAATCGCGATGGTTTATTGAAGGAGATGAGATCTTTTATAAAGTTACTGCAAATCGCTTTTTGCGTAATATGGTTCGTAGATTAGTTGGGACTATGTGGCATATGCAGGATGAGAATATAGTCACATCGAATACCATATCTTGGATTCATGATCGCAAAGATCATCAGATATATACGGCTCCCGCCCATGCTTTGTGTCTGGAAGGGGTGCAATACCCGTCTGAAATTTTTATTTAGAATTCCTCTAAATAAGCTTGCGGGCAATTGGATTTCTCCTTAATTTAGATTTAATCTATATAAAGATAAGTCTGGCATTAGTGAGCAAAGTATGCTCTATGCACACCTAGCTTTATATAGTCTTGTTCTATCAGAGATTAACTCCCATCGATCATACAACCCTGCACATGTTTTATTTGTTTAGCTCTTGCTGTGATTCTATGAATCTAATTCACAAATCAAACAAGAAATTTCTAAAAGCAACCCTAACCCCCATACTCATAATTGCATTAGCTGCGGTTTTTGGACAAGAACTCAGGGCCCAATTACAATTAAAAAGTTATAAAAGCACGTCTTTTCTTACTAAAGCTTCTCTAGATGACGCAGTAATAGTGGCTGATGCTGATACCCAGTCTGTACCGCCTATTCAGCGATTGGAATTAGATCGAATAACGGTTATTGCAAGCCCCTCATGGCAGACTCAAACCCCGGGTGCCGCCACCTATCTTGGCCTTGCTCGACTGCAGCAATTCGATTACGCGAATGTGCATCGTGTATTGAGCCAAGTTGGAGGGGTGTATATGCAGGAGGAAGATGGATTTGGATTACGTCCCAACGTCGGAATGAGGGGTACTGGGGTTTCTAGAAGTGCAAAAATTACCCTCATGGAAGATGGAATTTTGGCAGCCCCTGCACCATACAGTGCCCCTGCAGCCTATTACTTTCCAACGATGGCTCGAATGGAGGGGCTAGAGGTGAGGAAAGGTTCTTCCCAAATTAAATACGGACCATATACTACGGGAGGGGCACTTAATTTACTTTCGGCGCGTATACCATTTGAGTGGAAGGGGGAAGCGAAATTAATGGCTGGAGGCTACGGTAGTCAAAAGTTTAGTTTAAAAATTGGGGACACTAGAGACCAATTTGGATATGTTTTCCAAGGTTTAATGCAATTTAACGACGGATTTAAAGAGCTGCCTAATGGCATGGATACGGGCTTTGACGTTCAAGACTATATTCTGAAATTGCGGTTTCAATCCGATTCATCGGCCCCACGGTTTCAACGATTAGAGGTGAAAGCCGGGTATTATGATGAGCTTTCAAACGAAACCTATCTCGGATTAAGCTATCAGGATTTCCAGGAAAATCCCTATTTGCGCTATGCTTCATCAGCCATTGACCAGATGAAAGCTGATCAGTACCAACTAAGTGTAAAATACTTTACCCAATGGGCTTCAGGTTGGAATGCAAGTTTGACTGCGTATCAACAAGAAGTTAATAGAAATTGGTATAAGTTAGATAAGGTCATGGGTGTAAGCATTGGAGCCATTCTCGCCTCAACAGATGCCTACTCAGCAGAGTATGCTTCCTTGCGAGGTCAAAGTACAGGGAATGCTGATTATGCGGTAAAGGCGAATAACAGAGCCTACTACTCACGAGGAATCCAAGCTCAAGCTTCGCAGCAATGGGGTTTGTCAGAGTCAAAACTGCGTCTGGAGATTGGATTGCGAGTACATGCTGATGGAATGGACCGGTTTCAGTGGGTAGATGATTATCGTATGGAAGAGGGTGCCTTACTGTTGTCCAATGAAGGAATTCCAGGTACCGACAGTAATCGCTTAGAATCTGCTTTTGCTTGGGCAAGCTATACCCAACTAGAATGGATCCGTGGTAATTGGAGCCTAAGCCCAGGCATCCGATTGGAGTATATAGGCCTGAGTCGTGAAGATTATGGCAAGGCGGATGTTAACCGTATAGGAAACAGTTTGAATGTTACGGATAATACACTTTGGGCGATCATGCCAGGGCTTGGTTTCACCTACGAATCAATTAATGGATTAAACATATTTGGGGGGCTTCACAAGGGATTTGGCCCTCCATCACCAGGATCTTCAGAAGGTACAGACTCCGAGCAAAGTTTGAATTACGAGTTAGGGTTTCGATGGCTTAGCTCCACACGTTTTTCTATAGAGTCGGCTATCTTTTATAATGATTATTCAAATCTACTTGGTAATGATTTAGCTGCTGCAGGTGGTGGTGGTGGGACCGCACAATTTAATGCGGGAGCCGTCAGAATTTGGGGATTAGAATGGGCTGGGTCTTACGAATGGTTTATTCCTAACAGCACTATCCGAATGCCACTGAGTTTAGTATACACCTTGACTGAATCTTCATTCAATTCTTCTTTTGATAGTGACTATGGGCCTTGGAGCGAGGTAAGTAAAGGAGATGCTCTACCGTATTTGCCGAAGCATCAATGGAGCCTTGGCTGGGGCTTAGTGGTAGATGATTTACAAGCTAGTGTTAATTACCGGCATCAATCCGACATGCGTACCGAAGCAGGTCAAAGCGCTATTAATGCCGATAATGGCATTGAAGGGCATCATATCGTAGATTTAAGCATGGCCTATTCAATTAATACATGGTCTACCTTTCAGCTTCACCTAAGAAATGCGTTGGATACTCAGTATGCGGTAGCGGCGCGACCTGCGGGCTACCGTCCAGGTTTGCCTAGAATGGTTGAAGCCGGTATTAGGCTAGATTTTTAGGCTCTAAAGACGGATTCATCGGGAGCCTAGTTAAAAATTTATAGTTATTTGTAACCGTGATTGAATTGAATGGGATGGTTCAATCCCCGTGCTAAGCCGATAGGAAACATCACCCTGAATTTTCAATGAATATTGGGCTATATACTTATTTAACCCAAAGGTATACTCTTCTACCGTATTCATTTTATCCTGGATGCTAATGTTAGGCTCTGTAACAGCTAATCGAAGGGCTAATTCCACATTATTATCCAATAAATATCCTCCCTGAATACTATATCCGTGCCCATCGAATACAGGTATTTCGGCTTCTAGGATTGGATCCTTGGTTGTTCGTACTATCCACTCTCCCATAATGGACCAACCTTGGTATTTAAACATACCGTCAAGGTAGAGAGTCGAGATACCGGTAGTTAACTCATTTGGGAATTCAAGTCCACGTTGCCCTCGACTTGCATTGGCTAAAAGATTTACCTAGTTCGTGCAGGTTGTACTCCTGATCAAAAAAATTGCATTTAAGTGTTGACTGGAGTGAAATATAATGTCTATATTTGCACCTCACATTTTTATTTATGTGTCAACTTCCTCGGTAGCTCAGTGGCAGAGCAATCGGCTGTTAACCGATCGGTCGTTGGTTCGAATCCAACCCGGGGAGCCAAGACTAAATGAAGTGCGAACTTTGAATTTTTTCAGAGTTCGCATTTTTTTTTGAGCTCTTCTCTTATGTCTTCCCATTCAGAAATAACATGTGTTCGCATACCTAATCTATTGGTAACTCATCAATTCCTTTACTAATTAAAGTCTATTATTTCTAAACTTCATTAATACTACAGAAGTTTATTTTATTTGTTCTCCTATATCATCATCAGATTGACCTTCTCCATTAAAACTGGTCCAATCTAAAGTAGAAACTTCGGGCAATTATTTTAACTTAACTTAAACTATGACTGCCTTGAAAAAGACAAAATTGACAGAGCTCCAAGTGGTCTTTGCGAACGAGCAATCCGAAACTTAAGTATCTATAGGGTAGATCTGCAGGTAGATGTGCATTACAGAGCTTCGCCGATTACGTGATCTGGAGTTGGAGAATCATCAACGCTTTCATAGGGTAATTATTTCGGGTCATGTCTCTTAGTGATTTGTCAGCTAACTTTATTCATGGTAAGTCTCATTTATTAAATAAAAAGTCAAATTCATGCCAGAAATCTATACTTTTTAACAGTACGTAAAATGAAAGCTGAAAATAAGGTGAAAATTCCCTTTTAAGCTGTAATACGATTAATTCAAAAATACTTATTCAATATGAGTCGAGCCAATATTAGTACAAGAATAAAAGAATGTGTACAGACTATATTTTATTGGGTCTTCATCTTGTTGGTCTATGATATTATACGCTATGCAGGAAATACAGTTGATTTTAATGAGTTCTGGGTAACGATAGAAGTAGTCATATTTGTGGGTATAGCTACAGGAATTTTTTACTATATCTTAGAGTCCATCATGGATTTGGATTGGGCAAGAAGAAAAAGCTACGGCTTTAGGATAGGTATAAAGTCTGGCTTGTTTACGGGCATATTCATCATTGATATACTTTTAGGAGCTGATTTACTAGCACTAATTAATCGGGTAGAAGTGGGTGAGGGAGTTAAAGAGCTATGGAAAAATGGTATAATTATATCATTTTTGGTTTATTTTTTTACTGCGAGCACTTTTTTTTCATTTTGGAAAATAGTTAATGAAAACTTTGGTCCATCTGTATTTTGGAATTTGGTAATTGGGCTATACTCTCCACCGAGGGCAGAAAAGAAAATATTCATGTTCCTTGATATGAGAGACTCAACGACAATAGCTGAAAAATTAGGATACACAAAATTTAGTAAACTGGTTCAAGATTCATTTTTAGATTTGAATACGGTGATGGCGAAGTTTAATGGTGAAATTTATAAATATGTAGGTGATGAGGCTGTTATCGTGTGGGATTATGATAAGGGTCAATTCGAAAACGAAACAGTTAAGCTATTTTTTGACTTTCAACAAATCCTTCAAAAAAAAGCAGCCTATTACGAGCAAAACTATGGGTTGTTACCTGAATTTAAGGCTGGAATTCACGGTGGTGAGATCATTGTTGCAGAAGTTGGAGTTGAAAGAAAAGAAATTGCTTATCTGGGTGATGTAGTAAATACTACGGCCAGAATACAAGACAAATGTAACAGCTTAAAAGAAAATTTTTTGGTGTCATCTGTATTGTATGGCGACTTACATCAAAAGGTTAAATTTCAATATACCCCCAAAGGTGAACATGTATTAAAAGGTAAAGAAGATACAGTGGAACTTTATGGAATCAGTAATCCATTGACTTAACCATTAGACGAAAGATGAAGAGACGGTCTACATAGATTGACTGTCGGCTTCCCCTAAAAATATACCTGTCCCTGAAATTTGATCCTATCAGCCTTCCAAGGTTGATAATAAGTCCTCCAGATTGAGTGGCTTATTCACCATTTCAATACTTCCGTTTTCCGTGATACTCCAATGATCTCGGGGTCGATCACAATATAATTCAACGCCGTTCATATCGGGGTCTTCGAGATAAATAGCTTCAGAAACACCATGATCGCTAGCGCCAATTAGAGGGTACTTAGCATCAATGAGTCTCTTTAGGATGTGAGCTAAATCTTTACGATTAGGGTACAGAAAAGCTACATGATACATTCCTGCTCGGTTCCGGGGCGATGGAGCTTGCCCTTCGCTGTGCCATGTATTCAAGCCAATGTGGTGGTGGTAACCACCCGCGGATAAAAAAACAGCTTTTTCACCATACCAAGCCATCACCTGAAACCCTAATAGGTCTCGGTAAAAACTCAAGGACCGTTGAATATCGGAGACCTTAAGATGTATGTGACCAACTTTGGTTGACTCTGGGACTTGGTATTTGGTAGGCATAGGGTACGGTTATAGCTTTGCAGGAAGGTAATGAGAATGTATCTCATTAGGCCAAAAAGTACTAAAAAAACAGTGGAAACAGTAAACTCACAATGGCCGCCCACACTCCATAAACAGGTAAATATACTCCCATGGCATGAAAAACAGATGATAGTTCTGCTTTGGATCGAATAACTCCAATGATTCGATACCCAAAGTAACTAAGATGGCTGAGCATGAGCAGGTTCAACCCGAAAAGAGCCAGTCGATTAGCCGAGATTCCAAACTCAAACAGTCTTACTCCTATAGCGCTCAAGGCCAGTAAATTGTCGACGATGGCTATGGCTGCTAAACCAAAGAGTTGGTAGAGTTGAAATGTACTGTTCTCCTCGTTTTTAAAGGAAAATAGGATGAGTGCCATCACAGCTAATAACACAATGTTAAAGATGAGTAGTAGATCACGATCGTTAAAGATAGTTTCAGGTGCTTGAGGCAGCATTATTGAAAATATGAGTAAGAGCAAAAAGGCTGGTGGCGTAAAAAGTTTGGCAATAATTGGAGATATTTTACTGGTCAAATCCCGGTTGTTATGCACCAAATACAACGCTAAAACGGGAATCGCTCCCATACCCCAAATGGCAATTTTCTCAAAATAGATATCTTCGATACGGTAGCCTATACGTTCAAATAGTGCAATGGTGATGGCCGAGAATAGCAGTAAACTCAAGCCTAGTAATCCCCCCATAATTACCACTTCACCGTTAAGCCGAATGAAATCGATTCGCTTAGTACTGATCTTCCAGTCTTCGCCTAGGTAAGCGATGGCAAAGACAAACCAGACAAGTATGGGGATATGAAAGCAAGCCAGTATGAGAGTACTGTCGTCTAGGGTGCCTGGCAATAGGTTACTGTAGAGCACCAAGGCACCTGCAACCGCTAAAAGAGTCCAGTGATGTCTAGTGGCTAGTTTAGAAACAAATATCGAATAACCTAAGAGGGCGGGCAGTAGAATGGTCCCTATATTTCTAGGGAAATAAGCATCCTCGTCAATGCCAAAGATTATGGGGATTTTGAGTAGAAGCCCGGTGAGTAAGGCAAGGCCAATAACCACCCATATTTCCTTTGGATTACCCCATGAAATTATTCGGGTTGAAGCAGAAACTACCTCCTTATTACGAGTGGATTCATTGGATTGAGCATGATCTGTCATGATATATTGCTATTGGTTTTGGTTAGAAGGTGTATGTGAAGGAATAACGTTCTAAAAAATAAAAAGTACTTTGTATTTAAAAGTTAATAAAGCTTCTTATCAGTTACAATACATAGAAGTATAATTTGGCTCATAGCCGTGGGGGAGTTGACGGGATTGGTCTTGTATTGTGTACGTAACTAAAGGCAAACGAGATTGTTTGATTTGCTTTATTATAGGTCGAAAATTATTGTTTGTTTTGAAAAAAATGATGGCTCGTTATGTATATTGTATTTGATTATGTTCTATTCGTAACCTCAGGTCTCTGATGGTCAATTTTCATCAATTATTACGGAATCATGAAAACTACGTTATTCTCTTTACTCCTTAGTATAACTTCTTTTAGTCTCCTTGCACAAGTTACCCCCGAGTGGATGCGTTACCCTAGCGTTTCTCCAGATGGTACAACCATTGCATTTGTTTACCAAGGAGATATTTATACTGTGTTACTCGAAGGTGGACAGGCTCAGCGGCTTACCTTTCAACCCGAAATGGATGTACAACCTGTATGGAGTCCAGACGGTCAAAGTATCGCTTTTGCCTCAGAGCGTCATGGTAATTTTGATGTGTATGTGATGGATGCCAATGGAGGGGAGGCAACTCGTTTGAGTTATCATTCCAATAATGAAATGCCTCTTAGTTTTTCAGCGGATGGGCAACTAATTTATTTTGATGCTAATCGCTTGGATAATTCGGCTAATAGGGAATATCCCACCTCTAGCCACACAGAATTGTATTCGGTACCGGTTAAAGGGGGTGGTATTTCACAGGTTTTCAGTTTGCCGGTGAAGGCGCTAAGTGAACGGGATAATGGGGGTTTTTTATACGAAGATATGCCAGGTCGCGAAGACCCTTGGAGAAAACATCACCAATCGGCCGTTACTCACGATATTTGGCTATACAATCGATCTGAATCCAGTCATACAAAATTAACGGACTTTGTTGGGGAAGATAGGAACCCCGTTTGGAATGGGGATGGCACAGCATTTTATTTTTTGAGTGAGCGTTCTGGAACATTTAATGTTCATAAACAGAATCTTGCGAGTAGTCAGGTAGAACAACTTACCTATTTTGAAACACATCCAGTCCGCTTTTTAAGTGCAGCCACCACGGCCAGTGGAAATGATATTTTGGTGTTTGGGTATCATGGTGAGCTTTTTACCATGCAATTAGGTCAGCAGCCCTCTAAGGTGCCAGTTACGATACGAACCCAGCAGGTGACCAGTGGGCAAGAGCGAATTATGATCAATGGTGGGGTATCGGAAATGGCAATTAGTCCTAATGGAAAAGAAATGGCGTTCATTGCTCGCGGGGAGGTATTTGTGACCTCATTAGATGGTTCATTGACTAAGAGATTGACCTCAACTCCAGAGAATGAACGGTTTGTTGAATTTAGTCCGGATGGGAAATCGGTGGTATATGCGTCTGAACGAAACGGAAAATGGAGTATTTTTCAGACTAAGGTGGTGCGTGCGGAGGAACCATTTTTTTACGCGGCTACTTTATTGCATGAAGAGGCGTTAATTAGCAACGAAAAAGACAATTATCTGCCTAAGTTTTCTCCCGATGGATCACAAATTGCTTTTGTGGAAGATCGAAGAACCATTAAAGTGCGGAATATAGACAGTGGGGATGAGGTAGTGTTATTGGACGAAACTCAACTTTTTCACATGCGCGATGGGGATAAGTATTTTTCTTGGAGTCCAGATAGTAAATGGTTGTTAGTGGAGTTTGACCAACTTCTTAATAACTCAGATGTCTATCTGTTAGACGCTTCTGCTAAGCAAGAGCCTAAAGCATTGGTAAATAGTGGGTACTACGATCGTATGCCGAAGTGGGTACAAAATGGTAAGCAGATGATCTGGATGAGCAATCGAAACGGTCTTAAAAGTTATGCTACTAGTGGCAGTACAGAATATGATGTCTATTCGATGTTTTTTACCCAAGAAGGGTGGGATGAATTTAATTTAACTGAGGAGCAATATAAGCTTAAGAAGGCCATTGAAGAGGCGCAGTCTGAGCAAGAAACTGATGAGGAGAGTAGCGTTGAAAAAGAGGCGAAGAAAATCTTAGAAAGTAGAAATAGCAAAGTTAAAAATGTGGTTAAAGGCGCAGCGCAAGTTGTTCAACAGCGCAAAGACAAAGAGATAGAGCAGCTGCAATTTGACTGGGACAATCTAGAGGATAGAGTTGCTAAATTAACCATTCACTCCTCTCGAATGAGCGATGCCGTACTAAGTAAGGATGGCAGTACCTTATATTATTTAACCCGCTTCGACGGAGGCTACGATTTGTGGAGTACCAAATTAAGAAGCAGAGAAACTAAAGTAGCTATATCGCTGGATGGGTCTTCTGGGGAGCTAATGTGGGACAAAGAGCAGGAACAATTGTTTTTGCTTAGCGGTGGTCGCATAACAAAGTTGGATCCAGAAAAAGGTACAAAAACAACGGTATCTATTGCCTCTGAAACCTCTATAGACGCCCATCGGGAACGTTTGGCAATGTTTGATCACATCGCCCTCAGAACCTCTAAAATATTTTATGAACCTACTTTTCACGGAATTGACTGGCCCATGATGGTTCAGGAGTACCGTACAAAAGTAGATGACTTAGGCCATGATTTTGAGTTTGCTGAATTAATCAGTGAACTCGTTGGGGAGTTAAATGTATCGCATGCAGGCGGTCGTTACCGAGGAGTTTCTGG
>Ga0255753_1003424_pt1 | contig 16523 bp, 15 predicted proteins | sample 041ome_10_FD_179953 | JGI IMG/M metagenome (GOLD analysis project Ga0255753, IMG submission 179953) | Coastal salt marsh microbial communities from the Groves Creek Marsh, Skidaway Island, Georgia - 041412US metaG (version 2) | ecosystem: Environmental > Aquatic > Marine > Intertidal zone > Salt...
GCCTCTGCCATGGTGGCGATGGCTTTGGGATTCACTCCGTGGGTTTCAATACCTGCACTGTAAATATGGGCTGTACCTCCTGTAAAATAGTTTAACCAGCCGTGTGCTATTTGACTACGGCAAGAATTTCCGGTACAAAGTACCAATACATTTTTCTTATTCATTTAAGTTTTTGATTTTATCGACAATAGTTTGTGCTAGTTTTTGATGACTTTCAAAGGTCCAGCCCGCCACATGAGGGCTGAGCAGGACTTGGTCGGCATGAAGCAAGTAATCCAATGCCGGAGGCCGTTGTTGAGCGTTAAAAATGGAGTGGAATGAGGCGGATTCATATTCCAAAACATCCAGCGCTGCGCCTAAGATTTTTCCGGATTTGAGTCCTTCCACCAAATCTTCTGTGATTACCGCTTTGCCCCGGGCGGTATTGATCAACCAAAACGGATGTTGCATTTGATCAATAAATTTTCGATGGATCATCCCGTGGGTAAGCGGTGTCTGAGGAATGTGTAAACTAATTACATGAGATGCTGCTTGCAGGCTGGCCAAATCTACCTGTGTCGCATAAGCATCGCCGACCTTTGGAAGGATGTCATGACAAAGGACGTTGACCGCAAAACCCTGTAGTTTTTTGGCAAAACTTTTGCCGGTGTTTCCATAACCAATGATCCCTACCGTTTTTCCTTCTAATTCCCATCCTCTGTGTGCTTCACGTAACCACTGCCCTTGTTGAATACTTTGGTGGGCGGGACGGAGTTTGTTGGTCAATGCCAACAGCATTCCTAGGGCTTGCTCGCCCACGGCATTCCGATTTCCTTCGGGCGCAGCAATAAGAGCGATGTTTTTTGATTGAGCATACTCCCGATCGATATTTTCCAAACCGGCACCCACACGCGCTATAAATTTTAGCTTCGTTGCTGCATCGATAAAAGTTTTGTCGATGGGAAAGCGACTGCGAATGACCAAGCCATCGTATTGGGAAAGGCTTGGGAGTAAGGTTTCAAGAGGTACATCATAGGCCAAATGGTTTTCATGACCCATAGCTGTCAAGCCTTCCAAAAGAAGGGGATGATTGTCGTCAACGTGAAGAATACGATAGGTTGTCATCAAAAACTGAGCACCAATTTTGCAAAATAGAAAAACAAAAAGATTCCAAAAATATCGTTGGCCGTAGTGATGAAGGGACCTGTGGCAATGGCCGGATCGATCCCCCGATTGTCAAGAAAAATGGGAACAAAAGTGCCCACTAAAGCCGCAACGACGATGACCAACATCATGGAGCCAGCAATAGTTATACTGACTAAAAATTCTTGTTGAATGATAAGCCCAAAAAGGATGATGAGTAATGCTAAAGCAAAACCGTTGATCAAACTCAATCCTACTTCCTTAAATAACCGATTGATCAAGGAGCCTTTGACATTGTCATTGGCCAAACCTTGAACAATAATTGCCGAAGATTGAACCCCTACATTTCCCGCCATGGCAGCAATCAGTGGAGTATAGAAAAACAGATTCCGCAACTTTGGAATCTCCATGATAGTTTCAAAATCTTGAAGAATAAAAACACTGCCCAATCCACCCATCAAGCCCAAAAACAGCCAAGGAAGTCGGGCTTTGACCAATTCGATGATACTGTCATCGGCTTCTACATCCGTAGAAATCCCCGCAGCCATCTGATAGTCTTTATCGGCTTCTTCTTTAATCACATCCACAATATCATCAATGGTAATGCGCCCCAAAAGCTGATTTTTGCTATTCACCACCGGAATGGCTTCCAGATTGTATTTGGACATGATTTTAGCCACTTCTTCACTGTCTTGATCCACAGTGACCGCATCTACTTTGGGAATATAAATATCTTTTACTTTGGCTTTAGAATTTGCAGTAATGAGGTCTTTAAGCGAAAGTCTTCCTTTTAATTTATTGTCTTTGTCTACCACATAGATGGAGTGTACCCGGGTAACATTCTCGGCTTGGGCACGCATTTCGTTCAGGCAATTCAGTACGCTGAGGTCTTCCTGTACTTTCACCAATTCTTTGGCCATTAGTCCTCCTGCACTATTTTCGTCATAGCGCAACAAATCGCGTATGTCTTGGGCATGCTCATCATCTTCGATTTGAGCCATGACCTTTTCTTTTCGCTCTTCGGGCAATTCCAAAATGATGTCTGCCGCATCATCGGTATCCAATTCAGCCACTTCTTCCGCGATTTCGCGCGCCGATAAATTTTCAAAAATGCCTTCCCGTATGTCAACATCAACCTCTGCCAGGGCTTCAGCCGTGGTTTCGCTATCGAGGAGTTTGACTAAATAGGTGGCTTCTTCAACTTCAATTTCAGAGATAATTTCAGCGATGTCGGCATAGTGCAGATTTCGCAACTTTAATTTTAATCGACGGGTATCTTCTTCCGCAATGAGTTGCTGGATGCTGCTGATATACGCCTTGTCAATCTGAAATGTAGCCATCACTTATCCGTTTTGTCAGTTGGACAAAATCTGCCCCCGAAAGTTTTTCCGGACGCAGGTCAAAGATAGCATCTTCTCTTAAATTAAGCGGTAGATTCAATGTTTTTAAACTGTTACGAAGTGTTTTTCGACGTTGTTGGAAACTCGTTTTAACCACTTTAAACAGCAAGGCTTCATCACAATCCAAATGAAAATCGGTTTTTCGTGTGAGGGAGATGACCGCGGAATCTACTTTGGGAGGGGGATCAAAAACGTGTGGAGGTACCGTAAACAGATATTCGGTATCATAAAATAATTGGGTCAAAACCGAAAGAATACCGTAGCGTTTGGAGCCCGGTACTTCACAAATTCGTTGGGCAACTTCCTTTTGAAACATACCCGCAAAAAAGGGAATTAGAGTACGGTTTTCCAAGGTTTTAAAAACAATTTGCGTAGATATATTGTAGGGAAAATTCCCCACCACAGCAAAAGTCTCACCCCCAAAAGGGAGCGAAATATCCATTTTCAGGAAATCCATTTCAAAAATACGATTGCTCAAAACGGGGAAGTGTGCATGCAAATAGGCTACCGATTCACTGTCGATTTCAACGGCTTTGAGGGTGCCTTTTCCTTGGAGTAAATATTGGGTTAAAACGCCCATGCCCGGACCAATTTCAAGGATGTTTTCACAGCTTTGTTGATCGATTGTTTGCGCAATTTTTTTGGCAATATTAAGATCCTTGAGGAAATGCTGGCCGAGTTTTTTTTTGGCGCGTACCTCCTTCATTGTTGATTTGCTATCAATTCCAAATGCGTGGCAAAAGTCAACACGCCCGCTCCAAAATGTTTTTGAAAGCTTTCCATCAGTATCGCCTCATGACTTTTCCAGAACGTTTCATAGCTCGCTTTCTCAGGGGAATGGTATTGCAGGGCATAGGTTTGAGCACTATCCTGCACGGCTTGAATTCGCAAGAGTTGAACTTTTTTCAAAGCAGCATGACCGAGCATTTCAGGAATATGAATTTTGTGTACCCATTCCAACCATTGCTGTTCGAGTTCGGGAATGACTTGCGCCGTGAGGTTGTAGATATACATTTAATGCGATATTCGGTCAAAACCAGTGTAGGGAACCAAAGCCTTAGGCAATAAAATTCCTTCGGGGGTTTGACAGTTTTCTAGTAAGCCGGCAACCACTCTTGGCAGGGCTAAGGAACTCCCGTTTAGGGTATGTACACTTTGTTTTTTACCACTATTATCTTTGTAGCGCAATTGAAGGCGTTCGGCTTGGAAACTATTAAAGGTGGACACCGAACTGATTTCCAACCAACGTTCCTGCGCTGCAGAATAAATTTCAAAATCAAAAGTAAGCGCAGAAGTAAAACCTAAATCACCGCCGCACAAGCGTAATATGCGGTAGGGCAATTCTAATTCTGCTAAAATATTTTTAACATGTTCCACCATGCCTTCAAGTGCAGCTGCACTATTTTTGGGTGTTTCGATACGAACAATTTCTACTTTATCAAACTGGTGCAAGCGGTTGAGTCCTCGGACATGTGCGCCGTAGCTTCCGGCTTCTCTGCGAAAACAAGGCGTATAACCGGTCAAGCAAATGGGCAATTCAGCGACATCCAAAAGTTGATTGCGATAGAGATTGGTCAGTGGCACCTCAGCCGTGGGGATTAAATACAAATCGTCGTTTTGGACGTGATACATTTGCCCTTCTTTATCGGGCAATTGCCCAGTGCCAAATCCGGACTCGGCATTGACCATGTGCGGAACTTGCATTTCTTTGTAGCCGGCAGCTGTATTTTTATCGAGGAAATAATTGATTAAAGCACGTTGCAATCGCGCGCCTTTTCCTTTATACACTGGAAATCCGGCACCCGTAATTTTACTTCCCAATTCAAAATCAATCAGATCATAATCGGCGGCCAATTCCCAATGCGGTTTGGCGGTAGCATCCAAATTTGGCATCGTTCCAAATCGGAAAACCTCCTCATTATCAGCTTCCGAAGTCCCCGCAGGTACAGTGGCGTCTGGCACATTTGGAATTTGGGTGCGCAAGTCTTGCAAATCCGCTAGGGTTTGTTGTAAGCTATCTTGGAGTTGTTTGGTTGTTTGTTTTAAAACCGCAGTTTCTTCTTTTAAGGTAGCTGCTTTTTCAGTCGCTCCTTCTTTGTAGAGTTGCCCAATTTCTTTTGCCAATTGGTTGGATCGGGAAAGTTGTTGATCCAAATGCGCTTGTTGACTTCTACGACTTTGATCGAGGGCAATGATTTGATCGATTAATTCGGGCTGACCAAAATTACGTTTGGCCAAATCCTTCAAAATTTGATCTCTATTTTCTCTAATAAATTGGAGTGCTAACATAAGGATGTTATTTTTTTCAAAAATACAGCAATTTAATGCCAGTTGTTTTCATTAATTGTTTCTAAGCAAATTTCTTGATCTTTGGCGATTTGCTTTTGCAAACTCGCCAAGGAGTCAAATTTTTTTTCCGCTCTAATTTTTTTTAGGAGTTCCACTTTTAGGGTTGCTCCGTAAAGATCTTTGTCTAAGTCAAAAAAGTGGACTTCCACAGTAGTTTGGGTTCCCGCTACGGTGGGACGATTCCCAATATTCATCATTCCAAAACAAGTGCTGCCCTCGAGGGCTGATCGGACGATATAAACGCCTTCGGTGGGGATCATTTTATAGGAATCGCTTATTGCTAAATTGGCCGTTGGAAAATTGATGGTTCGCCCAATTTGATCTCCCCGGACTACTTTTCCAGTTATTGCAAAAGGACGCCCCAAAAACGCTTGGGTCTGTTCCATATCTCCATCAGCAATAGTGTGCCGAATTTTGGTCGAACTGACAGTGATTGCATCCACCTGCTCGGGGGGAAGAACTTTTACTTCGAAATTATATTTTACTCCAAGCCTAATCAAGTCTTCAACGGTGGCCTCACGGTTTTTTCCAAAACGATGATCGTAACCAATAATCAGCTTGGCGATATTCAGTTTTTCAACCAAAATATCTCTTGTAAATTCCAAGGCTGAAAGTTGTGAAAACGCTTTGGAAAACGGATGTATAATGAGGTTGTCCACCCCCAGTTGTCGCAAAAGGGCTTCTTTTTCCTCCAAAGTATCAATCAGCTTGATGTTACTTTCTTTTTTCAAAACCATTCGAGGATGTGGAAAAAACGTCAAAACATTGGCCAAAAGTCCTTTTTGATGCGCTTCTTCTACCAGGGCACGAATGATTTTTTGATGTCCCACATGAACCCCATCAAAAGTCCCAATAGTCAAAATAGATTGGGTTGAAGAAACGTATTGCTCCAACGGATTAAAAACATTCATACGATGTGCTCGAAGGATTTTTTGCAGCACAAAAATACACCTTTCTAGTGCAAACACGAATTTGTTTACTTATTTTTAGACGAAAACGGAAGGATTCGAGTGGCAGCGATTTTAAAAGATTTTACAGTTTCGAAGTACAGTGCCTTTTTTTTGATGGTGCTACTTTGTGCGAGCTTGGGTTTTGGTCAAGAGTTTTGGCAAAAAGTAGCTCCAAGGGATCACAAGATACAAATGAAGAACGATGGCGAAAAGGGAGTGTTTTACAAACAACTTTTGGTTCCTCAATCGTTGTCTAAGTCCAATCCCTCTTCTTTTTCAGAAGCTCTGGTGATGAAGTTTCCCAATGAGCGGGGCGAGGAAGAATCGTTTCAACTTCATTCGATTTCTGTTTTGAGTCCGGAATTGCAAAAAAAGTATCCTCAGCTCCGAACATTTGTAGGAAAAAGTATGCAGCGCCCCGAACTTCGTGTGAGGGTGAGCATCACCCCCCAAGGGACAAATTTTTGGTTACAACTTCCCCACCAAGAAGATTTCTTTTTACAACCTTCCACCAAACAAAAAGGGTTGCATTATGCCTACACTCAAAAATCCTCGGACGCGAATAGCTTTCAGTGTAAAACCAGCTCCAATGCTTTTTCGGTAAAAAATGGGGTGGGAGCCACCCAAAAGACGGCGGTGAGTTCGGCTATGCGCACTTTTAGAATAGCCCTTGCAGCCACTGCAGAATACACCAATTTTTGGGGAGACGACGACGATTCCAACGGGACCAATCAAGAAGATGCTTTTGCTGCATTGGTGAGTTCCATCAACCGGGTGAATGAAATTTTTGGTCGCGATGTCAATGTTCAATTGGAAATTGTTTCCGATTTGGATTTGTTTTATGAAGACGCCGATACAGATCCATTTACAGGAGGAAATTACGCAAAACAACTGCAGCAAATTTTAGACGAAAAAATAGGAGATGAAGGCTATGATGTGGGACATTTGGTCGATTATGGCGAGGCGGACGGCGATGCGGGCTGTATTGGCTGTGTTTGTGTGGATGGGCTTAAAGGCAGTGGATACACCACCCACCCTTTTGTGGATGAATTTGGAGGCGAATATAAAAACGACTATTTCGATTTGGATTATTTGGGGCATGAATTAGGCCATCAATTTGGAGCCTATCATACCTATTCTTTTGAGTCTGAAGCTACTGGATTCAATGTGGAACCGGGAAGTGGCACCACCATTATGAGTTATGCCGGACTGGTAGGAGAAGATAATGTTCAGTTGCATGGCGATGCTTATTTTCACTATCAAAGCATTCAAAATATTGCATCCGTATTGGATGGAGTAAATTGTGGAACCAGCGTGACTTTTGAAAGTAGCACGCCCAATGTAGACGCAGGACAAGACTATAAAATCCCAAAGGGAACAGCCTATATGCTCCAGGCGACGACTTCCGTTGAAAATGCAGACGCACTAAATTACACCTGGGAGCAATTGGATGCGGGAATTATTACGTCCAGTAATTTTGGAGCCTCCAACACCCGTGGTGCATTAGCTCGATCACTTCCTCCCACCGAAAATACGTGGCGAAGCATTCCCAACATCGATCAAGTATTAGCCGGCGAATTAACCCAAACCAATCCTGATATTACTTCCACCTGGGAAACCGTTTCCGAAATTGGAAGAAGCCTCAAATGGGGCGTCACGCTAAGACAAAGGGTAGGAGATGAATATCAAATTGCACAAGATGCTACGCAATTGGTTGTGGTGGCCAATGCAGGTCCTTTTAAAATCAATACCCAAGATAGTGCCACAACGCTTTGGGAAGGTGGGTCTCGACAAGTCATCGGCTGGGATGTTGCCAATACGGACAGAGGTACGATTGGCACAACATCGGTCGACATATTGCTTTCCTTAGATGGGGGACAAAATTTCACCATCTCTTTGGCGACGGCCACGGCCAACGATGGTTTGGAAGAAATTGTTGTTCCTAATGGTATCGACACGAGTTCGGCACGAATAAAAATTGAACCCACCAATTCAATATATTATGCGGTCAACGCAACACCTTTTACAATCAGTAGCCGTTCTTTTGCATTGTTTTTTGAGGCTTTCGAATTGGAAGCTTGTAATGAAAATCGGTTAGTTTACAATTTTACTATCGATCGTGCTACAGGATTTAATTCCAACATTAGCTTAGCCGTGTCAGACCTTCCTACTGGCGTAACTGCTGTTTTTTCCAAAAACACATATGCCGCAACAGATGCTTCCGGTACAGTAACTTTTTCCGGGCTAAAAGGAAAGGATCCCGGCGAACTCGTTTTTAATATTCAAGCACGCTCAGGCAGCCAAAGCTATCCCTTTGCGGTGGATGCCCAAATCCGTAATCTGGAATTTGAAGCTCCAACCTTGAACAGTTTGGCGGACGGCGCTCAAGAGGTTGACTTAAGCAATAATTTTTCTTGGGAAACCGATAGCAATGCCAATGCTTATATTTTGCAATTTTCTAAAATCGCAGATTTTTCACAAATTGACCGAGAGTACAACCTAACCGAGGCCTCCTATCAGGTGGATGATTTATTGAGCGGGACAGAGTATTATTGGAGGGTAAAAAGTAAAAATGCCTGCAGCGAAAGCAGCTTTTCTGAAACCCGAAGTTTTAAGACAATTGTTGTGGAATGCGTTACTTTCGAGCAGGAAGAGTTGCCCTTACCCATTAAAGATGCGAACGAAGTTTCTATTGGTGTTACAACTGCTTCTATAATGGTGAATTACGATGCTGTGATTAAGGATGTGAATGTGCTGTTGTCCATCGATCATACCTATTTAGAAGATTTGACCCTTTATCTTGTAGCCCCGGATGAAAGAACTTTTTTACTCGTCGATCAATTGGGGGGAGAAGAAGATGATTTCTCTCAAACTATTTTTGATGCAGAAGCTCAAACCAGTGTGCTCAACGGTACTCCACCCTTTACGGGAACATATACCCCTATTGATGATCTTTCCGAACTTTATGGGACTTCTGCAGCAGGGGTTTGGTCGCTCAAAATCCTAGATCAATTCCAAGAGGATGTTGGTAGATTGATCGATTTTAGATTAGAATTTTGTTTGTTGGGAGCTGTCTTACCCAATTCTGATGATGATACTTTAATAGATTTGGTGGACAATTGTCCGTATATCACCAATCCCGATCAACTCGACAGCAACAACAACGGTATTGGAGATTTGTGCGATTTATATGCCCCCGAGAACATCAGTATCAGCCGAAAGGAAATCAGCTGCCCGGACAAAAGCAATGGGGAGATTCAATTGACGGCAACTGCAGCCTACAATTACAGTGTTCTAATCACTGCGGACAATGGATACAGTCGCAATTATGATTTTACTACAACAGGAAGAACAATCAGTAATTTGGCAGCGGGGAGTTATCGTCTTTGTGTCACAACACGCGATGTTCCCGGCTATGAAAGGTGCTTTGAAACCGAAATCGCTGCTCCCGAAAGGCTTTGGGTTAATGCAAGCGTACTCGCCCAAACCCAACAATTGCAGTTGGAATTTGCGGGGGGTGCCGTGTACTATGTTCAAATAAATGATACCCAATTTACGCTTCCGGGAACAACAAGCAATGCTCAATTTTTCTTGAAGAAAGGACTGAATAAGTTTAGTGTTTCAACCGGAGAAAGCTGTCAGGGTACCTATGAAGAATGGATAAATTTAGAAGATACGGCCAAATATTATCCCAATCCTGTTTCGGAGGTGGCACATATTGTTTTACCGCAACAACACCCACTCAGTATTCGTATGTACAACAGCAGCGGTGGATTGTTATGGGAGACTACCCAAATTCCTACTGCTGCGCAAGCGTTGCCCCTTTCTATGTCGGCGTATACCGCAGGGGTATATATCGTAAAATTGGATTATGGAACCCATGTAGAAAGTTTTAAATTATTAAAACGATGAGAAGCACACTGATTTTAATACTATTCGTACTTCTCGGCTGCAAGCCGGATCCGATTCCGGTTCCAGAGGCGGTTCAATTGGTGGCTCCTGCAAATTTGAATGCCTGTACAACGGCCGATCGAATTGATGAAAACCAGCGGCAGGTTGAATTTGAATGGTTGGAATCACTCCATACAGATCAATACGAATTGGTTGTGCAAAATTCAGCCACAGGGGCTTTATCTCGTAAATCAACCACTTTTACCAATCAGTATTTAATTTTGGAGGCGAATTCATATTATGCGTGGTATATTATTTCTTCCTCAGCTTTGACCGAGGAAACGACCAAAAGCGAGGTTTGGCAATTTTTTTTAGAGGGCGAAGTAGCAGCGACCCACCTTCCTTTCCCGGCAGAATTGCTGCAGCCCGAAAATGAAGCGAGTGTCACCCTACCAGCCTCCGGAAATTATGAATTTATTTGGTCGGGAAGTGATTTGGATAATGACATCTCAAGTTATGAGGTTTATTTGGGAACTTCTGAAACTTCTTTAAGTCTCCAACAATCAGGGGTCGTAAACAGTAGTGTCATAGTAAATTTAAATCCTGACACCACCTACTATTGGGAAGTGATTACCGTTGACGAGGTAGGAAATAAATCCAGTTCGGGAGTAGCTGTTTTCACGACGAAATAAGGAACTATTTGCCGTTAAAAGCATTCATGGTGGGTTGGACGCCTTGCAATCCAAAAGAAAGAATGATTTCGCAACATTTTTGAATGCGTTCTTTCAATTGTGCCTTTTCTTCTTCATTCCATTCATCCAAAACAAAACGCACCTGGTCTCCCTGTTTTTCTTCTTGACCAATTCCAAATCTCAGGCGGCAATAATTGGGTGTATTCAGTTGTGCCTGTATGTCTTTCAGTCCGTTGTGCCCCCCGTCACTCCCTTTTTGCTTCAATCGCAAAGTTCCAAAAGGAAGATGGAGTTCGTCGGTGATGATGAGTATATTTTCCAAAGGGATGTTTTCTTTTAGCGCCCAATAGCGCACCGCTTTCCCACTGAGATTCATATATGTGGTGGGTTGAATAAGCACAAATTGTCTTCCCTTGTGTTTTAACAAAGCGCGAAAAGCGAGTTTTTGGGATTCGAGCGGCAAATCAAACAATGCTGCCATGGCGTGAATAACCTGGAAACCAATATTGTGCCGCGTGTTTTCATATTCAACACCGATATTGCCAAGACCTACAATTAAAAATTTTTTCATTGCCAAGGGAGGTTTGTTTTTTTTAAAAAAGCGTTGGAAGAAAAACATCTGTAAAAATAAAAAAAGCATACCGCTAAAAAACGATATGCTTTAGAAATTATTAAAACGAGAAGTCTAGTTTTCCGCGTTGGCTTCCGCTGCTGCTGCTGGAGCCTTTCCTTCAGCGGCTGTACTGGAGTCATCTGAGTCTTCATCGTCCCCTTTGTCAGCGACCGAGGTTCTTGAAGTTCTCACTTGACAAACCACTGTATTGTCGGGGTGCAAGATGGAATATTTTTCCGCAGGAAGTTCCGAGGTGTAAAGTTTGTTTCCGAGTCTTAATTTTGAAATATCGGCAATAATCACATCGGGAAGGTCGCCGGGCAGTGCACGCACTCTAAGTTTACGTTTGTTTAAACGCAACACCCCACCACTGTTCAATACTCCTGGAGCAGCTCCTTGAAGACGCACAGGAATATCCATTGAGATTTCTTTATTATCAAATAATTGATAAAAATCAACGTGTAAAATTTTATCACTCACGGGGTGAAATTGGATGTCTTGAAGAATGGCGTTGATTTTGGAACCATCTTCCAGTTTGATGACGACCGTGTGTGCATTGGGGGTGTAAACGAGTTTGCTGAAACCAAGTTCCGGCGCCGAAAAGTGTAGGGGTTCCCCTCCACCGTACAACACACAAGGAACTCTTCCAGCATTGCGTAAGGCTTTGGTAGCAACCTTGCCTACGCTTTCTCTTTTAGAACCATTAATTGTGATAGATTTCATTATAGTTTATTTAAATTGATTACATAATAAATTTCGAACTGATCGATTTGTTGAAGTGTACTTTATTCATCACTTGCGCAAAGAGTGGGGCACAACTCAAGACTTTTACTTTGGGGTGCGCTCTTCGTGGAGGAATGGAGTCCGTTACGATGAGCGATTCCAATTTGGATTTTTCAATTTTTTCATAAGCATCGCCAGAAAGAAGGGCATGTGTACAAATGGCACGTACCGAAAGGGCACCCCGTTCAATCATAATATCGGCGGCTTTGGTCAAGGTTCCGGCGGTGTCCACCATGTCATCAACAAGGATGACATTTTTTCCTTTCACATCCCCAATCAACTCCATGTGCGAGATGACATTGGCTTTTGCCCGTTGCTTGTAACAAATGACAACATCGCTTTCCAAAAATTTTGAATAGGCATAGGCTCTTTTGGAACCTCCCATATCAGGAGAAGCAATAGTGAGGTCCGATAGGTTTAGTTCTTTTACGTATGGCAAAAATATGGTGGAAGCAAACAAATGATCTACCGGTTTTTCAAAAAACCCTTGAATTTGATCGGCATGCAAATCCATCGTAATAATGCGCGTTGCTCCGGCAGCCTCCAATAATTTTGCAATGAGTTTGGCACCAATCGGAACACGGGGTTTGTCTTTGCGATCTTGTCGTGCCCATCCAAAATAGGGAAGTACGGCGGTAATATGTCGGGCAGAAGCACGCTTGGCAGCATCTAACATCAACAACATTTCCATCAAATTTTCCGATGATGGGTGGGTAGAACCAATAATAAACAAGCGAGCTCCTCGAACCGTTTCTTCAAAGGAGGGTTGAAATTCGCCATCGCTGTAGCGCGAAAAGTTGATTTTGCCCAGGGGCGTGCCGTATTCTTTGGCAATAGCCTCCGCCAAATCATGGCTTTGTGTACAGGAAAATATTTTAACGGGAGTTTCCAAATGCTTGCCTATAAAGGTCTGCAAATTTAGAAATTATTTTCTTTTAGACAATAGCTTCTTTATCATAAAGTTGTGGCATCTCAAAGGGGACAGAAAACCCCACCAAAACAGATTCAAAACAGAGCCGTAAACGACAGATTATCGAAGCCTATTTTAGGCTAAACCCGTGCGGTATTATTGCATTTTTCTTAATTACCACGATGCCGTCTTTGATGACATATAAATCCGTTTCGATATCTTTTAAATCCTTTGATCCGTGAATGTGTACATCATTTCCAATACGACAGTTTTTGTCAATAATTACGTTTTTGATGAAACAACGTTCTCCAATACCTGCCGGAATCACGGATTCATTTTGAATTTCTTCCAGAGATTCATAACGATCAATCCCCATCATATAGGTGTTGATGATGGTGGTTTCACTTCCAATTCTTGAGCGTATTCCGATCACAGAACGTTCAATTTTTGCAGCACTGATGATGCAACCGTCGGCAACGATTGACTGTTCCAACTGGGTGGAGGAGAATTTAGAGGTGGGTAGTATTCGTGCACGGGTATAGACACTTTTTTTGGAATACAAGTCAAAGTCGGGAAGCTTGGCGGTGAGGCCAATATTGGCTTCAAAAAAGGAATCTATATTTCCAATATCTGTCCAATACCCTTCAAAAGGATAGCTCAGCACTTTGTGGGTGTGAATGGATTGCGGAATAATTTCCTTCCCGAAATCGTTGGTTGTGGGGTCGTTCATCAATTCCACCAATAAATCTTTGTTAAAGATGTAGATTCCCATGGAAGCAAGGTGATTTCTTTTTTGAGCTTGCATTTCTGGACTGGTGGGAGTAACCCACTCGGGCAGTTCAGCGGCAGCTGGTTTTTCAACAAAGGAAGTAATGATATTGTTTTCATCGGTTTTTAAAATCCCAAAGCTAGGCGCTTCCTTTTCACCAACGGGCAAAGTGGCGATAGTGATTTCGGCCTTTTGAGCGATATGTGCTTCCACCATATCGTTAAAATCCATTTGGTAGAGCTGATCCCCAGAAAGGATGAGGGCGTATTCAAAATCGTGCGAAAGAAAATGATGCATACTTTGTCGGACGGCATCTGCCGTTCCTTGAAACCAGGTTTTGTTTTCGGGAGTTTGCTCTGCTGCCAATACGTCTACAAAAGCCGCACTAAAAAAACTAAAATGGAAAGTGTTTTTGATGTGTCTGTTCAGGGAAGCAGAATTAAACTGCGTCAGTACAAACATTCGCTTGATGTCGGAATTGATACAGTTCGAAATGGGAATATCCACCAAACGATATTTTCCGGCGATAGGCACCGCAGGTTTGGATCGAGATTCGGTGAGGGGATAGAGTCTGCTGCCTTGACCACCACCAAGGATGATGGAAAGTACTTTATTATTTATCATGAGTTTGTTTTTAGGGATTCGTATAAGCTTTTCACTTCTTGAGCAATGATTTTCCAATCAAAATGTTCTTCTACTCTGCGCCTTCCATTTTCCGCCATTTTTTTACAAAGTGCCGGATCGGCGATTAGGCGATTGATGCCAGCTGCCAAATCCTTGGAAAATTGTTCCGGATCAACGGGTGCAAAAGGAGCCACTTGATGCTGTTCAACAGGTACTAAAATTCCGGTTTCTTCATGAACAACCACTTCTTTGATTCCTCCAACGGCACTGGCGACAACGGCGGTTTCGCAAGCCATCGCCTCGATGTTGATAATACCAAAAGGCTCGTAGATGGAGGGGCAGCAAAATACAGCGGCATGCGAATAAAACTGTATGATGGAAGGTTTGTCCAACATTTCGGCAATCCAAATCAAATTGCTGCGAGTGTTTTTTATGGCAGCTACGGCAGCTTCCATTTCTTTTTCAATTTCGGGCGTATCGGGGGCTCCGGCACAAAGCACTATCTGGGTGTCCGGATGTATGTGTTGGATGGCGTTGACCAAATAAATGATTCCTTTTTGGCGGGTTATTCGCCCTACAAAAAGTACATAGGGTTTACTGCTGTCCACTCCATATTTTTCCAACGCAGTGGTTTGAGCTGTTGGAGTGTATTCTTCAAGCCGAATCCCGTTGTAAATCACTTTTACTTTTTCTTTATCGACCTCAAAATATTTTAATACATCTTCTTTGGTTTCTTTGGAAACGGCGATGACGGCATCGGCCATTTCTATGGCTGTTTTTTCAATCCAGGAGGAGGCTTCATAGCCTCTGCCCAATTGTTCCCTTTTCCAAGGTCGGAGTGGTTCGAGGGAGTGGGTGGTGATGACCAGTGGAGTGCCATAACAAAGTTTTGAAACAATACCGGCAAATTGTGCATACCAAGTATGGCAGTGCACCACATCTGCATCCACCGCTTGTCCATTCATCTGAATACAGGTGCTGAGGGTTTGGAAGACGCCTTTTAATTTTTTGTCCGAAGCATCAAAAATGGGATTTTCATAGGGATAGCCTTGAACACTGAGTTGGGGATGTTGTTCTTTTTGATCGCCAAAACTGCGAACGTCAACTTCCATTAATTGGGACAATTCTTGTGCGAGATATTCAACATGCACACCGGCACCACCGTAAACATAAGGAGGGTATTCTCTAGTATAAAAAATTACTTTCATGGGATTTTAATGAATATTCAGGAATTTATGATTTTTTTTTTAAACCGTGGAAGGGCATTTCGTTTTTTGTCAATTTTTGTGGTAAACCTAAAATTTATTTTTTTGAATTTAAAGTATGCCAAAAAAATCATTACTTTTGGGCTCGTTTTAGCGGGTTGGGCATTTGCACAACCATCTAATCTTTGCCTTGGTGGCGGAATTGGTAGACCTGTCTGCCGACAGGCAGGCGCGCTAATTGATATTTTGAAATGTTTTGGGTATATGCTCTTTCAAGTTTAAAAAGAAATTATATTTATGTGGGTTTGACTTCTAATTTAACAAGAAGAATTAAACGACATAATAGCGGTAGGGAAAGAATAACAAAACCATACGCTCCTTTTGAGTTATTATATTCTGAAATAATAGAAACTAGAATTGAAGCAAGGGAGAGAGAAAAATATTGGAAATCAGGAGTAGGAAAAGAAAAATTACGCGAAATTCGCAAAAAATATAAATAATGCCTTGGTGGCGGAATTGGTAGACGCGCTGGATTCAAAATCCAGTTCTTTCGGGAGTGTGGGTTCGATTCCCACCCAAGGTACTTCAAAGCCGACTTTTTATAGGTCGGCTTTTTATGTTTAATTCAGAATTTTCTTTAAAAAAGCACAAAATTTTATGGGATTTCATTTTAGAACTATTCTATTTTTTAGAATCGCTTCAAAGACGTATCTACAATTTCATCAAAGAAATCCTTTTTTTCAAACGATTTAATGATCTTGAATTTTTAAAGCTCCAGCTTTAATTCTTTTTTTCTTTCAGGAGTCAATACTCATGCAAAGTAAAAAACCTCTCTTTATATTTCAATGTTATGCGTTTTTTGGGGAACGAATTCAAGTATAAAACACAAAATTTATATAGTTAAAAATTTTTGGTTCTTTTTTAAGAATTTTAAATTTTTAATTGTTTTTAAAAAAAAATATCAAGGGCTAAGAGCGAACAAAACAACTAAGATTAATTTATTTTAAAAATTATTAACCTTAAAATCTTATCCTTTATGAATCTGCAAAATAAAAAAATTATTTTCTTTTTCTTTCTGAGTTTGTTTATTTATGTCGTACAGGCACAGATAGTTACGGGAAATGTTACAGATGAAAATGGTATTCCACTACCCGGTGCTACCGTTTTAGTTCAAGGAACCAATCAAGGGGTTTCTTCTGACTTTGATGGCAATTA
>Ga0255753_1003428_pt1 | contig 16515 bp, 10 predicted proteins | sample 041ome_10_FD_179953 | JGI IMG/M metagenome (GOLD analysis project Ga0255753, IMG submission 179953) | Coastal salt marsh microbial communities from the Groves Creek Marsh, Skidaway Island, Georgia - 041412US metaG (version 2) | ecosystem: Environmental > Aquatic > Marine > Intertidal zone > Salt...
AAGCTGAAAATCGATTTGCATTATCATTTTAAAAAAAATTAAAAAATTTAAAAAACAGCCAAAATGATCGGAATTGACTCAAAATGATTAAAAAATGATCATTTTTTATTAAAAATCTGATAATTTCTTATCAAAACGGCTTTTCTCAAAAGACCTCAGTATGGGGCTTGTCATTGCACTCCTTTCATGTCCGTTTTGAAAACATTAACTTTAAAAAACACAAAACCTCCATGATTCGGGCTTTTTTATTTGACTTAGACGGCGTTTTTTATGTGGACGATCAGCTGCTTCCCGAGGCCAATGCCACCTTGGATTGGTTACAGGAAATGCAAATCCCTTATCGTTTTATTACCAATAATACCACCTTGCCCAGAAAGCAACTCACTCAAAAACTCAATCTTCTAGGGCTACAGCTCAGCGAAGACCAAATCGTAAGTGCCAACTATGCTGGGGTTCTGTATCTCAAAAAGCAGGGGTATCAGCGATGTCGATTGGTTCTCAAGAGAGAGGCCCAAGCCGATTATAAAGACTTTGACACAGCGGTGGACGCTCCCCAAGCCATAGTGGTGGGAGATATAGGAGAAAACTGGGACTATCCCCTGCTCAATGGCCTGATGAATCAAATTTTGGAAGGGGCACAATTGGTGGCCCTCCACAAGGGGCGCTATTTCCAAACCGAAAAAGGACTGACACTCGACAGTGGTGCCTTTGTAGCGGCATTGGAACACGCCACCGAAACCCAAGCACTGGTGGTGGGTAAGCCTGAGCCTACCTTCTTCGAACTGGCCACCCAAGGGCTGGATTGCCAAGCCCATGAAATTGCCATGGTCGGAGACGATCTGATCAATGATATCGGCGGCGCCCAAAAAATGGGGTATATTAGCTTTTTGGTTAAAACTGGAAAATTCAGAAACACCCTCTATCAAAAATCACTAATCCGACCCGATCACCTGATAGAAAGCATAGGAAGCCTCAAAGAACACTTATTAACTAATGGTTTAATACAATATGGATAATAAATTTAAATACAATATTTTATTATTATTTTTTATTGCTTTTTTAAGCTGTGAATCTCCATCCGTTTTTGATACAGCTACAGTTGAACAAGCCATAGAAAATGGTGATTTGGCACATGAAAGTTTCCAACGGAGTTTGGATTTTACCCATGCATGGCTACAAAAAACCGACCCCGAAAGTGGATTGATTCCCTCCAACCTCCAATCCAAATCTGATCTTTGGGATCCCGCCAACGCCGCCGCTGATAATTACCCTTTTATGGTATTGACCGCTTATTTGTTGGATGATGAGCTGTTTCAAGGTCAACTTTTGGACATCCTCCGTCAAGAAAAAAAGCTGAGTTCCCGAGTAGGGCTGCTGCCCGATGTATATTCTTTTTCCAAAAAAGATTTCCACGAAAACCCCATCCATATGGGACACGTCATTTTTGGTGCTTCCGAATACATTAAAGATGGCCTGATTCCCCTTACCGAGTTGATTGGCCCATCGCCTTGGCAAGACCGTATGATGGAAATGTTGGACGAACTCTACCGTCTTACCGATGATTTTACCAATCTGGAAAAATATTTTAATCGCACCGCTTCAGTAGCGGAAATCAATGGGGAGATGTTGCAAACCCTCAGCCGAGTGTATTGGATGACGGGGGATGAAAAGTATTTGAACTGGGCCATCAAAATAGCAGACCACTATCTACTAGAGATCGATTTTTCCCAAACCGAATACCTTAGACTCAGGGATCACGGCTGTGAGATCATCGGGGGGTTGAGCGAGCTTTTTCTGAGTTTACATCATTTGAAGCATCCCAAAGTTGATGCCTATCGCCCCCCGTTTTACCGCCTTTTGGACCGCATATTGGTTTTTGGCAGAAATGCCGATGGCCTATTTTACAACGCCATCAACCTCCGCGAACCAAGTGTGGTCGATGACCGTATCGCCGATACCTGGGGTTATATCCTCAATGCCTATTACACCGCTTGGTGGGTGGATCAAAAAGCAGAATACATCGATGCGGTGCGCAAACCCTTTCAAGCGCTCAATACCCATTATCGCAACTACAATTGGGAACCTGGAGCCCAACGCGGGCCATTGGGAAGTCACGACGGTTATGCCGACGCCATTGAAAGCGGCATCAATTTATTGAACCGTGAAAACCACTCCGACCTCCGTCGCTGGATCGACAGTGAGATCCAAGTCATGTTTGGGATGCAGCAGCCCGATGGGATCATCGAGGGTTGGCATGGGGACGGGAATTTTGCCCGTACGGCCTTGATGTACGCCTTGTGGAAAACCCAAGGAGCCAGGCTTTCCCCTTGGAATCCCTCCCTTCGGCTAGGGGCAGCAACTACTGAAAAAGGGAATTGTTTTGTGATCCGAGCAAGCTCCCACTGGAGCGGAAAACTCATTTTTGATCCCATAAGGCACAAAACCATCCTTAATCTACCGATAGATTATCCCAGAATCAATCAGTTTCCAGAATGGTTTACCGTGGATCCCAAGCTAGAATATAAGATCACCGCCTCGGATCCAAAATTGTCCAACACCTATAGCGGTGCCAAACTGTTGGAAGGTCTCCCCATAGCACTCGCTCCCGGCCAGCGTTTGATCATTGCTATTGAATGAAAAACCCCGCTTCCGAAAAAGCGGGGACTAACAAAAACAAATAATTAATTTCCTTACAGGAAAACAATTGGTATATAAAGTTATGAATTTGTTCCTGTTGTCATGGGGATTTGGTTTGACCATCCCTTGCTTTTTTTGGAATCCCAAAAAAACAAGCTAAGATTTTATAAACCTCCCATAAATGCGAACTTATTATGGTGAGATCGTCAATATCTGTAAGGATGCTCCATTTAAAAAAAATCCTTTTTTTAGCCTTTTTGTCGTGCCATTGAGCCTAATTTATTAATTTAAGCCAATGATTAGAACCGGATTTTTCTTGCTTTTGCTATGCTGCGCCTGTTCATTGTCCAATACAGCCGATCAGGAAGAATGGATCGACTTGTTTAACGGCAAAGACCTGTCCGACTGGACCATCAAATTTGCCAACCAAGACCTCGGCGTCAATTACCGCAATACCTTTCGGGTACAAGACAGCATGATCCGTATCGCCTATGACGCCTACGACAGCTTCGACGATGCCTATGCTCATATGTATTATAAAACCCCCTATTCCTATTATAAGTTGCGTTTCGACTATCGGTTTACGGGCGAGCAGGTCAAAGGAGGGGAAGACTGGAATGTTCGCAATAGCGGGATCATGTTGCATTCCCAATCGGCAGAAAGCAATGACCAGGGCCAGTATTTTCCAGTTTCCATCGAAATCCAACTGCTGGGCGGACTGGGAGAGGGGGAACGCCCCACTGGAAACGTCTGTACCCCGGGAACGGCTTTGGTCATGGACGGTAAAGTGGATTACCGACATTGTATTTCCTCCAATTCCAAAACCTACCACGGCGATGGCTGGGTCAGTGCGGAGGTGGTGGTACTCGGTGGAGAAAGTATTATCCACCTGATCGAAAACGATACCGTTCTAAAATACCAAAGCCCTCAGATCGGCGGGGGCTTTACCAACCCCAGTAGGGAGGACGACTGGACTTCCCGTGGGGTGGTGGAAAGCAAAGCTGGTTGGATCGCCAAAGCGGGACAGATCCTTACCCAAGGCTATATCTCTCTTCAGGCCGAAAGCCACCCCATCGATTTTAAAAACATCCGACTCCTTGACCTTTGTGGTTGTAAAGATCCAAATGCCAAAAACTATAAATCTTATTTTATAAAAGCGGACAATACACTTTGTAAATATTGATCAACCCCCTGAAGTAAGGATTTTTATATATTTTACTAACCAAAACCCCCAAAACTGTTCTACTCCCATGACCTGCTGTGTTGTTTTCTATGATTTTTTTGGGTCTAAGGAATATAAATTCCATAGTATTTAGCCAACCAAAATGGGAAGCTAAACAACACGGGCCTTTATATCACCAAAAATACCCACTGGAATTTGAAAGCTTTAGCCCTGTTTGCAAAAGTGTTGAACTCTCCCAATGCACCCAAGAGGAATTGATCAACGCCTATGACAATACCATTGTCTATACCGATCACCTTTTGGCGCAGCTGATTGAAAGTTTACATCAACTGGAGGAATTTAACACCACCATGTTCTTTGTCTCCGACCATGGGGAGTCGTTGGGGGAAAACAACCTCTACATGCATGGCCTCCCCATGAGCATTGCCCCTGAGGTGCAATATCAAATTCCCTTTTTGGTCTGGACTTCCGATCCCTCCGCACTCTTTAAAGACCAAAAAACCGCCTCCCAGTATCATGTCTTCCACAGTGTTTTAGATTTTCTGGGGGTGGACAGCCCTGTTTACGATCCCGACCAGAGTATTTTAAAATAATCACTTAACTTATGGTGTTTTTTATTCCCTATGGAGATTTCCATGGGAACAAAAAATTTTAAAATATCCAATGATGAAAAAGTCATTTTTGATCCTTTTGTGTTCTCTTTTTTGGGTCTCCTGTTCCCTAACCTCCGAAACTCCCATAGCCGAATTTTCCACTTCTCATTTTCGAATGGAGATCAGCGATAGGGGCAACGTCATAGCATTGACCGATCCCCTTAGGGGGAAAAACCACCTCGCCCAAGACTCCATTGCTCCGCTACTGTCGCTCCGAGTCAAAGGAATTTTCCAAAAGCCACAGTCCGCTGACTTAAAAGACGATATCCTCCATTTACAGTTTGCCCATGCGCGGGAAGCTCAAATCAAAATCACTTCAAAAGAAACTTACCTCACTTTTGAGCTCATTGCACTGACCCAAGCCGAGGCGGTTGACCTCATCCTTTGGGGGCCTTATCCCACCACCATTGACAAAATTATTGGAGAAACCGTGGGTGTGGTTCGCGGGGAAATCTTTGCCTTGGGGATACAGTCGCTCAACCTCAAAACTTTGGGGGGCTACCCTTGGCACGAAAGCGACCGCATGCCCCAGTTGGACATTTTCCGTGCAGGAGACAATACCGACATGGCCAGCCGGGCCGACGATGGGGTCTTATACCGCGTGGAAGCCGCCATGCCCACCCCCTCTGGTAGTAGTTTGCAAGCCTATAGTCGCAACCGCAACCAAGCCCGGATCGTCGAAGAATTTTCCCACGACAAAATTGTAGCACCTCCCTACAAAGACGGTGGGGTCATCGGCTCCAAAATTGCCCTTTTTGGTGCGCCCGTTGAACAAGCACTCGAGACTTTGGGGACCATTGAACTGGGCGAAGGTCTGCCCCATCCCATGATTGACGGAGAATGGGTCAAAACCTCCCCCTATGCCAATGCCGCCTACCTCATCACCAGCTTTACCGAAGCCGATGTGGACGAGGCCATCGCCCTCACCCAAAAAGCAGGACTTAAACATTTGTACCACTATGGAAAAACCTTTGAAAACTGGGGGCATTTTGACCTCTATAAAGGGGAATTTCCCAATGGGTTGGCAGGTCTCAAAAAATGTGTGGAAAAAGCCGCTGCCCGAGGCATCAAAATGGGAACCCACTGCCTGTCCAACTTTATCACCACCAACGACCCCTATGTGACTCCCATCCCCGACCCCCGACTGGCCAAGGTAGGCAGTTCGCAGCTGATTCAAGCGGTAGGCCCTAGCGATACCGAAATCGAAATTGCCTCCCCCGATTTTTTTAACCAAATGAAAAACAACACCCTAAAAACCGTAGTAGTAGGGAACGAACTCATCCGCTATGGCGGGGTATCCGAGGCTGCCCCTTGGCGTTTGCTCGACTGCCAGCGCGGGGCTTTTGGCACCACAGCAGCAGCCCATCCCGCCAGGGCTGAAATATCAAAACTGCTGGATCACGGGTATAAAGTCTTTTTGACCGATGCCGATTTGACCGTGGAAATGTCCAATACCTTGGCCCAACTTTACAATCAAACGGGTTTGCGTCAGATCTCCTTCGACGGACTGGAGGGCAACCGCTCCACTGGACTGGGCACCTATGGGGAGTCCCTCATGCCCTATACTTGGTACAATGCCCTCGCACCCGAACTCAAAGACCACCTCATCATCGACGCCAGTCGAACCACCCATTTTTTCTGGCACATCTATTCTCGAATGAACTGGGGCGAACCCTGGTATGCCGGTTTTCGTGAAAGCCAAACCCAATACCGTTTTAACAACCAAGCCTATTTCCAGCGCAATTATATGCCAGGGATGTTGGGTTGGTTTAGGATGACCGCCGAAACCAGTTTGGAGGACATGGAATGGATGTTGGCCAAATCGGCAGGCTATGCCGCTGGTTATGCCCTGGTGGCCGACACCGAAAGTGTGGCACAAAACGGCAATACCGACCCTATCCTGGAAAAGGTTGGCGACTGGGAACAACTCCGACTCTCTCAAGCCTTTAGCGAGGATCAAAAAGAAGCCATGCGCGACAACAACCGAGAGTTTACCCTTAATAAAATCGATGCCCAAACTTGGGACTGGCAAGAGGTACATGCGAAGATCTTTACCCACCAAAAAAAAGTACGCCAACCCGGAGAACCCCTACATTCCACTTTTGAATTCCATAACCCCGCAGCAGCACAAACACTACAGTTTGTCCTCACCGCCCAAAAGGCTGCTGTTGATGGGATCAGCTTGGAGATCAACCGCTATAAAAAAATAGAACTGCCCACAGGTTTGCAAAAAGGACAACGCCTACAATATAGCGGTGGCGATCGATTATGGGTATTGGACGCCCAATGGAACCGACTAAAATCCCATAAGGTCAACCCACAAGACTTTAGGGTCAATGGGGGAGACAATAGCCTAATGCTGGAGGCTGATTTTGACCGGGCCGAAACAGAAGCCGCACTTAAATTGGAGGTCAAAACCTTAGGTAAAAGCGAAAAGCTCAGCCTCCCTAATAGGGAAGGGATTTAAACCCCTATGCCCTAAAATTCATTCTTTTTTGCTAGATATTGTTTTTTTAGACAATTGTAAATCATAATTTTATTTATAGCTATATCATCAAAAACTTTAGGTATAAAGATTTATAAATATAGTTAACAATTAAAATAAAGTGTTGCTGTACTACGCTTTACCCCCAAACAGAGCCTTTTCTGGACTTCTAATGCCCTCCTTTTTGATAGTGTTCTTGGATCAGGTCTTTCCCAAAATCGCCATTAAATTCTCTCCAAACAGCATGGATATGGTTGCCGTTGTTTTGGGAATTGTCGTATTCGATCAAAAAGCTTTGGCCTTGGATACGGTAGTAATGGGCTTTTAGTTTTTCGGTCTTTCCGGCCCAGCTAAAAGTAATCTCGTTCCAATTTTCGTTTTCGAGCAGTCCCCGTGCTTTTTGGGAAACGGGTTTTTCCATACGGTCGAGGTGGTGGTGGATGATTTGTTTCAGCAGTTTTTTTTGAGGGGCTTGGAGTTGTCGGTAGGCAATCCCATTGTTGGGAATCAATGCTACTGCGTCTTGGTTCTGGGTGAGTATTTCCCCATAGGTTTTGGAGCTGACCAGGGTTTGTTCCAGTTGTGCAGGGGAGAGGGAATTCACGAGTTGCAAGCCCAGGTTGTGGTCGGTTTTCAACACGATTTTTCCTTGTTCGGGTCCGATGGGAACAATCCCGGGATTGGAACCCCAAAAAGCGGGAGCAAAGGCGATAGCTTCTGGGGAGACGGTAAAGTTCAGGGAGAGGTGGTGGCCTTCAAAAGACCAGGCCCATAGGGAGTCTTTGTGGGGGGTGCCATAAAAAGCGATATAGTATTTGCTGGCATCTCTTTTATAGGGATTGTTCTCCACTATGGCAAGATAGTTTTCCAGATCGATGATCTGTTGCATTTGGTCATAACCGCTTTCGCTGAGGTAGGCCTCCAGCAGGGCATAGGTTTTTTCAATTTGGCCGGCTGTCATTTCTGAGAGCGGCAGTCCCTCCCGGGCAAAAGAGTCGTGGGGGAGGTAGTGCCATCGGGTTTTGGCGGGATCCTCCAAGGCAAAGGAAACGATTTCTTTTTGCGCGGGAGTCAGACTGTTCATCAATGCACTGACTCCTGAGAGGGGATCAAATGAGGGTTGGGCCATTAAGGAACCAATGCCCACTATATAAATTAAGACTAACTTTTTCATCTCGATTAAGTTTAACTAAATGTACCAAAATATTTTTGAGGATTAAATGCTTCCCTAAAAGTTTGAGTTTAAGGGATTGATCCCTTTGATCCAAAGGGACGCAAGCGCTTTTAGTTTTTGCAAATTCTATAAAGTGCTGATATTAAATTGATCAATTGTCAATTTTAGATCCCTCTTTTTGCGAAAACCTAGATTCTCAGTAATGAAAGCGCAGATTTTAGGTCTGAACAACAGGCCTTTCTAATTTTGTGGTGTGAGGATGCATCGGAGGGACATTGAGGAACGTGATCGCGAATTTCTTTCAGCTTTGGAAGGGGTTTATGAAGCGGTCACTAGTGCCCCGCCAAAGGCAAGCCCAAAGCGGGTAAGAAAAATTTGTAGTGCCCGTATCCAGCAGGCTTTTGCCTTGACAGATATCCAAATCAAAGGCTCGGAGCTTTTGCCCTACGAAAAAAACACCATTTTTATCTACAACCACCTAAGGAATCACCCCTATTATACAGAGGACGAGGGCTTTCAGATCACCTTGGACAGCCATTTTATCAGCAGCTTGATTTTGGATCGATATTATCAAGACCCGGGTGTTCGTGTGGCACGACATTCGCTCGCCAATGAGATCAACCATCGGGCCTACTACGACCGTTTGGACTATATCCGGGTGTATGCTCAAAAGTTTGTTCCCGATGGAATGGATAAAAAGGATATCAAAAGGAGCAACAAAGGCTTCTATACAAAGGCGATCGCTCATTTAGAAAAGGGGATCCCTTTGGTGTTTAGTCCAGAAGGAAATTCCTATACTTCCCAAGATTCCCCTGGTATTTTCCGTTATGGAATTTTCAAATTGGCCTGTAAAATGAATCCACAGCCTTTGATCGTTCCCTTGGTGATGGCCAATTTTGATCAACTTGCCTCAAAGGCCGTATATCGATGCGAAATTAAACCCCCTTTCAAGATGAGTGATTTGGGGATTACGAACCACCAAGACCCCAATTTACCTAAAGCCGTGAAATATCTTAACGAGCAATACAAATTATGGGTCAAGGAATTGCGTTCCAGTGAGGATGATTTTGAATCGGAGATCACCGCCTTGGAAGCGAGAATTCAAAATCATAAAAATAAGGACGATTTGGTGGTCTTTTATGGCAGCTCTACCCTCCGGTTGTGGAAGGAGCTCAAGCAGGACTTTCCCAGCATGAACACGCTTAATCTTGGGTTCGGCGGTGCTTTTATCGATGACTTGTCCAAAAACTTTGATCGCTTGTTTAATTTTAAGGCACCCAAGGCGATAGTACTTTATTTGGGAGGCAATGATTTGAGTTTGGGCTGGACTGCGGAAAAGATTGTCCAACAGATCAACCAATTGATTGAAAAAATCCATCACAAATACCCCGGTACTGCCATTGTGAACCTTAGTATCAAGCCTTCGATGGAACGTTTTGAGCAATTGGACACCCTCTTTCAAATCAACCGTATGATGGCAGAGCAAGCCAAAAGAGATCCTTTATTGGTACAAATCGATTATGTCGAAGCAATCTTCCAGAAGGGAGGCGTTAAGCAAGAGTTTTTTCTTCAAGACGGCTTGCATTTCAATACTAAAGGTTACCAACTTCTCAAAAAACACTTGGATCAACATTTTTTTTCTAGGGGTTTTCCTCTCCATTTTTCCCACAGAGAAGAACAAATAAAAAGGTAAAAAATAAAAACAATGGTTTCATGACCGCCTGATGTTTTAATATCAGATCAATAACGAATGATTTTAAATTCAGTTTTTCGATTTTGTAAATGTTCTTCCTCTGAAAGTTGACAACAATCACAATTTTTAATCCAAGCGTCTTGTCCATTTTCGCCAAGGATTTGTACGATTTTTTGCGCCTCAGATAAGGTGTTGGCTTGATCAACCCTGACTTGGTAAAGCAGATCGGTTGTTTTGATGATCTCAGCCTTATAGCCAAGTGCAACAAAGGCTTTCTGTTGACTGTGGGCGTTTTCATAATTGGAGAAGCTCCCCCCATAAATGATATAATCTAAGGTGGTATTGCCTTCAACGGTATTCTCCCCATATCCCTGGCCAAAGATTCTTTCACTACTTCCGATTTGTGCACTTACGTAGTCGATGATGGTTTGATTTCGCTCTTGGGAAAGTTTCAGGTTGTAGGCTTTGCTGCCCCTGCAATCGGAATAGGAACTCAATTCGACGATCATATTGGGACGGGCTTTCATGGCTTTGACTACGGCATCTACCCGATCTTTGAAATCGACCAATAAGTCTGAGCGATTGTAATTGTAGAAAATGGGCAGGAAGGTTTTTTTCATTTCTTCGGGTAATTTTTCCAGAGCAACCTCGGATCGACGGAGTTCAACTTTGATCGTTTTCGAACTTCCATATCGGCTGTTGATTTGATATGAAAATGAATCTTTTGTTTGCATGGGCGCGGAGTTTTTATACAAGAAAGATCCATTTTTATTGAATTTGAGTTGCCCGTGGCTTACATTTTTGACTAACACGGCTTCTTTGGGAAATAGCACCGTTATGGGATCCTGAGACAACATCAGTGCGGCATCGTTTTTCAATACACCATCTTCGGAAACAATTAGTGTGTCAATAGGGTTATAAGTGTAAAGGTCCTCTTCACCGACCATTTCGGGAGTAAATTTAAAGGCGTAGAGGTCATCGTCTCCTTTGCCCGCTTCCCGATTGGAGCTGAGCAGGCCGTAGTCCAAGTTAGGATCTAAGAAAATTGAAAAATCATCTCCTGTGCTCTCAAAAGGACTCGGTAAATCATGGACTTGCCAGCGGACATCGACCGAATGAACAGCCAAGCGGGGGGATAATTTCCCTTGCTTATTTTTGGTGCTGAAAAAAAGATATTCGCCACGGTAGGCAAAGGGGAAAATTTCATCGGCATCGGTATTGATGTCGGGCCCCAGATTTACGGGAGTGCCGTAACGCCCATCGCCCAGTATAAGGACGTAGTAGAGATCCATTCCACCATAGCCTCCAGGACGATCACTGGCAAAGTACAATTTCCTATCTTCCATACTTACCGATGGGTGGAGGGTCGCATGGCCTTCGCTGTTGAATGGGAGCTCACGCACAGTTGCTTTTGGGTCCTTGTGGGCGGGCCAGGCATAAATATCGAGCTGGAGGGTTTTCTGTTTTTTGTTTAAAGGGGCACTTCGACTAAGATAGAGGAGTTGATCCTCAGGATCCCAGCTGGAAGGCCCGTCTTGGAAAACAGAATTCAACCCCAACGGAAAAGGATTCTCAAAAGAGGTTTTAAAATTATCGGCGTCCCATTGGGCTTGGTAGAGGTTGAATATGGGATGATCTGAACGGATTTTCTTACTTAAAGCTTTACTGTATTTTTTGGACTGTTTCTGTGTGTAAATTAGCAGATTATTGCTTTTATAATTCATAAGATGAGCTCCAAATTCAGGCATTTCGGTATTGAGCTCCAATGGGATCAATTCATAGGGAGACGCTTGGGGCTCGACCTTGAAAGGGGGAGGGGCTATGGGCAACCGAATGGCTTTTTGGCGGTATTCATCCCGCAGCTTCTCATTCTCGGTCAAATAGGAGGCGAAATAATAATAGTCTTTCACCTTGGCAGAGTCTGAATCTACCAGTGGCCTTAGGATCTCAGCCGCTTTTTTCAGCTCGCCATCTTGCCCGTAAATCTTAGATAAATTTCTTCTCGATGCGAGTGGAATGTCATCCCCCAATTTAAGGTATTCCCTAAGGGCTTTATCATAGTCTTCATTGATGAAATAATAATGGGCCCATTCGATGGCTCGACCTCCTTGAACAGCGTCTTGAGCCAAGATCAGTTGACCGATAAACAAGACGAAAAGTAACCATTTGATGTTCATTCTTAAAAAATTCTAGGGGAACGGAGCATGATTTTTTCCACTGGGATTAATTCAAATTTAAGCATGATTTCGTGGGTGGCGTGATTGGTACTGATCAATTTTCCCAATGAGGAGGTATTGTAGGAATAGCCGATTGATATATTCTTGCTGAGGTGAACCCCGGCCATGACGCCAAACCCCCCTCCAAAGTTGGTACTGGGCACACCCCGCTTGAATGTGGATCGAGTTTGAGGACCAATCCAGAACAGTTCCTTGTACAATAGAAGCACGCTGAAATCGTATCCAAGGGCGGCTCCGCTGGTGTATTTGATCAGCAAGCTGGGTTTGGCTTCAAAATCGTCAAAGAGATTCAACAGCCCCCCAAAGATCCCATAATAGTGGCGTTGGAGATTGAGGATTTCATTTTCGATAAACCAAGGGACAGACATTCCCGCATACCACTTTGGCCGATGGTAATAAAGACCAAAACCAATATTGGGGGTAAAATTCCCTTCGTCATCAAAATTAAATGCGTTATCATCAGGTACTGTGGTCTGAATTATGGTCTCATTAAAATCGAAGTTGGTCAAACCCGCCTTGATTCCAACAGCCAAAAAGGCATTGTTGAGGGGCAGGTGATAGGCCAAATCCAAAGCCACACGACTGCTGCTCATAGGACCAATCTTATCGTTCACTCCACTCAATCCGAAACCAAAGTTTTTTGGGGTCATTTTATGGTTAAAGGTAAACGCTTGAGAATCGGGAGCTCCTGTAAAATTCAACCATTGGGTTCTATGAAGCAGGGTGAAATGGGTGTAGTCTTTTGATCCCGCATAGGCAGGGTTCAAGCTTTGATGATTGAACATGTATTGGGAAAAAGTCACTTCTTGTTGTCCCAGCAAAAGCATGGGAGCCAAAAGCACGATCTCCATGAGAAGTGGCGAAAAGAATCGTTTTTTCACATTAATAAATATAGTGAATAATAAAAAGGATTGGATTGCTTCGTTTATAAATTTAAGTGGAAGATTTGAATGTTTTTATGATGACTAAATTTGATTACCTTTATAGTTGGCCTCAGTAACCTTTGAACCTACCACATAAGTTAAGATGAGGGCGACTTTTTTTAGGAATCTATTTTTTCTTTTTTTATTGTCTTTGGGACAAATGCTATTTGCCCAACTCAGTAAGGTTCATTACCTCCCCCCAATTGCAGCACACAGTGCTTCCAACTCCAACGCGTTTCCTCGGGATCAGTACATTTATATTTCCACACCTTCTCCGCAAGATGTCAATTATACCATAGTACCCATTGGATCGTTCCCCGCAGATCATATCAGTGGTGTGGTGTCCAATTCGGCACCCGATATTCAGGCCATTGGATCGGGAGAAACTTCATTTGCCATTACCAACTCAGTGGCTTATGCTGGAAGGGTGATCGATGATAAGGGCTATATCATCACTGCCGATGCTCCCATTTATGTTGCCATTCGTTTGAGGGCCTCCACCCGAACCAGTTCGACTTACCCTCAAGCCGGTGCATTGGTCAGTAAGGGTTTGTCGGCCCTGGGGACTTCATTCCGGACGGGAACCTTTACCAGCGCCAACCCAGGAGTGAACAATAACAGTTCAAATTACTTGAACTTTATCTCACTCATGGCGACCCAAGACGCCACGCAAGTGACTTTTGATAATTTGGACAATGCGTTGGACTTGGTCAGTATCCCCACCGCTGGCGGAGCAGGGACATTTTCATTTACCATTGCTTTGGATGCCGGGGAGAGTTATTTGATCGCAGCTGAGGCCGAGGATGCAGTAGCCAATCGAGATGGATTGATTGGTGTTTCCATTGAATCGGATCGACCCATAGTGGTCAATAGTGGATCCGCCAATGGCAGTTTTCACAATGGTGGCGGCAGGGATTATGGGATCGACCAAATGGTAGGAGCAGATAGAATAGGAAATGAATATGTTTTCGTTAGGGGAAATGGATCGGATGGCTGGGAGAACATCCTCCTTGTAGCCAATGAGGACGATACCGATATTTTTTTGGATGGAAATCCTACTGCGATTGCCAATTTGGCTGAGGCAGGGGATTATTACTTGATAGAGGGAGACGCTTTTAGCAATGCCAATTCCTTCAGAACCCTGTACCTGAGGACTTCCAAAAATGTATTTGCTTGGCAGGGAACCGGAACGAACAGTGAAGCCAATCAAGGGATGTTTTTTGTCCCTCCACTATCCTGTCGAAGCCAAGGTCAAGTGAACAATATTCCACAAATTGACTATATCGGAACGGCTTTTTTTTCTGGCTTTGTCAACGTGGTGACCAATCAAACGGCTTCTGTTACATTTTCTGATGCCTACAATGTCAATAAATCCATCGAAGACACTTCCTTTTCTGGTGGAGTGTTGGTCATCGGTCCCGAAACGGTTCAGGGGGCGGATTACAAAGCTTATATCCTACAAAATTTATCAGGAAATGTTTCTATAGAATCAACCGAGGAATTGTATTGTTCTTATTATAACCAGAATGGAGCTGCTACCTCTGGAGGTTTTTATTCCGGTTTTATTCCCGAACCCGAAACGGTGATCCGATCCCCTAACCTCACCGGGGAAAGTTGTTTGCCCAATGTCGAATTGGTGGCCTCGGGGGTAGAATCTTATGATAGCTTTACTTGGTTTTACAGCGATGGTACAGCCTTTGTCGACTTGGGTGTCAGCAATAATCCTTACATTCCAATAAACCCTGGAGCCTATAAAATTCGCGCACAGATTAGCTGCGATGGAGTGACCAGTATTGCAGAATCACAACCCGTAGTGGTGAGCAACTGCCCTTCAGATTTTGATGGGGATGGAATCAACGACAATATCGATTTGGATTTGGATAACGATGGGATTTTTAACACCGAAGAAAGTTTAGGGGATTACCAATTGGACATCTCCGACCTCAGCAACCCCCTTGTGATTCAGTCTAACTCCGTTAGCATTACCGGTGCTTACACCGTTTCTAGTGTAGTGGCCAGCGATAGCTCCATCTTCCAAACCGCTATTGGAGCGATCACCTCCTCACTCGGGGCGGGTGGGAAGGAAAATTGGATGGAATGGACATTCGTTGACGCAGTCAATTTTAAATTGACCCAGGCCACCTCCTCTTCAGCTCACACTTATTTGGAAGGGGAATATATGGTGATTTCTACCAATGACCCTACCAAAAGTTTATCGCTCTTGGATCCCGACAACAACCTGCTGGTGGACACCAATTATGACAATACCTATGAGTCGGGCCAGACCTTGTTTTCTGCCAATGAAATAAGATTCAAATACAATCCCTCCAATACCTCCTCTCCCACATTTTCCTTTTTGGGAGAAAATTTACAAAACATCCGATTGACGCATTATAACAATCATCCCACAATCACTTCGCAATTCCAATGGACTTTGACCCTGCATCAAAATGATCTGGATACAGATGGCGATGGCCTCCCAGATGCCTATGATTTGGATAGCGATAGCGATGGATGTTCCGATGTGGTAGAGGCAGGCTATACGGACAGCGATCCCCTGCCCGACGGCCTTTTGGGAAGCTCCCCCGTTGCAGTCAACCCGCTCGGTCAAGTTGCTTTTACCGATGGCTATACGCAACCCCGAGATGGGGATGCCTCGGGCATTTATGATTTTCAAGAAGTGGGCAGTCCTGCCTTCCCTACCGATATCACAACCCAACCCAGTCCTCAGCGCTTGTGTTTGGGTGGCAGTGCAAATTTTGAAGTACAAACCAGCTTATTCAACCCCCAATTTCAATGGCAGATTTTCGACGGCACCCAATGGGTTGACCTCAATGACAATGCTACTTACATTAATACCAACGCGTCCAACATGACGGTTTCCCCTGCGGACAATAGTTTAGACAATTCCACATTTCGGGTAGTGGTCTTCAAAGGGAACTATTTGTGTGATCCGATTGTTTCCAATTCGGCCATACTCAATATGGCTCCTCCTAAAATATTTGATTTGACCCCCACTACTATTAGCCTTTCAGAGACCGATTCACCTACAGCCTTTACCATTAGCCTTCTAGAGGCTCCTGCCTCCAATGTCGTTTTGGACATTTCCAATCCAGATATCACAGAAGCCGTTGTCTCTCCCACCCAAGTTACCTTTACTCCCGACAATTGGAATGTCCCTCAATCCATTGAAATCAGCCCCCAAAGTGATGATGTTTTGGATGGGGATCAGCTGCTTTTTCCCAATGTATCGGTCAATTCAGCATTGACCCAAAACTGTTATACCCATGCAGAAGCAAAAACAGTTTCTTTGACCATCACGGATGCTAATGTCCCCGGATTTGAAATCGTAGTGATTGATAATATTACCAATGAAAATGGAGACGAGGCTTCATTTACTGTTCAATTGTTGGTTCAGCCGATTGGGGTGGTCATCTTGGATTTATCCTCCAGCGATTTGACAGAAGGTCAATTGAGCCAAAACAAGGTGCAGTTCTCCCCAGCCAATTGGAATATCCCTCAAACCATAG
>Ga0255753_1003435_pt1 | contig 16500 bp, 7 predicted proteins | sample 041ome_10_FD_179953 | JGI IMG/M metagenome (GOLD analysis project Ga0255753, IMG submission 179953) | Coastal salt marsh microbial communities from the Groves Creek Marsh, Skidaway Island, Georgia - 041412US metaG (version 2) | ecosystem: Environmental > Aquatic > Marine > Intertidal zone > Salt...
TATAAAAGGCGTGTGCATTTTCTCTCGATTTTCCTCTGAAACCGTCCCCAAAACTCTGCTCTTTTTTTGCCTTCAAAAATAGCACGTTTTGCCTCAAAAAGCGCATCATCGGATATACACGCACACGCGCGAAGAAGAAGAAGAAGTGTGTTCTCTCTTTCTCCGTCGTCGGGTGTGGTTTAACAACGCAGATTTATCCGAGCGAGAAGGTTTTTTTACATCGAGAGAGGTACGCGGCGTGGGTTTTTTTCGTTCGCGTCGAGCGCTTTTCACTCTTCGTGTGGTCTTCTCCGCGCGTAAAAGTCGCTCTTTTTCTGGGAATGCGCATTGGTAATAACTGTGTGACTCCGCTTTTATTATTCAATCAAGAATCTGTTGTCCTCGTTCGACGCGCGTTTTCGGTAGGTGTGCGCGGCGAAACGAACGAGAATTGAACGCAGTTGGACGACGAAACATCTGTCTCGCAATTTCCCGCTATTTTTGGCAGGTTTTTCAATTCGCGAGACCGTTTTCAAGACGCGTACGTTTTCCTCGCGTAGTTGCGCGATGGGACGATGGCAAAGATTCTAACAACCACTCTCAAATCTCTCTTTTTATTTCTACGACAGGTGTAAAAATGAGCGCGCACTCATCGCTCGTCCGAGCGTCGCTTGGTGGAGTTACCGGTCAAACAAAGAGGAGTTCGTGTGCGTAAAATATATTCGTCTCGTACTCTCGATTTTAAACGCGCGCGAGACGTTCGCGTGTGCGCGCAAGGCGACCGCGAAGAGAGTTTACCTCGGGAGTTGCCGATGAAAGCAAGGCTGAGTCGGTTTTATCCATTTTATCCATTTTTCTTGTGGGATATCGTTTTTCCTTCTCTCTTTCTTTCGCGCGCGCGCGCGCGAGCGACGTGTAAATTTTTGTGCTGACTTTCCACTTTACTCATTCCTAAACAAACGAATACAGTTCTCGGCGATGGTAAAGGCTCCATGAGCGCGAGAGCGGCGGTGCGAAGACCGTCGACGGTGCAGAGCGCGTTTCCGGTGGTCGTCCCGTCGCCGAGAGATTCGGCGTTGGCGGCGAGAAGAAAGGGTACGACTCCGAAAGCGGTGAGAGAGCCGGAGCAATCGTCCATGGCGTCTGCGTCGGATAAGTTGGCGGAGTACGTCGCGAACAAAGGCGGTAAGAGAGTGATTCGAAAAGTGCTCGTGGCGAACAACGGGATGGCGGCGACCAAGGCTATTTTGTCCATGCGAAGATGGGCGTACAACGAGTTGGGCGATGAGAATGCGATTAAGTTTGTCGTCATGGCCACGCCGGAAGATATCGGGGCGAACGCTGAGTTTATTCGTTACGCGGATGACTTTATTGAAGTTCCGGGCGGCAAGAACGTGAACAACTACGCGAATGTGGATTTGATCACGGAGATTGCCGTGAGAGAAGGCGTGGACGGCGTCTGGCCCGGTTGGGGTCACGCCTCCGAGAACCCGAAGTTGCCGACAGCTTTGAAGAAGAACGGCATCCAGTTCATCGGTCCGACTGCACCGGTCATGTCCGTGCTTGGCGATAAGATTGCGGCGAATATTCTCGCGCAAACAGCGAAAGTTCCGTCGATCCCGTGGTCCGGCGACGGCTTGGTCGCAAACTTGACGCCGGAAGGTACAATTCCACAAGAAACGTTCGATAAAGCCATGGTAACGACAGTCGAAGAGTGCGTCGCCGCGGCGGACAGGATTGGTTTTCCGGTTATGTTGAAAGCTTCTGAAGGTGGCGGTGGTAAAGGTATCCGCATGTCCGCCAACAAGGAAGAGTTGATTGTTAACTTTGACCAAGTCAAGGCGGAAGTTCCGGGCTCACCGATGTTTATGATGCAGTTGTGCACGGAAGCGAGACACTTGGAAGTTCAAATCGTTGGCGATGAACACGGTAACGCCGTGGCCTTTAACGGTCGCGATTGCTCTACGCAAAGACGTTTCCAGAAGATTTTCGAAGAAGGTCCGCCAATCATTGCCAAGCCGCATATTTTCCGCGAGATGGAAAAAGCTGCGCAGAGATTGACGCAAAACATCGGCTACATCGGTGCCGGTACGGTTGAATACCTTTACAACGCCGCGACGGATAAATACTTCTTTTTGGAGTTGAATCCGCGTTTGCAAGTTGAACACCCGGTAACGGAAGGTATCACCGGTGTCAACATGCCGGCGACGCAGTTGCAGGTCGCCATGGGTATCCCGCTTCATAGAATGCCAGACGTGAGACGATTCTACGGAAGAGACGTGGACGGCACGGACACCATCGACTTTTTGGAAGAAGAGTACAAGCCGATTGAAAATCACGTGATCGCGGCGAGAATTACGGCTGAAAACCCGGACGAAGGCTTTAAGCCGACTTCCGGCGGCATTGAAAGAGTGCACTTCCAATCGACCCCGACGGTTTGGGGTTACTTTTCTGTCGGCGCCAACGGTGGCGTCCACGAATTCGCGGATTCTCAGTTTGGTCACATTTTTGCATCGGGTAAGACGAGAGAAGAAGCGAGAAAAGCGTTGGTTTTGGCGTTGAAAGGTATGGTCGTTCGCGGGGAGATTCGCACGGCGGTTGAATACCTCGTCAAGCTTTTAGAAACGCAAGCGTTCAAAGAGAACACCATCGATACCTCGTGGTTGGATGGCTTGATCAAAGAACGCTCGATCGCGTTGGTGAACGATCCGCACGCGATTTGTCTCGGTGCTGCACTCTTCAGAGCATTCAACCACTCGGAGCAAGAAGAGAAGACGTTTCTCTCCTCGTGGGAAAAAGGTCAAGTGTCGACGCAAGGCATCTCGAAGTTGACGTCGTTTCCGGTTGAAATCGCCTACGAAGATACCAAGTACGAGTTCACGTGCACCAGAGTCGGTGCGGACGAATACGAGATGTCCATTGGCGGTAAGAGTATTTTGGCGAAGATGTTTCGACGCAACGACGGCACGCTAGTTGCCATTTACGGCGGCGTCACGCACGAGATTGACGGTTTGGAAGAACCGTTGGGTTTGCGCATGACTTTGGACAGCCAAACGTGGTTGTTGCCGACGTTATTTGACCCGTCTGAGTTGAGAACGGATGTCACCGGTAAACTTATCCGCTTTTTGCAAGAGGACGGCGCGGAAGTCCAAGCCGGGAAGCCGTACGCCGAAGCCGAGGCGATGAAGATGGTCATGCCGCTCATCGCGCAAGAATCCGGGAAGATCTCGCACGCGAAAACCGCCGGCGCGGTGATCAGTGCGGGTGATTTACTCGCGAACCTCACTTTGAAGGATCCGTCTAAAGTTAAGAAGATTATCAACTTTAACGGTGACTTCAGAATGTCTACGGTGGAGGAACCGGCGGCCGCTGCGGATGAGAAACTCACCTCGGCGGTTGACCGCGTGAACAATCTTCTCGATGGTTTTGGCGGTAATGTTGACGAAGCTCTCACCAACTTGTACGCAGCTTTCACGGAACAAAACGAAAGTGATGGACAATCTCGATGGGAAAAAGCCACTTCGATCATGGAAGGCATCGTGCAGCGATACTTGGACGTCGAGAGCGTCTTTGAATCCAAGTCCATGGATGCCGTCATGGCGACGTTGATCAAGGGTAAAACCGGAGATGCGTTGAATCCAGTGTTGGCGCAAGTTCGCGCCCACTCCAAGTTAAAGGAACGATCGAAACTCGTTTTGAACTTGCTCTTGCAAGCGCCAACTTTGCCACAAAGAGTCATCGCGAGAGGACCGATTTCGTGGGCGGACGATCACGCTCCGATCTCGGATTCGTTCCAAGCCACCATCAAGCGATTATCGAAGCTTCGAGGCGGTGATTACGGGGAAGTTGCGCTTTCTGCGAACGCCATCTTACAAGAGCGACGATTGCCGTCACTTGATAAGAGAGTCGCCGAGCTTCGCAAGCTTCTCGCCGGAAAGAAGAAGTTGTTGCGACCGTGGGGCGAGGCGGAATCTGGCGATTTGCAAGCGCTTGCGGAGTCGCCGACTTTAGCCGTCGATTTGTTGCCGTCCTTGTTTGAAGACGACGACGATAAGGTTCGCGAGAACGCGATGAGTACTTACGCGCGCCGTGTTTATCGCGCGCACAACATTCTCGAAGTTTCCAAAGGCGAAACGGGGAACTCTATGACGTGGAAGTTCAAGTTCCGCACGTATCCGGATGATTCTCCTGTTCGAACCGGTTTGCTCGTCACCGCGAAGAATATCTCCGAAGTCGAACAAAACTTTGGCTCGTATTTGGCGCAGTTGAAGGCTGCGCACGGTGACGCCAAGGGCCCGCCGGTGTTACATATTGCGCAAACCGAGCAGCCAGACGACGGCGATTGGTCGTTGAAGATGGACCAAGTCTGCGCAAAGCACAAGGAAGAATTGAAAGCCTTGAACGTGAAATTTGTCAACTGCTTGGTGTTTGAGAAGTTTGCGTTACCGGTCTACCGCACGTGGCACGTGAACAAGGACTACGCCGAAGATCCGCTCTACAGAGGCGAGCGTCCGACGGTGTTGCACTTGCTCGAGCTCGTTCGATTGGAGAACTACAAATTGACGAGAATACCGACGGTGAACAGAGACTTGCATATTTACGTGGGTGATTTGGCCGCCGGTACGAGAGCGAAAGACATGTTGTTGAGAAGACTCGCGCACAGCAAAGACACCATGTCTGGCGGTTTGGAAAGAACTTTGAATAAGGCTTTGGACGCGATCGATATCGCGAGAATGGATTCAAAAGCGAAAGGATGCAACTCCACTAGAATTTACATCAACTATTTATCTGAGGTTGAGGGCGACTTCACGAAGCAGGCGAACTTGTTGAAGGAGAAGGTTTCCGAATACATCGCCGCCAACTCCACTAGATTGTTAAACTTGTCTGTCGATGAGATTGAACTTCGATTCCGAGTGAGCAACGAATTGACGCCGATTCGCATCATGGGCACGTCCATGTCCGGCAACTGGTTGAAGGTTGACATGTACAGAGAGTACCTCGAACCGGTTTCTGGACGTGCCGAGCAATTCTGCTTGATTGGCGCGGATGGTAACGATGACGCGTGCTTCTTTGAGCCGTACCCGTCGGCGGGTCCGTTACAAAACAAGAGAGCAATTGCGAGAGCTATCGGGACGACGTACATTTATGACTTCCTCGGCTTGATTGAAAAAGCGATGTTGTCCGCGTGGAGAAAGCAAATCGCCTCTTTCGGCGCCGGTTCTGTTCCGCAAAACTTCTTCCAAGCTGAAGAGGCGGTCTTTGACGAAAGCACGAAGGAGTTGACGTGGACGAAGGAAGGCGTCCCGGGTCAAAATAAAATCGGTATGGTTGCGTGGAGATGCACGATGAAGACGTGCGAATACCCGGAAGGAAGAGAAGTAGTGTTTGTCGGGAACGATTGCACCGTCATGTCTGGTTCGTTTGGCGTCAAGGAGGACGACTTCTACTTTGCCGTCTCTCAATACGCCAGAGAAAATAACATTCCGAGAGTCTTCTTGGCATGTAACTCTGGCGCCCGAATCGGTTTAGTCGAAGAGTTGAAGCCGTATTTCAAAGTAGCGTGGATTGACGATGCCAACCCGGGTATGGGCTTCAAGTACCTCTACCTCACCGAGGCGGACTATAAGAACTTCCCGGAAGGCACGGTCAACGCGGAGAAAGTCAACGAAGGCGGCGAAACGCGAATGAAGTTGACGGATATCATCGGTCAAATTCACGGCATCGGCGTCGAAAACTTGAGAGGTTCTGGTATGATTGCCGGCGAGCAGTCCGCGGCGTACGATCAAGCGTTTACCTTGTCATACATCTCCGGTCGATCTGTTGGTATCGGCGCTTACTTGAACAGATTAGGTCAAAGAAACATCCAAATGAAGAACGGTCCGATGATTTTAACTGGCTACTTGGCCTTGAACAAGTTGCTCGGGAAAGAAGTGTACACTTCTCAAGACCAACTTGGCGGTCCACAAGTCATGATGCCGAACGGCGTCTCGCACTTGCAAGTCGAAGACGATCAAGCCGGCGTCGACGCCATCATCCGATGGTTGTCGTACACGCCAAAGACGACCATCGGAATGGCGCCGGCGTTGCCGACGTCCGATCCGGTGAATCGCGCGATTGAGTTTATGCCGACGAAGACGCCGTACGATCCGCGTCACATGCTCGCCGGTACGACCAACCCGGAAACTGGTGACTACGTTTCTGGCTTTTTCGATAAGGATTCGTGGACCGAAACCTTACCGGACTGGGGTAAATCCGTCGTCGTCGGCCGCGCTCGATTAGGCGGCATCCCGATGGGTGTCATCTCGGTCGAGACGCGCTTGATGGAGCAACGCATCCCGGCGGATCCGGCGAACCCGGAATCCCGTGAGGCTGTTTTAGCGCAAGCCGGTCAAGTTTGGTTTCCGGACTCTGCGCACAAAACGGCCACGGCGATTCGAGATTTCAATAAAGGGGAAAACTTGCCGTTGATCATTTTTGCCAACTGGAGAGGCTTCTCCGGCGGTACGAGAGATATGTACGGCGAGATTTTGAAATTCGGGGCTATGATTGTAGACGAGTTGAGAGAGTACAAGCAACCGGTATTCGTATACATCCCGCCGAACGGTGAATTGAGAGGTGGCGCGTGGGTCGTCGTCGATCCAACCATCAACTTGAAGAAGATGGAGATGTTTGCCGACACGGAGTCTCGAGGTGGTATCTTAGAACCGCCGGGAATCTGCGAGGTCAAGTTCCGCCAAAAAGATCAACTTCTGACCATGCATAGAATGGATTCGGAGTTGATGGAGTTAGACAAGAACCCAGAAGCGAATCACGATGCGATCAAGAAGCGAGAGAATGCGTTGTTGCCGATGTACACGCAAGTCGCGCACGAGTTTGCGGATTTACACGATCGATCGGGGAGAATGTTCGCCAAGGGCGTCATCAACGGCGTCGTCCAGTGGCCAAAAGCCAGAGAATACTTCTACAACCGATTACAGCGACGATTATCCATCGATGCGCTCATCGATTCGTGCGAGGACAAATTAGGCAGCAGCGTCAAAATGGCTCGATCGGTTTCTGAAATCGTCAAAGACGCCATCGTCGTCGCCGGCGGGTGCGCGTGGGACGACGACGTGAAAGTCAAATCTTACGTGGACTCCAACGGAGATAAAATCGTTTCTGCCGTCATGCAAGAAGCGAGAACGGCCAAGGTTGCGGCCATGTTATCTGAAATCAAAGCTTTGGACGCTGAAACCGTCGCCGCGGTAAAGAACGGTTTGTAGGAATATACTTTTTTATGATGACACGTGAAACAAACACACACACACACAAAAAGCAAAAAGAGAGAGAAGAAGAGAGAGAGCGTTTTAATACTAACAGAGAACAAAGAACCGAAAAACGAAAGAGATTTTACTTCGCCAAATTTCGCCCTTTCCCACAAAAAAAATTTGAAAAAAAATATTTTGAGCACCACCAAATCCTCTCTTTTCGAGGAGTAAATCAGCATAAATTATAGGCGAATTTCAACCAGAATCGTGCAATCAATGCATAATCGCTTTTTGTGGTATTCGATCAATATTGCGAGAGAAGATATTCTGGGCAACTGAATTGGCACGCGAGAGAAGAGAGTCTATCTCTCGTCCTCATAACCGCACCTCTTTACATCTACCCACTTTTATATATATACTTCATATATATACTTCATTTATTCACCGACGATACTACGACTGAGATTTTAAGAATACGAAAGATGACGACGACGCAGACTTTGACGCAATCATCATCCACGCTGATGGGATCCTCGTGGAGATCATCTTCCCTTCGTGCAAAGCACCACCGACAACGCGCCGTGATGAGAACGAAAGTCTCCGCGCAAATCGGATTCGGAACGGATAAAAAATGGTTAAAAACCACCATATACCCAGAGTGGGGGTCGTTCCCAAACAGCAAAGAAGGCGTTCCATCGGAGTGGTCGAACTTAACCCCGGAAGAGTACCGCAAAAACGCGGATATCGAAGTCATCCACGGGAGATGGGCCATGTTGGCGGTTTCGGGCGTCTGGGCGCAAGAGAACGCCGGGGCCGGTCCGTGGTGGGAAGCCGGGAAGGAATGCACGATTGACTCGTGCAAATTGACATACGCCGGGTTTGGGGATTTCAAATCCTCACCAACCGGCGCTTTGTTCGGGTTGATTTTCATCGAGACGTTGTTATTAGGCGGCGCGGAGGCGTACCGAACCGGTTTGTTAGAAAACCCGTTCCAAGACGGATTGAAGCAAAACGACGCGTACCCGGGAGGTAGATTCGACCCGTTCAACTACGCGGAAAAAGAAGATTTGGATTTGATGAAAATTCGAGAATTGAAGCACGGACGATTGGCGATGTTGGCGTGGTTGGGTATTCTCGGTCAGGCGGTGTCCACCAGAGCCGGTGCGGTGAGCAACGCCACCGCGCACATCGGCGACGTGTACCACTGCAACGTGTTCGATCGAAGCGGATGTGGCTTTTAAAAAAGTCACGATTTTTCTTGGCGACATTCAAACGATAACAACAACAAAGACAACAACAACAGTATACAACATTAGAGAGAGATTCTTTCACATCAAGCAAATTACGTAATAACCATCCGCGAATAAACGTATCGAAACTCTTCACACTTAAAAACGCTCACAAAATGCCAGCCCCAACCACCATTCGTGCGCTTTTCCACCCGCTCGAAAACGAAGCGAAGGACGCAGAAAAAGAGAAAAAAGAACAAACGCAACACCAACAACGCTTCGTCGAGAGTAAAAGCACGTTTTTCTCTTCAAAGTTTATCTTATTCTTCTTTGATTCCGGACGGAAAACGAAGGAAATTTCAATCCCGGTTGCCTTCGATAAACAAAAGAGCAACTTTTTAATCGGACCATCCGCGCTGTGGTGGCGCGAGGCGTTCGCGATTTCCTCCTCTTTATTGCGAGAGGAAGAGAGTAGTAACGGTGTTACTGTAAATGGAGGGTATAAAACGAACGATGAAGCGGCGATGGCGGATTTAGGCCACGCGGCGGAAGCGACGTTGGAAATCGCTCGAGTGGTCAGTGGTCAGTTGTTGGAGGATTTACGAAGGACGACCAGGTCGCTGGAATTTTGGGAGGAGAAGCGAGACGAGTATTCGAGAGGTGGGGATGTCTCACATAGGATGTTTTTAACCTTACGGTGTGGTCCGAGAGCGTTTATTGAGGAGACGAAAGGGTTCGTGAAACGGAAAGCGGTGGCGGCGAGACGGAGGGCGATGTACGTCTCCACGGGGAACGCGAGAAGGAAGAACGGGGAGTCGGCGAGGAGTAATATAAGCGGGGAAGAGAAGGAAAGGGAAGAGGAACACTTGTTGGAGACGTTGTTGACGGTTCCACCGGCGAGGGCGGTGATTGATGGGAAGGTAGCGGCGTTAGGGAAGATGCAGAGGAGTTTGGCGAGCGCGGTGGCGAGGGTGCACGCGAGAGCGGATGATTTAGTCAACGGCGATTACAATCGGAGGAAACGAGGGAAGGGAGAGGACGATGACGAAGACGAAGACGAAGACGAGGAGGTATCGGAGGAGGAGTTGCGGAAGAGAGAGGTGGAAAAAACGAGAGATGCGGTGGAACGGTGCGTGAATGGGATAAACGAAGCGATTGAGCTCGTGAAATCTACCGCGTCGTCGTTAAACGCCGAGCACGAGGACGAGGACGACGAGGACAACAACAACAACGAAAGTAAAAAGAGAAACGCGGAAGAGGCGGCAGAAGCAGAGCGAAATGATGACGACGACCACGATAACGACGACCACGACGATGCGATCTCTCCGAGACGACCGTCGAGCTCTCTCGAGCGCACCATCTCGAATTCGCCGTTATTCGCCGGGATGATGCACAATCGAACGAATTCGCTCGTCTCGAGCATCTCGCGAAGTGGCACACCAAAGATTCCAGATTCGCCAAAATCAGCCGCTACTCAAGTTCACGCGTCGTCGCGTCTGTCGTCGTCGCCGCAAAACAACAACAGCCCGACTTTACGACGCCAAAACGCCTCCTTACAGCGATCGAATTCGTACTTTCAGAATCTCATCAAAAACACGTTTCTCGGTGACATCTTCTTATCAGACGGCGGAACCGGCGCACGCGTCGGATTTGTCTCGCACAAGCTCCGCACGCGTTTGATGGCTAAATCGGGAGAACCAATCCCGTTCCCGTTAGAAAACGACGTAATGTGGGAAGCCATCGTAAGGACGGAATCTCGATTTGAAAAAGCTCGCAAAGCGGTTGGTCGCACGGTTGAAAGACACCGCAAGCCGACAAAATACGAACGCCGATGGATTCCCATCAGTGTCTTAATGTTAATCGGCGTGAGTAGCGCGATTGTGCTCGTTCGAAAATCTTCCTTGTGCGGTTCCACCGAGTTGGACGAAACGTTGAAAGCGGCGTACGAAACTACGCGCACGTTTTTCAACTCGTACATGAAAACGCCGTCGAAAGAGCTGAAGCAAGAACTCACGAAAGCGTTCGACACTGGAGATAGAGAAGACGCGGCGGCGAGATTAGACGAATCGCAGGAGTCTTTAGATAGAATGTTAAAAGAGTACGTGAAGAATGCAACGAAACCGGGGTTTTCGGAGTCGTTGACGAGAGCGTATCAATCGGTGGGCGCTATGACTGGCGGCGGCGGAGACGAACACGCCGAAGGATCAGGAGCAGGAGCAGGACCAGGCGAAGAGACGACAACGGCGAACAAAATTGATCCAATGTCACTCGTGACTGCGCGCGTAGAAGAAGAATTAAAAGCGCCGCTACAAAACATGCTCGGCGGCGATCTCATGCAACTCTTGCTCATCCAAACGCAAGTCATGAAAGTTGAGATGGAAGACGCTTTGCTTCAAATGGATGCCGTCATGCGTGCGAACCGTTTGAATTTCGCCCTCATGGCGTGTTTTCCCGCGACTTTGTTCGTGTACGGGAGCGTCTCGTTTTCAAAAACCGTCGGTGCCGCGCGCGCGTTTCAAAAGAGACGCAAAGCACGGGAAGAGATGCGTTTGTTAGTCGCCGACGCGGAACGATCTTTGATGCGATTGAAAATGACGCGAGACGAGTTTACCAAGCGCCGCCGCGCTCTGGAGGACAACAACGAAGACAATTCGGACTCAGACGACGCGTCTGATTCCAACCTCATTCACCGATTAGAAATCGCGGAAGAACACCGCCGCCGCCGCTTAGAACTGGACGCGTCCTTCGACGCCGCCCCGTCCTCGCCCGCCGCGCGCCTCCACGCCACCAAAAACAAATTCGACGACGAAAACCTCGAAAACGAAACCTTCCACCAAGGCATGCTCCTCTACGCCGTCAACGCGCTCTACGCGTCCGTCCAAAAGCACAAGCGCATGTTCACGCCGAAAGAATTCAGGGGCGTTAAATTGGACGCCATGGCGTTGGCCGACGTCGGCGTCTCCATCGAAGGGAAACTGTTGACCACGCAAAGACTGGCGAGGATATATAAAGGGTTCCAGAGCGAACCGCACAGAGTGCCCAGCATCGTGACTGGGAGATATCCAATCTGAAATGAATTTGTGAAGCATAGAGCTCTTTCTCGCGCCTTGTTTTAGTAGTTCCTTCTTTAATAAAATGAAGGCGAAAGGTCCACAAAATACTTCACACGCTCCTTAACAACAACACGGCAAAGATGAATCGGATGTTGATGTTACTCTCTCGCGATGTTGGGGGCAAAAGAATCACTCTCAGAATCAGAGACACGCATTTTCATCATCATCGAGCCCTGCATCCTTCTCTGCTTCTCGCTCCAACGTTCTCGTCTTCGCTTTCTTCAACTTCGGGAAACAAAACCAATTCCAATCCGTTTAACGGAGGAAAAGAAGAACACATTCTTCGCGGCCTAGCAGCGGGGGCCATCGGCGCGGCGTTGTTCGTGACGTCCGCGGAGTGCGAAAGAAGCAGCGATGAGAAGAAAGCTTTGGATGATGCCGATGATGATAACGAATGGTTTCTTTTAAAAAGAGCGAAAGAATTTGTATCTCAACTGACCGGAGGAGCAAACACTTTGGGAGGCGTTTCGCTCGTATCGGACGAATACAGGAGGGAGGTATTTTTCGCGTACGAGAATCGCTTGCGAGAACACTCGAACTTGGACAAAGTGTTCGCGTATTTCGCGTCCGGGAAAAACGCGAGAGGGGAAACGATGATGACGAAAGAAGATTTGATTCGATCGGCGATACCGGTGTACCAAAAGACGAACATCCGGTCGGGGAGTTTAGAAGGCGAAGTGGTCTCGGAAGAAGAGGTCGAAGGGAAAGACGTGACGGAAACGAACGTGTTGAAGTCGAAGAAAAATAGGAGTTTCGTCGGTGGAGAACGGATCGCGGCGTATTTCGATACCAACAACGACGGGATGATCAACTTTCCAGAGTTTGTGTTCTTCACGACGCTGATGAAACTTTCGGACGAACAGATTTTGAAGGAGTTTTTGAAAGCGGACGTGGATGGGAACGGGGCGTTGGACGCGCACGAGTTTGCGATGATGATGCGACGGATGCGAAGTAGTAGTAAGAACGCGAAGGCGGATTTTTTGATGAGCAGAACCGGGGTTAACATCGATCAAGGGAATTTAGACGTCATCGGGAACGGGATTTACAATCATTTTTTTCAAAAGAAGAAGAACAAATCCAAAATCGGAAGGTGGTTCGGTAGAGGCGGCAATACTAGCAATAGCGACGATAGCAACACTAGCAACGAGAGCAAATACGATTTGGGGAGGAAAATAACTCTTGGGGAGTTTCGCGCGTTTCTCAACGAAATCGGCGACACGCTCGTGGACATGGAATTTTCCCACTACGACGAAGAGAACAACGGGTGGATCTCCTCGAGAGATTTAGGCTACGCGCTCATCACTCGATCGAACGCCGCAAAAATTCACGATTACTTGGGAATTGCCCGAGCACTCTCCGACGAGGATAACTGCTGCTCTCGTGAACAGTTTCGAGACTTTATTCGCGTGTTGAGACGTTCGGATTCGTTCGAACGCAAAATAAAAGAGGAGAAGAACGGCGAAGTCACGCGAGAGCGCTTCATCGAACTCTTCCGCGAGTGCAACAAAGAAAACAAAGGGAAACGATTCGAGTATAAGAAACTTTTGGAAATGACGGACATTCTGTTTCGAATTTTCGACGCCGACAGCAACGGATCCATCTCCATCGACGAGCTGAACGAAGTCAGACGATTGGTCTCCCGATGACGAGGACGTAAACGAGGACGGTAAACTACTAGGACGAGATGATATCTCTACTCATTAAAAAGCGCTAAATTCTATTCACCCAACACCGCCCCAACAACTGGCGGCGCCTTTCTCTTCTCCAACGAAACTTTCCTCCGATTCTTCCACACGCCACCGTACTTATAGTGCGGAAATTCCGCGGTGCCATCCGTAACTCCGCCGGAAACGCTTCGCCAACATCCTTCTACGCATATCATATTCCAACGCTTCCCGCTGTCGATTTGACATCGGATTAACATCGCTCTCGATTTGCCGCATTTATCGCACAACTTATTCCCTTCTTCGCTTTTCGTCGTCTGAATCATCGTTTGCTGCTGCTCTCCCTCCTTTTCCTCTCCTCCTCGCTGCTGTTGCTTCTCTCGCTTCCTCTTCGCGTTGCAACTCTTCGAACAGGTTGTGACTTCGTCCCAACATCGCTCCCATTTCTTCCTCCAAGTGAACGGGCGGTTGCACACCACGCAGACTTTTTCCGGCAGATTTTCTTTCTTCACACTCGCGGGCATTCTATTTGTCACTTCTTCTCGCATCGTTTGTCTTCTTTGACTGGTATTCGCGGTCGCGCTGATGTCGTTCGACGACGGCGAGAGAGGAGGATGACGACGACTCCTCCTCTTCTGATTCCCGAGACTGCGAAAGAGAAAAGACTTCAAAGACGAAGACGTCGTGACTTTCACCGCGCGCATGCGTTTTGGGTGGTTAGGGTAGGGTCTCTCAAAGCAGCAGTCTGTCTCTCTCTCTCTCTCTCTCTTTCGAGCGGTCGTCCTCCCGGCGCTCAGAGAAGGCTTACACCGTTGGTGTTAAAAGCTTTTTATTCTCTGACGAATTTCCCCAAAAGAAAACGTTCTTTCTGATGACGACATCATCATCGTCTTCGGATTCCGACGACGACGAGTTTGAGAACGAAAAGAACGATCGCGATGTCACCGAAACCACCGAGGAAGGAGGGAACGAGAAGAACGATGTCGATTTCCTGGTCCGCGAAGCCATGCGAGAAGAGAAATTGAAATTGAAATCAAAACTGAAAGAAAAGAAGCGAACGACGGTACTTCCCAACGGCGAGGATGATGACGACGACAAAGGCGCTTTGAATGGCGCGAACGCGAAGGAAACGGAAGAAGAGGCGATGATTGAGACGATTAAATCGAAAGAAACGATCGAGGACGCGACTCGAGCGAGGAAACGAGCGCGAACGCTTCTTGGGAAAGCGGATGACTTTAACGAGGAGGAGGAGGAGGAAAAGGAGGAGAACTCTCGAGAAGAAGACGAGGAGGAGGAGGAAGAGGAGGAAGCGAAAATGGACCGGTTTGACATGTCCAAAGAAGAACAGGAAGGATATTTCGACCAAGAGACGGGAAATTACGTGGAATACAAGAAGGAGAAGAAACTGGCGGAGGACAGTTGGATCGACGAGACGACGAAAGAGGAGTACGAAAAGTTCAAGACGGTGAAACCGTCGTCGCAAAGGTTGATGGAGGCGGAGAAGGCGGCGGAGGAAGACGAGGAGATGAAATACGATCAGACCGAGGAGGGAGTGGCAAAATTGAAGAGACAGTTGGCGGAGTTGCTGGAAGGATCGACGGAGACGGCGCTGAGGGCGATTAAACGCGTCGGCGGCGGGAGCGGAGGACCGGGGAATACAAACAGTAAGAATAAGTACGTGTCGAAACAAAAATCAATGAAGAACGGGAAGACGAAGCAACAAGAAAAAGAAAGAGGAAAGAGTGTGAAATTAGAAGGCGAGAATAAGAAGATATTTGACGAAATCACGGCGATTGCGTCGAGATTAGTCGCGGCTGGAGAGTACGGCGCGTACACCATCGAGAAGCAAATGTTGGAAAAATCGGCGAATCTGGTCTTGAAGTTGGAGGCAAAAACGACATACGAAGACGCCGAAGACGACATGTTCGCAGATTCCGACGACGACGACGACGACGACGACGAAGGTGTGAGAAAGAGTGCGAAGAAAGGGTCCGCGGAAAGAGAATCAGCAGCGGTAGCAGCAAGTGTTGTTGATCCGAAAACGTTTTCAATCAAAGAGCTTAAACGTTGTCTGGAATCCCACGGAAGAAGCATCGGCGCAGGTGGTGGCGAGAGAATTGATATTGAAAAGATGTGTTTGGAAGCGTTAAAATCGACAATTGCTCCCGATGGATTCGCGTACGATAAATCGACTGGTTTATACTACGGCGAAGCTTCAAAAATGCACTGGCACTGCAAAGCGAATGTGTACAAAACGGAAGATGGGAACTGGTGGAAATACAACGGCCAAATGTTCGAAGCGGCATCGGAACCGTGATTTTTAGTACGCGTAGTATCGATAGATGATAGTAGCATTCAAAACAGTAAACAACATCAGTAGAACTCATTTTAGCTCTCTTTCTACTTCAAAACATCGAACGATCGACCAACCTCTCGATACAACGCTCTCGTCTTCTCATCCGCTTCGCTCTCGCCTCCCTCTTCGATCTCGTACGCTTGCGCGTTCACGATAAATAACGTTCTATCTCTCACCCCGACGTAATTATACACCCTCTTATTCCCATGCGTCGTAATTAACCTATACTCGTACTCGTAAAACGTCGTCTTCGTATCCACCGACTCGCGTTCGCTTTGGCGTTCCATAAACGTTCCGCCCGGCACGGTCGTTTGCTTCTTTGATTCCGCCTCCACGAGCTTTGCTCCGATGTCCTCTAAACTGCCAAACTCTTTGAGAGAGTCGATCCGTACCGGGGTCACCGTGACCCCTATCGATGCGTATTTCACGGACGGGTTTTTGAACAGCGCCGTCGCGCCCGCTTTCTTCTCTAACACCCACTCGGTAGGGTAGGAGAGGTGGAAGTTGTTCGTTTCGTCCACGTATTCCGTTAAAGTCATCTCGTCCGCGAACGCTCTTCTTCTTCCGTTCCAAATCATTCCGAGGAACAAAAACTCCGATAAAAGCACGTGTTCCCGTCGAGACGTCGTCGTTTTACTCGCACTCATCGCAGTCGCAGTCGTGCGCGTCTTTTGTCCTCCTCGTCTGGTTTTCGCCGTCGTTTTCCTCTCGTCGTCGTCTGCATCGTTGCCACGTGCACTCGAAGATGTTCTCGTCGACAAAGAGGCACACAAAGAGGACGACGACGACGCGCGTCGTCCGCTCTTCGCTCTCGTGTTCACAGTCGCCTTCGAGTGAGAGGAGAAGACGAGGACGGATAAAGAAGAACAGCGCGAAGACATCTCTCTGTCGAGAGAGATTTGGGGAACAAAA
>Ga0255753_1003451_pt1 | contig 16463 bp, 17 predicted proteins | sample 041ome_10_FD_179953 | JGI IMG/M metagenome (GOLD analysis project Ga0255753, IMG submission 179953) | Coastal salt marsh microbial communities from the Groves Creek Marsh, Skidaway Island, Georgia - 041412US metaG (version 2) | ecosystem: Environmental > Aquatic > Marine > Intertidal zone > Salt...
GACCTTGGCCCTGACCTTGGCCCTGACCTTGGCCTTGACCTTGGCCCTGACCTTCGCCTTGTCCACCAGCTTCGGATTCGCCACCGCCTTCGGTGCCGCCGTTACCTGCGCCTGCTCCGGACTCCGTAAAGTCAGGATCGTAAGCGTCAGGAATACCGTCACCGTCTGAGTCGGAGAACTCACCGTCGTTGGGGTCGTTAGGGAACTGGTCGGTTGCGTCGGACTTGCCGTCACCGTCGGTATCGGAGTTGTTTGGGTTGGTACCCTTTGCGTACTCTTGGGAGTTGGTCAAGCCATCTCCGTCAGGGTCTGCGTTTCCGTCACCGCCGTTTGTGGGGTTCAAGCCGTTGGCAACCTCCCATCCATCAGGGAGACCGTCACCATCGCTGTCTGCATTGTTCATGTTGGTGCCTTGGGATTGCTCCTCTGCGTTGGTCAGACCATCGCCGTCCCAGTCGGCGCCGCCGTCTGAGGGGTCGAGGGGGTCGGAACCGTCACCCGAGACTGCCGAAACAGCCGAGAGGGCGAGGAACAAAGCCATTAGCACGCTCATCATTTTCGTTTTCATGTTTTTTCACTTCCTTTTGTTTTTGGTTGTTTTACACAGAGAACCCGCTGTTCTCTCTTTCCGGTCGCACTTCTGAACGGGTCAGACAGTCCAATCCGGGATTTCGATGCAGCTCACGCTGATTTGAGTCGTCATAGGGGGTAAAGCACAGCACATGAGCGGTTGGGTTCAAGACCTTGCTTTCGCGAACACTCTGGTTCGAGGCATGGTCGCTCAGTGCGTTGCTTTTCTTGTTGACGTGATCCTCCGGTTGCATCGTTTTTCACGGGTCGTTCATAGGGAACCCAGCGTTCCCTCTGCTCTTGAGAACAGCCCTACCCTATATGAAGAGCGCGATGGGATGTGCGAGAAGGCAAACTCAGTTCGCATACGTTGCCATCAAGTTCACGGGCAACAACACTGCCGCTTCGTGATTGAGAACATAACGAGCCACAATGTCAGCAAGTTCCTCGTCTGCAAAGTAATGGAATCTCTCAGATCCGTGACCCGCTGCCGGGGCGAACAATTGGATGCCGAGCGGCTTCGCCATCCGAGTAAGGGCTATTTTTGCAGCACGAACGGCGTTGGAGCCTCGAACACCACCAGGCTCCATGCCCATGCCAAGAGAATGGATGAGTTTGCCCTGACGGACACCGTAACCGCCCCCGGCCGCAAGCATACCGAGGATGATGAATTGATCTCTACGAGAGGCATCCCAACGATGGGGGTCGCCATAAAACCTGGATTGGAATTCTTCGATGAGTTGCGCGTGCGCAGCCACAAGCTGTTTTGGATCGAGAGAAGGAACTTCATGGAAGGCTTGAGGGGCTTGCTTCTCCGGTAGAATATCGTTGAAGGGGGTCCACTTGTATTCTTCAACCAACCAGTTGTTAAATTTCTTCGAAAGCAGAGGATCGGCGCCTCTCCATTCCCAAATGCTGCGCTGGAGCATCTCCGGAGCGATAGAGTCGAAGACTTCGGGGGCTTCAACCGAAAGCGTTTGGAAGGCTTCCAAGAGTTTATGGAAGTAGAGATTCCGTTCATTCTCGGACTTTTTGCCGTATTTTTTTGCCAACAAATAGTCGAAATCCGTTTCGGTCCGAGGCGTGCTTGACTCCGAACGAGAACCTTTCATGTTCAATCTGTGGGTTGTCGAGGTTTTAGTCTCTTTTGTTTCTATGCGTTGATGTGACGTCATCTTTGTAACCCCTTTTCGGGCGCAAATCCATCGTTATTACCGTAATCTGTTCATTTGTCGATTCAGGGCGTCTGGAAACTGCCTTTGACCCATGGGTCAAATGAGTGAATATATACTCTTCATGTTCAAAACACCTTCATCATCGAACGATGAGGTCCGATTTCTGCGATGGCGTAAGGTTGGTCAATCACGGTCCAGCCCTGCGACTCGTAAAACGGAATGGCGGGCTCTCTTGCTTGGAGAAATCCGGTTTTCGCACCGTGGATTTGAACCATTTCCCGTTCAAGGGTCTTGAGGATTGTTCCAGCGATTCCTGTCCGGCGGTGGGCGGGAAGGGTGCCCATTTGGCGAATTTGAAAGGCAGGGCGGGAGGCGAGGCCAGTCGCGAGGGGGCCAAACGAGGGTATGATGGCGGCGCCAGGTCCATCGTGGTCCTTACCCGAACCGTCGGCATTTGAGGGGATGATGTGGGCGCGACCAACACCTACCACCTCGCCTTTGACCTCAACCCACGCGTGAAGGGCGAACGCATCGTCGGGAAGACGTTCGCTGCCCATCGGCATCCCCAACGGTTGGCGAAGCACCGCATAACGGGTTGCAAAATACGCCTCAGGGGGCATGCCGAGAGCAGAATGCACCATCGAAAACCCTCAAAATCCGAACATGATCACCAGCAAAATGATCAAGGCAGGGCCCATGATGACCGCTAACGGTATCGCGCAGAGGAGGCCGTAGCCCAAGGCTCTGTTTCCTCGGGAGAAGGCCGCTATCAGGCCGGTGATGTAAGCGATAGGCCCCAAGCCGCAAAACAACGTTGAACCGATGGCGTCGGCTGCTCCCACTCCGTTCTCGTTTTCCCATGCCTCCATGGCCAAATAATCCGAGATGTAAAGGAAGGCAAAGTGTTCATCCGCTGAAGCGTTGTCCAACTGGAACCACACGGTTTGATTTCCCGGAGTGTATTCTCCGATAACGGTTGTTTCATCGTATTGATAATTGGTGTAATTTGTTTGTCTCACCTTTCCGTTGTCTTCCCAATCCACGTCACGGGGGTCGTAATAGACATTGATATTCGCCGAGGTTTCGCTGTCGATGTCGATCGTAAAATCAAGCCTGAAAGATTCTTCGGCGGTTTTGTTGATGGTGTGGGTGTACCAACCGTCTTCACCGGGCGTGAGGAGCACGTCTTCGGCCCGCGAGAAATCCGGCATGTCCTCCCAGTCGGGCTGCATCGTTTCAACAACAAGAGAAAACAAAAAAATCACCGCCCAGGGCATGAAAAGACCGACGAAAAATTGCCCCCAACGAAAGCTTTTCTTGGTCGCCTCATCGGGCTGCTGAAACGTGAAGGCTCCGTCCATGGTTGCAACGGTGCCGGTCAGTTGGGGTGAATGCGGTGCTTCCACCGCCGCCCCCAGCGAACCAATATGAATGGACGATGGAGGTGGAGAGTTTGAAGAAAGAGGTGTGGGTTCTTGGGATGTTGACGGAGCATCGCCAAGATCGATGTCAAAAAACGGCCGGGCAGGCGTGGTCTCCTTTTCATCTTCAACCTCGCTCCCCATACTGTAAGATTCTTCACGGGTTGCTTTAAACAAATCTCCGTTAGCGAACGTTGAAGGGTGAAGGCGCGTTGAAATAGGATTGGCCGCTGGGCGGGAGTACTGCACGGATGTCAGAGTGGCTATGAGCGGGACTGCAGATCCTGAGACCGGAGTTCGAATCTCCGTCCGTGCTCCAAAACAATTCACCCCATGATGGATTTCATGCGAGCCTTGAAAGCCATCGTTAAACAGCCGTTGACCCTTGAAGGAGTGTTTTTCATGCCCTCAATCAACCCCAATCTCGCCGACGTAGGCTCTGGTTTTGCAGCTTTTTTGACCCCACCAGGCCCTGAAGTGATTCGATTCACGGTAGGCCAGCCTGACTTTAGAACACCGCAAGTGGTGATCGACGAGGCGAAAGCCGCTTTGGACCGAGGGGAGACAGCGTACACCCGTCCACAAGGGTCCGTTGAAGTATGTCAGGCCGTGTCAACTCACCTCCAACGCTACAACATCAACGTCCCCCACGATGACGTCGTTATCACGCCCGGGTGCAAGCAAGCGCTCCTGTACGGCATGATGGCGGTGTTGGCTCCGGGAGATGAAGTGCTCCTCCTCTCACCGGCTTGGCCGTCTTACGACGGCATGCTTCGCCTCTTGGGCGCCGTCCCCGTCCACGTGCCGGTGCGGAGGGAGAATTACCATCCCGACCTGCATGCCCTGGAAGGCCATGTGACCTCCAAAACGAAGGCCATCGTCCTCAATTCACCCAACAACCCAACGGGCGCGGTTTACACTCGAGAAGAAACGCAGCAGCTTGCTGCCTTGGCGGCCAAGCACGATTTGTGGATTTTGGATGACATGATTTACTCGACGCTCGTGTGGACCGACGAAGGATACATCTCCCCCTGTGAATGGCCGGAAGGGGCTGAACGCACCGTAACCATCGGTGGTTGGTCCAAAGGTTGGGCGATGACAGGCTGGCGATTGGGTTGGGTCACGGGCCCAAAGGTCGTGATGGACGCTGTAAAAACCATCAATGTGAGTTCAGCCACCCACGTTCCGACCTTCCTCATGTCGGCTGCGGCAAAAGCCCTCACCCTCACTGCGGAAACTCAGGTCATGAACGATGCCTTTGCCCTACGACGCACCATCATGCACCAAGCCTTGTCCACCCTGCCGGGGTTCAAGGTTCCCGAGCCAGAAGGTGCGTTTTACATCCTCTGCGATGTCACGGGCACGGGCATGAGCGACATCGAATTCGCTACCGAAGCCCTCAAACACGCCAGCGTTCAAGTCATTCCCGGATCGTTGATGCAGGGTGGGGAAGGTTTGATTCGCGTCAGTTACGCTACGTCGGTTCAAAACATCCATGACGGTGTTGAACGGCTTCGAGTGTGGCTTGAATCACGCGGTTGAGAGCGCATCGAGCGCTTCTCGAACGTAGATGATTCCCGAGATGACAAGGCCGACCATGATGCCTTTTTGGATGTCGTCGCTCTTCCATTTTTCCAACCAGACCCGTCCGATTTGAGCACCGATAAGGGCCGAAATCACGAAGCCGACAAGTAGCCATGTCTCGGTGGTGAGCACGGAGATATCGCTGAAGAGGTACACGGGAATGCGCGTGGCGTCAACCACCAAGGCAAGGACGGCTGCCGTGGCGGCGTATTCGGATTTGTCCGGTAGCCGTTGTTTGAGGAACATGGCTCGCAGGGCACCTTGATGGCCGGTGAGGCCACCGAGGAAACCTGAACCAAACCCGCCGAGACGGTCCTCTGCTTCGGGCAGACGAATCGATGTCCATGTTTCACTGATTTTGAGGAGGGGCAAGACGATGAGAGCCAGCCCCACCAAGAGCAAGAGAGGGTCGGGAGGAATCACGGATTGGAGCAATGCGCCCAGAAGTGCCCCCAGCAACAAAGCCCAGCCGAATCGCCGAAGGGCGTCTCGGTCGATGTGATGGCGCAACATGCGTGATTTCATCGCATTGTGTGCCCCGTGCACAATGGCGACGCCGGCAATGGCGTGATGGGGTTCAAACCAGAGCAGGAACAAGGGCGTGGTCATGGTGGCAAGGCCAAATCCTGCAGGTACGGTAAGCGCCGCTGCGAGCATGCACGATACCAATCCGATGCCGACGAGAACATCCATGCTATCACGCTGTCTCGGAAATTTGTTCTGGAGTATTTGACGCTTCCTCAGTAGGCCGAAAGAAAAACCTGCAGGATGGCTGGTGTTCAGACTTCTACGTCCCCAACAACACCGGCGGAATCTTCAATTCGAACTTGAATGTAACCGTCAGCTTCACGCGCTTCGTAGATTCGGAGGTCTTTCTTTTTCGACATCGCCCCCACAAGTTTTCCGTACGGTGGGAAAAGAGGGAACGGGGCCCACTCCACCAGCGAACCGTCTTCGAGGTTATGGGTGGTTTGATGCAGTGGGCAACGGATGCAACCGTCTTTGATCTTTCCACCGTAAGCAAGCGGCCAGCGCATGTGACGGCACAAGGCCTCGGTAGCAACGACGTCTTTTCCGACGCGAGCCACCATGACGAGGCGACCTTTCACCGTCACCATTTTCTTTTTTCCAGGTTTCAATCGAGAAGATTTCAGTGCGTTTTCCCAAGTCATTCAAATCATCCTCTCTTGCAACAAAATTCCCATGTGTTCAAGGGCGCGTTCAGCACTCGCCAGTGCGCCTTGGACCGATGGATGGGTGCGATGGTCACCAACGACAACGACACCGTCGATTTCAATTTCAGGGAGTGCACGATGGTGATGGTTTGGATTCATATGGGGCAGTGCGTGACGAACCGTGGTGGTGGTGAGGTACGACCAGGTGCTGGCCTCATGACCAAACCAAGTTTTCAATTCATTTTGAACGGCGTCAACACTCGGTCGGTCAGCAGTTGGACCAACCAAGGTTGCGACGACCCAATGCTTGCCGGATGGATGCGGATGGAGGTTGGTCGGCAGATGAACATGAAGGACATCGTTTCCTTCCTCGCCCCATGATTCGTTCAGCAACAACCGGGCTTGTTTGAACGGGGGGCGGTCGGCTTCGAAAACCAAGGTGGTTGTTCGACGCTCTGTGATGGCATGATCAACGCCAATCGCTGGAAGCAATTCTGCAGCGTGGTGTTGAGGGACGGCGAGAACCACGCGGTCGAACGCATGTTCAACCCCACCAACAGTCACGCTTTTCGCTCCAATCTTGGTAACGGGGGAATTCAGGTGAAGGTTGGTTGAGGATAAGCGTTGAGCGAGTTGTTGGGGCACGGCCCCGATGCCGGCTTTCGGGACGACCATCTTGCCGTGGGACATCGCCCCCCAAGTGAAATCGGCAAAAGACTGGCGCTCGGAAAGGGAGGGGTCCAACGTGATGCCGGCGAACAAAGAGGTCAGGACGCGTTGGGTTGACGAGGCGAAGCGGCGTTGTTGCAAGCCTTCTGAGATGGTGGGAGACGGGTGATCGAGCGGGCGTTCCAGATCTTTTGGGGTGGTTCCCAAACGCCACTTCAGAAAGCGAAGTCCGTCACCAACCCCAACGGACCGCAGGGTTGGAAGCAAATACTTGGGCGACCGGAGGGCGTCGCCCAGCAACCTTCGCCTCCCGGTTTTGGGATTGAGCGTGACGGTGCAGTTATCCATGGGTTTTGCATCGAGTTCGCCGATATTTATCCAACGCTGAACGGTTGAATAAGCCGTGTGAAGGACATGGAATCCAACGTCAAGCGGATGGCCATTGACTTCGGTCGTCGCCATTCGACCACCGACCCGTTCACTGGCCTCAAAGAGTGAAACGGAATGCCCTGCCTCTTGGCACCCGAGAGCAACAGCCAACCCTGCCAGCCCTGCACCAACGACTGCCACTTTCATGCTTTCATCCCCGAAGCGCAGACATGCCACCGTCCAAAGGAAGAACATGTCCGGTCAAGTTGTCCGGAGCTTGCGTGAGCAGCCAGTGCATGCTGCTCGCAATTTCTTCAGGTTCGTTGATTCGCTTGAGAGGAATCATACCCACCGAGGCCTCCCGAAGGGCGTCAGACCGCAAAATGGAGGCCCCGAGCCGCGTTTCTGTCAAGCCCGGCGCGACGGCGTTCACGCGCAGGCCGCGTTGGGCGTAGGTTGACGCTGCGGCACGAACCATGGCTTCCAATCCTCCTTTGGCTGCGGCGATGGCTTCGTGGTTCGTAAGGCCATAACTTCCAGCGACGCTCGAGGTGAAGACCAAGCGGCCGTTGCCGGCTTTCAACATGGCTTTGCCGCCCAATTTCAAACTGAGAAAGGCCGAGGTGAGGTTGGTTCGAAGAACCGCTTCAAAATCCTCCAATTTTGTCGCATGCGGAGGACGTAACGCAATCGACCCGACCAAGTGCGCAAGACCAGCAAGACCTGCCTCATGATTGGATGCTTGGTTGATGGCGTCCTGAACGGCCTCTTCGTCAAGTGCATCGCCCTGAACAACAACGGCGCCTTGCGATTCCAGTTCGGCGCACCGCTCTCTGTCTCTCGCAAGCATCGTGACACGGTGCCCATCGGCAAGGAGCAACGAAGCAAGGTGGCGGGCAATGTCGCTGCTTCCCCCGATCAGAAGAAAGGATTTGCTCATGGATTGATAACATTTCACGTTGTTTTTATACTCCTGTTCACCGAGGGTGAACACCGGTTCAAAAGGTGAGCCCCTCAATTACTGGCATGCTTCGGGACGCTCACCCCGCCGTTTTGGAGACGGTTCGAAAGGCGAAGAGCATCCACATTTTGGGGGCTGGCATGAAGGCTGACCGCCCTGCTCACCAAGCTTTTCACGACCTCGACGGGCGGGGATGGAGGTTGGTGCCCGTCCACCCCGCAGATGCAGGGGGGAGCATTCTGGGATGGCCCGTTCGACCGGCATTGGAAACGAGCCCGGTGCCGGAAATCCTGGTGTTTTTCCTCGCCCCCGAACGCGCCAAGGTGGCCGTACGGGAGATCGTCCTGCGATACGAGGCAAGCCAAATGCCTCTTCTTTGGTTCCAGCCCGGCTCTGAAAACGAAGAAGTGCTTGAGATGCTCAACCACGCAGGCATCTTGCACATCGTTGACGATTGCATCGTGCGCTTCATCCTCCGCCACCACCTCACGGCCGAGGTTCCCACGAAGCAGAGCCCGTGGTATTTGCAAACCGCCGATGAAGACGGGAGTGGGTGTTCGGTTTGGTCCGTTGAATCAACGGAAGATGACCGGCAGCCTCCTGTTGCTGCGCTCGAGTGGTGCGGCGACCTTCAGGACCTCGAGTCCTCCGAGCACACCGTTCCCCGCTACATTCGTAGCCTGCAACGGTCTGAAGAGTCGCTGGAACAACTGGCCCTTCGGTTGGCTTAATCTGCCGTTACACCGCCGTGATGGAATACAGCGAACCGCTCTTTCCAAACGTCGCGTAGTACAAGGTCCCGTCGGGATGGAAGACCAACGGCAACGGTGTTCCAGCATCCCATGCAAAGCGGGTTATTTCGGTCGTGTACATTCCGGCTTGGTCGCCTGGATGGACATCGATGCGAAGAATTTCATGCCCTTGAGGCAGCAAGGTGTTCCAGGAGCCGTAAACCGTAGCGTAGAGGGTGAAGCCTTCTGAAGGGTCCAACCCGGGAAGGGCGGAAGTTGGCGGACGCAGGTCAATGCCGTTCATGGAAGTGTGAGGGGTCCACATGCCGATGGGCGCCTCGCTCCCTTCTGGTACCGGATGTTCGGGGTCATCGTCGGGCCAGCCGTAGAATGCTCCCGGTTTCAAATGGTTCAATTCCTCTGGAGGGTGATCGCCCTCCCAATCACGCCCGTTATCGGTGAAAAAGTACCCGTGGCCGCCGACCCAAACACCGTCAAAGGAATTGCGAACGCCGCTGGCGAGCACGCCATGTTCACCCGTACTTGCGTTGACCCAAAGCAGTGCAGCGTTGCGGGGGTCGTTTTCGTCACATATGTTGCACGTCGAGCCGCTGTGCCAGAGCAAGGTGCCGTTGGGCATGAGGGTCACGGCATTGGTTTGGTGATTCTTGGAAGGGATGCCCTCGACGAGTACGGTACGATTGGTGAACTCTCCATCCTCTGCAGTAGTATAGGAACTCAACACTCCCGCTTCGGAAACATAGGCCGTTTGACCGTCCAAAGCGAGACCATGCGGTCGGTCCAAACCGCTGAGAACCGAAGTGCGTTCGCCGGTTGAAATATCCAACAGGAGAATTTGTCCGCCGTCGCGATCGCAGACCAACAGGGTGGTTTCATCGGACCAAACCAAACATGTCGGACCACCAAGTCCGCTGGCGACCTCCTTCACGGCATAGCCGTCCACCAGTGTGGGCTCGCTTCCCGAGACGTACGGGTACAATTGACGCGTGAAAAGCAGGATGATGAGCAACATCACCCCTGGAAACACGTGCCGACGCATCTAACCCTCCGGCGAGGTGGAGGTGATTTCAACAATTCGGACTTCGACGCCCTCGTAAGTCATGACCAAAGTCAAGGCCTCATCATTGCTCCTGATGTTGACGTTTTGTTCCCGAAGTTCAACCACTTCCGTCGCGTTCCAATGCGTGAGGTCGCCATCTCCTGCACGAAGGAGGCAAGGTGCGGGCGAAACAAGTTCAGGGTCCTGAAGCGCAGGGAATTCGCTTCCGTTCAACGATGCGATGAGCATGGTCGGATAACGACGTTCATCGTCATCGTTGTAGTAACTGAGAAACTTGACCTTGTAGTAGGCGCCGTCAATTTTGATGACAAACACCCCGGATAAGGGCGTGACGCGATGAACGCTCAGATCGTAAGTGTACCACTCGAGGCGTTCTTCGGTGTTCGATGAAAAGGTGATGTTTTCATGAGAATTGATGTCGTTGAACGGGACATCCTCAAGATAGGCCCAAGCATGTCCGTCACCAACAAAAACATCCGTTGAGGAAAAACGAAGGGAATGGTCAGAATCGTTGCCTTCTCGTTGATTTGGTAGCGACAGGAACGTGAACGCTTCTTCGTTGGTAGCGTCAACCGTCGTGGTGAAGGTCTGCCCGTCCGCTCCGAGTTTTGGCCGAACCAGTGCATCGGTTGCAGAAGGGAGGGACTGCTGACCAAAACCGCACGCATAAGAGGTCCCGTTCACAACGAGTGCCAATTCAACTGAAGACCAGAGAAGGGGTTCTGCTGCGTCGCCTTGAAACGATGTTGTAGCCAACACGTCATCGAAGCCCTCGGTGGACGAATCCTCGATGAGAATCTCGACCACATTGTCTGTACCGAGTTCGCTCGTGTACCCCTGAACCATCGACCACCAAACCAGTCCGCCGATGAACAGACCTACCGCCAGCGTTGCCGCTGCACGCTTCCACATTCGACCACGCCTGAACTCAAGCGGTTCGGTTTCGGCGACCGGCCACCATAGCGGCACCGAGAAGCGCCACCAAGCCGGCCGTCATGAGGAAGCCGGGTGTGTCTTCTGCGTCCTCCGAGGTGCTCTCTTCAGCTGCAGGCGCAGGGCTGCCTTCACCGACTATGATTTCGCCGAACATGTTCAAGCCGATGTGGGGTTCGCAAGCATAGTAGAAGCTCACGTCTTCAGTGAAGGTGTGATGGAAGGCAACCGTTGAAGCCGCAGCGCCCGAGTACACGCCGTTCTCAACGTAGGTGGAGGATGCGGGGCCGTCAACTTGCCGAACATTGTGCGGCATAGCAGCGTCTTCCCAGGACCAACAAACGGTTTGACCCACATCAATGGTCACGGACGGTACCGTGAAAGCAGTACCTGTGGCGGAAATCGTCACGGCGCAATCAACGCCATCAAAGGGTCCAGGGACTTCGTCGGCGGGGGGCGTGAGGACTGCGTCGATCACGTGAATGACACCGTTGGAGGCAGGCACGTCTGCGATGGTGACGCTTGCCCCACCAACGGTGACCCCGGCTGCATCAACCACGATGTCCAAGGCGTCGCCGTTGGCAGCCGTGACGGTGGTCGTCCCTTCAACGAGGTCGGTTGACAGGGTCTCCCCTGCAACGACGTGGTAGAGCAAGATATCAGCGAGCGCTGAGATCTCCTCGGCGGTGTCAAAGGTGTCGAGGTCGATTCCAGCAGCAGCAAAGGCCTCATCTGATGGCGCAAAGACCGTGAAGGTCTCGTTTCCGCTAAGGGTGTCCACCAAATCGGCCGTTTGTAGTGCGGCGACCAGAGCGGTGTGAACCGTCGTCGCGGCGGCCGTCATGGCGAGATTGACGGGAGGCACCCACAAGTAGCCCTCACAAACGGCTTGTGAGGTGTTGGCGAAGGCATGGGTGACGGTGTTGTAGCACCCCGTGAGGTTTTGACCGTTGATTTCGTAATCAACCACATACATGTAGGCCTCACAACCGGCTTGGTTTGCACCGACCACGATGGTGTGGGTTTCGATGTTGTAGCAAATTTCCCCGGGCGGCCCCTGAGGGGTGGCAGGTTCATCAGCGGGAGGCATCAACACCGTGTCGATGACGTGGATAATGCCGTTGCTCGCCGTGACGTCGGCGGTCGTCACGGTAGCGTCGCCGATCTTCACGGTGTTGTTGGTGACCGTGAAGGTCGCGTTGTCGCCGTTGAGCATGGTGACCGTGAGGCCGTCGGTCACGTTGGTGGCCTCGACGGCACCCTCGGTGACGTGGTAGAGGAGGATATCGCTCAGGGTGGCGTTGGCCTCGTCGTTGTCAAACGCAGCGAGGTCGATTCCCGCAGCGGCGAATGCCGCATCGGTGGGTGCAAAGACCGTGAACGTCCCGTTGGCTTGAAGCGCCTCAACCAAGCCGGCGTGGCCCAACGCCGCAACGAGCGAATCGTGCTCTCCTGTTGAGGCGGCGGTGGCCGGGATATCTTCGGTTTCGTTTGCCGAAACTCCAGCGGAGGCGGCGGCAATCATCAGGCAGGCGAGAACAAACAAGGTTCGTACTTTCATGGCCTTGAGGCTTCTCGGGCCGTACTTAAGGCGCGGTTTTTTCCTTAAGCGAAAGGAGAACGGTACTCTCGAACATCCTCGGCGATGCGGAGCAGTTGGTTGTACTTTGCAACTCGGTCGGAGCGCGCTGGGGCGCCGGTCTTGATTTGTCCCGCCCGCGTACCGACCGCAAAATCGGCGATGGTGACGTCTTCAGACTCGCCGCTGCGATGCGAGACGACGTTTTTCATGCCGTGAGAAGAAGCGAGGTCCATGGCCTCCAATGTTTCAGAAACCGTGCCGACCTGATTCAACTTGACCAACATGGCGTTGGCCGCTCCCAGTTCAATGCCCTGCGCAAGTCGCTCAGATTGGGTCACAAACAAGTCGTCACCGACGGTTTGCACGCGGTGGCCATAGGCTTTGGTAAAAGCGGACCAGCCTCGCCAGTCATCTTCGCTAAAACCGTCTTCAATGGAGAGAATCGGGTAGGTATCAAGCCAGCCCCCGTACATCTCAACCAAATCGTCGGAAGTCAACTTCTTGCCCTCCATCTGGTAGTGCTCTCCGTCATGGAATTCGGTGGAAGCAACGTCAAGCGCAATGCCGATCTCTTCGGTTGAGTATCCCGCACCCTCAATGGCGCGGACCATGTACTTCAGGCCGTCCTCGTTGGTTGGAAGGTTGGGTGCAAAGCCGCCCTCATCCCCGATTCCACCCAACAACCCATCGTTCTTCAGTTCATTCTTCAAAGCATGGTAGGTCTCAACGCCCGCACGAAGGCCTTCCTCAAACGTATCAAATCCATGCGGCATCACCATGAATTCCTGAACATCGACGTTGGAGGCTGCATGGGCGCCGCCGTTCAGAATGTTCAACATGGGTACGGGCATCAAGCCCCCGGCTACGCCACCGACGTATTTCCACAAGGGCAATTCATGGACGGCGGCCCCTGCATGGAGGCAGGCCATCGAAGCACCGAGCATGGCGTTGGCGCCGAGGTTTGATTTGTTGGGCGTACCGTCAAGCTCCAGCATGACCTCATCGATCATCCGTTGTTCGTCAACGGGTAGGCCCACCAAGGCCTCAGCGAGCTGCTCTTTGACGTTGTTTACCGCTTGAGAAACACCCTTGCCACCGTAGCAGGTCTGGTCGCCATCCCGGAGTTCCAACGCTTCATAAGCACCGGTTGAGGCCCCGGACGGGACGATTGTACGCCCGAGCAAGATGCCGTCAACAAAGCAATCCACCTCAACCGTTGGTTGACCGCGACTGTCCAGGACCATGCGTGCGTCCAAACCCGAGATGTGACCTGACATTTGACGTCCTCGTTCCGGCCAAGCCTGCCGGGGACTTGAATCAAACGGGCCGTTTCAAGAACGATTGAGCCAAGCAAGCCAGGTCGCAATTTTGGATTGAAGGGCGGGGACATCATGCTCGTTGGCGGATTGAGCAACCCAACACAGTTGTTCTTCGAGGGGGGAGATGGAAAAAAGTTCTGCCCGGAAGACCGGGTCATCGTCCATCAGGACATGATGGCGTCGGTCATCAACGAAACAATGGATAAGGTGGCGGGGGAAATGGTGGAGAACATGCTCTTGAGGACACAAGAGCGTCAGCGAGTCCTTGAGGAAAAGAAGGGATTTTCCGGTGTCTCGGTCCAGTTCGTGGAAGTGAATGGGCGTTGATGCGAACATTGCGGCGACATCGACATTGAACCACTCTTGTTGCCTTGGAAGAAGGTCACAAGCGTTGAGCGCATCCAGGAAGCCGTGCAAACCGGCATCGCCGCTGACTTCTTGTTCGGGCATAGGGTGAGGACCGCGTGGCTTCTTTTTGAACCCCACGGGGTGTTTTCTAAGTCTGATTGATTTGTTTTTTCCTGTTTCGGGATGATTTTTTGTAAATTTTACTCTTTTCTTCCACATTATGCATGAATAGGGACGAGAAAGGTTTGATATAGCACACGATAAAGCACTTTCCATGCCCCGCATCGCCGAAATCGACCGAGCCATCCTTGCCAAACTTCGAAAAAACGGACGCATGTCCTATGTTGACCTCGCGTCCGAAGTCGGCGCCAGCGAGCGGACCGTGCGCACACACATCCGGAGTATGGAAGAAAACGGGACCATCCGGGGCTACACGATTCGAGAAGGCGGTGTCGGCTTAACCGCTCTTGTCCGTATCAAAGTCGCCCCCGGTTCAGAGATCGGTTCGTTCGCAGCCGAAGTGACCGGATGGGACGGGATTGAAATCGTCTACGAAGTGTCGGGGGAAACCGATTTGGTGGCCTTGGTCCACGTCGACGACACCATGGCGTTGCGAGCATTGCTTGACAAAATGTGGTTGGCTGCACCCAACGACATCGCAAGCACGACGACGGAGCTCGTGCTTGAACAGTACTAAGCGTCACTCTTCTTCGCCTTTTGGCGGCGAATAGTCAATGCCGCAGGACCGGCAGACCATGTCATCGTCCCAGTCGCATTGGCGCCGACAACCGATCAAGGATCACACCTTCCATTTGACAGAACAGCCGATGGATTCGGTATAAGCAACCTCGGGCTCGCTTCCTGCAAGCATGGCTTCAATCGCGATTTCCAAATCCTTGACCGTGACCTCACCGGGATGCCGGGGGCTGTCGTCCATTCGACCTTGGTAGACAAGTTGGTGGTTGGCGTTAAAGAGGAAAAATTCAGGCGTCCGTTTTGCGCCGTAAGCACGGGCAATTTCCTGCGTTGCGTCGTGAAGATAAGGGTAGGGCATGCCTTTCTCCGCCCGCTTGACCATGTGTTCGAAGGAGTCGTTTTCATACACGACGGGGTCGTTTGAATTGATACCAACGAAGCCGATACCGAGCGAAGCGCAGTGTTCCGCCATGGCGTTCATACGGTCAATGCTGGCCACGACGTAGGGGCAGTGGTTGCATTCAAACACGATAACGGTGCCTGCGGCCCCTTTGATATCGTCAAACGACAACGTTGCTTCGCCCCGTGCAAGGTTTGCGTTTTGCAAGGAAAAGTCTGGTGCGGCGGAAGCGACATCAAGAGCCATGTCCAAGCCAAGAAGCCTTGCCTCAAAATGACTTGCTTTGCATCAAAGCAGCATGGCCCCGAGCGCACCCAACACCACGACCACGGTAGCCCCGGCGATGATCTTCGGCAGAGGCGACGACTTGGAGGCGTTCTCGGTGGCCAAGGCTTCGGCGTTTGATGGAAGGTCGGGGACGATTTTCGCCTCATCGCCCGGAAGGTTTTCTTGGGCCTCCCAGTAGGCTTGTTTCGCTGCCGCTTCAGCCTCAAGTTCTGCTTGCAAACGTGCTTCCTCGGCCAAGCGCGCTTCTTCGGCAAGGCGTGCCTCTTCAGCAAGTCGTGCTTCCTCGGCAAGGCGTGCTTCTTCGGCAAGGCGTGCTTCTTCGGCAAGGCGTGCCTCCTCAGCAAGTCGTGCTTCCTCGGCCTGGCGCTGACGTTCTTCTTCCTCGAGGCGGAGGCGTTCGGCCTCTTCGGCTTGACGTGCCTCTTCGGCAAGTCGTGCCTCTTCCGCCAAGCGTGCTTCTTCGGCAAGTCGTGCTTCTTCCTCGGCACGCAAGCGTGCTTCCTCTTCGAGGCGGAGGCGTTCGGCTTCTTCGGCCTGGCGCTGGCGTTCTTCTTCCTCAAGGCGAAGGCGTTCAGCCTCTTCGGCTTGGCGTGCTTCTTCCTCGGCATGCAAACGCGCTTCTTCTTCAAGGCGGAGGCGTTCTTCTTCTTCGGCACGAAGCCGCTCCTCCTCCTCACGAGCCGCTCGTTCAGCCTCGGCGAGGGCTCTCTTGCGAGCTTCCTCCTCGGCTGCAAGTCGTATCCGCTCGTTGATGGCGTCTGCATTTTTGACTCGGTACCTTGTGAGAATCGCCTCGCCCATGTCGACGAATTCCTCTTCGGAAATCTCCGGCACTTCGGTTTTGGCGGCGGCAAGAAGCCGTTCAATGTCTTCGAGTCTGAACACACCTTCGTGGGTGTTCAGGTGCTGGCGAAAAGTCTGGTAGAAGCTTCGTTGCTCGGTCGAGATGGCCCCGTCTTGCGTCATGAAATCCTGGAGTGCCGTCAGGATCTCGGTCAAGTTGAGTTTTTCGACGGTCTCCAAGCAACGGCCCCCTACAACGCAAGGTCCTCATGCCTTTGACATCAAGTTTTTCTCGCATTCTGCGAGTCGAGTCTTGGCAAGATGATGGTCGGGTTCAATGGAGAGAACGGCCTTCCACGCTGTTTCCGCCTCCTCGTG
>Ga0255753_1003452_pt1 | contig 16459 bp, 21 predicted proteins | sample 041ome_10_FD_179953 | JGI IMG/M metagenome (GOLD analysis project Ga0255753, IMG submission 179953) | Coastal salt marsh microbial communities from the Groves Creek Marsh, Skidaway Island, Georgia - 041412US metaG (version 2) | ecosystem: Environmental > Aquatic > Marine > Intertidal zone > Salt...
TGATGGTGGCGCAAACTAAGAATACGCAAGTTAAAGAAGCGGCTGATGTGATGAAGCAGACCTTATCGAAATTTGCGAATGAGTCTTTGACAGAAGAGTTACTCAAAGACGCTAAGCAAAACATCGTATTTGGCTTCCCTATGCAGATTGCTAATAACAGCAAGATGGTTGGCTATATCAGCATGATTGGTTTTTACGACATGCCGATTGATTGGCTAGAGCGTTTGCCGCGATTGGTAAATGAAGTCACGTTAGATGAAGTGAAAGATGCTTTTAAGCGTCGTGTGAAGGTTGAGAATTTATCGACAGTGATTGTTGGCGGCTAAGGCGTGGCTCGACAACGTAATCAGTTACGTATCACTGGGGGTGAGTTTGGCAGTCGCCGGTTGCACTTCCCCGATGCTAAAGGATTGCGTCCCACCGCAGATCGTGTGCGCGAGACCTTGTTTAACTGGTTGCAAGGTGAGCTTACTGGTGCGAAAGCACTTGATCTATATGCCGGAAGTGGTGCGCTTGGTTTTGAGGCGCTTTCACGTGGTTCCGCTCACGTCACCTTTGTTGAGAAGGCGCGCAATGTGGCTGATCAGCTGCGTGAAAATATCGAGCTACTGAATTGCCAAAGCAAAGCCGGTGTCGTGAATACCGCTGCAGAGCGTTTTTTGAGTCAGACTGAATCCGCGTTTGATGTGGTGTTTCTTGATCCGCCATTTGCGGATGGTCTTCTTGGTAAAGCTATCCAAACCCTCGAAGAAAAGGCGTTGCTGAGCCCGCAAGCCTGGGTCTATCTCGAGCAAGATAGTGCGCATGATTGGCCTGATATGCCTGAAAATTGGGCAATTCATCGAGAAGGTGACGCCGGCCAGGCGGCATTTCGTTTGATGAAACGCAATGGTTGAGCGCGCTCAGACGAGGTAGAATCGCGCGCTGAATAACGTTTGGGTGATTCTTTGTGAAGCACATTGCTGTTTATCCTGGAACCTTTGATCCGATCACTAATGGTCATACCGACCTAGTGGCGCGTGCTTCGCGTCTGTTCGGCAAGGTGATCTTGGCGGTAGCGCGAGACACGGCTAAGAAAACCGTGTGTGATTTTGATCAGCGTGTGGCTTTGGCGAAGGTCGCAGTTAGTGAGTTCGAGAATGTCGAGGTTGTGCCTTTTGAGGGCCTGCTGGTGAACTTCTGCCGAGATCAAAAAGCCACAGTGTTACTGCGGGGTTTACGTGCGGTCTCGGACTTTGAATACGAATTTCAGTTGGCGGGTATGAACCGTCGTTTGGCGCCAGATGTTGAAACCATGTTTTTGACACCGTCTGAACAGTTCTCGTTTATTTCATCGACCTTAGTGCGTGAAATCGCACGATTGGGTGGGGATGTGTCAGAATTTGTTCATCCAGAAGTTAACGCGGCATTGAAAGCCAAACGCTTGCTGCCTCGCGAAGACTAAGTTGTAAGAAGTTTTAGGAGTGCCTCATGGCCTTAATGATTACTGATGAATGCATTAACTGTGATGTGTGTGAGCCAGAATGCCCTAATGGTGCTATCTATCAGGGTGATGAGATCTATGAGATCGATCCTAATTTGTGTACTGAGTGTGTAGGTCACTATGAGACCTCTCAGTGTGTTGAGGTTTGTCCGGTTGACTGTATCCCGCTTGACCCTAACCACGAAGAAACTCAGGATGAGCTCATGGCGAAATATGAGCGCATCACTGCGGCGGGCTAAATGACAGCCTTTTCCCAGTTGTTACGAAAGGCTCCTCTTTGGGGCCTTTTGTGTTTTTGGATTGCATCACCACATGCAGCCAATAAACCCGATGCTGATGCTGTCGCAAGTGCGCATCCGTTAGCGACTGCGGCGGGTATTGCTGTGCTTCAGTCGGGCGGGAATGCATTTGATGCTGCTGTTGCTGTCAGTGCGGTGCTTGGTGTGGTTGAGCCGTATGGTTCAGGCTTGGGTGGTGGTGGCTTTTGGTTATTGCATGAGGCGAAGACTGGAAAGCAGGTGATGGTTGATGGCCGCGAAGTCGCTCCGTTAAAAGCGCATCGCGATATGTATCTCGATCGCCGTGGTAACCCACTGCCTGCGGCAAGTATTGATGGTCCTCTTGCAGCAGGCATTCCGGGTACGCCAAAAGCTCTCGCACATATCGCAAAGATCTATGGGCGTTTACCGCTAGCGGTCACCTTGGCGCCAGCAATTCGCTTGGCTGATGAAGGTTTTTCTGTCGATGATATGTATCGGCGCTACGCTGGATTTCGCCAGCAAGCGTTATTGAAGTCACCGGCTGCGGGGCAGCAGTTTTTGTTAAACGGCGAAGTCCCGCCAAAAGGTTATCTGCTTAAGCAGCCTGATTTAGCTAACACCTTAAAGCTTTTCGCAGAGCAGGGTGAGCAAGCCTTTTATCAAGGTGAGTTTGCACAACGTTTGGTTGCTGGTGTGCAAAAGTACGGTGGTATTTGGACGCTTGAAGACTTAGCTAGGTACGACATCGTAGAGCGTGATCCGATCACCTTTAACTTTAATGACTATCAATTTACGACCGCAGCATTACCGTCATCCGGTGGTGTGGTTCTCGCGCAAATCTTTAACATGCTCGCGCAATTTAATTGGGACCAACTCGACTCTGCGCAGCGAGTCCATCTCCTTACTGAGCTGATGCGTAGAGCATATAAAGAACGTGCAGTTCATCTTGGTGATACGGATCAGGTGGATGTGCCGGTTAAGCAGCTCACCAGTGTTGAGTATGCCAAGCAACTGGCGAAAGACATTGATCTGCAGATGGCGAGCGTGAGTCAGGATTTGCCGCAGATCAAAATCAAAGAGGGTATGGATACCAGTCATTTCTCGATTATCGATCGCGAAGGTAATCGCGTTGCTGCAACCATGAGTGTCAACTATCCCTTCGGTGCATGTTTTGTCGTGCCGGGTACCGGTGTTGTGCTGAATGATGAGATGGATGATTTTTCCATCAAGCCCGGTGTGCCGAATGCGTATGGCTTAGTCGGTAATCAACAGAATGCGATTGCGCCGGGTAAACGTATGCTTTCAAGTATGACCCCAACCTTTATTGAAAATGAGCAGCGTGTGGCGATTCTGGGTACACCTGGCGGCTCGCGGATCATCAGTATGGTGATGATAGGTGCCTTACAAGCCATGCAAGGTGCACCCGTTGAGCAATGGGTTGGGCGCGCGCGTTTTCATCATCAGTACTTGCCCGATAGCTTGCAATATGAGCCGGATGCATTGAGTGAGCAGACACTCGAGGCGTTATCGGCGATGGGGCATCAGTTAAAGCCGGTGGATGATAGCTACGGCAACATGCAAGCGATTGCGTGGGATAAGGTTGCAAATAAAGTCTCTGTGGCATCTGATCCACGAGGGATAGGTGCAGCCGTTGCAATAAAAGCCGAGCAATAAAAAACGCCGCTCTAGTAGATAACAAAGAGCGGCGTTTTCTTTAAGTGCTTAGCATTAAGGCTTTAGCGTACCGTCAGTGAGCTTACCTTTCTGGGAAGCATAGAAAGCAGCGATGTCTTTCATATCTTGATCAGAGAGTGCCGCAACCATACCTTGCATGATCGCGTTCTGACGTGAGCCGTTTTTATATGACTTTAACGCGTGGTAGAGGTAGTTCTCATGTTGACCACCCAAATTAGGGTTCATAGGTGCTGTCGCAACACCATCAACTCCGTGACAGCCGGCACAAGCTGCCGCCTTGTCTTTGCCTGCAGAGGCGTTACCACCTGCTGAAACGCTCGCGCTCAAAACAGTGAGTGCACATAGTGTAAGAATCTTTTTCATGTCAAACCCCTTATTGACCTTGTGCCTGCCAGAACGCACCGATATCCGCCATATCTTCATCACTCATGCTTTGAGCTTGAACATTCATGGTGGCATGTTTGCGTTGGCCATCGCGGTAGGCCTGAAGTGCTGCAACAATGTAGTCCGCGTTTTGGCCTGCTAATCGAGGTACATGGTAGGTTGGGTAGACGTTGTTGTAGCTAGATACTGCATGGCATCCGAGACAAGCTTCAGATTTCACACGTCCGGCGTTTGGATTGCCGGCAGCTTGAGCTAGGCCGCTGACTAACACTGCGCCTGCTAATGCCATTTTTAGGTACGACATTGATTTCTCCTTCAGTGAATGTATTGGCGGTATGGTTACCGCTCTATTTATATAGGGTGATTGTAGAGAGGGCGTGGTCGTGGCTGCGACTAACTAATTTTTATGCAGGATATTAATAACGCTTTGTCTTAACGCTGGCACTGAGGGCAGTAGGCGCTCGTGCGCTGTCCTAAAAGCTTATGTTTCAGGGTGCTACCGCAAGATTTGCACGCTTCGCCACTGCGTCCATAGACCCAGAGCTCTTGCTGAAAATAGCCCGGAGAGCCATCTTGCTGTTGGAAGTCGCGCAACGTCGTACCGCCGCGCTTGATCGCATATCGCAGGATTTCGACGATATGTCTGTGCAGCTCTTCGATTCGCGCTTTGCTGATACGCTTGGCAGCTCGTGCTGGATGGATGCCAGAGAGAAATAGCGATTCGGTGGCATAGATGTTACCAACCCCAACGACCACCTTGTTATCCATGATGACTTGTTTGATCGCTGCGGTGCGTTTTTGCGTCTGACTGAATAGGTAGTCAGCAGTGAATTCAGCATTTAAGGGTTCTGGTCCAAGATGGCTTATCAGGCTGTGTGAGGCCGGATCCTCTGAGGTCCATAGCACCGCGCCAAACTTTCGTGGATCGCGAAGACGCAGCGCGATATCCCCCATGACCAGTTCGAAATGATCATGCTTTGCCGCAGGGGAATTGCTTGGCAAAACGCGCAAGCTGCCTGACATACCCAGATGCAGTATCAGGGTTCCCGTATCACAACGAATCAGCAGATATTTAGCGCGACGACTAACCTTATGAATCGTCTGACCTTTTAGGAAATCTAGTTTTGGGATAGGCCAGCGCAGTTTAGGTGCGCGCGCAATGCTGCCGGTGATCGTTTGTCCGGTGATATGCGGGGCAATGCCACGGCGGCTCGTTTCGACTTCAGGTAATTCAGGCATGGCACATGGTAATGCCAGTTAGCAGGCAAAAGAAAACCCGCCGAAGCGGGTTTTTCTTTATGAGGCTCTGAACAGAGAGGCTTACTTAATTTTTGCCTCTTTGTACATGACGTGTTGTCGGACAACAGGATCAAACTTTTTGATTTCCATCTTGCCAGTCATGGTGCGCTTGTTCTTAGTAGTGGTATAGAAGTGACCAGTACCAGCGCTTGAGTTCAGACGAATCTTTTCACGTACAGCTTTAGCCATGATCTACTCCTTATACCTTCTCGCCACGTGCGCGCATTTCTTCAAGAACGGTATCTAGACCCTTCTTATCAATGATGCGCATACCTGCGGTAGACACACGCAGACGAACGAATTTTTGCTCAGCTTCCGACCAAAAACGATGGAAGTGTAAGTTAGGCAGGAAACGACGACGCGTTTTACGGTGTGAGTGAGAAACGTTGTTACCGCTCACTGGTCGCTTGCCTGTTACTTGGCAGACTTTTGACATGGTTAAAGCCTCAATTTTAAACCGATTAACAATACGGCCCGCGCCTATGCCCGGGCAGAAAGGCGCGTATTTATAGCAGAAGGTCCTATGTCGAGCAAGAAAAAGCGTGAAATTTAGAGAAATCCGCGCTCGGCAAGTGAACAAAACGCATTTTTTCCCACGACCAAATGATCGAGCAACGTCACATCGAGCATATCAAGCGCATTTTTCAGCGATTTGGTTAGTTCGATATCGGCCTGACTGGGCGTGGTATCACCTGAGGGATGATTGTGCGCCAAGATAATTCGGGCGGCGTTGTGATGAATGACGCGACGTATGAGCTCGCGAGGGTGGATCGAGGTGTGATCAATCGTGCCGTGAAAGAGTTCTTCGAAGGCCAAAATGTGGTGTTTTGTGTCTAGAAAGATAGCACCGAAGACCTCAGCAGGGCGATCGCCGAGTTCGGCTATCAGAAAGTTCGCAGCATCAGCCGATGTGGTGATGGTGTGACCCTGCGACAGCCCGTCAGCGTGGACACGACGCGACATCTCCATCACTGCTTGCAGTTGAGTGAACTTAGCTTCGCCCAGGCCCATAGCCGCACAAAAATCTGATTGAGAGGCTTTGAGTAACTGCGACAAGCTTCCGAACTTATTCAGTAGCTGGCGAGCAAGATCGACAGCGCTGATGTTGCGTGTGCCGGTGCGTAAAAAGATCGCTAGCAGCTCAGCATCGCTTAGCGATTTAGCGCCTTGCTTCAGTAACCGTTCACGCGGCCTTTCTTGGCTCGGCCAGTCTTTGATACTCACAGTGGATTTCCTCTACAAACTGAGCGAATCGGATACACTAGCTGCGTGAATGCAATAGTTAGCGAACACTATCAACTCAGGGGTCGTCAGATAGTGCTCGGCATAACGGCCGGAGTAGCTGCGTATAAAGCAGCGGAACTCGCTCGCCTGTTAGTTAAGCAGGGTGCATTAGTGCAAGTGGTGATGACCCCATCGGCACATGAATTTATCGGTGCGATGACACTGCAAGCCATTACGGGTCGCCCTGTGCGTGATCAGCTCTTTGATGCGGACGCAGAAGCGGCGATGGGCCATATCGAATTGGCACGTTGGGCTGATGCGATAGTGATTGCACCAGCCACAGCCGACTTCATGGCAAAGCTTGCGATGGGTGCGGCAGATAATTTGTTGCTGACCATTTGCTTGGCGACTCAAGCGCCGGTGTTGATTGCGCCTGCAATGAACGAAAAGATGTGGTCGCAGCCAGCGACACAAGAAAATCAAACCAAATTAACTGCTCAAGGCGTCAAGCTGATTGGCCCTGCGGTAGGCGAGCAAGCGTGTGGTGATGTGGGCCCTGGTCGCATGGTTGAGCCTGCGGAGATTCTTGCTGCGGCAGCCGAACTGTTTGAGCTTGGACCTTTATCCGGTAAGCGCGTGATGATTACTGCAGGCCCAACGCGAGAGCCGATTGATGCAGTGCGCTATCTGAGTAATCGTAGCTCGGGCAAGATGGGTTATGCCTTGGCAAATGCGGCAAGCCTTGCCGGTGCAGAGGTCCTATTGATATCCGGCCCGGTCAGTCTTGATGCACCAAAGGGTTGTGCCCTCACTGAGGTGAGCTCGGCTGATGAGATGTATGGCGCGGTGATGAATCAACTCGACGGCGTTGATATTTTCATCGCAGCAGCGGCTGTAGCGGATTACCGTGCTGAATATGTCGCCGAGAAAAAAATTAAAAAGACTGAAGACACCCTGACGGTGAACTTGGTGAAGAACCCAGATATTTTACGAGAGGTTGCAGCCAGTGCGCAGCGACCTTTCTGTGTTGGCTTTGCTGCTGAGACAAATGATCTTGAGCAATACGCCACTGACAAACTAAACGATAAGCAGCTCGATATGATTGCGGCTAATTGGGTCGGCGATCAACAAGGTTTTGATACTGAAGATAATGCGCTGTTGGTGATTTGGTCTGAAGGTCAAACACAATTACCGCAACAGCCAAAGCGCGAGCTTGCAAAACAACTCATGACATTAATTGAAGAGCACTACCATGCAAAAACTACAACTCAAAGTTCTTGATCCTCGAATTGGTAACGAGTTTCCATTACCTGCTTACGCCACTGATGGTTCAGCGGGAATGGATTTGCGTGCGATGCTTGATGCGCCATTGGATTTAGCGCCAGGTAAAACGGAACTGATTCCAACCGGTATCGCGATTCATATCGGTGATCCAGATTTAGCGGCAGTGATTTTACCCCGCTCAGGTTTGGGTCATAAGCACGGTATTGTGTTGGGTAACTTGGTCGGTTTGATCGATTCGGATTATCAGGGTCAGTTGTTTGTTTCTTGTTGGAACCGTGGTCAAGAGAACTTCCGCGTTGAGGTAGGTGAGCGCATTGCGCAGCTGATGTTGATGCCAGTGGTGCGTGCAGAGTTTGAGGTCGTTGACTCGTTCGATGAGAGCGAGCGTGGCGCGGGTGGCTTTGGTCACTCGGGTCGTCAATAAGCAAAGAGAGAATACACATGGGTTTAGATGCAAAAGCTGCCGGTAACGTTGCCCACGTTTTATCCGAGGCATTGCCATACATTCAGCGGTTTAGTGGTCGCACTATCGTCATTAAGTACGGCGGTAATGCGATGGAAGATGAGGCACTTAAAGCCGGTTTCGCGCGTGACATCGTGATGATGAAAACCGTCGGGATTAATCCTGTGATTGTGCACGGCGGCGGTCCGCAAATTGGTGACTTGCTGAAACGTTTGGGTAAGCAGAGCGAGTTCATTCAGGGCATGCGTGTTACTGATACCGAAACCATGGACGTGGTTGAGATGGTATTGGGTGGCTCGGTGAATAAAGAAATCGTGAACTTGATTAATCGTCATGGCGGTCGTGCCGTGGGTTTGACGGGTAAAGACGGGGATTTGATTCGCGCCAAGAAGCTGACATTGAAATCTGCAGAAGCGGAGAATACCCCTTCAGAGATTATCGATATCGGTCATGTGGGTGAGGTGCAAAGCATCGATGCCTCGGTGGTGGATATGTTGGTTCAGGGTGACTTCATTCCTGTGATTGCACCTATTGGTGTGGGTGCAGATGGTCATTCTTACAATATCAATGCTGACTTGGTTGCCGGTAAAGTGGCTGAGGTATTGAAGGCAGAGAAGTTGATCCTGTTAACCAATATTCAAGGCTTGTTGGATAAAGAAGGTAAGTTGCTAACCGGTCTAACGACTACTGATGTTGATGCTTTGATTGCTGATGGCACCATTCATGGTGGCATGTTGCCGAAGATTGCGTGCGCACTAGATTCAGTTAAAGGTGGAGTTAAGTCCGCACACATTATTGATGGTCGCGTGCCACATGCAGTGATGGTTGAACTCTTTACAGATGCAGGTATCGGTACGCTGATTCACTAAGTTATGCCACGTCCTTCGCGCAAAAACTTGATTCTCGAAACGCTTGCAAAAGAGCTAGAGACGAACCCAGGTGATCGCATCACTACGGCAGGTTTGGCGCGTGCAGTGGGTGTATCTGAGGCGGCGCTGTATCGCCACTTTGCGAGTAAGGCTCGCATGTTTGAGGGCTTAATCGTCTTTGCGGAAGAAGAAGTTTTTGCGCGTGTTAATCGTATTCTTGAAGATGAAAAAAATACGATCTCGCGATGTGCGAAGGTGCTTTATTTGGTGCTCGCTTTTGCTGATAACAATGCGGGGATCACACGTGTCTTGCTTGGCGACGTCTTGGTCGGTGAGCGTGAGCGATTGCTTGAGCGAGTGGCTCAATTTTTTGAACGCTTAGAGCTTCAATTGCGTCAGATCTTGCGTGAAGCGGCGATGCGTAATGATTGTGAATTGCGTGTGAATGCCGAAGCCGCTGCAAGCTTATTGGCTGCCTATGTAGACGGCCGCCTTCATCTTTTCCAGCGCTCGGGGTTTAAAACGCTAACCATCGATTCTTGGGAAGACGATTGGAAAATGCTGCAAGCGGCAGTGTTTGCATAATCTGCTCGTGCTTGAGCATCTATTTCTTTTTATTGCTTCGCTAATTGCCAACACCTTCTCAGCGCTTGCTGGGGGTGGTGCAGGATTGTTGCAACTCCCTATTTTGTTGTTCCTCGGATTAAGTTTTGGCACCGCGTTGGCCACACATAAAGTTGCGACAGTAGCTTTAGGTGTTGGTGCGACATTACGTCATCTGAAAGAGGGCGCATTAGAGCGTCGATTTGTGTTCTTCATATTGGCGACAGGCTTGCCCGGTGTGGTGATCGGAGCGGCGGTTATTCTTCAAGTGCCGGATGTTTGGGCACGATTTTTATTAGGCCTGCTAACCATTGGCTTAGCGATTTATTCCATCTTTAAAAAAACATTGGGTCAGACAGCGCAGCCAAATCATCGTGAAGGGTTGGGCTTACTGATCGGTGGTGTGGGTTTATTTCTAATCGGTTTTCTGAATGGTTCATTGACCTCAGGGACCGGTTTGTTTGTCACCCTATGGTTAGTGCGTTGGTTTGGTGCTGACTATAAACAAGCGGTGGCGTACACCTTGGTATTGGTCGGCTTATTTTGGAATGGCACCGGCGCATTCACTCTGGGCATGTTGGGTGATATCCGTTGGGATTGGTTGCCTGCTTTGTTACTCGGCTCGGTTATTGGTGGCTATATGGGCGCACATTGGGCAATCGCCGCAGGTAATCGCGGCATCAAAATTGCCTTTGAGGTGGTCACTTTATTGGTAGGTATCAAATTATTATCTGATGCCTATGTAATGGCGTCTTAAATACGTTTTGGCATATCTAGCGTGCGACGATTGTTCTCAATCGCAGCTTTGATTTTAGGCTCAAGTTGTTCTCGAGTTATCTCACCCATGTGGCGTAGAACGATCTTGCCATCAGGTTCAGCGATCACCGTAAACGGAAGTGCTTGGTAACGATTACCTAAGTCGAGCGATAAGGTTGTCGCGGTAATGTCGCCGACGAGCGAGGGATAGTTAAGCCCGTAGGTCTCGCCAAATTGTTTTACTGCTTCTTCTTCGTCAATCGCGATGCCGACAAACTTTACATTTTCTTTTTCGTACTTCTCTTGAAGCTCGACAAATAAGGGCATTTCTTTTCGACAAGGCGGACACCAAGTGGCCCAGAAGTTAAGCACGATAATGTTGTCAGTCCACTCAGTACTGTGACGTATTTCGCCAGTTGTATCAATGTAGTTGAAAGCTGGCAGGTGGCTTAGTTCCCGCTTGGGCGCGGGAAGCTTGCTAGCGATTTCTTTTTCGTTAACTCTATCCAGATATTTGAGGCCGGCTCCAACGCCAGCGCCAATTAATAAGCCGGATACTGCAATGGCTATAAATTGACGTGGTTTCATTAATTTACCTGAGAAATTCTCTTTACTAGTTGTTCTGCGGTTAGGTTGCCGATCAGTCTTAGGTCGCGACGTTCTTCACCTTTACTATTCCAGAAGTATAAAGCAGGTGGCGCTGGCATATTGAGATGTTCGGTTAGCGCTTTGTCGTCGTCATCCATGCGGGTGATGTCGGCCTGAAGTAAAACAAAGTTGCTTAGAGCAGCTTTGACTTTTGGATCAGGGAAGATTTCTTGCTCCATGGTCTTACAGTAAGTGCACCAGTCGGCATAAAAATCGAGCATCACAGATTTACCTTCGGCGCTCGCTTGCTTAACAGCCTGGTTAAGCTCATCGAGTGTTTTAATGCGTGTGAACGCGGCATGCTCTTCAGTAGCGCCACCATGGACACTGATAACACCTTTAAGTGGCTGCATGGTGTCTTTGCTGCCTGCGGCCACACCAATCACAAACGCGGCACCATAAAGCAAGATGAATAAACCAAGACCTTTAAATAACTTGGCCCAACCAGTGGTGTCATCGCTTTGCGCTTTGAGTGCGCCCATGTAGATGGCGGTGACGATCAATAGTGCGCCCCACATCAACATGATTACTTCAGTTGCTATGTAGGTTGGGCTGAGGCGCTCTAGGAAGCTCACTGCAAGTGCCAACATGATTACGCCACCGGTAGCTTTTACCGTATCCATCCAGGTGCCTGCACGTGGCAACAATGCGCCACCACCTGAGCCCATCAGCAGAAGTGGTAAGCCCATGCCCGTACCGAAGACCCAAAGGTAGATAAAGCCTAAACTCCAATCTTGAGATTGCGCGGCAAAGGCAAGCACGGCCAAGAGGACGGGGCCGCCACAAGGGCCAACGATCAGTGCGGACAACACGCCCATCAGGACAACGCCGATTAGGTTGCCACCTTTTTGGTTGTTACTCAGATCATTAAGACGAGACTGAATCGCTGATGGCATTTGGATTTGATAGAAGCCAAACATCGAGAGCGCCAAGCCAACGAATAAGATTGCAGAGGGGATAAGGACCCAAGGGGTCTGCAAACTACTTTGAATGCCTAACTCTTTACCCACGACGGCCATCACGGCACCGAGAACACCAAAAGTGATCGCAATACCCTGGGTATATGCCAGTGATAAATTAAATGAACGCAGTGGTGTGATCTTGTCACCTTGACCCATGATCAGTGAGGTCAGGATAGGGATCATTGGGTACATACATGCGGTGAACGCAACTAAAACACCAAAGCCAAGGCTTAATGCGAGAGCAAACAGTGGCGATGCTGATTGCAAGTCGGTGAGAAGTTGATCTTGTTCGTTAACTACAACATCTGCTGCTGGCTCAGCCATTGGAGCAGCGGCAGTTTGTGCTTTAGCACCTGCAGAAGCAGGGAGTGCAACTTTAAAGGTTTTGCTTTGAGGTGGATAACAGATACCTCGGTCAGCGCAGCCTTGATAACCCAGCTTAACCGTTAGTTCTGTCGCATCGGTGTTGGTGCGAATCAGTGGAATCTCAAGATCGATCGCATTGTGATACACCGGCACATCACCGATAGTGCCATCCGGTTTAATAGAGTCTTTTTTAATGTCTGGTGTTGGCCAACTGTATTGACCTAAGGCAACGCCATTACCTTCAATGCTGACACGAACTTTGTCTTGGTAGAGATAGGTGCCCTCAGCAATCGTCCAGTTCACATTGAGCCAATCGCCAGATGGACTATCCGCACGTACAACAAAGGCTTGCTCAGGATCGAGGATGTCATCCTCCATCGCATTAAGACCAAGAGAGCTACCCAATGCGCTTAATTCTGCGAGTGGATCAAACCCTGAGCCACCAGCAGGTGCTTTTTGCGTTGCGCTAGCTTTGATGGCGCGTGGTTTATCAGCTGATGGAGAAACAGCAACGAGTAACGAACGCGTTTGTGGTGGGTAGCAGATGCCTTTGTCTGCACAACCTTGTGAGCGAGTCTTTAAATTGAAGCTGTCGAGGTTTGCAGGAAAGCTTTCGATGGGTACATCGATGCTTACTTTATTGCGATAGATCTCTACCTTGCCAAAGATTGGGTCGTCTTTAGTGATAGATGAAGGCAAAGATTCATTGCCAAGCGCTACACCAACGTCATCAGAACCAAACTTAAATTTAGATTGGTAAAGGTAATAGCCGTCGGCAATCTCCCATGTTACCCGCACTGTTTCCGGTGACACCGCCACAGCTGTTACAGCAAAGGCTTGATCTGGCGTGAGGAAGTCTTCTTCAGCAATCGCAAATTGAGTGAAAGCGAATAGCGCGAAGATACTCGTTAGCAGTCTTTTGTACATGTTGAGATCCAGTTTAAGTAAGCCGGTAATCCCTCTGCTACATCAACAGCAAGAATCTCCGGCACCTCGTAAGGGTGTTGTTCTTCTATCCACGACTGTAACGCCGGATAAAGCGCTTGCGTGGTTTTGATCAATAATTGTACTTCTTTCGCTGACTCAATCGTTGATTTCCAACAATAAAAGGAGCGTATCCCGGGTATGACATTGACGCACGCAGCCAGTTCACTCGCCACTAAGTCTTTGGCGAACTTCTCGATATCGTCGGTGTCACTCAAGGTAGTTAAAACGAGTAACGGTTTTTCTGACATGATGGACTAAGGGTTATTGTGTTGGCTGTAGCGTTTAGATTAGCAAGCTAACGATCTGAGGTGTGGTTTTGAATCCTTTGGCTATTTTGTTGTTTTTATTTGTTTTCGCGCCGCTTGCTGAGCTGTATGTGTTGATTGAGGTGGGTAGCGAGATTGGCGCTCTGCCAACAATTTTGCTGTCGATATTTACGGCGATTTTGGGTGCAAGTTTGGTCCGTCTGCAGGGGTTTTCTGTATTGATGCGGGCTCGCGGCATGATGGCACGCGGAGAGGCGCCTGCCATCGAGATGATGGAAGGTATGGCGCTTGCCATTACTGGTTTTGCATTGCTGCTACCCGGGTTTATTACCGATGCGATTGGCTTTTTGCTGCTGATTACGCCGGTTCGCCGTGCGTTGATCATCAAAGGTTTATTACGTGGGGGCGTTATGCGACCTGCTTCAGGTACGCAATCGCACACACATCAACATATCGAGATAGAGGGTGAGTTCCGTCGTGAAGATCATCCTAACGACCGTTTCTAAGGGGGAAACATGAGCGATTCATTCATTGCCTATCAGGTGACAAAAACTGATGACGGGCAGAGCTTGGCAAAGACGAACTTAACCGATTCCGATTTGATGGATGGTGATGTAACCATCGATGTCGAATGGTCAACGCTTAATTATAAAGACGGTCTTGCGCTGACCGGTGCTTCCCCAGTAATCCGCCAGTTTCCACTGATTCCGGGCATTGATTTTTCTGGCACTGTGACAAGCTCAGATCATGCGAATTTCAGATCTGGTGATCAGGTGGTACTGAACGGATTTGGTGTGGGTGAGGCACACAATGGTGGCTATGCCGGCCGTGCGCGCGTTTCAGGTGATTGGCTCGTGAAGCTTCCAGCTGGTTTGACCACGCGAGATGCGATGGCGGTTGGCACAGCGGGTTACACCGCGGCGTTATGCGTGATGGCGTTGCAAGATCACGGCATCAAGCCAGCTGACGGCAAGATTTTAGTCACCGGTGCGGCAGGTGGTGTGGGCTCAGTTGCTACCGCCTTGTTGTCAAACCTCGGTTACGAGGTGGTTGCTGTGACAGGTCGTCCTGAGCAAGCAGATTTTCTCAAATCATTAGGTGCCAGTGATATTGCGGCGCGTGGTGATTTTGCGGATAAGGCGCGTCCTCTGGCGAAAGAGCTGTGGGCGGGGGCGGTCGATGTGGCCGGCGGTAACACCTTGGCCAATGTGATTAGCCAGATTCAGCGCCACGGTGCGGTTTCAGCTTGTGGCTTGGCGGAATCGATGTCGCTACCTACCTCGGTAGCACCTTTTATTTTGCGTGGCGTAACACTTTATGGAATCGACTCTGTGATGGCGCCAATGGCACAGCGTGAGCGTGCTTGGGAGCTGATCGTGAAGCACCTGCCGCTCGATTTGCTGCACAGTCTGACCGAAGAGGTGGGCTTTGATGAGCTGCCAGATTTGGGCAAAAAGATCCTCGAGGGCCAAGTTCGTGGCCGCTTGGTGGTTAAAATCCCAAGTTAATTCAATAATTTAGTTAATTTCTCTGGCAGGTTTTGCACTCCGAACTTTTTTCGGGGTGCTGCCCTTGACTTCTCAACCTTCGCCCATACTATTAGCACTCCATTGAGGTGAGTGCTAATGGGTAGTGCTCACGATTTTTGTCATTTCCATCAGGAGTTTGATGCATATGAATATCCGTCCATTGCACGACCGCGTTGTTATCCGTCGTAAGGCCGAAGAGACCACTAGCCCGGGCGGCATCGTTCTGCCAGATGCGGCAACTGAGAAGCCAGTTCAAGGCGAAGTTATCGCAGTTGGTAACGGCAAAGTGACTGACAGCGGTGAGGTTCGTCCTCTCGACGTGAAAGTCGGCGACATCGTTATGTTCGGCAAGTTCTCAGGTACCGAAGTCAAGATCGGTGGCGAAGAAGTGCTGGTCATGCGCGAAGAAGACATCATGGGTGTGATCGAAGGCTAAGAGCCGGTCACAGTCAATTAAGCAAAAGAATTTAGGAAGTAAAAATGGCTGCTAAACAAGTTAAATTTGGTGATGACGCGCGCAAGCGCATGCTGAAAGGCGTAAACATCTTGGCTGACGCGGTTAAAGCAACACTTGGACCAAAGGGTCGTAACGTTGTTTTAGAGAAGTCGTTCGGCGCACCTACTATTACAAAAGACGGTGTGTCTGTAGCGAAAGAGATCGAACTCAAAGATAAGTTCGAGAACATGGGCGCACAGATGGTTAAAGAAGTTTCTTCTCAAACCAATGATGTCGCTGGCGACGGTACAACTACCGCTACCGTACTGGCGCAAGCGATGATTCGTGAAGGCATGAAAGCTGTAGCGGCTGGTATGAACCCTATGGATCTTAAGCGCGGCATGGATAAAGCAGTTGCTGCTGCGGTTGAGACATTGAAGTCTATGTCAGTGCCTTGCTCTGACACTAAGGCAATCGCTCAGGTAGGTACCATCTCTGCGAACTCAGATGAGAGCATTGGTGAGATTATCGCTGAAGCTATGGAGCGCGTGGGTAAAGAAGGCGTTATTACGGTTGAAGAAGGCTCAGGCCTTGAAAACGAATTGGATGTTGTGGAAGGCATGCAGTTCGACCGTGGCTACTTGTCGCCTTACTTCATCAACAATCAAGAAGCACAGATGGTTGATTTAGAAGAGCCATTTGTTCTGATTCACGATAAGAAGATCGGAAGCATTCGTGATTTGTTGCCAGCGTTAGAAGCAGTTGCGAAAGCAGGTCGTCCATTGATGATCATCGCTGAAGATGTTGAAGGCGAAGCATTGGCAACCTTAGTTGTTAACAACATGCGTGGCATCGTTAAAGTCGCTGCGGTTAAAGCACCTGGTTTCGGTGATCGTCGTAAAGCAATGCTGCAAGATATCGCGGTATTGACTGGCGGTACGGTTA
>Ga0255753_1003459_pt1 | contig 16447 bp, 6 predicted proteins | sample 041ome_10_FD_179953 | JGI IMG/M metagenome (GOLD analysis project Ga0255753, IMG submission 179953) | Coastal salt marsh microbial communities from the Groves Creek Marsh, Skidaway Island, Georgia - 041412US metaG (version 2) | ecosystem: Environmental > Aquatic > Marine > Intertidal zone > Salt...
GCCGCAGATTGACAGTATGCGGTTTAAGGTGAAAGAATTCAATCCCCCTATCGGTGAGCGCCCCGCATTGGTAAACGTCCAGACCGTTTTGTCAGATTTGCAGGGTAGACTTTTGATAGATTTACCGAATAATAAAAGCTCGAAAGAGTTTTACCCAGAATATCCAATATTTGAAGCTATCAACAATTCTTATGTATACTATGACCATCCGAGAATTCACAATGGTGTGTACGTGAGAGAAAGTTTCTACATGGCTGTTCAGCCATTTACAATCGACTCATTGGATAATACTACGACTGATGGTTTGCTTTTTGATGCGACCTTCCATAGTGCGGATATTTTCCCCGTATTTCCGCAGCCTCTTCAAGTAATGCCTGATTATTCTTTAGGCTTTCACAATGAATTTGCTGATATGCCGGCATATAAATCAACGGGTGTTTTCACAGGTAGATTAGACTTGTCAAACAAGGGATTGTATGCTAATGGATCAATTGAGTTTATTCAAAGTATGCTATTCTCTGAGGATATTTTGTTTTTTCCTAAACAGGCATCAGGACGTACTACTACATTTGGGATTTCTGAAAGCACAACGGGCGGAGGCTACCCAAGTGTTCAAGGGACCTATAACCCATTCCTATGGCTTCCATATGAAGATGAACTGCACGTAGAATCTCGTGCTACACCATTCGATATGTATGGCTCGCCTGAAGTTGTGGCTGAAGGAAAGCTACGTTATGGAGGTAAGGGTCTATTTGGAATAGGGGAGTTACGCTATGGTACTGCCAAGCATAACAGTGAGGTCGAGGGGTACCAGTTCTTTAATCGTTCATTCACCTCTGCAGCACAAGATTTCAGGGTAAAGACCAGACTTGATGATGAGCAATGGGCTTTCCAGATGCTTGATGCTACGTGTGATGTGAATTTTGATAAGCAACTCGGCATCTTCGATAAGTTAAATCCATATTCAACCATTGAGTTTCCTGCGAACCAGTACATGGCCTACATGGATCACGCGGAATGGAAGATGGAAAAGGCGACGGTGGATATTAAACACAATACGGATAATTCGGCCTACATGGTCAGTACGCACCCATTGCAGGACAGTTTGGATTTCACCGCAGGCTTTGCACGTTTTGCCCTGGCGCCGAGCATCCTTGAAGCTTTTGATGTGCCGGAAATAGATGTGGCCGATTCCCGTATACTCCCAGACAGTGGATACGTGGTCATCCGCATGAACGCTGAGATGGATCCACTTGAGAATGCTCGAATTACAGCCGATAGATTTACTGAATTGCATGACTTTTACGAAAGTGTGGTTCGCATTAGAGGAAAATACCGGTATACCGCGCACGGCATGTACGATTTCAAAGATGAAGAAGGCAATACTTGGCCAATACCTTTTGAAAGTATTACGCCGGATACGTCTGGAATAACGGTTGGAATTGCAAATATTGCGGAAGAAGATGAATTCTTCTTAAGCCCATACTTTGGTTATCGAGGAAAAATTACGCTCCGAGCAGATCAAATTCCAATGTTCTATTTGGGCTCCATCAAGCTTCAAAACGATTGTAAAAACCTACAGAGCATGTGGTACGATATCGCTTCATATATCGACCCTGCAGATATCGTTATCGAATTACCAGAAAACGACCCAACAAGCCTTGCTGACAATACCTTCAACGGAATTTACATCTCCCAAGACAGTTTAGGTGGGCACAGTAACTTCTTATCTAAATATGCTGACCGCAAGGATATTGAAGTCATTAGTGCGAATGGAGTTCTTTTTTACGACCATGAGGAGCAAGGTTATGTAATCACTACGGTTGAAAAACTTCAAGATTATACGACCCCAGATCCGTATTTGATTTTCCATAACTATGACTGTGATTTATTCGGAACAGGTCGACTTAACTTCTTGAGTAAAACAGGGCTTGTAGAAAATCAGTTGGCCGGTTCGGCCCGCCACGATTTGAATGAGGATGAGGTTACTGTAGATGCGGTCTGGACCATCGATGCACCTTTAGACAAAGACCAGTGGGAAACCGTCGCTCAACTCTTCGGTGATTTCTCTGGTACCTCGCGCAGTGATGACCTGAGCTATACTGAAGGCATTTATGCGTTGATGGGCGCTAAGGATGGAGGTAAGTTTTTAGAAGATCTTCCGGATCATGAGGCAGAGGGGAAATTTCCAAAAGAAATGCGTAAATCACTTGTTTTGAGTCAGGTTGAAATGCGATATAGTGGGAAATACAAGAGTTTCCAAGGCAACGGTGAAGCCATCATTCAAAACATTTATAATGTACCTGTATTTGCAAAAGTGGATTGCCTTGTTGAGGTGAAAGAGCGAAGCAGAGGTGGCGAATTCACGCTTTACTTGGACAATGGGACTGACTATTTATTCATCACATACAAAGGAAATCTCATGAGCATTCGTTCTTCGGATGATACTTTTAATGATGCAATATTGGCTAAGGATACAAAAGACCGAAGCGTTGCTGCGAAAGGCGACCAACCGTCCTTCTCCTATAACCTTGCAGGCAAGGGAAAAATCATGCTGCTAAAGCGTAGATTCGGCATCGAGGAATAGGTGGAATAATTTTTGCTGTCTAACTGCGAGCATTGGACCTTTTCCAATACATTTGAAGCAATGAGTACCCAAGAACAATTAAAAGTCGAACAACAAACAGTCCTTCAACAGGAGCGATCGTTGGTGTTGTTTAATGACCACGAAAACTCTTTTGATTTCGTTATTGATGTTCTTTGTGCTGTGTGTGAACATTCTGAAGAACAAGCAGAACAATGTGCTTGGATCACACACTATAAAGGCAAGTGTCAGGTACTTACGGGCGAGATTGAAGAACTCACTCACAAGGCAACTTTGATGAGTGATGTCGGCCTTACCGTAGAGGTTCAATAACGCCACAAACTTTCCCTTAAAAAATCACCAAAGGGACTTTTGCAATTAACTTTTTGGTCTATATTTGCCACCCCATACGGGACAAGGCTGGCTGCGTAGCTCAACTGGATAGAGCATCTGACTACGGATCAGAAGGTTTGGGGTTCGAATCCCTACGCGGTCACACTGAAAATGAAGCACTTACATCAGATGATGTAAGTGCTTTTTTCATTATTTGCATACAATTTGCATACAAAATCGGTCCAAAACGTTCAAAAGCAACCCTAAATAGCGGTGAATACCTCCGGTTTGATCGGCTTCGATTTTACGGTTATTTGGGTAGTATTGTCGGCCAGTGACTTTGTTGGAAACGCACTATTCGAGTAACGCATGTCTTTAGAGAACGGGAATGTTATATCCCTCTGGCGGTTATGCAAGGTGGGTTCGAAAAACTTCGAACCAAAAAAGGCGCTATAGGTGCTTTTCGTTATTTATTATCCCTTTTCGTACCATTATGTCTCAGTACAGGAATGAGGTTTTGAATTGCGTGTAGTTTGCGGTTACTTGAACGCAAAATTTAAATTTATGCTCATTACGTATCAAATGGAATCTCTGGAGGAATTGTTGGAGTCGATTACCTCCACACTCCAAAGCCAGTATTCTTCACGCTTTATACGAGTGTCCAACCCTATGGCCTTGAATGCCACTCCCGAAGTGTTGGATTTAAACATTTATGCCATATGCTCTTTGTGGTTGAGCGATGCGCTGTCGGAAAACGCGTTGGATGGAGACCCCGTTGGGGACACGGAGGTGGCGGCCACCTTTTTGGGGTTTGCGAACCTCTTTTTAGAGGGCCCCGATCCGTTGCTGGTGCATTGGGCGGAGGTAATGGTGGCCAAGATTCATGAGCGGCCGGCGCCCTTATGGCCTGAAGAGTTGGATGCGGTGCCCGATTTGAACCGGCACCTACTGTACCAGTTATATAGTGCGCCGCTGCTCAATACTCAGGCCTTAGCCTTTGCGGCGTACAAGAGCCTTTGTTTGTGCTGGGCCTACTTTAACAGCAAGAACCCCCATTGGGAAAAACTCCTGCCACCTTCCATGGCATCGGGTTTAACCTTCTTTTCCTTAGGTCCGGATCAAAAGTTCCTTTTGGATTCTATATGGGAGGAACTTCTAAAACAACAGGAGGAAGAACAATCCCAAAACACTCTTGCCCAAACCAACGAAGAGGCGAGCGCTGAGCCGCCCATAACGACCATATTTGATCCCGAGTCGTACACTGTTGCGGAGCGTTCCTTGATATTTTACTTTTTGTTTCGCAAAGCGAAGATTAATCAATGCGATGTGAAGGTGAAAGCCCGCTTTATTCATGCCTTAACCGGGGGCAGCTTGGAAAACATTTACAAAAAGCACCGCAACCTCTTTAAGTATGAAAAAAAGGCGCAGCGCAAACGCATGGAGCGTATCAAGCCCTTGTTGTGGTCCCTGGAGGATGAGTCTATTCGCTTGACTTTCAATAAAGAATGGGAACAACTATAACATTATGGACTACCCAGTGACCCTCCAATGACCCACCTTTAGGGGAAACAACGATGAAGATTTGCATAGAACAATAAAAAACAGATGTCCTATGAAATCGATCATCCTAACCACCCGCGAGGAACTTGAAGAAATCCTTGTGGAAGTATTGCGCCATTCCAAAGACGAATCGGCCCCAACTCCAACGCCTTCGGACAAGCCTGAAGAGGACCCCATCCTGAGTATGGCGGAAGCCGTGGCGTATTTGAAGTTGTCCAAGAACACCCTGTACGGCTACACCTCCCAAGGGATAGTGCCGCATTTTAAGCAAGGAAAACGGTTGCTGTTTCGTAAGAGCCAACTGGACCTCTGGCTCTCTGGCAAACAACGCGGCCCTCAAGGTGGAACCCACGATAAAGGCGAGGCCGTATGACAGGAGCGACTTTTACAGGCTCCTTGCCATTACATAAGGAGCTGTCCGAGATGATGCAGGAGCTGGAAGCGGCACGAAGCAAACTACTGCATCTTAGAGATCATGAGAACACTACGGTCCGTTTGTCGCGGATCAACCGCTATCTGGCGGTGCTAAGCAAGGCGCAAGCGTATCTTTCTTCCTCCCGGCAGGGATGTGCCTGCAAAGGCCTGAACCAAAGCTTGCGGGAGTTGTACCGCGCCGACGCCCAGATTACCCATGCCATCGGGGTATACCGCTTTGTAGGGCCCGAGGAGCCATTGACTGCGGGAGCGTATGTGGATTTAAACCAGGCGCTAAACAACGGTGCGCTATGAGTAAGTTATTGCACATACGCACGGCCGAGCAATGTCTTGAAGAGGCCAGCAGGCAACCGGCACCCAAAATGCTTTTCGACGAGCTTTGGTTTGAAAATGAGCTCTGTATATTTTTTGCCGACACCAACGTGGGCAAGTCAATTTTAGCGGTTCAAATAGCCGATGCCATTGCCCGAGGCATACCTATGGAAGGGTTTCGGTTGGAGGGTCCACCGCGGCCGGTGTTGTACCTGGACTTTGAGCTCAGTGATAAGCAGTTCGAAAAGCGCTACAGTGAGGAGTACCAAAATCATTATCCGTTCTCCCAAAACCTGATGCGCGCAGGGTTCTCCCCGGGGTTGTCCCAGCTTAAAATACGATCAACGGCCCTGTTTTCAGAAGTAGAAGAACACCTGGTAAAAACGGGCTGCCGTATTGTTATTGTGGACAACTTGAGCTATTTGAGTGAGGACGCTCTGGAAAACGCACAAGAGGCCAATGCTTTAATGAAGGATCTCAAGGTGTTGAAAGAGCGCCTAGGGCTGTCCATACTCTTGCTGGCGCACACCCCCAAGCGGCTTAGACACAAGCCCTTGGGTAAAGGCGATTTGGCAGGGTCTTCAGGACTCTCACGATTTGCCGATGCACTCTTTGCGCTAGGTGCGAGCACCACCGAAAAAAACCGCCGCTACCTCAAACAGCTAAAGGTGCGCAGCGCGGAGTTTCAGTACGGTGCTTCCAACGTCATTGAGCTAGAGATCAAAAAGGACACCAATTTTTTAGGGCTCCACTTCTTAGGCTACGGGGAGGAACGCCACCAGCTGAAGGTAGAAGATTATTCCGAGCTTGAGGGAGCCATTTTAGAACTTCGAAGGGATAAACCCGAATACACGCAAGCAGAAATTGCTCGAAAGCTAGGCTGCGATGCCATGCGGGTGAGTCGCACCCTTAAAAAGTACGGTAAGAACAAATAGAGCTTCTTCGAATCCTATGACCCATAACATAACACTGTTACGCGTAACAGGTGTTAGGACGGTTTTGAAAAGACCCGTGGTTTTGTAACTCCTTTGTATACAAATGGTTACATGTTAGAAGTGGGGTGAGAAACGGTAAAACAGGGCCTAACATAACATGTTATGTTAGGCCCTGTTGCGTTATAAAGTCACGAATAAACAGTGAAGGCATCGGACCAGAAACTTGGGGCTTTGGTAGGTACAACGCAGGTAAACATCCAACTACGCGGCAAGGCAGCCTGTGCGGAATTTTACCCATTCCAAGGGGCATAACACTGTTACGCGTAACAGGTGTTATGAGGGTTGTTACAGGAAACAGAACCTTGTAACACGCAGTAATACAGTGTTTTATATTATTGCAAAGGATGATAATCTGCAAAAAAAGGGAATAACATAACATGTTATGTTACGCTCAATTTAGGGAAACAACACCCCGATATTCCCATTCGACATCGGTTCGACCTCTCCTTTTGAAAGCTTGGTTGAAAGAGAATCGTTGCTATAAGTGGAAAAAATGACTTTTTGTTATTTTATCGAGATAAGTATAAAGGACCAAAATGTCTTAATTGAGACTCTGTTCTTACTCGATTTTGTCTACTCATCGTTGAATTTTTTGACGATCAACTTCACCAACAGTCATGTGTTTAGCGTTGTAGAAAGAGTTTTTATTGGGCTGTGGGAAGGTTTCATTTGAATTCCAGGAAATGTTTAATAACTTCTAGCTGCCAATAAAAACCGTTTATGGAATCTACTCTAAAACTACGAAGCCTCCTTCGTGTACTTTGCATTCTCTTGCTCGTTCCATCCTATGTGTATTCTCAATCTCCAGGTGGAGTACGCGGCCAACAATTTTGGTACGACGACAAAGACAGCACAGCACTCATCTCCAACTATCACAGCATTGACCTATTAAAAATGGGGCAAGAAGCACGGGACAGCATCTTAAATATTCCCGTCTCTAGCTCGCTATTTTTTGTGCTCAAAGGAAACTTCGCAGTCCCCATGGAGGACACGTTGTTGCAGATTGGAGACGTAACCTTGGTAGATGTTGGTCTTTACCACGGTGGTGGGTTTACCGCTATCTCATTTAACGACAGCACCTCAAAGATCGTTTCTGTTCAAACCATTCGGGGCTTTAGAATGGCCAAAGACACAGCGCCCGAAGTAAACATTGGCGACCTCTCCAAGTTCAGTGTGGCCGAGGTGATTTATTACCCCTACTACATCGACCGCGCAGAGCGCAGATTGGTAAACTCCTACCTTTCTATTAAATACGCCATCCCCATCCTTCAGGGCATTGAGCCCGATTGGAAGGACTATTGGGCGAAGGACTCTTCCTATTACTGGGACGCTAATAAAGACAAGGCCTTCTATGTACGAGTGATGGGACTTGGTGCGGACAGCGATCAATCCTTCTTTCAGAGTCAAAGTATTGCCGAGACCGGAGGTCACTTTAAGATCGCCCTCGACACCCCTGCCGTTCAAGGGACCATGCCACGTACATGGATGGCACAAGAAGGCTTTGTGATTTTCGCTGAACGTGCTACCGGCCCCAGCAGCATTAATGGCTACTGTGCTAATATACGTCCAGGAAAAAACCCTCTAGCCCTGTGGAAGTTCAAAGCCACCGTCGAATGGCGCACTTGGGCGACACGCATCCTTATCGAAACCGAACTACCCAATGGCGCGATTGCAGATTCCATTTTCTACACCGACGGAACCCACTATTATCATTCACCTTGGGTGTACAAGGACTCCAAAATCATTCGTTACGAAGTAGACCTGTCCAACGTGCAGATCGGCAAGAACTACATGTTCACCAAAAGGTCTTCCAACGACCAGAGCTGTAACTCAGTCGTATCCCTAGACAACTCAGGAATCTCTCTAAGTGGTGGCCTTGGTAGGATCTCCGTGCATTCTTTTGAAACTGGGACAACTTTTGAAACGGATCTTTCCTCTGACCGATACATTCCTATCGGGAATGGACAGTACTTTGTGGTGGTTACAGATGATCAGGGCAATGAAACCTTCAGTGAGCTGGTCGCAGTAAGCGGAAAGGGATCCAAATCAAACCTTGAGACCCTCTCTCCGAGCCTTAAGTTGTATCCCAACCCGGTACTTTCAGGCGGACTGGTCACCGTGGAGTTGCATGACTTCACCGAGACTCCTAAAACCTGGCAGCTCGTTGATGCCCTAGGCCGAATCATTCAGGAACAGCCCCTCTCTGGGTCCGAGCGCTCCGTTTCTTTTGAGGCTCCAAAGGCAGAAGGCACCTACACCTTCCGAGTGCTAACCTCTGACGGGGTGTTCAGCTTGAAGCTTATTTCTGCTCAACGCTAATCCTCAGTCCACCTTACCATACTCATTTCTGAACAACCATATCCTAGCTATATGCGCAACTCTAGTTTTTTCCAAAAGTTCATTGGCGTCTTTCTAACGCTCGTATTCATCTCTCCTGATGCGTTGGCCCTCACCAACACCATCCTCAATCCTGTAACCTTCGTCCAGCATTCGGATGCGAAATGGGACTCTTATTTAGAGTCGCTTCCTATGGGTTGGAATGACGACCACACAGCCTACTTAGGTGTGTCGAGTAATGATGCCTTAGGCAAGCCTTCAGATGATGTGTTTGAATTCTACATCAGCGAAGCGGAGCTAGCCGCGAGGAGCTTTGAGCTTTCTTTCAGTGTCTCGGGAGTCGACGATGCCGATGCCACCCCGGTAGTTATCAACGGGCAAAGCAGCTATGGAAATGTAACTCAGCAAGCTAAGCAAGGATGGCAACGCGGATCGATGACCATTATGTCTGACCAACTTGTTGCGGGAAGAAACACGGTGCTCTTTACACTACCCGAAGGCGTAAATCAAGTGTCCGTGAAACAAGTGAGCCTGACACCAAAGCCAGGAGTTGCTATGCCTAACAGTCCTATGGTACTTACAGAAGCTGCTTTACAGGATTTCAATGCTGTGTTCTCTTCTGGCTACTACGCAAACCTTGGTAAAGAAGAAGCTCCTGCCCTGGTAAACCTCCCTGCTTATGCACTGAGTAAAAGCCAAGTAGCTAGCATCCCTGCAAGCTTCACTAACCTTACTAGAGGTGCTGTAGCCTATCGTGTGTTGGGTCAACGAGATTCCATTACCCACGTCACCATTGGTGTAGATCCAAGCGTGGGTTATAACCGCCTAAGAGAGGTCAAAGTCTTTTACTTTGATTATGACATGAAAGAATGGGCTCAAGCACATGTGAGCAAAGTAAACCATGCCAGCTATACCTTGGAAGCCGATGGTGAAGGTGGTACGGATTACTTCGCAGCGATGATCAAAACACCTGACATGCCGGAAGCCGGTGCTTTTATGCCCACAAGCATCTCTGACTTAGAGCCCGCAAACCCAGCAACAGGAATCAATCTCATTCAACCGCCTACAGCCAACCAGCAAGGGGATGCCAACATCAGCTATCCCATTTCTATCCCTCCAGGTAGACAGGGTATGCAACCACAAGTGTCTTTGAACTACTCTTCCTCAGGAGGCTCAGGTTGGGCGGGCTACGGCTGGAGTGTCCCAGTACAAAGCATAAGTGTGGATACGCGATACGGTGTGCCCACGTTTGATGCGAACACTCAAACAGAGGTATACATGTTCAATGGTGAATCTTTGCATGGAGAAGGTGGTGACAAAGCAAATAGACCGAGAATTGTAAACAATGCCCCAGTTTACCCTTCACGAACGACAGGTGTACAACAGTTCTTTTCGAAACAGCGAAGTGCATATCAGAAAATTGAACGCATTGGGAACACAACTTCCACCTATTGCTGGGTAGTAACTGACGCCAACGGCACCAAGAGTTACTACGGGACGTTGGACGGCTCTACTGTCGATGCAAATGGAGTTCAACTAGCTACATACGGCAATCATATTACCACCTGGTACTTACGAAAAGTTGTAGACCGGTTCGATAATAGCATTATATATACCTATGAAACAAAATCAACGGGGAACACCGGAGACATAACTGGTTATGGGGAAATTAAATACTTGAAAACAATTCAGTACACCGGTACCGGCAATACTCCGGGTGCATACTCTGTGAATTTCATAGTTGATGATTCAGGTAGATCAGACACTCGTGTATCATTGAACAGCGGATTCAAACAAGTCGACTACCTACTATTGGAAAAGATTGTCATTAAGTACAACAGTACTGAAATAAAGCACTATCGATTAGGGTATAGTGAAGGTGATTTTGGTAAAACAAGGCTAGACACTATAACTGAAGTACATGGCACCACGGATTTCTACGCTCACACTTTTGAGTATGAAAGCAATGAAAAAATAGCTTTTGAGGCTACACCAGTCATCATTCCGTTTAACAAAGCCGAAGGAGGGTTTGCTTTAACTGAATTGCCGGGAAATGAAATGCGCCATCAGTTGTCAGCTGCTCTAAGACCTTCTATGGTTAAGACGACTCGAACAAACGGATACAACGTTGGTGGTGCGGCAGGTTTTGGTGTTACAGCATTGCCCATTGACATTTTTCCTGATAAATCCTTTGCTATAAACGGAAACCTGGGAATGTCACAAAGCAGCTCATTCGATCAATATCAGCTTCAAGATGTGAACGGTGATGGGTTGTCCGATATGATAAAATCAAACTGGAATAACAGTAACTACACATATCGCCCAATGCAAGTAGATGCCAATGGCAATGTCTCTTTTGGTGCTGAGCGAGAAATTGCTGCTGACGGACTTTATAAAAACAAAAGTCTTTCTATTAATTCGGGAGTAAGCTTTATTGCCCCTGGGGGGCTATTCAGCTTTGGGGCCAATACCAATATTTCGGCTAGTATATCAGATCGCTACCTATTGGATTACAACGGCGATGGTATTTTAGATCGCACGAGATTGACTGTGGGAGGTCCGATTGTTGAATTTGGCATACTCGATCCTGACGGAACTTTGATGTTCGAAAACCACTCGGGAAACACTCTTAATCCAGTACTGAAAAATGTAGATCCTGATTTAGAGGTTCCCTCTAACGATAGAAAATCCTTCGAAGTCGTAAAAACCTGGATTGCACCAGCCACAGGAACTGTCGACATACTATCTCAGCCACAATTGAATTTAGGGGTGACAGGGAATGTAATCGTATCTATCCAGAGAAACAGCAATTTCATTCAATTACCTACAACCATCCCTACTTCTTCAGGGGATTTCAATGGAACCATACCAGTTCAAAAAGACGACATTCTTACATTTCGTCTCGCACCAGAAGCGGATGGACAAGAAGATTTTATCACCTGGAATCCGACCGTTTCCTATCAAAATGCGTTGAATTCCGACGGGAATGAGTCGAATTATTCCAGCAGCACATACGACTCACAATTTGTTCTCAACGGTGCACAGGGAGTTCAATTTGAGAGCACAGATGAGGTCAAAGTCACACTAAACAGAACCGGTGTTTTTGGATATTCGGATGACATCTATTACAGAATAAATGTAGAAGAACGAGATGGTACCGGAAATTTGGTTGCGTCGCAATCCTTTGTCAATCAACTGGATCAGAATTCAACCCAATTTAGCCCATTTAGCGAGCCGTTTATTGGAAATTATAGCTCACTTAGCTCAAATGTCGACAATTTCATGACAATGACTTTTGAGTTGTTCGCTCATTCCAATGTTAACTGGGGCAATATAGACTATCGCCCTAAAGTGGAGATCAAAACCGACTGTTCTTTGGAACCCATTGAGTTTTTCCCTACAGTCGGATACGGTATCTACAATCGCGTGGAACAATTAGAAGGTCCCGTTTCATTAACCGTTCCCGCAGGCTATCATGAAATTCTACCCGAGGTGAATGAGAACAAATCTCAAATAGGTCAAGTCTTTGGAAATATTTCCGGAGAGGATATTGATCAGGTTGTGTACTTCGTTGTTAAGAGCGGGGGGAAATATATCAGTAAAAAGGCACTGGTCTTACATTTGGACGCGAACGGCACTAGTAACAATAGCTATTCGTTAAAAACTATTGAACAAACATCAGGACTTCCTTGGAACACCACAAACCCCTTGTCATACACCGGCACCGCTACAGGAACATTCGATGCATCGGAAATAGTAAATGGTTCTGTAACCATTGAGTTTTTCGCAGAGAAATCTCCTTTTGCCTTAGCTGCGTTAGACTACGTCCAGCAAAATCTTAATGGTTTCAATGTGGTCAATAGCTCGAGCGCTCTAATTAATCAACTTCCTCCTCAGACTCAACAAAACTTGTTTTTCGGTACCTATGACCCATTTGGAACAATGCAATTGGGGTGGGGACAATTTGCCTGGAGCGACGATGCACAATCTCCAATTTCCACCACTGACATGGAGGAAGCCACTAGCAAGGATGCTAAACAACGTACTTCTCCTGTGACCGAAGGAGAGTTAGATACCACCAATACAGCTCATTTGGACCCATGGCAGGCAAGCTTTTTTACTATGATGCCTGTTAGAGGCGAAAATGCTGTCGGTCTTCGCTCCTATCAAGAGTCTGTGCTCTCCACGGATATTGCTAAAGATCACTACGCGGTAGCTGGTTCTTACATGGGACATTATCGCTCCGGAAGTTCGGCCCCAGGAATGCTTGGAGAGCTAGAAGAAGAAATTACCGCTGATCCACTGCCTACCAGCGTATATATGGCGTATTCAGCTCCAAGGGTAAACATTAGCAAAACGATGAATGTAAGCGCTACAGCCACTGGAAAAGCAGGATTCACGAGTGTTTCTGCAAATCAAGCGGTTGTATTTCCGGGTGTATTCTATAGTAACGCCGCTTGTAGCTTCCAGGACATGAATGGCGACGGGTACCCTGATGCCATCGTTCAAGGGCTAAATGGTGCCAACATTTTCTATACCAATTCAAGTGGTGGTCACTTGGCAAAAAAGACAACCGTTTTACCAGGCCGTGTGTCGAAAAGCATTTCTGTAAGCGGAGGAATGACGGCTACTCAAAACTTCCCCAACGAAGACAAGCGATTCATTAAACAAGGTGAGGGCAAGCTTGGAGTTGGCCAGAACTATGGATATTCATACCAAAGGTCAGAATTTCTTGATCTAAATGGTGATGGATTGCAGGACCGAGTATACAACAATGGGAACGTAGAATTGAATGCCGGAACTGCGTTCACTGCACAGATAAGCACAACATTGCCAGGTAATGAATCGGTAAACAAGTCAACCAATCAGGCACCAACTCTTTCAACTCCGTTAGAAAATGCGCTGAATAACTCCTCCTTTAAAATTGAATTCTTAGGCAAAAGCTTCAATGCGGGAATAGGCGTAAACAACTCAGGTTCCTTTTCAAATAGCGTAGGCATGGACCTCAATGGCGATGGACTTATCGATGTTGTCAAGTTTGATGACCAAACCAATCAATGGAATGTCTATATCAATACAGGGACTTCATTTATGTTGCATCAAGATGCATCTAGCACTACTGTAAATTTAGGGCTCACAGCTCAGATGAATCAAAGTCAAAACTTTGGACTGAACCTTACTGCAGGGGCCACAGTTGGTTTCCCAGCCTTTGCCTTTATTAAAGGAGATGTCAACATCGATGGAGGTATAAACATGGCCATCAACAAGATACGTTCGAGCTTTATGGATATCAATGGGGACGGTGCAGTGGACTTTGTGGATGTTCAGGAAAATGGAGATCTACATGTTTACTATAACAAGACCGTACGCTCTAATTATTTGACCAAAGTCCGTAACCCCCTAGGAGGTTCTTTCGAAGTTAAATATGCTTTTGAAGGACACAAAAGAGGCGTAAGAGACGCACAAGTATTAACACACCGTTTAGCAGAAAAGATGATCTGGGACATGCCCACTGGAAAGTGGGTCATGAGCGAAATCATCATTCACGATGGCATCGACATGATTGGCGAGTTTCCCACAGGTGTGGATGTGGACGGTATTGATGAAATGCACGTGTATTTCGAATATGACGGAGGTATTCAGAATCGCCGTGAAAAAGCATTTGCCGGTTTTACTAGAGTACAAACTCGTCAGCAGAATCAGGCAGGCTCGCAAGCCTCTACAACTCAGAAATTCCTGACTGAGGTCATTGAATACTTTGCACCTGACGATCTAACATTTGATGCAATCAAAGAGTTCGATTACAAGAAAGGCCTTGTTCGCAACACCTACGCCTTCTACCATGACAATTCATCGGGAAGCAATGTGGTGACCATGATTTCTCAACAAAACAGCAACTATGAGTTTAGAACGGTTTATGTTACTGGTACGTATAAAGGTCTAGTAAAAGAAAATAGTCCTGGTGTCTGGGACGTGGTTAATTGGTCTACTATTGATGAGCAGTCAACTGTGTTCCCTGCGGTGACTAATTCCGAGGCTCTGAACTATCCACAGATCGCTACAAATTCGAAATACCATTCACAAGAGTTCGTGCTCTTTTATAATAAATACTTCAATGTGGTGCGCTACCAGGATAAAGCTGAGATGACGGCAGGTACGCCGTCAGAAATCAACGTTGAGACCATTTACTACACTGAGGTTCACGAACACCCAACAACCATTACGTGCAGTGATTTGACCAATCTAACACCAGTGTATGATGACAATGTACTGGTAGGATATGAAGTTATGCCTAGCGCTGCACTTCAAGCACAAGGCTTTATAAATCCTGCAACCATTTGGGTAATCGACGGTGTAGGCTCTTGTGCCTTTACCAACCCATTTGACACGACTACGTGTGAAACCAACCCCAATTTTACCTTTGATATTATTTTCACCTATGAGTCGCCTGAAACAACCTATGTAAAAAAGACGGTTTCCAATGCTGCTTATACTTCGGATCGTATTGCTGTCATGGAATATTTCACGCCTACATTAGCTGCAGGTAGAACTGGTGTTCTCAAAAAACATAGCATATACGATGGTTCATTGAGCACTTTGGTTCGCGAAAGCGAGGTAACCACTTTAAAAAACTCTGGTAAGTCAATAGGGACAATAAAAACAAAATTGAACAGTTCTGATTACGCCGAGAATGAGTTGTTTTACGACACATATGGCAACATCACGAGAATCATCGGTCCAGAAAACCATGCGGCTCAGCGTACTCAGGTAGACTACACCTATGATGCTACCTTACATCAGTATACAACGGGGGTATCCAATCAGTTCGGAGAAAGCAATTGTAGTATCTACGATTTGGCCACAGGTCAATTATTACAAACGGTTGGGATAAATGGTCATGCGATGCGCTATGAGTACGATGAGTTTGACCGATTGAAGAAAGTCTGGGCTCCTAGAGAATTGAACATATCAGGTAGTGCTGCTACAATTGAATATTCTTACAACTTGTATGACAACCTAACTGGGGAACCTGCCAGTGCTATTACAACGCATAATTTGGCCAATACAAACAACCCTACTATTGCGAGCACGCAGCAAACCTGTACTACACTCATTGATTTAACAATTAGGCCAACAATTACCAGCGGTGTAAGGACAGCCACATTCGTAGATGGCAATGCCAAGGCCATTCAGTTACAAACTGAACAGTCTTACGCTTTAGCATCCTCAAACCTTAATGGATATGTGGTATCCGGCCCTCAGGTGATCGACAAGTTTGGGCGCACCATTGAAACTTACGCTGATTTCAAAAGAGCGTCAACATTTGGTGATTTCGTTGGTCATACACCCCATCGACCAGAAGATAAAATGCAACGAAATATCGTGTATGACTACAACAACCGTGTAATATCTTCTGAGTCTTGGACTGCAGAAACCGGTTCTACAGCGGGACAGTGGATCACTACAGTGATGGAATACGACTGGAACACAGACTTGATTCCAGGAACTGCTTTGTACTATGAAAAAACAGAAGTTCAGAGTAATGCCACTGGGTTTACCAATACCACGCCTAATGTGAAGAACGCTACCTACACAGATTCTAGAGGTCGTAAGGTGGGTACCATTACTTATGGAGCTACTACAAACGATAATATCATTACCCATTTCGGGTACAATAACATAGGCGAACTTATAGAGGTCATAGAACCTTTAGGGCTGTCAACTTACTATACTTATGATCTGGCAGGTCGTGTACTCACGGAAGACCATCCAGATCGTGGAATAACCACTACCACTTACGATCCGGCAAGTAACGTGATTCAAATTGAAACTCCAGGCACCTTATCTTTTGGAGGAAGGATTACCATGGGCTACCACTTCAACCGTTTGA
>Ga0255753_1003466_pt1 | contig 16432 bp, 17 predicted proteins | sample 041ome_10_FD_179953 | JGI IMG/M metagenome (GOLD analysis project Ga0255753, IMG submission 179953) | Coastal salt marsh microbial communities from the Groves Creek Marsh, Skidaway Island, Georgia - 041412US metaG (version 2) | ecosystem: Environmental > Aquatic > Marine > Intertidal zone > Salt...
CAACTTAAAGAAATTAAATCTAAAAAAAATATAAACTTTGATATAGAAATTGATGGAGGAATTAACTTTGATAATTGTCAATCAGCAATTGAAGCTGGGGCCAATATCCTAGTTTCTGGAACAACAATATTTAAAAGTAATAATGGAGATATAAAAAAAAATATTAATTTATTAAAATTAAAATAAGTTAATGAACATCAAAAATATTATAGCTGACTTAAGCCAAATTTATTTTAGTTTAAAATTAAGTTTAAAACAATTTTATCAAAAATCTGATCTTTATGATAAAAAAATATCTAATACTAAAGATATTTCCTTTGATTATAAACCAAGTCCATATTTGCTATCTTCAATAATAAAATATCAAAAAAAGAAATATAAAATTGAAGACTTTGCCATAGAAAGTATTTGGCAAAATGATTTAAAATATGAAGAATTTGAAAAATTAAATAACTTTTTTTGGTTTTTTAGTCTTGATTTAAAATCTTCAAAAAAGACAACTCAAACAGTTATTGATAATTGGATCAACAAAAACCATCGCTATAATAAAAAAAGCTGGAATTTTGACATCACTTCTAAGAGAATAATTTCTTGGTTATCTAATCATCAATTGACTTATGAAGATTGTGAAGAAGAATTTAAGAAAAAGTTTAACCAAAGTGTTCAAAAACAAACAAATCATCTACTATATGAAATCAAAAATTTGTCAGAGGTTGAAAATAAAATTGTTGTATGTGCGGCAATAATTTTAACAGGGCTATCGTACAAAGAGGAAAAAAAATATCTTACTAATGGATTAGCTCTTTTAAAAAAGATAATAAAATCCTCAATTGACAATCAAGGTTTTCCAAAATCTAGAAATATAAAACAATTAATTTTCTACTTGAAATATTTTATTTTAATTAGAGAGTGGTTTAAAGAGTCACAAAATATAATTCCCGAATATATTGATGAGACAATATACTACCTTGGTCAAAGTTATGCTTTTATTTGGCAAAACATAAATCAAGATCTTCTATTTAACGGTAACTACATCTCAAATAATAGTGAATTTGATCAATATTTAAAAAGATTTGGGTACGTATTTAAAAATGAAAGCAAAGAAATTGCCGGTTATGCAATTCTTAGAAATAAAAAAATTATATTAGCAATGGACATAGGAGAAAGTCCTAGCAATAATTTTTCAAAATTTTATCAATCAGGTGCTCTTTCATTTGAAATTTTATCAAATGGTAAAAAGCTAATAACAAACTCTGGGTATTTTCCTAATAATAGAAACAAATTAAATAAGCTTTCTAAAAGTACAGCTATGCAAAGCACTTTGTCAATTGAAGATCATTCTTCTTGTGATTTTAGGAAATTTGATAAATCAAATCTAGTTGTTGATAAAGGTATTCATATAATTAAAAAAAATTTAGTTTTTGAGGATAATTATTGGAAAATTTCAGGTTCACACGATGGGTATCTAAAAAAGTTTCAAACAATTCATGAAAGAGAAATTGAATTTTATCCAGAGCAATCAAAATTTATTGGTACTGATAAATTATTAAGAAAAAGTAAATCAGTGGATATTAAATTTGATATAAGATTTCACTTGGAGCCAAGTTCAAAAGTAATGAAAACACAGGATAACAAGTCAATCCTAATAGAATTAGAGAACGAGGGATGGAAATTTAGTTGTGATAACTTTGATATAAATATTGATAATGGGTTATATTCAGGTAATAAAAATTCTTATAAAGATAATCAAAACATATGCATATCAGGAATTAGTAAAGATGAGAATCAAATCATAAAATGGGAAATTACTAAAATATAATGAGAAAAATAAAAACTGCTCTTATTTCAGTTTCAGATAAGAAGAATTTAAAACCACTTCTTAATTCTTTAAAAAAAAATAATATTAAAATCATTAGTTCAGGAGGAACTTATAAAGAAATCAAAAGGTTAAAATTTAAGTGCATAGAAGTTTCTGAATTCACTAATTCGCCAGAAATTTTAGAAGGTAGAGTAAAAACTCTTCACCCAAAAATACATGCAGGGATTTTAAACAAAAGAAAAAGTCAAATACACTTTAAAGATCTAAAAAATAATAATTTTGAAAATATAGATTTAGTTATTGTAAATTTTTATCCCTTTGAAGACACATTAAAAAAAACCAAAAAACATGAAAAAATAATTGAAAATATTGATGTGGGGGGGCCAACAATGGTCAGATCTGCGGCCAAAAACTATCAAGATGTAACAGTTATAACTTCTTCTAATCAATATGGGGAATTAATTGATGAGTTAAAAAAGAATAAAGGAACTACATCCATTGAATTTAGAGAAAAATTATCAAGAATTGCTTTTACAGAAACTGCTTATTACGATTCGGTTATTGCTGATTATTTTAATAAAAAAAATAATATAATTTTTCCTGAAAAAAGAATTTCTCATGCCAATCTAATTGAAACACCACGTTATGGAGAAAATCCACATCAAGAGAGTGCTATATATTCAAAAAATAGCTCTATAAAATTAGATCAAATCCATGGAAAGCAACTAAGTTATAATAATTATAACGATATTTTTGCGGCTTTAACTATTTCAAAATCACTACCAAAAAATATTGGAACAGTCATAATTAAACATGCTAATCCATGTGGAGTTTCAATAAATAAAGATCATCTTAAAAGCTTTAAATCGGCACTTGCTTGTGATCCCATCAGTGCTTTTGGGGGAATAGTTTCATGTAATTTTAAGGTAAATTTAGATTTAGCCTCAGAATTAAATAAATTATTTTTAGAGGTCATTATTGGAAATGGATTTACTGAAAGTGCACTTAAATTATTAAAGAAGAAGAAAAATTTGAGATTAATTGATGCTACAAACTATTCTTTCAAAGAAAAATTGAGGTTAATTTCTTCAAATGAGGAATTACTAGTACAAACAGAGGATTTAAAAAAATTTAGTAATAAAGATTTTAGGATTGTTTCTAGAAAAAAGCCAACTTTTAAACAAATGAAAAATCTGATTTTTGCATTTAATATATGCCGATATGTAAAATCTAATGCGATAGTACTTGCTGCAAATGAGACAACAGTAGGAATCGGGTCTGGCCAACCAAGTCGTTTAGATAGTTGTCAAATTGCAATAGATAAAATGGAAAAATTTATGAAAACAAAAAAAGAAGTTGTGGCTGCATCTGATGCATTTTTTCCATTCGTTGATGGAATTGAAAAATTAGTACAATCAGGTGTAACTGCAGTTATACAACCTTCTGGATCTGTTCGAGACAAAGAAATTATTAATTTTGCAAACGAAACTGATACAATCCTAGTCTTTTCAAAAACTAGACATTTTAGACATTAATTAATTGATCTATTTTGGCTGCTAAAATGAAATCATTTTCAGATAATCCCTCTATTGCGTGTGTAGTAATTTTTATTTCGGCATAACCCCAGCCAAATAATATATCAGGATGATGACCTTCATTTTCTGAGATTTCTCCAACTTTATTTATAAAGTTCAGACTATCTAAAAAGTTCTTAAATTTAAATTTTTTATTTAGAAAAAAAATTTTTTTTGAGTCTGTTGAGATAAGCCAACCATCTACTTTTTTTTGATATTTGTGAATTTCAGATATATCAAATGGTAAAACACCTCCTTCACATGGTTTACATTTTTTTTTTAAAAGGTCATGCATAATAGTTTTTTAATGTAAGAATTCTTTTCTTCGAAGTTCTAATTGATTTAACATTTTTTTTGTTACATATTCTGAATGAATAAAATCAGTGCTCACATCTTTATAAGATGAGTCGTTAATTAATTTGGCATAATTTAACCAATTATTCATAATCAAAAAATCTGAAATTGATAGGCCTGACACAGTCTCTACAAATTTATTTTGTTTAAACATTTCTTTAGCATCTTCCTTTTTTTCAATATTCTCCCATTTATTTTGGTAATTCATAAAATTAGGTTCTGTATTATTAATTTGTTTAAAATCAGGAAATTGTTCATAAAACTCTGAACATCCTCTTTTAATACCAACTTTATTTATTAAAAGAAAATTCAATATAGGATTTAGATTTTCTAAAATCTTATTCGCTTCATTTATAGTAGAACAATAAATCAAACCTTTATAAATTCCTGAAACTTTCGGTCTTAATTCTATCATACATTTTCTCCAATTTTTATTTGGAAATTCAAAATTATCGAAAATAAAAAATAATTTAATTAACTCTAATATATTTTTTGGCTCAATTTGAATTTTGAAACAACTAAAACAATACTTGGGAATTATTTTATTTTGATTAAAAATTTTATGATGTCTTTTACAATTTAAATCTTCTGAGTTTCTTCTATAAGTTTGTGTTTCTTTATATTCTATATCTTGAATATCATTATTAATTTTTTTGATAATCTCATTAGATTTTTTAAAGAAAATTGATAAATTTTCATTTTTAAAAAAATCTTTAAGTACAAAATTATTATGTAAATTTTTTAAATCATTATTTGCTTTTACAATTGAATTATTGTTATCAGAACTGACGCTAGTTAAAGATAAAATTAAGTTTTCTTTTGCTTGATTGTAGTTTCCTTTATTTAAAATTGCTTCAGAGTAACAATTAATAGCTTGATTAAATTTACCCATATATGAGAAAACTATACCAAGATTATTATGTGCTTCAGCAATTTTTGGATTGATCTTAATCACTTTTTGATAACATTTTTTTGCTTCCTCATAGTTTCCTAATTTTTGAAACACTAATCCTAAATTATACTGAACATTAGCTAAATCAGAATTAACCTCTATCACTTTTTGATAACATTTTTTTGCTTCCTCATAGTTTCCAATTTTTTGAAATATCAAACCTAGATTTTGTTGCGCACTAATAAAATTTGGCTTTATTTCAATTGCTTTTTCATAACATTCTTTTGCTTTTTTATTTTGTCCTTCTAAACTAAATATAAAGCCTAAATTATTATAGGCTTCTACAAGATTGGGATTTATTTTTAAAATCTGCTCATACAAATTTTTAGCAACTTGATAATTTTTGTTATTTTGTTTTCGAACAGCCAAACTAAATATTTCATTTATATTTAGTTGATTTTTGTTATTCATAATATTGGAGCGGGCAAAGGGGGTCGAACCCTCGACCTTCTCGTTGGCAACGAGACGCTCTACCACTGAGCTATGCCCGCTTGTTATATAATTATTTAAGTTAGTAGTTTTTTAAAAATATAGCAAGTGTGAAAATAATTTATTAAATATTAAATATAAGATAGCTCCTTTAAATTTTTTTTATAAGTTTCATTAAGCTTTGTTTTTAAATCATCTGATAAAACTTTTCTCCAGTCATTTTCAGGACCTAGAAAAAAAAATGGAATTTTTTTATTTGTTTTTTTGGACAAAATTGCTTCTGAAAAACCATGTTTTTTTTCATTATTTTTTAATTTATTAAATGAAGTAGATTGTACTGAATTTTTTAATCTTTCCCTGTCAATTTTTTTGTTAATTCCCGTCAAATTATTAATAAACTCAACGATATCTTTAAAAACCATGTAAGTTTCATTTAATAAATTTTCATATTTAACAAATTTTATAGGTATTTGTTTTTGAACTGTCCAAGATTTATAATTAGTTTCCCAAGAACTTATGAACTGAAAATCACTATAACCATCTTTTTCTAAGTTTTGAACATCATAAATAAATTGTTTTTCATTAGCCATCCATTTTAAAGCTTGCTCGTCATTCATCTCATAATGATTTTTTAGAGATGTTATTATATTTCTTGGGTCTCTAACTATATAAATGCACCCTATTGAATTTTCTCTATCAGTAAACTTTTGATTATTTAGAACACCATAAGCATTATGAGTTTTAAAAAATCTAAGTTGTTTATCTTGATTTATTTTTTGTTGTGCCTTTATCCAAAGTCTAGATGTATCAGTAATAATATTTTTATCATATTCAAATTCCATAAAATGTCTCTTCTCTGGGAATTGACCTATTCTTTTAATTATATTATCAGAATAAATTCCATCTTTTGAATAATAATAAGAACTAATTAAAGTTCTAAGCCATGTGTTTCCACTTTTAGGATAAGAAGCAATCCAAAATATCATTATAAAGATATTATAAATAAATAACTAATTTAACCAATCATATTTGCTTCTATAATTTTGCAAAAGTGTCTCGTAAGGTTTATATTTTTTTTGATTATATGGAGTAATTTGACTTCTAATTTGAGTATTGCTTAACGTTTTTACTATTAAATTTTTTTTTGTATAAAACTTTAAAACTTCAGGTGTCCAAGATAAATTACAAAATTCAAATATTTTTTTAGTATAGAACTCCTGATTATTAGTTAATTCCTCCAAATTTATTGACAAAACATGATTTGGATACTTTTTTTCATAAAAACTTATTATTTTTATATAGTTATCTATATATTTTAATATATCTGAAATTGAATGTGTCCAGGGTAAATCAGGTAACATTGCTTGATATATGGCAATTGCAGAATCATTATAATTTCTTTTAGTATTAATGAATTTAGCATTTGGAAAAATATTTAATATCGAATCAATATTAAAAAAATTTTCTAATGATTTATCAACAAAAAAAATTTCTACTTTATTCTTAGAAAAATAATTTTTATATCTGTTTGTAATATCGGTTTTTAACTGGTTAAGATTAATATTTAAAATATACTTTTCTGCGTTAAAATTATTTTGAAATATTTGATTTTTAATTTGATTAAGAATTGACGTGTTAAAAATTGAAGTTTCACCTAAGCTGATCATGTCGCTTTTTGCAGCACTAATTATAGACTCAACTAATGTTGATCCTGATCGTGGAAGACCTATTATAAATATTGGTGAAATATTCTTTAATTCCACTTCATCAGATATATTTTTATTAAATTTAATTTTATTAAAATGTTGGGATATAATTTTGTTATAATAAAATAAACCTTGTAAATTATGATTGTTTTTAGATTTAAAACAATCATTTTGATAATTTTTAAGATGTATTATTTCATTTTCATAATCATTTTTTTGTTTTGCAATTTTTGACAATAAATATTCGACTAAATAATTTTCATTTGAATTTAAATTTCTATTTTTAATTTTAATTAAATTTGGAAAGTGACTAGAGTTAAGATTTTGAGATTTGATTAAATAAAGACCATAATACCCTCTAACATTATATGGATTTAATTTTATGGCTTTTAAATATAAATTTTTTGCTGATAAAAAATTTCCCAAAACATATTTAGCATTTGCAAGGCTTAAAATTATATCTATTGATTTTGGTTCTATTTTTAAAGCTAACTTGTAGTAATTAATACTATTTTGGATTTGATTTAGCTCAAAATAAATAAATCCTAAAAAAAAATATAATCTTAGAGATTTATTTCCTTTTTCTAATTCATTTAAAAAAAAAGATAATGCCTGATCAAATTTTTTTTCTTGAATAAACTTTTTTCCAATATTGAGATCCATATGGTAATTTTGATAAAAATGTTATATTAAATTTAATGATAAATAAAATGGAAAAAAAAAACTTACCTAAAATAATACCTGTGTTTCCACTGAGTAATTTTATTCTTTTTCCAAAAACATCTGTTCCTTTGAATATTTTTGAACCTAGATACGTTGACATGATTAATGACAGCATGAAGTTAGATAAATGTATAGGAATGATACAGCCTTTAGGGTCAAACAATAGTGAAGAATTGGACCCTAAGTTGCATAAAATTGGATGCTTGGGTAAAATTACTAATTTTGAAAAATCTGAAAACGGAAGTTTTTTAATTGAACTACAAGGCTTAGCAAGATTTGAGACAATTCATGAAATAAAATCTGATAAAAAATACCGCCTATATAAAATTAATTTTGATAATTTTAAAAATGATCTTTTAGAACAGAAAGAAGATCTTAAATTTACTGATCTTGAATTAATTTTTAAAGATTTAAAATCATTATTTGAAAAAAGAGGTTTTATTATTAATTGGAAAGCTCTTGAAAAACAAAGCCTAAATGAAACAATAAATGCTTTAGCAATGGCTTCTCCATTCTCATTGGAAGAAAAACAAGTGCTTTTAGAAGCTAAAACTATCGATTTAAGAAAAAATAAGATAGCTGAAATATTAAAAACATATTCTCATGATATTTTTGAAAACAATACACTTCAGTAATTTAAAAGAGTATTCCCCTATCTGCAATTTGGGTAAATATCTTATTTATTGAAGGATTTTTTCCAAGAAATTTAACAGATTTACTCAATATATTGTTTTTTAATTTTCTTTCAATATTAAAAAATTCATGAATTAAATTAATTCCATTAGAAAAAATTAAATTTTTATGTCTAATATTATTTTCAAAATCAATACAGATTGATTTATCGAGGGGCAAACCAAGTTTTAATTTTTTTTTAATTATTTCTGAAATTTCTATAATATCCCTAATAGTCATATTAAATCCTTGGCCTGCAAGTGGATGTATTCTATGCAACAAATCTCCAAAAGCGAGTATGTTATTATGATGATATGATCTTAGGTTTAAAGATTGTAATTCAAATTTCTCAATTTTTTTGATTTTATTTATCTTATATTTAAAATTATAATTATTAATCAGCTCTTCGATATTATTATATTTTTTATTTGGGCTTTGGACTGAATACACTACTGAAGTTTGATTGTTAGCAATAGGTAAAAAAGCTAAAGGCCCTAATTTTGTAAAAATTTGTACAGCAGTATCATTATGAGTTTTTTCATGCTCGATAATAGTTGTATAGGCCAAACTATTATATTTTTTTATAATTTTTTTACTAAAATATTTTTGAGTTATTTTGTGATCATGATCACAATTTATAACTAGTTCATAATCTTTAATTAAAGATAAATTATCATGACTTATAATTACTTTTTTAAAATATTTGTTTTTAAGCAAATTTTTTTCTAATATTTTAAATAACTCATTATTTTTAATTATAGAAAAAAGTTGACTATTACCATTTTTAAAATTCAGTAATTTTTCGTCTTTTAGATTATCTGTAAAAATTTCAATACTATTTATTTTCCAAATAAGTTTTTCTATATTGATAATATTCTTATTAAAAAAATCTAAGTTATATTTTGAAATACCGAGTGTTCTGGTTTGATTAATATTATTAATTTTTTTTTGGGCCAACATATCAACAAAAATATTTTGATTAATTAGCACCTTTGCCAGGGTTAATGCTGATAGGCCATCGCCTAATATACAAACTCTCATAATATTTTTAATTTTAACAATAAAAATTAGATGATACAAAGTGATTAAGTTGAATCATTTTTATGAATATTAAAAAAACAGCTAATTTATTTGTAAATTTTGCCATTAAAAGGTTGGCAGAAATGCTTGGAGCTATCATCTTTCTTGGAGCTATAATGTTATTAGCGGCACTATTAACTTATTCTCCTGAAGATCCTAATTTTATTTTTCCTGAAAATAGTGAAATTAAAAACTTATTAGGTTTTCAAGGAAGCTTTATTTCTGACTTATTATTTCAATCAATTGGTTTAGTATCTTATCTACTACCAATCACTTTTGTGATTACTGGTATAAATATTGTTAGAATTAAAGAATTTTTCTTAATCATTGAAAATACTTTTTTTGCTACTCTTTACTGTTTGTTGGGAACTTTATTTTTAACTTATTTTTTTTCTGAAGATTTTAATCTTTATATTAATGGCAATGGTGGTTTTGTTGGTAATTATTTAAATCAAACATTTTTTAAATCTCTTATACAGATGAATGAAAATATTTTTTTCTTTATTTTAATTTTATTAATAATAGTTTTGTTTCTTAAAAGTATTAATTTTAGTTCAAAGTATTTTTATCTATCAATTAAAAAAATCTGGAATATTTTAATTAAAAAAGAAAATAAAAATTATACAGATAAAAGTGAAATAATTAGTGAATATATTCCACAGGATGAGATTAAAAATCTTATTCAGGAAGACCTCCCATTTATAAAAACAGAAAACAGAGCTAACAATACGCTTAAATTTCAATTACCAAATATAACTTTGTTAAAAATTCCAAGTAAAAAAGAAAGAGAAAATTTAAATAAAAATGAAAATATTGACTCTGAATTTTTAGAAAAAATATTAATGGATTTTGGTGTAAGTGGAAATATTAAAAAAATTAGTCACGGGCCTGTCGTAACCCTTAATGAATTTGAACCCGCAGCTGGTGTAAAAGTATCGAAAATAATTAACCTTTCTGATGATATTGCAAGGAATACAAGCTCTGAATCCGCCAGAATTGCAACAATACCTGGAAGCAATACTGTAGGAATTGAGCTTCCAAATAATTCAAGAGAAAATGTTTACTTAAGTGAGATTTTAAATCATCCTGATTTTAAAAAAAAAGAAGTTAAGCTTCCGATTGCTCTTGGAAAAAGTATTTCTGGCAAGCCTATTGTCAGTGACTTAACTTCTATGCCACATCTACTTATAGCTGGAACTACAGGATCTGGAAAATCTGTTTGCATAAACACAATTATACTATCTTTACTTTATCGACATACCCCAGAGAAATGTAAATTTATTTTAATTGATCCAAAAATGCTTGAACTTTCAACATACGAGGGGATTCCACATCTTTTATGTCCGGTCATAACAGAAGCAAAAAAAGCTGCTTCTGTACTTGGTTGGGTCGTAAAAGAAATGGAAAGCAGATATAGATTAATGACAAAAGAAGGTGTTAGAAATATAGACGGATATAATACCAAACATAAACTGCCCATGCCTTATATTGTTGTTGTTGTAGATGAAATGTCCGACTTGATGCTAGTTGCAGGAAAAGAAATAGAAAATTATATACAAAAATTATCTCAGATGGCTAGAGCTGCTGGTATCCATATAATAATGGCTACTCAAAGACCTAGTGTTGATGTGATAACAGGAACTATTAAGGCAAATTTTCCAACAAGAATATCCTTTCAAGTTACCTCTAAAATAGATAGTAGAACTATTCTAGGAGAGCAAGGAGCTGAGCAACTATTAGGTAAAGGAGATATGCTTTATATGTCCTCAGCTAACAAAATAGTTCGAATTCATGCACCATTTGTCTCTGATAATGAAATTGAAAAAGTTAATAATTCACTGAGAACTCAAGCTGAGCCTGATTACGTAGATGAGATTTTAAATTTTGCTGATGAGAGAGAAATTGGCAATGTTCAAGACCAAGGTGATAAAGATGAGTTGTATCAATCAGCTCTTGAGATTATAAGATCTGAAGGTAAAGCATCAACATCATTTCTTCAACGGAAACTTCAAATTGGCTACAATAGAGCCGCTAGAATTATTGATATGATGGAAGCAGATGGAATTGTAAGCAAAGCAAATCATGTGGGTAAAAGAGACGTACTTTGATGATTAGATATTTGCTTGTCTTTATTTTCCTCATTTTAGTTTCTAATGCTCAAGCAGATAATAAAACGGAAATTATAGAAAATTTACAAAAAATTCTTAACCTAAATTTTAATTTTGAGCAAAATATAAATGGAAAAATTGAAAATGGAAATTGTACAATTCAATATCCAAAAAAAATTTATTGTAAATATACAAAAAATAATAAAATTTTAGTTTCAAATGGTAAAATATTATATGTTGGAAAAAAACCTAACTTTCATCAATATGCCCTTAAAAAAACACCATTAAATTTTTTACTGGATAAAAAATTTTTAATTGAAAAAATAAACATATTGGAAGAACAGATATTAGATGATGCTTATATAAATTTTAAAATAATAGAAAATAATAATGAAATTAATATTTTTTTTGATAAAAAATCTTTTGATTTAATCGGTTGGCAAACTAAAGATGTATATCAAAATATTTCTGTAACATACATTTCATCAATTAAGGAAAATCAACAAATTGATAAAAATTTATTCAGATCACCTAAATAAAACTAGATTTTGATAATTTCAGTTTTAAAGATTTTCATGCCTCTGGCGATGTAATTATTTAACGCATTTTTGTGATCAAGTGTGCAGGTATGAACCCAAACTCTGTTAATATTTTGACTAAATGACTTTTTTATTGCCTGTGATAATAAATATGACCCCAATTTCTTATTACGAAACTCCTCTAATATTCCAAAGTAAGCTATTTCAACTTCTTTTTTTTCAAAATGAAAAATTAATTCAAAAAAACCTACAAGATCATCTTTATATTTTAAGATATAAGTTTGGACTTTATCATTAGATACATAATCTATCCATTGAGATTCTGTCCAAACTAATCGATCTATCCATTTATGATTTTGTCCAATATTTTTATAAAAAAACTTATTCAATTGAAAATTAATTGGGTCCAACAAATTTAAAGAATAATCCTCTTTAGGCTCAGTTCCCTCATTAAGATCTTGAAGTGAATTTATTTCTAGATAATTTCTTTTAACTTCTTCTATCACTCAACCATTTTTCCAACATTTTCTCCTCCAAATAAATGAAAATGTAAATGAGGAACCTCTTGACCACCGTGATCACTAATATTAGCTAGAGCCCTATAGCCTTTGCCTACTTCTGTTGAAATACCTAGCTTTTTAGCTACTATATTTATACCTTTAAGCAACCCAACCATCTCCTCTGGGGACGCATTTAAGCTAAAATCATCCAAATCAACGTATTTTCCTTTTGGAATGACTAAAGCATGAATTTTTTTTTGAGGGTTAATATCATGGAATGACAAAACAAAATCATCTTCATAAATTTTGTTGCAAGATATCTCCCCTCTTAAAATTTTTGCAAAAATATTACTATCGTCATAACTCATTTTTTTCTTTTATCTAGTTCTTCCATCACTTCTTCAATTTTTACATTATTAGCTTCGAGATACATCAGTAAATGATAAAAAACATCAGCAGCTTCATGTATTTTGTTTGTATCTTTTTCTATTGCTTCAATTAATTCATCAACTTCTTCTAAAACTTTTGCTTTACTAAGTGCTTTATCTGTAAGTAGCTGATTTGTATATGATCCTTCTATGGGTGTTGATTTTCTTTCTCGTGCAAGTTTTATTAAATTTTCTAATGTACTAAGCATACTAAATTCTAACAGGTATTCCTTTTGAATCCAGATATTCCTTGGCTTCTTTTACTGAATGTTTTCCATAGTGAAATATAGAAGCAGCTAAAACAGCACTCGCATTTCCCAATTTGATTCCATCAACTAAATGATCTAAATTCCCTACTCCACCAGAAGCAATCACTGGAATATTTACTTTTGAAGATATCTTAGACATAAGCTCAATATCATAGCCAACTTGAGTACCATCTCTGTCCATTGACGTTACTAATAGTTCGCCTGCTCCACTATTTTCCATTTTTTTTGCAAACTCAATTGCATCAATTCCAGCATTTTTTCTTCCACCGTGAGTGAAAATTTCCCATTTATCCTGGTTTTTTTTTGCATCAATTGCTACTACAATGCATTGAGATCCAAATTTTTTTGAACTTTCAATTATTACTTCTGGATTTTGAACTGCTGCAGTATTGATTGAAACTTTGTCTGCACCACAATTTAACAATTTATTAATATCATCAACACTTCTAACTCCACCTCCAACAGTCAATGGGACAAAACATTTTTTAGATGTTCTATCTACCACATCATAGATAGTTTCTCTATTTTCGTTTGAAGCAGTAATATCTAAAAAACAAATTTCATCAGCTCCGCCATCAGAATAAATTTTTGCTTGTTCAACTGGATCTCCAGCATCTTTTAGATCAATGAAGTTAATACCCTTTACAACACGACCATTTTTAACATCTAAACAAGGAATTATTCTATTTTTAAGCATCTAATTCCTTCACTAGTTCCTCTAATTTAATATCGCCATCATAAATTGCTTTTCCAACTATAATACCTTCAATATTCTTGTTATTTAATTCCTTAGCTTTTTTAATGTCGTCTATTGAAGAAACTCCACCCGATATAATTACAGGACAATTGGATGTGTCAGCAACCTTAGATGTTTCTTCAAAGTTGGGACTTTGTTTCATTCCATCTCTATTGATATCAGTGTAAATTAATCTACTAGCACCATAGTCATTTACTTCATTTAAATAATCTAAAGTTAATTGATTAGAATTTTCCTTCCAGCCTGATACGGAGAGATAACCGTCTTTAGCATCTAAGCCTAAAGCAATTTTATCAGGAAATTTTTTACATGCTTCTTTTAAAAAATTTTTATCTTTTATAGCAGCACTTCCTAAAATTACCTTTTCAACACCAGCATCAGTATATTTTTGAATACTATCAATGTTTCTAACACCGCCACCTACTTCAACACTCAAATCAAATTTATTTACTATTTCTTGTATGATATTCAAATTAACTGTTTCACCTTTTAAAGCTCCATCTAGATCAACAATGTGTAAGTTTTTAAAACCATGATCCTTATATTTTCCTGCTTGTTCAACTGGGGACATTTCATATTCAGTCTTATTTTTAAAGTCTCCTTTGACTAACCTCACGCATTTTTTATCTTTAATATCTATGGCTGGAAATATTTTCATTTAATTTAAGATTTTCTTCTTAGCTTTCTCGAACTCCTCTTTTGATAACACACCTGATTTATATAAGTTATTTAACTGTTCCAGTTGTTTTATAAAATTATTATCTTGAGAATTCAAAACTGTACCCGTTAAAGTTTCTTTATTAAAAGATTTTTCAATTATGCTGTTAAAGTTAGAAAAAAAATTAGAGCATTTTACAACACAAATTCCATCGAACATAAACAACTTATTATCAACTTCAGATATGTAAACAACATAGTTGGCAATTGTAATTTTAGATCCCTTTGTATATGGGAGAAAAGTTATTTTTCCATTAAAAATAAAATACGGAATATTTTTTGAATTTTTTAAAATCTGGAACTTTTTAAAATCAACAAATATTCCTGAGTCACTAATCATGTATGAATTTCTACCACCAGTAATTTGATTTTTTATATCACTTGAATATTTTTTTAGTTCAGCCAAAGACATTTGTCTAATATCATCAATATCAACATCATATTCACTCAAATATTTATCTTCGGAAAGATGTACATCAGATAGTAAATAGTTATATAATGTTCCTGAATTATTATTTTTTAATGTTGATTTAAATTTTTTAATCAATCCTTTAATTGCTCTATCTAAATTCGATAAAGATCCATCAGTACTATTCAATACTTTTTGATAACTAGAAATAATAGGTTTTAAAACTTTAATATTATCAAGATTTTTTCCAACACTTATTTCATCTAAAATTTCTTTAACAGTTTTGTCTACTATTGCATAGCATATGGGGAACTCCTTACACAAGTCTTTTGCAAAATCTACATCTAAATCAGAGTAGCTAATAAGATAAAACTTATTTGGTAGTTCAAGTTTATGAAGTCCAACATCTAATGTTTTTGCAGAACAAATGTTTGCAAACATTAAAAATAAAAAAATTTTAAGTAATATTTTTCTCATTCTTATAAACTAATAAAATTGTGGATAATTTGTAATCCAATTTTATCACTCTTTTCAGGGTGAAACTGGGTTCCAAAAATATTTTCTTTTTCAACAGAGCAAACAATGTTTGATGAATAATCTGTTGTTGCTGTAATTACATTTTTATCTTCTGGAATAAATTCGTAACTATGTACAAAGTACATATGAGAATTATTTTCTATGTCTTTAAAAATTTTACTATGTTTAACAATATTTATTTCATTCCAACCAATGTGTGGGAGTTTATATTTTCCTTTTTGATTATCTATTTTTGATACCTTACCTGATATCCAACCTAGGCCTTTTGTTTCGATTCCCTCATAGCCAATATCTGCAAACATTTGAAGTCCAACACAAATTCCAAGCAGTGGTTTTTTATTATCAATTGCAAATTCATTTAAAGTATCAACCAAGCCTTTTATGCTGTTTAAAGCTTCAATACAGCTCTTAAACGAGCCTTGGCCTGGCAAAACCACCTTATCACTTGATTTTATCTTTTCTAAATCTGAGGTTACCTCAATATTTACTTTTTCTTTAGCAACTTCTTTAAAAGAATTTATGACAGAACTTATGTTACCTGAATTATAATCAACAATTGTAACATTCATTAAACTTATAATGAGCCTTTAGTAGATGGAATACTTTTCTTACTTCTTGGATCCACCTCTAATGCTTCTCTTAATGACCTTGCTAAAGCTTTGTAGCAAGATTCAATAATGTGGTGGCTATTGTCTCCGTAAATATTTTCAACGTGCATCGTAATACCTGCTGACTGAGAAAATGCTTGAAACCATTCTTTAAATAGTTCTGTGTCCATCTCACCAAGTTTTTCTACTTTTAATTTTACTTTCCAAATTAAATACGGTCTATTTGAAACATCAATTGCAACTCTAGTTAA
>Ga0255753_1003474_pt1 | contig 16420 bp, 13 predicted proteins | sample 041ome_10_FD_179953 | JGI IMG/M metagenome (GOLD analysis project Ga0255753, IMG submission 179953) | Coastal salt marsh microbial communities from the Groves Creek Marsh, Skidaway Island, Georgia - 041412US metaG (version 2) | ecosystem: Environmental > Aquatic > Marine > Intertidal zone > Salt...
TGCTTGTAACTTTAGGTAGTGTTAAGGTATGAGTACCCGCAACGCTAGGTGCTTCTACTGTTATGCTTCCAGAGGTATCTCCCTGTATAACTATTGAACTCATATATTACTCCGTAGGTTTAGGATGTTTGTCTTTAACAGGTTGTATCATATTTGTTTTCCATGCCTCTACGCCATTGTGATAGATATAATCTAGTTGTTCTGTTAATGGTGGATATTCAGCAGCTCTATCATATTTGTACTGTTCTGGATTAACCCAAGCATTTATAGCAAATTCATCTATAGTAACTTGGTTTCCATCTTTATCAAATGCTCCTGCTGTATCATCAATAGTAACTACATTAGGATATAGTGCGTATATAGCGATATGATTCATTATCCAGCCACCTCTATTGCTGTTAGAAAAGTTGGGAAACTACCTCTAAGAGAGGCGGTGTTTGCAAGTGCACCCCCTACACATATAGTCCCACTTATTCTTATCATTTGTAATTTATAAGTTGTTGCTGAAGTTGTATTTGGCGTGTCCATAAGATTTATAGCAAATGCTCTTGACACAGCATCAGATTGTCCGCCCCCTGTTCTTAATCCAGCACTTGTTGTTGCTCTTGTAGTTGCACCTCTAGCATCTCCAATATCTAAAGTTGTTGAACCTCTTAAAACTTTAATATGTCCGTAGCTGTCGTTAGAACCACTATATTGACCACTAACAATAAATAATATTTTACTACTTGTAGATGAAGGAGTAATGGTTACTGAAGCACCTGTAATATCAACATTAGTTGAGGTAGTTGAAAAAAAACTTGTTTTAGTCGTTTGAACAACTTGTAAAACTTTACCACCCAAACCAGCAGCTAAACTTCCATTATCTATAATTGTTGTTCCATTAGATACTATAGCCATTATTTAATTTCCTCTAATGTAAATTTATATTTTTTACCTGATTTATTATTTACTAAGAAAAGGTTATCAGCACCTTCTTGAATAGTCCAAGAGCCTTTTGTACCATCTACAGAGTTACCTTGTTCTTTTGCTTCGTTAGATAAATTTAAGTCACCAGTATAAATATTTCTCCAAACTTTAGATGCTGAACCTAAATCGTAATTATCTGTTGTTGAAGGAATTAATGATTGTACTGTTAAGTTACCACTACTATCAATGGTCAGTACATCACTTCCATTTAACTGGATTGAGCCTGTGGTATCGTTCAGATTAATCTGACCACTACCGCTTCCTTTTATGACTGTACTCATTCTGTTACCTCTGTAGTTTCTGTAGTTTGTGGAGGAATAAATACATCTTGTTCTTCATCATAAGTATAACCAACTCCTGCAAATATATTTCTTATTTTTCCATTATATGATGTTTGTTTCCAAATAGGATAACCAGTTAATTTAGTTAAAAAATCTATTCCATTAACTTCTTGCTCAACTCCATCAGCATCTAGCAAAACAGAATTGTCAATAACAACAATCTCTATAACTTTTCTATTTAATCCAATTTTTGCAAAATGAGCCATTATAATGTGTAACTCCCTGAACCTGTAAATTTAATAACAGTATAAGAACCATCTGTTGTAACTGTTGGACTGCCTGTTGTTGTTCCTGAATATACAGAAGTAAGTAAACGAAGAATAACAACACCAGAACCCCCAGTATATCCAACTCCAGCATTACTACCTCCACCGCCACCACCACCTGTGTTAGCCGTTCCATTTGTTCCAGTAGTGCCACTGCCTCTACCATTACCTCCACCACCAGAGCCTCCTATTCCTTGTGCGCCAACATCTGATCCACCACCGCCTCCACCAGCATAAGTTACTGATGAGCCTGTGATAGCAGAAACTGTACCAGCTCCTCCATTACCTGCATCATTATAAGCTGGGGCAGTTTGTCCTGTTGCACCTGCACCTCCACCGCCACCTGCTGCACTACCAGAGTTAGTACCTCCACCATTGCCACCATTATTTCCTTGACTTGGTGAAACACTTGGAGTATTACCAGTACCTCCTGTACCATTAGTTGGTCCAGTAGAACCACCGCCTCCTCCAGAACCACCATTACCACCGTTGCCACCATTGTGAGTACCACCAACACCACCGCCTGCGGCTGTTACTGTAGTAAAAGTTGTTCCAGAAATTGATGAAGAACTGCCTGCTGAATTTAATGAGCCTCCAGCACCAACTGTAATAGTTAAAGTATTACCAATAGTTGGCGTTTGAGTAGCAGTTATATATCCACCTGCTCCAGCACCACCCCCTGCATGATTTCCAGAACCTGCTGCTGCTCCTCCACCACCAACAACTAGATATTCAAGACTAACTGTTGTTCCTGATTCTCCTGTATTAAACCACCCACCAACACTGCTATAAGATTCTACAAAACCAGTATCAGTATTATATCTCATCATTCCTGTTGCAGGACTAACTGGTCTTTGTGCTGTTGTGCCTGCTGGGATAGTTAAAGCACCTGTAGGAGTATCTACTTTTAATACTTGAGTACCATCTGATTGAAATTCAAGTTCACCAGATGTATCAGGAGTAATAACTAATCCGTTAGTTGTATCTGCATTAATTGTTGTTGCCATATTATGCTACCACCCATCGTTGACCAGAAGTTATAGTTACGGCTGCACCTGAGCTGATTGTAATGGGGCCAACACTATGACCATTCTTCCCAGCTGCAATTGTGTAACTACTTGTTATTGTATCATTGTTCTCATAGATTGCGCCACCCGCAGAAGCACCACCACCACCACCGATAGACCCCCATGCTGATCCATCATAGCCTTCAAATGATGTATCGTCTGAGTTAAATCGAATGTAACCCGCTGCTGGCGATCCATCACGCTGTGCTGTTGTACCCGCTGGTAATACACCAGAGCCTGTAGATGCTGTCTTAGTGACACCTGTGGTTGATGTTAAGTAACCCGAATCATTAGTTAAGGTAGATACGTTATCTGATGGCTGAACTGCACTATCAGCTAATGTGCCTTGAGCTGATGTAGCATAATCACTTGATGCTGTTGTAGCTGCTGTGCCTAAACCTAATGTTGTTCTAGCTGTTGCCGCATCTGCATCATCAATGAGTGTGCCACCAAAAGCTGATACATTAGCAGCATCATAAGGTGTATAGGTTAAAGCCCCTGTAACATCTGCGCTTGATAATGTAACAGCACCAGTTCTTGTATTAAATGATGTAACTGTGCCAGATACTGAAAACGCAGCAGCGTCCCAAGCTGATCCATTCCAAACATATAATTGATTGCTAGATGTGTTGTAATATAAAGCACCTGTAACAGAGGTAGATGGAGCTGATGAAAACGCCCCTAAGTATGTTGTTGCAAAAGTTACTACGTCAGTTACATTTGTAGCTACAGTATTAACGCTTGCAATATTTGTACCAACACTATTAACATTAGCAATGTTAGTAGCAACTGTTCCGATGTCTGTTGCGTCTGCTGCAACTGCGCTTACATCAGCAGATATGCCAGCGACTGTAGTTACGTTTCCTGAGATACCAGCAACTGTAGTAATGTTAGCATTGTTTGTTGCGACTGTATTAATGTTTGAAGTATTACCAGCGACTGTAGTAACGTTAGCTGAGATACCCGCTACTGTACCAATATCTGTACCATCAGCAGCTACTGTTGTAACATCAGATGCAATCCCTGATACAGTTGTTACATTAGATGATATACCAGCAACTGTGGTTACATCACTTGATATACCAGCAACGGTATTAATATTAGTTTGATTAGATACAGTTGGTGTAAGTTGATACCATGTTGTTGTGCCAAGATCATAGACCTTCATTACATCATTAGTTGTATCAAAATATAAAGCACCATCTTGTAATGGATCACCATCATTATCTACTGTTGGATTAGATGCTTTAGCACCTAAGTATGTATCATCAAAGTTATCTACATAAGCAGCAGCGGCAGATTCACTTGCAGCCGCATTACTTGCTGAAGTAGATGCGTTACTTGCTGAGGTAGATGCGTTACTTGCTGAGGTAGATGCGTTACTTGCTGATGTGCTTGCATTGCTTGCTGATGTTGCGGCATTACTTTCACTTGTAGCTGCATTGGATTCTGAGGTAGCAGCAGCAGCCTCACTTGCAGCAGCAGCAGCAGCAGAAGCTGTAGCACTTGCTGCATCAACCATTAAGTCCCATTTAGCAGCATCAGCATTAGAACTAATAGGTAATGAACCAGATGAAGTATGTGCTGTAACACAAATATAAACATTATTATTTGTTGTGTCTTTAACTAAGTCACGCTTAACATAATCTTCGCCAGCAGCCCAATCACCACGCCAATTACCTACAATCTCACCTGTGGTTGGATTACCATCTGCATCAAACGCGAGTGTCTTGTTTGCCCTTATTGTATTTAAAGGCAATGTCATATTAATCGTAGTAGGATCAGTATTAGGTGCGCGTAATGATCGATCAGATTGTTCTAGGACTTGCTGAACAAATATGGTTTGACTATCAAACTCATCATTCAATGAGGTAGCAAAGAGTGGGCCACCTGTGGTAAAGTCTGTTGATCTAGCAATAGTTCTATCACCGACAATGGTAATACGATCAGAAGCAGTAGGTGTGCTAGGAACGCTAGAGCCAGTTACAATAGTTACAGAGCCTGTACCATCTACATCAAGAGAAACAGTATAGTCTGTGGTAAGTGTTAATTCGGTGGTATTAAAATAGACAGCAATGTCAGTCTGAGCTAAGACTTCAAAGTTAAACGCGTAAGGGCCTACACCAGCTGAGCCAGTGTATACTATACGTCTCGTTGTGCTTGATATATCAATTGCCATAATAATCCTCTATTTAGTTTTTACCACAGTTTTTTTAATCTAACAATGTTTTTGTCGCGCTAAAAACCTGTAAATTGTTGTGATGGTTTAGTCAATAAAAACTCCTGATTGTAGTCTTTTTCCATTCTCTTCTCTATTCTCTTTAATACACCTGGACTCATAGTCTCCATCATCTGATATCCAATAAGATAATCAAATGCTGTTTTCGTATAGAACAGGTTTAAGAATGGTATGTTGGTAGATATAACACGATATGCTTGTCGTGCAGCTTTGTCACCTTCACCACTCATTCCGTATTTAATTCCTTGCAACACATCAAATGTGCTTAATGGGACTGGGCCAAGCATACTTGCTGCAATATCTGCACCACTTCTTGTTTCCTGGAATAACACATCCCCGTATATACCCAAGCCACCACCTTGTAAAAATGCTGCTGTCAATGTTTTCCTGTTTAATGGATTTCTTGCGCCTCTGCCTTTTAGTAAATCTTTAGCAGTCATAGATACATATCCTAATAAAATAGATGTCACTAAGATTGATGCAATACCACTGATTGCTCTTGCCTTATTGCCAGCTCTCCAGAATGATGCTTCCCTGGATAATGTTTTATATACGATAGACATTGGGAATGCTTTAAACTGACCAATGAATCTAATCGCCTCCCCCATATAAGTACCAGCCAACAAACCTTGCGTCATCTTTGCTTTAATCTTTGCATCTGGTTCAATTACAGCATAGGTTGATCTATCTAATAACATACCAGATACAGATGATTTAAACTTTTCTTTGATGATTCTAATCTCACGTTCGCTTGCTTGTTTCAATCCAGCAATACGTAAGGCTTGTTTGTCAGTAATATTGTCTAAATTTCTTATACTAATAAACTCTTTACCATCGGCAGATTTTTCCATAGCCACTGATCTAATCACATCCCAACGTACTGCATCAATATTGTATTGATTGAATAGATTTTTTAATGATGGATTTAACTGCTCAAACTGAATGTTCTTTTGTTTAGCAAAGTAATTTGCCATGCTCAACATCGCACCCTCTTTTAAAGTGTTAGTCCACCAAGATAGTAAGTTGTATTTAAAGAATGTTCTTTGGACATTAGTCCAGCCTTTAGATAAGTTGTCACCAACTTGGAATCGTCCTGATATGTCATATATAGTATTGTCAGCCATAAAACCTAAGGCTTCTGCAATCTCTTTCTTATCTTTACTACTCTTTAATCTAAACAATGAACCTAATGCTTCAGACATACCACTAAGAAACCCTCGCCCTTGGTATCTCATTTCAGCACCATACTGAGCTAAGTCAGATAAAGCACTGATTACAGCTCCACCTAGCTTGGCTGTACTAGCAACAGTACGCGCTATAGCTGACCATCGTGCTAATGCAAAGCCTTCAACAGAATAGATAGTGCCATCAATCACATCCATGTATTTCTTGTACTGACCACTTGATACTTTGCCAGCGTCCTTACCTTCTTGCGCCATACGTGTTGCAACAGCTTTTCTAATCTTCTCAAAGTTCTGTCCTGGCTTGGTTCCTAATGTATCCATAATACCAATGTTACGTCCAGCAGTTGTTAGTCCAGAGAAGAATGATTCATTCAAGTTACCAACACCAAACATTTCATTATATTCAAACCAACTGTCTGCATCTTTAAAATGTAAGACTCGTTTCATCTCGGCTGATTTAGCAACGTTTTTTGTTGGCCTTGCTCCAAAAGTAAACTCAGCACCATTAGATTTTAAGCTCTCATTACGAACAAGAGAGTTGTATGCAAACAACATAAACTCATCAATATTATCTGTATTAGCGAATGTCCTATCTTTGTCTAACTTATCCATCACAAAATCTTTCCAAGCAGCAAAGTTCTTGTTATAGTTCTGGTCGTATTTGTTAGCTAACTTAGGATCCATAGGCACATCTTGTTTGCCTAATACTTTAGCTGCATCACGGACAAGGTACGGATCATGAGATTGTCTAACAACATAACCCCAAAGTTTAGGGATATTTGCGCCACGATCATTTAACTGCTGTCTCACCATCTCAGAGTATTCGTGCATAATCGTTGCAATTTTTACAATGTCTGGATTCTTTTCTGTAACTGTAGGCTTCACTCCAGCAGCAGCTTCTGCCTTAGTCGGTTGCTGTGCTAATTCAAACCATGTTCTAGCAATTCTTAATTGCGTATTTCTGTCAGCATCAGCAAATAGTTTTTCTACACCAGCATCTCTAATCTGTTTCGGAAATCCATTAATCAATTGATTAACTGCCGCATGCTGTTGTACGGCTGCTGAGGCCCTAGCACCTTTCTTTTGATCTGTTGATCCTACTAGAATGGCCGTTAGTCCTTCTTGTGGATTGTTTTGAAACTCATCTAACACATAATCAACTAGCTCTCGACCTTTGATTTCATCTTCAATGGCATTACGTTTATTGATTTTACGTTGTAATACAATCTGAGCTTGAACATCTTTAGCAACTTTATCAACATTAATTTCATCAATGTTACTAAGCTTTAGTTCGGCTTGTGCAATTTTAATCTGATTAAGAATCTCATCTTTCTCAACAAAGCCAATAGATGACTTGTTTAGTAACTTCTCAACTCTTAATAAACATTTATCTGCCATTTTATCTTCCGTTTATACAATTGGTTAAATCTTTAATTGCCGCTTCTAAATCAGCAGATTTAACTTGCGCTTCATCTAATGCTTCTGATGCTGCTTGAATCTCTTTAGCATCCTCATCAAATCTTAACTCTGGGCGTGCCTGGCGTTTCTCTTCTAGTCTTTGTGTTAAGTTATCTATCTCTATATCAAAATCTTCTTCTGTTTTATTTACTGTATTATTAACAGCAGTTTTTTCTTGTTGGTCTATTCTTGGTGTTTCTTCTTTTACTCTATTAGTTGGTTTGGCAGAAGTATCAGATGATTGTTTTAATGTAAGATCAGCATCTACAATAGGTGACACATCTACTTCTTTTTCTAACAACAAATCATTTAATGATTTTTCAAGCAATGTTTTTCTAGTCTGTGGATCAGTTTTTTCTAGATCTCTCATCACAGCTGAGTTTTCTGGATAGTATGCTTTATATAGATTAATCTCAGCTTCTCTTAAGTTAGGGGAGTCTATACCTAAATCCTCCCTAGCTCGTCTGACTTTTGCTTTAAACTCTGTGCGAATTGCTAGGTCTGATAGTTTGCCAGAAGCCACATGTAAACCACCCCCAAGGATAGATCCAAAGGTGATGTTTAAAAAACTATCGGCTAGTCCATAATCTGCTTGTAATTCACTTGCTGCTAGAGCAACAATAGGTTCTACAACTGCGGCACCCACAGCACCTTCTTTTACACCTTTTGCAAGCCTAGCTCGAGTAAACCCTTGCTTGGCTACCATTTGCGCCATACGGGCTTGACCAACAACAGGAATAAATGCCGATGCAACATTAATAGGATCTAGCATACTCACACCTAAACCTACTGCAAACTTAGCTACACCAACACCAAAGCCTTGTGGGCCTCGTGCAATAATACTTTGTCTTTCACGTTCTGCCTGTTTTTCTTCAACCATTAAGTCAACAACAGATTGATACTCATCTTCTTCAAACGATAATCCTAGTTTGCCATATTCGTTATTAAGCTGATCTTTAGGAACAAGAGGACTATTCTCATTTTGTTTTGCACGTTGTAATTCTATTAATGTTTGTGTAGATTCTAGTGGGTTTCTTGCCCATGTCTCTTTAGCTGTTGCTTTTAAAACATCACCCAGTCCTACAATATATTGATCGTAACCAGATTCTTGCACTGATGTATTAATATCTAAACCAAATCCAATTTGCCCCACTATCTAGTTCCTCTTTTTCTGCCATATCGCTTCTCATATTCTTCGTCAGACATTTTTGCACGTTCTTTACGTCCTATGCGCTCAAGCACTGTTTCCCCTTCTGGAACTGTAATGTCTATGTTGGTAAATGGTACAACCATTTTTGCATCATCAAATCTAAATGTTAAGAAATTACCATTTACATCTTGTATTGGACCAAAAGAACCATCAGCCATAGTAATGCCATAGATTAACCCAGTACCATCAGCAGTATTTTGCCACTTACCATTTTCAACCATCTGAGTTCTAAATTCTAAATTACGCTCTTTCTCATCAACAATCCCCATAAATGAACCAAATGGAACTGCATTAAAATCTGCTAAATGTATGTCTTTAATACGTTCTGCTTTTGCAATAATCTCATCTGGGTCAATTGGATTGCCGTTATAGATTGAGGGAACATAATATGTATCTTTTATTTGAAACGATTCTTTTAAGTCCTTAGTTGCTTTTGTAATAGCATTACTCACTGATTGACCTGTTTGCATTTCACTAATAGCAAGATATGTTAATGCGTCATTAATGTTATCCATTTTTTGTGTTGCAATACTTTTATTAAATGGATTTTGCAACATTACAACATTACGAAAATCTGCAAGCTGATTTGCAATTTCAGTTCTAATCTCTCTATATGTAGTGCCTAAGTCTTGAGCAACAACCTTTAACCTATCTCTCTCATCTTTTTCATCAAAACTTAAAAATCTTTCAGTCAATGTTGGGTTATTAAAGTAAGATGATAGTTCAGCAGTCGTAGGTAATCCACCATTAACTAACTGCACTAAAGCAGCTGAGTTATCTGCACCAAACTTCTCATCTAATACTTGTAGCATAGCGACTCGTGTTTGGCCATCACCACGCATGTAAGTATTTACAAAGGCATTTACTTCAGATTTTGTAAAGATCATCATATCTTTATCTAAATCATTAATGCCATATTTACTAGCATTTCTTTCTACTAATGATTTTCTAGCTAACACTTTATTTTCCAAATCAGGATCGTTTAAATCTAATTCTTCAAAATTTCCATCACGCTTGCCCATCAAACCAACAGGATCATTTTTTAAAGCAACATACATATTTTTTACATAAGGCTCTAGTCTATTTAATCGTTGAGTTTCTGGTATACTTAAATCTTCATCAGGATCAATTCTTCTATTAGTTAAGTCATTAAGCTCTGATACAAGGTCGGGCAAATTAGATTTATTAAGTTGTTCAGTTTCAATTGATTCTTTAACCATTAAATCAATTTCACCCATTAAATCAGATCCAGGCTCAACCAAACCATACATGGTTTTTATTATATCTGGTGGTATACGTTGACCTTGATCTAAGTAGCTTTGTTTTATTAAGTCTAACTGTCTGCGCGCAATCTTGTCTCGAGCTGCATTATCAGCTTTATACAAATTAAGATCTGTTTTTAATAAAGTCTCAAAATCAATTTGTTCAACAGGATCCATCTCTTTATAATGTTTACTATAAATAGATTTGTTATTCCTTAAACCATCAACAACCTCTAATATATCTTTGCCCTGAAACTCCTTAGCAATTTGCTCTGACAAATAATTGTCTTTAACTATTTTTAAACGATTTTTGTGCAACTCTAACAACTTATTAGGGTTGGTACTAAACTTATATGAGTTTTGCATTGCAACAGTTTCTGAAGCATTTATATATTCTTTAATTGCAGCAGCACTTGCTCCTGGATTATTTCTTAAAAATTCATCAAAGTCTTTTGACGCATTGATCCCATATTGTTCAGATTCAATTAAAGATTTTTCTTCTGCTTTTTTGTTGAGTAATGCTAATGCTGTTTGATATTTGTTAGTTGCAATATTAGTTGCTTGATTACCATAAGCAGAGGCAATCTCTGGATCGATTTGACTAAAGAATTTAATTTGCCCTTGTATGGGGGCTTGTAATTCGTTTAATATTTCTTCACGATCAGTTAGTTCATTGCGATCAACTCTAGCAATAACATCGCTAAAATGTTCATGCAATTCATTTTCTAATACACCAGCTGTTTGTTGCGCTGTTGCTTTTTTTAAAGCAGCATTATAATCCATGCCACCTGTTAATATGCCTTGTAGTGGATCTGTCCCAGAAGCTATTGATGCGTCAATTCTATCTTTAGTAATTGGATTGGCAATAGTATATTTAATTGCTTGCTCTTGCGCATAATCAGTTGCAAGAGATCCAGTCACTTCTGATGCAAATTGTAAGAATTGTCCAATACGCTGATTTGTTTTTTCTTGTTGCTGAATATCTACATATTGCAACGAAGGCGCATCAGTTAATTTAATATTTCCAGATTCATAAATAGGAAGTGCCATTATGTCGGTACCCTTGTTTGTTCATAAGCATAAATCCCTTTACCAGCACCAATCATTAAATCATAATATGATCCAGTTGACGCTGACTCTGCTGCTGTACTTAACAGACTAGCCTGTGCATTACCAAATGTTTGACCAACCATATTGTTGTATTGAATATCATAAATGTCTGTGCCTAAACGTTTACCGCCTACAGTTTGTGCAAGCAGCGCTGAACCAGAGAATCCAGAAACACCGCCAGCATACCCATAAGCTATAGCGCCGCTCTGTGCCTCTAAATACTTACGATATGCAAGATTGCTCTGTCTTATTGCGTCTACTTTTAATTTTTCATTTTTAGCTTTTAATTCTAACGCTTGCATTCTGTACATAGCAGCTTGGGCTTGTCCAGATTGATACGCTTGATATCCTTGTAAAACTTGTGTTCCAGCATTAATCAACGACATGTATGGCTTAATAGCATTAAACGCGGATGTTAGTCCCCCCATTAATCCACCTCCCGCAGGCGCCATAATTAATGGACTCATCATCATTGATGATCCAACTGCCGCTATTGGAGCTGTTGCCGCTGCGGTAAATACAGGGGCTGCTGCTATTGAGGAAATTGCACCTGATCCAAAAGCAGTTCCTATTGCTGGTGCTACTGCTGCTCCCATATTCTATGTTCCTTGATGTACTGACAATTTATATTCTAACCCTAATAATGTAAACTTCAACGGCGCGTTCTGTGTTACCGTAATTTGTCCTTCATTATTATAACCTAATATACCATGTAAAGTCTTTGTCCCAGTAAACTCTGGCACAGGATCATCTAGTGCGTCAGCACCTAATGATCGAATAGGTAACGGATTCCCATTGATAACTAAATTTTGTGTTTCATAAAGCAAGGCATTAACTTCAACAATACGTTTCTTAAAGCCAATACGTGTACCTGTTTGTATTTTTAAATCAACAGGCATTGTTTTTACTTCAACACTAATTGGTAATCCTACTTCTGATGATGCTGTAGGTGGATTAACAAAGGTTACCGCACTGTCTGCAACTTGATTTAATTCTACATATCCATCTGATATAACATTGACTGTTGCACCATCAACATGAGACATATCTAAACTTGACGCTGTTGTGCCTTTTACTCCTGAATCTGTTAAATATGTATTGTCAAAAACTTCTACATAATATTTATCAGTACCATTATCATCTCTTTTTACAATGGTATAAATATCTGTAATGTCTACACCAACATCAACAAAACTACCTACGGTAGTAAATTCTGAAGGGGCAATAACATTTTGCAAACGCAATAAAGAAAATGCAACTATGGTTCCATCTAATTCATTTATAATTAATAATAAGTCGTTTTCATCTGTAGCCACAGCACGGCGTATATCCATGCGTGTTGGATTTTTAAGCAAATGTCCTGACAGCAATGAAATTTTAGAAGTAATATAGGTTAACTGTGTATCAGAGTAAGCGATCTCAGATAAAGCCTTTCCTTGTCTTTGTACAAACAATATCCCCGATTCTAGCTGCTTGACCCGCACGCCTTCTTTACATCCATTACGTGACGTAGTAGACAAGAAAAAGTCTGTTGGAGTAATTGGAGTTAATCCTTCTTGCGGAACATAGAACTCACCGCCCGTAGTAAACACTTGCAAATCACGACCACTAATAATATCAACGATAGCATTAAAAGTATTAGTATCAAGGGTAGCTTCAACAGCGTCATCATCCAATCCTTCCACGGCTTCAAAATCAAAAAATAGCCCTACTTTAGAACCCCATATAGTAGACGGTCTTGACTTTGATCCGCCAAAGAATAAGCGTCCTTGATGAAAAGTAACTGATCTTGGCCATCCTTTACTTGCTGACCATACATCTTCATATCCTGTTTCTAATTCCCAATCACCTGAAGCTATAGCGGATGTATCAAAGAATGGAAATTCTGTAACTACATTAACAACAGTTGAGCTAACATACTTAACAATTTTAGCTCGCCCTTGTGGATCAGCGTTAATGTATTGACCAACATGACCACTATTAAATACACCAGTTGATGCTGTTAATGTAATTTTGCCAGATACATCACTAGGAGTAAGTGTTGCTGCTGGATTGCTTGTAGCTATAGTAAATGCGTATTGTGGCACAGAGTCAAACGTAATGTTTGATATTGTCCAAGAGCTATCTGATGCGCCACGAACAATTTTTATTGGTCTTTGATCTTCATGCACTAGAATTAATGTATCAGCGGATTGTGTCCATACAAGATGGTCCATGTGTGTGCCAGTTAGACCAAACCCTGTTGTATCTAAATAGTCATTGCCAGAAGCATTGATGTTAGTAATAAGCACTTTGTTTTTATAAACATACATTCTGTTTGTAGTGAATGCAAGCATATAACTGTCATCTGTTGAGAACTCAAATGCAATTAAACGCACGCCATCTGCTGGGGTGCCACCAAGTTCATTAATAAATTTAGTACCAGGCCTTCTTGTTACACCGCCTTGTGGCTGACATATAACGTTCTTAGCTTTTTCAAGTGCATTTTCATAGGCCTTTAAATCAATCCTTGCTCTAGCAAGCGGATCTAATTCGCCTGTAGTAAAGTTAGTTTGTATGCTAACAAATCTAGCCATTAATATCTCACATCAATTAACGAGAAATCTTGTATTGCGTTAGTTGGCTCTCCTTGCCCATCAATGTTCATTGCTTGTCTCATGTACCCACCTCGACCATTTTCTCCTGGTGTCCCTTCAGCTACTTGTTGCCAATATTGAGATTTTTCTGTTTGGTCGGTAATCGGACTAGCTAAATGCCATGCCATTTGATACTTTAACAATTGAACAAAAAAATGAGGTAACGCATATTCAGGTACATTGTATTGATAATCAACATAAACTGATTCATAGTTGGTTAATATTTTTTGTCCTTGAATTGTATATTCCCTTCTAGGAACTGCATAAGTGCTACTTGTATCATATAAAGCCCGTGGCCTACCAATCATGTCTGATGGCATTTGATACTCATACTTGTATTCGTTTGTGGGAGTGGTAATTAATCTTGCTAACTGCACTTTTTTGAATGAAAAAGTCCATGGATAACTTGCTAGTGTTTTAATTTTAACGTCAGGATAAAGTCGATCACAAATATTAGATTCGTCTGTGCCTTCTGTAAAAGACGAGATTGGACTTGCCCCTAACATTAAGAGCGCATCAGAACATATTTTTATGTCGGTATCACCTGTTGCCATTTATTATCTCCAAATGTGCAAATAGACGGAGGATCGCTCCCCCGTCATTCGCATTTATTACTACTACTTAGTCAGCATCAGCTACTGAAATAGCTGTACCGTCTGATACGTCAACGACACCAGACGCATTTGATAATACTATTACCATGTGCGCTGCTGGGGTTGCTGTATCCCATAAGTAAATCATGTCGCCTACTTTTAACAATGTTGAAGCATCATTAAAGTAACCAGCAGTATTTACTGTTGCTACTGCATCAGCAGATTTGTATGTCCACATTTGTGGAGCATCACCAGCTTTGGATTGACCACCCGCAGCCGCTAAACCATCTTTATTATAAGCCATTACTATATCTCCTTATCTTAAGATTCACGACATGTGAGTTGAACAATACCTTCGGCATCGATTGCAACTGCTGCAGCAGAAAGTAAACTGTTTACTAAGTAAGAAGTTTTTTCTGGTACATAGTTGATCTCTGTCTTAGGACCAAGACCTTCAGCATAACCAAGCGCCTGTTTATGGAATGCCCAAATAGTTCTATCTAAAGAACCATCAACAGCAAGACCACCTTCAGTACGGTCGCCAAGTACATGGAATTTGAAACCTAAGAAGGTGTCAACTTCGCCAGATACAAGAGCTTTAACTGTATTGAAGTCAGATGATGTTACAGAAGTTTCTGAAAGTAAAGAAGCTAAAGAGTTAGCATGAATAACCATGTGACGATCCGATGGAGGAACGTTACCTTTGTCTAACAATTTTTTAGCTTCACGTAGTTTAGCTACGTTTAAGTTTGTGTCAGTACCACCAACGTCATTAGAAACTGCTAATGCTGTTGATGATGCTGTTAGTGCATCAATGATAAGTTGATCTTGACGGCGACCAATAGCGTTCGCTAAAACTTGAACTAACTCTTGTCTTTCATCAAAATTAACTTTTTGTTGCATGAAGATGTCAGAATACTCTGCAGCATTCCAATCTTCTAGTGTTGCTGTTACTTGTGAAAAATCCACATTTAATGGAGTAACGTCAGTTTGTGGTACACGTAATGTAGCCACACCTTTACCCACTTTAGGGAATTTCACAGTAGAACCTTCAACGCCTCGTCTCATGCGTGTAGCACCAACTAATTGTGACTTAGCTTGGTACGCCTGTTTAACTTCGGCATCAAAGAGGGTAACAAAAGCTGGGGATAAACCGATAGCCATGTTTTTTCTCCTTAAGAAATTAATAAATAAATTAAATTAATCGCTTTGGTATGCCAGAGAACTGGGCCTGTGCTTGCTATTTACGATAGCCATACGACAAGATTACTTGCGTTAAGGGTTGCAAACAGAATAGATGCAATATGCCTTATCCCAAGTTTTAACATAGGACAAGGCAGTGTGCAATAGATTTTTAGATATATTTACTGACTAAAGTTTTGAGCGAATGCTCTTTCAACTTTTTTTCTAAATGATGGATCAGTTTGATATCGTTCATCAGCGACCATAGCATATAGTTCTTCTTTAGAAGGCGCACCCTCAACAGGTGTAGATTCAACAGGTACACGCCCTTCGTAAGATGATCTAAGTTTTTCTAGTGCAGCAATACCGCGTGCAGTACCGCCCATCACTTTAAATTCTTCAAAGTCATCTTGAGACCAAACACCTTTATTTACTAAACCAGATGCCCATTTAACCATACCATTAATACGTGCGTCAGCATTTGGCCCTAAAGCCTTGCGCTCTTGCTCTAAATTAATACTATAGTTTTCTGCTTGATTTTGATTCATTTCGACAACTTGACCGACAAGCTGGTCTAAAGCCGCTTGGCTAATTTGATTCTCAGATGCCCAGCTCATTACATGTTGTCTAACTGGATCATCTTCAGGAGTATCCCCAAAAGCAGAAGCGTCATATTTGCCATCTGTTGGAGCTTTATGTTTTCCTTGTGAGATTTGTTTTCTTAAATCAGTCCAAGATTTTGCAATTGCTTCTAAGTCAGGTTCTGCTTCTTCTGCCTTCCAAAAGTTTTCGGGCCACCAATCTGGTCTTTCTAATGGCTCGTCATCTTCTTCTTTTGCTGTAACTTCAGCAGGATCCCGATGATCTATTTCTACTTTCTGTGTATCTTCTGAGCTGGCTTCC
>Ga0255753_1003481_pt1 | contig 16397 bp, 16 predicted proteins | sample 041ome_10_FD_179953 | JGI IMG/M metagenome (GOLD analysis project Ga0255753, IMG submission 179953) | Coastal salt marsh microbial communities from the Groves Creek Marsh, Skidaway Island, Georgia - 041412US metaG (version 2) | ecosystem: Environmental > Aquatic > Marine > Intertidal zone > Salt...
AATCACGCGCGCGGTTATGCCGTGCAGGCCATAGCGGTTGAACGCGTTTTGATGCGCAAAGAGCGTTCTAGCCGCTGCTGCCGGTGTTGTTGCTGGAATATCGCCATGTTCATCGACCCGTGCCCCGCCGGGTGGTGGGACCTCTGTTCCGATGACGTATTTTGGCAATGGTGCGCCTGCGGGAACGGCGGCTTCGCAAACGGCGGCTAATTCGGCGCTGCGATCGGCGGTGATGTCATCTGATAATTGTGCAGGCTCGCCTGCGCAGCCTTCGGAACAATCCAGGTGGATTTTTTCAAACCCTGCGGCAACATATGCGGCAACCATATCGCGGGCCTTGGCCATGGCCTGATCTGCTGGCAAGCTGCGCCAAGCCTGCGGCCCCAAGTGGTCCCCACCCAGAATGATTTGTCCGGTGTCCACGCCCGTTTCGCGCGCAAGATTGTGGATGTCTGCCATGAACTGAGCGGGCGTTTTACCGGTGTAGCCGCCATCTTGATTGACTTGGTTTGATGTGGCCTCGATCAGGATTGTTTTATTTTTTCGTTTCGCCCAGCCAAGTGTGGCGCGCAACACATCTGGATGTGCAGAACAAATTGATGGAATGGCAACTGTTTTTCCAGCACGATTTTGATTGATGATATCGAGTATTGGGTTATTCATTGCGCGCCTCTTGTGATGCTGCCAATGCAGCACCGCGTGCCCCGCTGACATCCCCACCTTGTGCACATGATAGAACGGGCAGGCCAAAACCCGTAAACTGTTTGCGCTGCATGTGGTTTTTCAAATCCTTGGTCATATGTTCAATTTTACTTAGCCCACCACCGACAACGATAATGTCTGGATCAACGACTTGGGTCAGTGAAAGCAATAAATCAGATGTTAAATCGCACCAAATCGACCAAACGTCCTGTGCCGGACCTGCGACGCCTTTGGCTGATCCGATATCTGCGGGGTCCATTTGGACGCCGGCCACATCACGGGCCATGCGTGTCAGCCCCGGGCCTGCGATATAGGTTTCGATGCACCCTTGGCGGCCGCAGCCACATGTGTAAATCGGCAGATCATATTTCTGTATCAACGGCGCTGCGGCTGGCATATGTCCAAATTCGCCGCCCCAATGGGTTGGGCCGCCCCGCAATGTGCCATCAAACACCACACCGCCGCCAACGCCAGTGCCCAGAATAAGGGACATGACCGTAGAATGATCGCGGCCAGCCCCAAAGGCAGCCTCGGACAAAGCAAGCGCACGACAATCGTTGACATAGGTGATTTTGTGACCTGCGGCACGTTCAATATCTGCTGGAAATGGTTTTCCCATGGCAGGCAAATTTGCAGCAAACGCATTGTTCTGGGCATCTAGTAAACCTGCTGCGCCAATGCCAATCGGAATGGATCGGCCCGCCTGTGTCACGGCCCACGTGATCTGGCTGGAAATGACCGATAGCAATTCGTCATAGCTGCGCGGTGTCGCTGCACGTTGTTTGTCGACCAAGGTCCAATCTGTGTCAAACAGCTGAACCTCAGATTTGGTTCCACCCAGATCTATCCCCGCATAGGCAATCATTGCGTTGATACCCCATACAGTTTTACCCCTGAGACCACGCGGGTCAGTGTGTTTTGTCCGACAAAGGGGTTGTCCACATTATACCCCATCGCATGGGCCCAATTGATGTCGGCAACCTGACCAAACAAAACAGCATTTGTCTAGCCCCAATTTTCTGTGCCACTACTTTTCGTTTTCTCTATAATCGTTTCAGGGACGGGCGGTCGCATATTTAGTCCATGATGTGGTCTGATGTGATTGTATTGGCGGAGCCATACATTGATTGCAGTTTGTGCCTGATGGACAGAGTGGAACCATTCTGCGTTTAGCACCTCATTGCGTAACGTGCCATTGAAGCGCTCGTTGTAGCCATTTTCCCATGGCGAGCCTGGATAGATTTGGATTGGCTCGATGCCAACCTTCCTAAGCCAAGTTTGCAGATGCTCTGCAATGAATTCGGTGCCGTTGTCCGATCTGATGAATCTTGGTTTTCCTCGTTTAAGGATCAGATCAAACAATACGTCCAGTACGTCATTGGCATTCATCTTCGGCCTGACGGCCACGCACAAAGCTTCTCGTGTATATTCATCGATAGCGGTCAGCGGATTGATGCTATATTTCCTTGGGACTACCGTTTTGATGCCAACGCTTCTTGTCTTGCATCTTGGCGCTGTTTTGGCGTTTTTTGTGCTGACACCCTTTACCAAAATGGCGCATGGGTTTTACAGAATGGCGGCACTTGTGCGGGATGCGCAACGCACAGGTTAACAGTTCCGACGAGATCGTGGGTTACCCGCCACCGCCGAAGGTCACGCCTGACAGAACATGACATCAACTAATTGGTTCTGAATGGTGAATTAACCGTCACGCCCCGTCAGTTGCGCGGTTGCTTCAATCTCGACGAGCGCCTCGTCTTCGATCAAACCTGCCACCACAACCATTGTCATCGCCGGAAAGTGACGGCCAAACACGCGGCGGTAGGCTTCGCCAACTTCGCGCTGTTTGGCCAAGTATTCTTTTTTATCAACGACAAACCATGTCATGCGCACGATATCCTCGACGCGCCCGCCTGCGGTTTCTACAATCGCGCGGATGTTGGTGAGGGCGGTTTCCATCTGGCTTACAAAATCATGAGATCGAAACACCTGATCTGCATCCCATCCAATTTGACCACCGATATAAAGCGTCCCATCGGACGTCAAAACACCATTGGCATAGCCCTTTGCAGGCGCCCAGTTGTCGGGTTGGATGATTTCATGTGTCATTGGCGTCGTCCTTTAAACATATTTCCAATTTTTCGCGCACGGGCGCGGGCCAAGAGGTTGGCTTTCCTAACTCATTCACAAATACGAGGGTTGAATTTGCGTAAAACCGCGTCTGTTCTCCACACTCCGCTTGGATCTGCACCCCAACTGAGCTGCGTCCAAGTTTTGTAACGTCTAATCGGATGACGAGGATGTCACCCAACCTGCTTGGGGCAGTAAAGCGCGTGGTGATCTCGGCGGTGGGGACACCCCCCGTTTTGTGCAGGGCAGAAAAAGGCAGCGCCAAAACATCTTCAAAAAAGGCTTCGACGCAATCGTTGATCATTTCGAAATAGCGGGGGTAAAAGACGATGCCCGCGGGATCGCAATGTTTGAACATCACTTTTTGGGGATAGAGGAAAGCCACTGATCAGATCCCGAGGTACGTGTCAGTGATTGCAGGGGTGAGCGCCGAAAATGCGCCCGACCAGACAGATGTGCCTTTTTCCAAAATCACGGCTGTGTCTGCGATCGTGCCCAGTTCGCGCAGCGATTTATCCACCACAATGATCGCCATGCCCGTTTGCGATTTGAGCGTTGCGATCGCGGCCCAGATTTCGGCGCGTACCACAGGGGCCAATCCTTCGGTTGCTTCGTCCAGCAATAACAATCGCGGATTGGTCATCAGCGCGCGACCAATGGCCAACATTTGTTGTTCGCCGCCGGATAATGTGCCTGATCGTTGATCCTTGCGCTCTTTCAACCTTGGAAACAGCGTGGCGACGCGGTCAAAATCCCATTCGCCTGCGCGGGCTGCAGCGATTAGATTTTCATACACAGTCAAGTCTTTGAAACACCGCCGGCCTTCGGGAACCAACCCAATGCCTGCGCGGGCGGCCTTGTGGGCGGGCATACGGGACAGGTCCGCGCCGTTGAAAATGATCGTGCCCCCTTGGTTGCGCATCATGCGGCAGATCACCTTGATCGTGGTCGATTTGCCCATGCCATTGCGCCCCATGAGCGCCAAGACCTGCCCATCGTCAAGCGATAGGTTCACATCAAACAGCGCTTGCGAATGGCCATAAAACGCAGAGATATTTGCAAGGTTCAAGAGGCTCATGCTGCGTCCCCCTCTCCCAGATAGGCCGAGCGGACCAGCGCGTTTGAGCGGATTTCCTCTGCGCTGCCCGTTGCGATGATTTCGCCATAGACCAGAACGCTGATCCGATCAGCAAGTGCAAAGACCGCGTCCATATCATGTTCCACTAACATGATGGGCGCTTGGTGGCGCAGTTGGTCCAGAAATCCAATCAGCCGTTGCGATCCTTCGGCCCCCAGACCGGCCATCGGCTCATCCATCAAAAACGCCTTTGGTCGGAGCGTGAGCGCAACCGCGACCTCAAGCTGGCGGCGTTGCCCGTGGGACAAATCCGACGTGCGAAAGGTTCTGCAATCCTCAAGCCCAACTTGTTCAAGCGCATCTTCCGCAACCTTGATCAATTCGGCGTCTTTCATCACGCTATTGAAAAACCGAAAGATATTTCCGCGCTGGCCCAGTGCACCCATCACCACATTTTGCAGAACGGTGTAGTCCATCGCCAAAGACGAAATTTGAAAGGTCCGCCCCATACCAAGCCGCGCCCGCGCGGCTGTGGACAGATGGCTGACGTTCTGGCCGTTGAAATATATGCTGCCACTGTCTGGCGTCAGGTTGCCGGTGATCTGTTTGATCAAGGTCGATTTGCCCGCACCGTTCGGACCGATCAGCCCGTGTATTTCGCCCGGTCGCAGGTCTAGCGTGATATTGTTGCTGGCTTTCAGTCCCCCAAAACTTTTGCTGATGCCGCGGATTTCTAGAACTGGATCAGTCATGTGCAACCTCGCGACCAGCGATAAGCCCATACAGACCCCCGCGCGCAAAGAGGACAACACCAAGTAAGATAGCGCCCAAGTAAATCTGCCAAAATTCGCTGAGGCCCCCAAGCACGTATTCAAGCAATATAAACAGGGCCGCACCCGCCACAGGTCCAAAGACACGCCCGACACCCCCGAGAATGACAAAGATCATGATTTCGCCAGACGTGTGCCAGCTTAGAAGTGTTGGGCTGACAAACCGATTGAGATCGGCGAAAAGTGCGCCTGCCAAACCTGTGATCGCCCCAGAAATCACAAACGCCGTGAGATATAGCCGAAACGGCGTGTGTCCCACTGCTTGAACCCGTTCTTCGTTTTGGCGTGCCGCCCGAAGCATCAGGCCAAATGAGGAATGCGCAGCACGGTGCACAAAGAAAAGCACCAAAAGCAAAAGCGTAAAGCATATGGCAAAGTACTGGATCGGGTCCATGGTGTTCAGCCCCGGAAATTCATTGCGGACATAGATCGACAGGCCGTCTTCGCCACCGTAAGTGGGCCAAGAAATCGCGAAATAATAAAACATCTGCGCAAAGGCGAGGGTGATCATGATGAAATAGACGCCATTCGTCCGCAGTGACAATGCGCCAATGCCGACGGCCACCACCGCGCTGACGACAATCGCCACACACCAGATCACAGGCATGGAGCGTGTGCCGTTTATGGCAAAGGGCCACTCTAGGATCGGGGTATAGGTTTGCGCATGAAAGGCAAGAATACCCATCGCATAGCCACCCAGCCCAAAGAACACCGCGTGACCAAAGCTGACCAAGCCGCCAAAGCCCAAAGCGAAATTCAGGCCGACGCCCGCAATGGCAAAAATCGCGGCTTTGGTCGCGAGAGTGATCAAATAGGGTTCGTCCATGATCCAAGCGGCAAGGGCAACTCCGACAAAAAGGGCAATCAAAACAGCGTTAAGGAGTGTTTCTTTTTTCATCTTATGCCCCCCCAAGAAGACCCTTGGGGCGAAACAACAAAATGCCGGCCATCAGGATGTAGATTGACATCGACGCCAACGAAGAGCCGACCGACGTAGCCTGTGATGGCTCTAATATCAATGCAAAGGCTTGCGGTAACAAAAACCGACCCAACGTATCGGTCAGCCCAACCAAAATCGCACCGATCAACGCGCCTTTGATCGATCCAATTCCGCCAATAACGATGACAACGAAGGCAAGGATCAAAACCGGTTCGCCCATGCCAACTTGGACCGATTGGATCGCGCCGATCAATGCACCAGCAAGCCCCGCAAGTGCTGCCCCAAGCGCAAAGACCATAGTGTACAGCCGCGATATATCAACGCCCAACGCGCCAATCATCTCGCGGTCGTTTTCGCCCGCGCGGATGCGAATACCAATGCGCGTCTTCGCAATCATCCAAAATAAACCGATCGCGACAAGAATACCCACCACAATGAGAGACAGGCGATAGACGGAATATTCGACATTAAAGGGCAGAGTCACCGTGCCTGATAAAAACGAAGGTTTGTCCAAGAACAACGGGAACGATCCAAACACCCACCGCGTTCCTTCCGAAAAAATGAGGATAAGCGCAAATGTTGCCAGCACTTGATCTAGATGGTCGCGGTCGTAGAGCCGTCGAATAACGGTCATTTCAATCAAAACACCCGCGATCGCAGCGGCGACCAGACTTGCAATCAAGGCCAGCATAAACGACCCGGTTGCCGCCGCCATTCCAGCCGCGGCGAAAGCCCCGACCATATACAGCGATCCATGGGCCAGATTTATCAGTCCCATAACCCCAAAGATCAAGGTTAATCCAGCTGCCATCAAGAACAGCATGACTCCGAATTGCAGCCCGTTCAGCGTCTGTTCTGCAAGTAGAATAAGGGACATTTTAACCTGCCAATCAAGGTCTGCCCCGCCGTTTCAACGGGGCAGACAGAGTTTTACTTACATCTTGCAGTTTTGTGCATAGACGTCGCCGTGATCCTCAAGACCAAGGGACACGATTTTGTTTGTATAAATGTCACCTTCTTTGATCACTTCACGCACATAGATGTCTTGAATAGGGTGGTGGTTCGCGCCAAAGGCAAAATCACCACGGGTCGAGGCAAAATCAGCTGCTTCGAGCGCTTTGCGGAAGGCATCTTGATCCCCTACGTCTGCAGATTCGAGCGCGGAGATGAGCAAGAGCGCCGTGTCAAAGCCTTGTGATGCATAAAGCGATGGCAAGCGGCCGTATTGTGCTTGGAAGCTTTCGACAAAGGCGGCATTGACTGGATTGTCCAAATCTTTTGACCATTGTGCTGTGTTGCGAACACCTAGGGCAGCATCACCAACCGCTTGCAAGATACCTTGGTCAAAGCTGAACGCAGGTCCAACAACCGGCAGATTGACGCCGCTGTCGGCGTATTGTTTTAGGAACGAAATACCCATGCCACCTGGCAAGAAGAAATAGACGCTATCGGCCCCCGACGCGCGGATTTGCGCGATTTCACCGGCATAGTCGGTTTGGCCCAATTTGGTGTAGATTTCGCCAGCCAAATTGCCCGTGAATAACCGCTTGAACCCTGTCAGCGCATCGGTGCCCGCGGGATAGTTCGGCGCCAGAATGAATGCGTTTTTATAGCCTGCCGAAGCTGCATAGGCCCCCGCCGCTTCGTGAAGTGTGTCGTTTTGCCATGCGACGTTAAAATACAGCGGATGACACCGCTCGCCCGCCAATGCAGATGGACCTGCGTTGGGTGACAGATAAAATTTGCCCTGCGCAACCGCGCTCGGGACGACGGCCATCGCAAGGTTTGACCAGATGATACCTGTCAAAACGTCGACCTTTTCCGATTGGATCATACGGTCTGCCAGCTGTACGGCGATGTCCGGTTTTTGTTGATCATCTTCAATGACCACTTCAATGTCTGTGCGACCCGATTGCGCAATCGCCAGCATAAAGCCGTCGCGAACATCGATACCAAGTCCAGCCCCACCACCCGAAAGCGTGGTGATCATCCCGACCTTGAGGCCCTCGGCCTGCGCCCCTGCCGCAACCAATGCGGTGCAGGCGGCCAATGCGAGTTGTTTAAGTTTCATGTTATCCTCCCGTTGGATTTAAATATTTGAACGCCCAAGGCGTCGATGTCGTGTCTTGCGGCGGGTTCCGTTGAAATCACCTGCGCACTGCGCTGTGTTCTTGGGGCTCCGCGCCGGATTTAAGCGCTGATCGTGCCTTTATCTTTTCAGATCGGCGTTGTTCAAATGCTCCTCTTGATTGTTGCCTCAACCTGCTGTCTGACGCAATACATAACGCTGAATTTTGCCTGTTGGGGTTTTGGGAAGCGAGGTGTGAAACCGTATTGAGCGCGGGTATTTATAGGGGGCGATTGTCGCCTTGACATGGTCCTGCAATGCCTTGCACATGTCCTCAGACGGGTCAAACCCAGCTGCCAGAACGATATGGGCCTCAACGATGCTGCCGCGCTGTTCATCTGGTGCGGCGACGACTGCGCATTCGGCAACGGCCTCGTGGGTTAATAGCGCGGCTTCCACTTCGGGACCCGCAATGTTGTAGCCCGCCGAAACAATCATATCGTCGGTACGCGCGGCGAAATGAAAATATCCATCCTCATCTTTGATAAAGCTGTCACCGGTGACGTTCCAACCGTTTTGGACATAGGATCCCTGCCGATCATCATTCAGATAACGGCACCCCGTTGGGCCGCGAACAGCCAATCGGCCAGCGACGCCTGCAGGCAATTCGTTTCCGTCGTCGTCAATAATCTTTGCCTCGTACCCCGCGACCGGTTTGCCAGTGCAGGCAGGGCGGTGATCGTCGAAACGGTTGCTGAGGAATATGTGCAACATCTCGGTTGCGCCGATCCCATCCAGCATCGGTTTGCCGGTCTTGTTATGCCAGTCTTCGTATACGGGTGCCGGCAACGTATCGCCCGCAGACACCGCGGCCCGAAGGCTTGATAGATCTGCGCCTTGTTCCATCGCTTGAAGCATAACGCGATAGGCGGTTGGGGCGGTAAAGCAGACGGTGGCTTTGTAATGCTGGATTATCTCCATCATATTTGGCGGTGATGCATTTTCCAAAAGGGTCGCGGTTGCCCCAAAGCGCAGCGGAAATACCGCAAGCCCACCCAGCCCAAATGTAAATGCCAAGGGCGGCGATCCTACGAATACATCATCTGGTGTGACGCCCAACACGTCCTTGGCGTACCCATCCGCGATGATCAAAAGGTCACGGTGAAAATGCATGGTTGCCTTTGGCTCGCCCGTGGTGCCGGACGTAAATCCCAAAAGCGCGACATCGTCTCGGCCTGTTTTGATCGCATCAAAGCGCACGGGCTTTTGCAGCGCCCGTCGATCCAATTCAGCATCATGATTTGAGGTGCCATCAAAACCAACAACCGTCTTCAGAAAGGGGCTGTTTTTGGCGCAGAGTGCCAATTCATCCATCAACCGTGTGTCGCACAGCGCATGGGTGATTTCGGCTTTGTTCACAATTTTGGTAAGTTCGCTCGCGCGCAGCATGGGCATTGTATTGACGGCAACGGCCCCCGCCTTGGTGACCGCCAACCAACAGGCAACCATAGCCGGATTGTTGGCAGAGCGGATCATCACCCGATTTCCAGGTTTCACTCCAAGATCCTCGACAAGAGTTCGCGCAAGTCGGTTGGTCCAGTCCGCCAATTCTTTATAGGTGCGTTGCCGACCATTGCCGATTAGGGCAATGTTATCCCCAAACCCCTTGTCGACTTGGGCATCTGTTAATTCAACAGCCACGTTTAAATATTCAGGGTAGTCAAACCCATCAAGCAAGAAGTCTGGCCAATCCTCTTGTTTCGGAAGCCCATCGCGGGCGAATGTATCAACATGTGCTGTGGGTCCCAACATCCCTTATCCTCCCAAATGCTGGTTCATGGCCTGTCTGGCGATGATGACTCTTTGAACGTCGGACGCGCCTTCGTAGATCCGCAATGCCCTGATTTCGCGGTATAATTTTTCGACGGATTGGTCCGATTTGACGCCATCCCCTCCGTGAAGCTGAACGGCTTTGTCGATGACTTTTTGCGCTTGGTCTGTTGCAAACAGCTTGGCCATCGCTGCCTCGCGGGTGACGCGCGGTGCGCCGCTGTCTTTGGCCCAAGCGGCCCGATACACCAAGAGTGCTGCGGCATCGACGTCAAGCGCCATATCGGCAATATGCCCTTGAACCATTTGCAATTCAAAAAGTGGGGCACCTTGCACATGGCGTGTTGCGACCCGCGTGAGTGTGTCATCCAAGGCGCGTCGCGCAAATCCGAGTGCTGCCGCCGCGACGGTTGATCGGAACACATCTAGCACCGACATTGCGATCGCGAACCCTTGCCCGGGTCTGCCAAGCATTGCGTTCAACGGGACCTTGCAATTGTTGAACCTCAGACGCGCAAGCGGGTGGGGGGCGATGGTGTTCAGCCGCTCGACCACCTCAAAACCGGGCAGATCCGCGGGCACGATAAAGGCGGACAATCCCTTGGCGCCCGGTGCTTCTCCGGTGCGGGCAAAGAGGGTATAGACATCTGCAATTCCGCCATTGGAAATCCAAGTTTTTTCGCCGTTGAGTACATAACAATCCCCCTCAAGCTTGGCGGTCATTGTTGAATTTGCAACGTCTGATCCAGACTGTGGTTCTGTCAGCGCAAAGGCCGAAATCGCCTTGCCCGAACGGGTCAACGGCAGCCATTTCTGTTTTTGCTCATCTGAACCGAACAGGGAAATAGCCCCAGTTCCCAGTCCTTGCATCGCGAAAGCAAAGTCTGCCAACCCATCGTGGCGGGCCAAAGTTTCGCGAATAAGGCACAAACTGCGCACATCAAGGATCGAGCCGTGATCGGGATCAACTGAAGAGTGCATCAAAAACCCGGCCTCACCTAAAATGCGCACCAATTGACGGCAGGCGGCATCGGTGTCGGCATGATCCACGGCGCCAAGGTTCTCTGCCGCCCAAACTTCCAGCGCGGCAGACAGATCCCTGTGACGCTGTTCAAGAAATGGCCATTCCAGATAGCTTTTGTCAGACATCAGTTGCCCTCAAAACTTGGTTTTTCTTTTTTGACAAAAGCGTTATAGGCGCGCCGAAAATCCTGTGTTTGCATACAGATTGCTTGCGCCTGCGCCTCTGCCTCGATTGCCTGTTCGAGGCCCATGTTCCATTCTTGGTTCAGCTGGGTTTTTGTGATCCCATGGGCAAAGGTTGGCCCCGATTTCAGACGCTGCGCCAGACGGTGTGCCTCTGCATCAAGCAGATCGGCCGGATGCAGCGCATTCCAAAATCCCCACGCGTGGCCTTCGGCCGCGTCCATGGCACGCCCTGTATACAGCAGCTCTGCCGCGCGACCTTGTCCGATGATCCGAGGAAGCATAGCACAGGCGCCCATGTCACAACCGGCAAGGCCCACGCGCGTGAACAAGAACGCACATTTTGCATCTGGTGTCGCCAACCGCAGATCTGCGGCCATGGCAATGATTGCCCCTGCGCCGACGCAGATGCCGTCGACCGCCGCAATGATAGGCTTGCCGCAGCCAATCATCGCCTTGACCAGATCGCCGGTCATTCGGGTAAATGCCAAAAGGCCCTTCATATCCATATCGACCAGCGGGCCGATGATATCATGCACATCCCCGCCCGAGCAAAAATTGCCTTCGTTCGAGGCAAAAACAACGACGTCAACGTCATCTGCATAGACAAGACTGCGAAACGTGTCGCGCAGTTCCGCATAGCTGTCAAAGGTCAGTGGATTTTTGCGATCGGGTCGGCTGAGCCGAAGGGTTGCAATTCCCCCGTCACAGGACCAATGAAAGTGCCGAGGTTTGTGATCAGTCATCTGCATCAGTTCTGTGTCCTTGTGATCATTGAAATCAGGTTGCGCAGCTGTGACAGGTCTTCATGTCCGAGCTTTTCGAAAATTCTGTCGATCTCTTGCGAATGCGCGGCGGCGACGTCTTTGAACCAGTTGCGCCCGCCTTCCGTCAATTCCACGCTGACGACACGCTTGTCGGTTTCATCCGCAATGCGCCGCGCCTTGCCTTCCTTTTCAAGCCTGTCGACAACGGTTGTCACATTTCCATTTGATACCAATAGCATCTTGCTTAGTTCGCTCATCCGTACCGGTTTGTTGACCCGATAGAGCGCGGCTGCGACGTCAAAGCGGGGCAGGGTGGTATCAAAATTAATCCTAAGAAATTCGCGAAGCTGGCTTTCCGCGCCGCGCACAAAGCGCAAGAGCCGGATCCAAGCCCGCAACCGCCGCAATGTCAGAGAGCTCAGATCCGTCATATCTCGCCCCCCGCAATTGCGATGGCCTGACCGTTGATCCCATCTGATCCAGGGCTACACAGCCAAAGCGCGGTGGCGGCAACCTCGCTTGGTTGGATCAAGCGTTTTTGGGGGTTGTGCCGTGCAAGTGTCACGCGCGCGGTGTCTTTATCCATGCCAGTTTTTTCCATGATGTTTTGTATTGAACGTTCGGTCATGTCCGTATCCATGAACCCCGGGCAAAGGGCATTGGCGGTGATGTTTTTGGTCGCGACCTCTTGCGCGAGGGCGCGGGTCAGACCAATGACGCCATGTTTGGCGGCGCAGTAGGGCGCGACATATGAATATCCCTTGAGCCCAGCGGTTGAGGCCACACTGATCAAACGTCCCCAACCGGTCATCTGGGTCAACCCTTCGCGCAGGGTCAAAAACACACCGGTCAAGTTGACGTTCATCATGCGGTGCCATGCATCCAATGTTGTTTTGTGGAACGGTGCGCTTTCAGAGTCGCCTGCATTCGCGATCACGATGTCAACGTGACCCGCGCTTTGGAATAGGTGTTTGACCGAGATTTCATCTGTGACATCGGCTGTGATGGCGCGGATCGCATCTGATGTCGCGGCAACCTGTTCCAACGCAGCGATGCGCCTTCCAGAGATGACCACGCTTGCGCCGTTCTTTGCGAAAAGCGTGGCCATCTCCGCCCCGATCCCGCTGCCACCCCCAGTAATCAAGACTGTTCGACCCTGCAAAATCATACTCGGATCGCTTCTTGTTGCTGTTCCCGCAGACGGTACGCTTGGTCGCGACCGGCGAGATAGGGGTTAGGCCATGGGACATTCGTATCCTTGAGATCGACACCGGCATGCAACGTCCAATAGGGGTCCGCCAAGTGCGGGCGGGCCAAACAAACAAGGTCGGCACGCCCTGCGAGAAGGATTGAATTGACATGGTCGGGTTCGTAAATATTTCCAACAGCCATCGTTGGCATGTTCAATTCGTTGCGGATGCGGTTTGAAAACGGCGTCTGGAACATGCGGCCATAAACGGGCTTGGCGTCGATTGATGTTTGACCTGCGGACACGTCAATAATGTCCGCCCACGCATCACGGAACATGCGTGCGATTTCAACGGCGTCTTCTGGGGTCACACCGTGGTCGCCGACCCAATCGGTTGCGCTGATGCGCACCGCCATTGGTTTCCCTGCGGGCCAAGCGGCGCGCATCGCCGTAAAGATTTCTAATGGATAGCGCATGCGATTGGTGAGGCTGCCACCATAGTCGTCTGTGCGCGTGTTCGACACAGGTGAAATGAAGGAAGAGACCAAATAGCCGTGCGCGGCATGCAGTTCGATCATGTCAAATCCAGCGCGTTCTGCCATTTCGGTTGACAAGACAAATTGATCACGCACCGCATTCATATCCGCGCGGGTCATGGCACGCGGCGTTGCATTGCGCGGCGACCATGGAATAGCAGAGGCCGAGATCAGGTCCCAGTTGCCCTCTTTGAGCGGCGCGTCCATCTCTTCCCATCCCAACTGCGTCGATCCTTTGCGCCCTGCGTGACCGATTTGGCAACAGATCTTTGCCTCAGTTTCCTTATGGATAAAGCCAACAATTTGGCGCCACTTGTCTTCATGTTCGGGGGCATAAAGCCCCGGACATCCGAGCGTTATTCGACCGATTGGGCTGACACAGGTCATTTCGGTATAAACAAGACCCGCACCACCTTTCGCGCGTTCGCCCAAATGAACCAGATGCCAATCGGTGGGGGTGCCTTCGATGGCTTTGTATTGTGCCATGGGGGAAACAACGATGCGGTTTATCAGGGTCATATCGCCAAGCTGATAGGGCGCAAACATGGGTGCGCGTACTGGCGCGTTCGCTGGCACGCCAGAGCTTGATTGGAACCAACGCTCGGCGCTTTCCAACCACTCTGGGTCGCGCAATCGCAGGTTTTCATGGCTGATCCGCTGTGAGCGGGTCAAAAGATTATAGCAGAACTGGACGGGGTCCTGATCAAGATAACGTTCGACCTCTTCAAACCATTCCAAAGAATTGCGTGCCGCAGATTGCAGGCGCAACACCTCAAGACGGCGTTCGGCTTGGTACCGTTTGAATGCCTGTTCCAAGGTTGGCTCACTGTGCAGAAAATCTGCAAGCGCTATGGCGCTGTCAAAGGCCAAACGTGATCCTGACCCGATTGAGAAATGGCCAGTGGCCGCCGCATCACCCATGAGAACGACGTTTTCATGGTACCATTTTTCACAAATCACCCGTGGAAAGTTCATCCAGACGGCAGACCCGCGCAAATGCGCAGCATTCGACATCAGCGCATGACCATCCAGATATTTGGCAAAAATCTGGCGACAGGTTTCGACCGTCTCTTCTTTGGTCATCTGCTCAAAGCCCCACGCGTCCCAAGTTGGCTGCAAGCATTCGACGATAAATGTCGCCGTGTTGTCATCGAATTGATAGACATGGGCCCACATCCAACCATGTGGGGTTTTTTCAAAGATAAAGGTAAAGGCGTCGTTAAATTTTTGATGCGTCCCAAGCCAGATAAATTTGCAAAGGCGCGTGTCGATATCGGGTTGGAACACCTCTTGGTATTCGCGCCGCACCAAAGAGTTGATGCCATCCGCTGCAACCACCAAATCATATTCTGATCGGTACTGCTCGGCAGATTTGAATTCGGTCTCGAACGCCATCTTGACGCCCAATTCGCGCGCGCGGGCTTGGAGATCAATCAACATTTGTTTGCGACCGATACCCGCAAACCCATGGCCGCGCGACACGCTGCGAACCCCGTTATGTTCGACCGCAATGTCGTCCCAATAGGCAAAGTGATCCCGAATGGTTTGCGTGCTGATTGGGTCGTTCTTTTGCATTCGGCCAAGGGCGTCGTCAGACAGAACAACCCCCCAACCAAAAGTATCATTGGCCTTGTTTCGCTCTAACACGGTAACATCATGAGACGCATCCCGAAGCTTCAGACTGATCGCAAAATACAGCCCCGCAGGTCCACCTCCCAAGCAAACAACTTTCATCTTTGTCTCCTTCTTTGCACCAACGGGCTAGAGCAAACATAAATCAGTCAATACTATATTTCAAGCTTAAAGCTTCAAGCTTGAAATATAGTATTGATACTTTCAGTTACGAAGAAAAATGAATTTTTGTCGTGGACTCGTCTGTTAAAAGATTCGAGAATTTAATAACAAAATCAGCCATCACGGATGACTGGATCGGCCATCTGTTATGGAACGACATTCAGAAGAGAGGCTTCTATCAAACGTAACTCCCTGCAAGTTTAATTAACATAAGATATATTAAACAACTTACGCAAGGAACAGTTACTGTTGACACATTGCACTTGACATGTAACGCTATCGTTCCGCCCTGTTTTCTCATTATGCGGCATAAATCTGCTTTTGACCGCATTCAAGATTGATTGGTGACCGATGGCCGAATGCTTTCGAACGGGATTGTAGAAGCGATCGATGTAATTCGCGATTACCATTTCGGTTTGCGTGCTTGTGCTCCCTTGATCACGCAAAATCAACTCGGCTTTAATGGTCTTGAAAAAGCTTTCGCAATAAGCGATCTGCGCGCCATTGGTTCAAATAAATATCGCGAATGCATTGTCATATCAATTTCCTTTTCCGCTTATCGAAGCACGAAGGCCATGCGCGTGTAGTAGTTTTTGATATTCATTGGCACAATACTGACTTCCGCGATCCGAATGATGAATGCATCCCGCTGGCGCTCGCCGCCGTACCAAAGCCATGTGAGGCGCACGCATCACAAAGTCACGCTTAAGCCGGTCTCTGGTCGCTGCGTTTTGCCAAACATTCGGTGTGCAGGTGTCGGTCTGAATACTTATTAATTATCTGAGGACGATGCACTTGCCGAACTAAAAATGCTTGCTCGGCGCTAAAATCTGCCAACATGCGATCCAGTCAGATTTGGTGTTGTTGAAATTGTAAACCATTTATTGGAGAAACCAACGAAGTCGTATGAACCGCTGCGTTGTTCCCTGATAATATTTGTCTCGTCTTAAGTGACTGTTTCAAAAGTGTTTGTTCTGTAAGGCGTGTTAACTTCAGTGGATGTGGAATATCGAATGGGTTATGACAGCGAGTGTTGTTTGAACTGACCGACCCTCTCATGTGTTTTAGTTGGGTTGCGTCGGCGGATTTTAATCGGTCTAACCTGTGGATCACTTCTGCTATGTATGACCACAACCATGGCCTCGCCCGATGCGTTGTCATACCTGTCTGCGCCTGTTCCGACGCTGAGTTACTGACCACTACCGGTTAACCTTTCGGTTTATTTTCGACAGATACTGAGTCCTGTTCACAACGATGGATTGGGTTTCTAGCAGGCCGCTTTTTGTAAAGCGTCAGTTATTAATTTTTCGATTGGATTCTTAAAATT
>Ga0255753_1003491_pt1 | contig 16381 bp, 16 predicted proteins | sample 041ome_10_FD_179953 | JGI IMG/M metagenome (GOLD analysis project Ga0255753, IMG submission 179953) | Coastal salt marsh microbial communities from the Groves Creek Marsh, Skidaway Island, Georgia - 041412US metaG (version 2) | ecosystem: Environmental > Aquatic > Marine > Intertidal zone > Salt...
TAATGACGTCATCAATGAAACCACGCTTACCAGCAATAAAGGGGTTGGCAAACTTCTCACGATATTCCGCTTCACGAGCTGCAATTTTTTCAGCGTCGCCGATATCCTTACGGAATATAATTTCCACCGCACCTTTCGGGCCCATCACGGCAATTTCAGCCGTAGGCCATGCCAGGTTTACATCACCACGCAAGTGTTTGGAAGACATCACATCATAAGCACCACCGTAAGCCTTACGAGTAATAACCGTCACTTTAGGTACCGTACATTCCGCGTAAGCGTAGAGCAGTTTCGCACCGTGTTTGATAATGCCACCGTATTCCTGGCTAGTACCTGGCATAAAGCCCGGCACATCGACAAAGGTGAGAACGGGGATATTGAAAGCATCACAGAAGCGAATAAAACGAGCACCTTTACGGGAAGCGTCAATATCCAAACATCCAGCCAGTACCATCGGCTGGTTAGCCACAACCCCAACAGTTGAGCCCTCAATACGAATAAACCCGATCACCAAGTTGCCCGCATAATCAGGCTGCAACTCAAAGAAGCTGCCTTCATCAGCTACTTTGTTAATCAATTCCTTCATGTCGTAAGGCTTGTTGGGATCGTCAGGTATTAATGTATCGAGAGACATTTCTGCACGATCAGCAGGATCATCCGTCGGCCATACTGGCGGTTTTTCCTGATTGTTCGCTGGAAGATAACTAACAAACTGGCGAAGTTTTACCAGTGCATCCACATCATTTTCAAACGCTAGGTCCGACACACCAGACTTACTAGAATGGGTCACGGCACCACCGAGCTCTTCCGCAGTGACACTTTCATGGGTTACTGTTTTAACCACGTCAGGGCCAGTAACAAACATGTAAGAGCTGTCTTTCACCATAAAGATGAAATCCGTAATAGCAGGAGAATACACAGCACCACCGGCACAAGGGCCCATGATCATTGAAATCTGAGGGATTACACCGGAAGCCATTACGTTTTGCTGGAATACATCGGCATAGCCACCCAACGAGGCAATGCCTTCCTGGATACGAGCACCACCGGAATCATTGAGGCCGATAATAGGTGCACCCACCTTCATGGCGTGCTCCATCACTTTGCAAATTTTTTCTGCGTGGGTTTCAGATAGTGAGCCACCGAATACAGTGAAGTCCTGGCTGAACACAAAGACCAGCCGGCCATTTATCGTGCCGTAACCTGTAACCACGCCATCACCGGGCGTGTGATCCTGATCCATACCAAAATCTGTACAGCGGTGTTCTACAAAGGTATCCCATTCTTCAAAAGTATCGGGGTCAAGCAGTAACTCAATACGCTCTCTAGCTGTTAATTTGCCCTTTGAATGCTGGGCATCTATACGCTTTTGACCACCACCGAGGTGCGCTTTTTTACGCTTTTCTTCTAGCTGCTCGATGATCTCGTGCATAGTGTTCTCCTATTTTTACTGCTACTTCTTTCTTAATCTGACAAAACGGCTATTTAACTTAATGCGCTTCCAAGTAATAAATACAACACGCTAGTTTTTATCTAATCGCGATTAAGTAATTGCAATACTTCTGCTGCCGCTGCGGGAATATTAGTACCGGGGCCATAGACTGCGGCTACACCGGCATCGTAAAGAGCCTGGTAATCTTGAGGGGGAATCACACCACCACAAACTACTTTAATGTCGTTTGCACCCTGTTTTTGCAATGCTTCGATCAATTGAGGAACCAAAGTTTTGTGACCCGCAGCTTGCGAAGAAACACCCACTACGTGGACGTCATTTTCTACCGCCATACGGGCCGCTTCTTCCGGGGTTTGAAACATTGGGCTGATATCCACATCAAAACCGATATCAGCAAAGGCTGTAGCAATCACCTTGGCTCCACGGTCATGACCGTCTTGACCCATTTTTGCCACAAGCATACGTGGGCGACGCCCTGCTTCCACAGCAAATGCTTCCACGTTTTTCTGAATATCAGCAAAATCCTGATCACCTTCATAGGCTGAACCATAGACTCCACTGATGGTGCGAGTCTCAGCCTGATGGCGACCCCAATCCTTTTCTAAAGCATCTGAAATTTCACCCACAGTCGCCCTCGCTCTGGCTGCATTAACAGCTAATTCCAGTAAATTTCCTTCACCCGTTTTTGCTGCATCGGTCAGCGCGTCAAGTGCCTGCTGACAGGCATTGGTATCACGCTCTGAACGAATTTTCTTCAATTGAGCCACCTGTGATTCGCGCACAGCGGTATTATCGATGTCAAGGATTTCGACTTCAGGCTCTTCGTCCAATTGGTATTTATTCACGCCGACAATGACCTCTTCACCACGGTCAATTCGTGCCTGACGCAGCGCAGCAGCCTGCTCAATACGCAGCTTCGGCATGCCCGATTCAACTGCCTTGGTCATACCGCCCATCTCTTCCACTTCATCAATGAGAACGCGGGCCTCTTTCACCAATTGATCGGTGAGGGACTCAACATAATAGGAACCGGCCAGAGGATCCACCACATTGGTAATGCCCGTTTCTTCCTGAATCACCAGCTGAGTATTACGAGCAATACGAGCAGAGAAGTCTGTTGGCAAGGCCAGTGCTTCATCCAGCGCATTGGTATGCAATGATTGGGTACCACCTAATACTGCGGACATTGCTTCAATGGTGGTTCTCATCACATTGTTGTAGGGGTCTTTACTGGTGAGGCTCACACCAGAAGTCTGACAGTGTGTCCGCAACATCAGTGACTTTTCATTTTGCGGGTCAAACTTTTCTTTCATTAATGTGGACCACAAAATTCGGGCCGCACGCAATTTGGCAATCTCCATAAAGAAGTTCATGCCGATTGCAAAGAAAAAGGATAACCGGGGAGCAAACTTGTCTACATCCAGACCACTGTCGATGGCCGTTCTTACATACTCAATGCCATCGGCAATGGTAAATGCCAATTCCTGAACATTAGTCGCTCCAGCTTCCTGCATGTGGTAACCGGAAATAGAGATGGAATTAAACTTGGGCATATATTCTGCGGTGTAACCGATAATATCGGAGACAATACGCATGGAGGGCACTGGAGGGTAAATGTAAGTATTACGCACCATAAATTCTTTCAGGATATCATTCTGCAATGTGCCAGCCAGTTTATCTGGTGTTACCCCTTGTTCTTCAGCAGCCACAATATAGTTGGCCATTACGGGAAGCACTGCTCCATTCATGGTCATGGACACAGAGACTTTATCCAGTGGAATGCCATCAAACAGAACTTTCATGTCTTCAACAGAATCAATGGCTACGCCCGCTTTACCCACATCACCAACCACACGCTCATGGTCTGAGTCATAACCTCGATGGGTAGCTAAATCAAACGCCACTGACAAACCCTGCTGACCAGCAGCCAGGTTACGGTGATAAAAAGCATTAGATTCCTCCGCGGTAGAAAAACCAGCATATTGGCGTACAGTCCAAGGGCGGCCTGCATACATAGTCGCTTTTGGCCCACGCTTAAAAGGAGCAAAGCCAGGCAAACTGTCCTGATTCTCAAGACCCGCCACATCTTCAGCGGTATAAAGAGGCTTAACGGAAATACCTTCTGGAGTCTCCCAAACCAAATCATCCGGAGACTTACCCCGAGTTTCTTTTGTCGCCAAATCAACCCAATCAGAATAGGTGGGCTTTGAAATATCTGTCATTAAATACTACCTCAAATAAACTTGGGCTTTATTCGTAGCCCCAGACGCATAAAGCCTAGCTACATTGGGTATAGTTGAATTACACCCAGCTAACCAGCCATCCTTGCGTTATTCTAATTAATATATTCCTAACACAACATTGAGAAAACTTTCTGGTGAGCGGCATCATGCATATCCCCTCATTAACACCTTTAATTCGTACTCTTTAATAAACAGCATACTAAGTAGACACTATGGAATAGCCTCAGCTTTGAGGCAAGGTCCATTTTTTTCCCAAAAACTCACAAAATATTACATATAAATATAAAATTTGACCAATTTACCGCTACAATCAACAATAAACTCACCAATTCATAAACTGTTTTATTGGAGCACTGACATATCGCTACTATTTCTCACTACCATGTGCTCACAAGCTTGTATGGTATTCAGCCACGAGGTGTCGACCATCGAGTCCTACTAGCCCGTGCAGGGATTAACCCCACCCAGGTAGAAAAAACCTCCAACCGAGTTCACACAGATCAGGTAGCCCGATTATTTCGCTTGGTACAACAAGAACTTGATGATGAGTTCATGGGATTTACAGCTCAACCCTGTAAATACGGCATTTTTTTTACCCTTTGCGAATTAATACAGATGTGTAAAACCCTAAGAGAGCTTCTGGAAAAAACAGTCAATTTTTACCTGTTAATTAATCAGTCTGTTGAAATACAACTGACTACTAGAGCAAATACTGCAGAATTGAGCTTCGAATTGAAACAACCTGAATTGGACTATGGGCACTTTCTAACAGAATATTTGATGGTGATCTGGCACCGATTCCCCAGTTGGTATATTGGGGAAGCTATTCGCTTACGGGAGACCCATTTTATCCATTCGGCTCCTGAGCATCGGGATGAACTGCAAATCATGTTCCCAGGAAAGCTATCCTTTAACCAACCTAGGAACAGCCTTTTTTTTGACGCTCTATATTTGGATAAGCCACTGATTCGTAGTTCAAAAGAGCTGGAAGTTTTTCTGTCCAATCACCCAACGGATATCATGACCATACCTGGTGAAGACAGCAGCCTAGAAGCTCAAATTGAACGATTTATCATGGCTGCCAGTAATGATCACCCAAATTCTTTTAAATTAATGTTTCCAAAAATAGAAGCTCTGGCAGAACAAATGAACCTTAGTACACTAACCTTATACCGCCGACTGCAGCAGGAAGGTACCAGCTATCAAATTATTAAAGACAATATTCGCCGAGAAGTAGCAATTGATAAGCTTGTGAAAGAGAAACTATCTGTCGATGAAGTTTCCGAGATTGTTGGCTTTGCTGAGCCTCGATCATTTACCCGTGCATTCAAACATTGGACGGGGCTAACGCCACGAAATTATTGTAAGTATCATGACAGTGACTAAATACCTTTAGGACAATGTTTCTACAAACTAAGCCTAAAGCTCAAAACCACCACCGACAATAACTGTTTGACCACTAATGTAATTTGATTCTGGTGTACAAAATAAATAAACCGCACCCGCAGCCTCCTCCGGTGTTCCTGAGCGTCCCAGTGGAATCAAAGAATCAACCATCTGCAACACCTGATCACTAACACCAACCTTTATTTCTTTGCCCTCAACCTCGATTGTCGAATCACCAGAGGCAACTGAGGTCAGCCTAGTATCAATAAACCCAAAAGCTACGGTATTCACATTTACTTTATAACGGCCCCACTCTTTGCAAAGTGTTTTAGTAATTCCTACCACTCCCGCTTTTGCTGCGGCATAAGCCAACTGGCCCGGATTGCCACTAAGTCCGGATACGGATGAAATATTCACCACCTTACGGAACACCTCACGTCCTTCTTCCTGATCTTGGACATGGAATTTCTTAATGTAAGGCTGCGCAGCTTGCAAAATTCGGTAGGGCGCCGTCATATGAACATCAATCATGGCGTACCATTGCTCATCAGTCATTTTCTGGATGACGTTATCCCAAGTGTACCCGGCATTATTAATAATAATATCCAAACCACCGAAGCTATCCACCGCTGTTTTAACAAAGTACTCACCAAAGCCTTCTTCTGTAACACTGCCCACACAGGCAACAGCTTTAGCGCCCGTTTTCTCACTCTCGTCTTGGATTTCCTTTACGACTTGATTGGCCAAGCCACCATCCAAATCATTAATCACTACGCTAGCTCCTTCAGACGCCAGCTTTAAAGCAACCTCACGACCAATACCGCGGCCTGAGCCACTGACCAAAGCAACTTTACCTTTAAGGTTTCCCATTGCCGGATTATTCATATTCGACTTACCTTCTTTAAAACTTTACGTCAGTTACAAAACCATGATTAAAGATTATCCAGCTCAAGACTATCTAACTCAAAACTATCTAGCTCAAGACTTCACACTGGGCCGCTCAGATACTTTCTGATACCAAGCTAACAAGTACTGACAATCATCAGGAATAGTTTCTTTGACCCAGCCACTGAAATTCACAAAAACATAGGCTGCTATATCAGCCACAGTAAAGGTATCACCCACCATAAAAGGCTTACCCTCCAAGTGCTTATCCAACACATGGTAAAATCCATGAATTCTTTTCCGGCCTCGCTCGACTAAATCTGGAATCTGGGCATAAGAAATTGGCCCTGGCAATGCCCGATCAACAAAAGCCTCTGAGGAATTTCTAAGCACCTCTGCAACACTACTAAACCCTTCGAAAAAGCAACGGTGATCCCAGCTCAATATTTGAGCTCGGGAAACAGAATCAGAACCAAGCAAAGGTACCTCAGGGCATAACTCCTCCAAATAGTAGAGCATTCCAATGACTTCCGTCATCAGTGTTCCATCATCTAGAACTAATGCCGGCACTGTACCCCAGGGATTGATGGACAAATAAGGTGCTTTGCGGTGCTCCCCAGCCATGAGATCAATAGTGATTGTTTCAATTTCAATCCCCTTCTCAGCGATAAAAATATCAAGGCGTTTGGGGTTAGGGGCAGGTGAAAAGGTATACAGTTTCATAACAAGGCTCCATTTGCAGAGCAAAACTATAGCGTTTTTTTAATGAAGGAGCACAATGAGTATGGAAGAGGTTTTATAGAGAAAGGTAAAAAAAGACCGAGCCAAACCCTGTGAACTAGGTTTATGATCAAAACAATCCTATTGTTCTAAGCAGACTCGTTTTTAGGGTAAAAATCTGGACATAAAAAGCTACGGGGTAGATCTTCCCCATGCTCTTTACACAATGACTGAACCAATGGTGCATAGGCTGCTGGCAACCCACCATCACGATTCAACCAATTCCAGATATGCTGCTGTCTAATACTACGGCCGGTTTTTACAGATAACGCTTTGGCCAAAGCAGTCTGCCCACCAACGATTTCTACCGCTTTATGAAGTGCCTCTTCCGGGGTCATATAGTACTCCCTGTTTTTATACCAAAATAATAGCGAGACACAGTTCTCATTACAACTAAAGCTGTCTACCAATTCACAACATTTGTTGTAATATGTCCCACCATGAAAACTTTAGCAGAGAGAATCAGATCATCACGGTTAAAATCCGGCCTTTCTCAAATGGAACTGGCCGAACAAACCCAGCTGACCCAGCAGATGATTTCCAAGCTTGAAAGTGGCACCTCACAATCAACTTCTGCTATTTTTGCTATTGCAAAATCTCTAGATGTCTCTGCACATTGGTTATGGCTAGGAAAAGAGACATCATCTAGTGTTCCGCTATTTTACGACGACAAAATGGTCAATGAAGCTTGGCAATCTCTTTCCGATCAACAGCGTACCCATGTTTGTGAATATGTAATTGAACTCAGTAAAGTTGAAGCCACAGAAGAAGACTAACCTGAATCTACAAAGCATTTCACACGACTTTGTAAAAATACAGTAAAGTTACAGAATTAAACTAAAAAGCTAGAGTGGCCCTAAGAAAGCTCAAAAACAACTAAAGTTGTTTTGGTGGCACAAAAAGCATACAATTCTGCCATGTTAAGGATCAACATTTGAGGCAACTTCACAGTGCAATTAGACAACAGGGATCGCGATCAACTTCTTAATATTTTGATTCAAACTCGCAGACTCACCAAGATAGCCTTCTCGACGAACTCTATAAGCCCTTCTGAGCAAGATTTAATCCTCCGTGAGGTCGAGCATGCTACTGCCATTCTGAGAAAAAAACAGACCCTGGCAGAAGAAGTTTAAAAAATCCTGCCATTGAAAAAATTTCTACCTCTGGCAACCTACAGAGAGAGTTCAAAACACTCTCTGTAACATTTCCGCTATTTCTAAAAAAACCACCTAATCCTAAGACTTAGGGCAAAACTCAGTGCAAAGCACTTAATCAAACAATATCATTCATATTTTTATCTAAGGGGTGTAGCGAACTCCCCTTCCCTATATTTGCTGCTTTCTATCTAGATCGGCTAGGCTATTACTATGAATCAAACGATAAACCAGAATCTGGGCCAAACAATCAAGCTAAATGATCCCTCATTGCTGCAAACTCATGCTTTTATTGATGGACAATGGATTAATGCCGATAGTAATGAAACATTATCTGTTATCAATCCAGCAAATAATCAGTTGATAGCCTCTGTTACCAGATGTGGACAATCAGAAACTAGGCGAATGATTGATGCCGCCCATAGGGCACAAAAAAAATGGTCCAAAACAACCGCAAAAGAACGTGCCAGATTATTAAGGAACTGGTACGAGCTTATTATCAATAATCAGGAGGACCTGGCCCAAATTATTACCGCAGAACAGGGTAAACCATTGTCGGAAGCCCGGGGTGAAGTCACCTATGGCGCCAACTATGTGGAATGGTTTGCAGAAGAAGCCAGGCGTATTTATGGCGATCTAATCCCTGCTCCTACTGCCAATAAACGCCTGATGGTTTTGAAGCAACCTGTCGGTGTAGTAGCTTGCATTACACCTTGGAATTTCCCCAATGCTATGCTCACCCGAAAAATTGCACCAGCACTAGCAGCAGGGTGCACCGTCGTCTGTAAACCAGCTAGCGCAACACCACTATCTGCTCTGGCTTTGGTCTACCTTGCAGAAAAATCCGGCATTCCTAAAGGCGTCGTCAATATCGTTGTAGGAAATAGCCAGGAAATTGGCGATGAGCTCACGAGCAACCCCTTAGTAAAAAAGCTCACATTCACTGGTTCTACACCGATTGGAAAGCAGCTGATAGAGAAATGTGCTGATACGGTAAAACGAACCTCCATGGAGTTGGGAGGAAATGCACCATTTATTGTTTTTGAAAATGCAGATATAGATGCCGCCGTAGAGGGTGCACTTGCATCTAAATATCGAAATGCAGGTCAGACTTGTGTTTGCTCAAACCGACTGCTGGTACAAGCAAGTATCTATGACGAATTCACCAAAAAATTAGCCCTGGCTGTAAAGCAACTCAAACTGGGCAACGGTTCTGACAATAATACAAATATTGGCCCCCTCATTGATAAAAAAGCGGCTGAAGATGTGTGTAACCTTATTGATGATGCAGTATCTAAAGGTGCACATGTTGTAACTGGAGGGGCACGAGCAGAGGCGGGAGATAACTTTGTTCAACCCACCATCCTCACCGATGTCAGCCCAGAGATGCGGTTATTTTCTGAAGAAATTTTTGGCCCGGTTGCACCATTAATTAAATTCGAGACCGAAGAAGAAGCTGTCGAACTTGCCAACGATACTGAATTTGGGTTGGCTGCTTATTTTTACTCCCAAAATAACAATCAAATCTGGCGTGTCTCAGAACAATTAGAATTTGGGATTGTGGGTGTTAACGAAGGAATTATTTCAAATGAAATGGCTCCTTTTGGCGGTATCAAAGAATCCGGCCAGGGCAGGGAAGGTTCAAAATACGGCCTGGATGATTATCTGGAATTGAAATACGTTTGTCTGGGTGGAATCGAATAACAACCATTCTTTTTTGCCCTACCAACCTTCAACAAACTATTTGGAGAAGGCTATGAGCAAGAAATTCAACCAATCTCTAAGCGGCAACGATATGCCTCGCTTCTCAGGGCCAGGCTCGCTGTTTCGATTACCCACGCAGGCTACGGCCGAAGGTCTGGATGTTTGTTTTATCGGTGTAGGGCTAGATATAGGAACAAGTAATCGCACAGGTGCCAGGTTTGCTCCTCGACAAATTCGTCAGGAATCAGCACTGATTCGTCCCTATTCCATGGCCACTGGTGCCGCACCCTTTGATAGTTTTCAAATCGCCGACATTGGCGATATAGCCCTCAACACATTTAATCTTTCTCAATCCATAGAAATTATTACTGAACATTTTTGCGAACTGCTTAAGTTTCCCGTCAAGCCTTTCAGCCTGGGTGGAGATCACACTATAACCTTGCCAATTCTAAGGGCCATTGCCAACAAATACGGCCCTGTTGCTGTTTTACATATCGATGCCCATACGGATACCAACGATAGTATGTTTGGAGAAAACATTACCCACGGTACTGTTTTTCGTCGAGCCATCGAGGAAGGATTAATTGAGCCCAGGAAAATGGCCCAAATTGGTGTCAGAGCTACTGGTTACAATGCTGATGACTTTGATTGGCCCCGGCAACAAGGAGTAAATGTTATCCAAGCTGAAGATTGCTGGCATCGGTCACTCACACCATTAATAGCAGAAATACGTCAGCAAATTGGAGAAAAAACACCCACCTACATCAGCTTTGATATTGATGGTTTGGATCCATCCGTAGCGCCAGGCACAGGCACACCGGAGCCCGGAGGACTTACCAGTATCCAAGCACTAGAAATTATTCGAGGCTGTTACGGACTAAATATTATTGGTGGTGACTTGGTGGAAGTATCCCCACCCTACGACAGCACTGGGAATACCGCATTACTTGCAGCTAATTTATTATTTGAGATGCTCTGTAGTTTACCTGGCTGCATCCGTCGCCAGTAAAGCGACGTATAATAGTTTTCCGACACTAATCAAAAAAGCCTCGTTATTGTGAAATTAAATTATTCCATCCAAGGTGAAGGTCTACCGGTCATATTAATGCACGGTATGTTTGGTTCGCTAAGCAATTTAGGAGTTGTGGGTCGAGCGCTCACTGATCTTTATAAAGTTATTTCTGTTGACCTCCGAAATCATGGTGAATCTCCACACAGCCTTGAGATGGACTACCCCACCATGGCAGAGGATATTATTGAGTTAATGGATGATCAGTGCCTACAGGAAGCTGACCTTCTAGGCCATTCCATGGGTGGAAAAATTGCCATGCAAATTGCAATGAATTACCCCGACCGAGTCAACAAACTGATCGCCGCTGATATTGCCCCTGTCACCTATAAGCCTGATCGTCATGGCGGAGTACTGGAAGGTTTACAAGCACTGGCCAAAACACGCCCAACATCACGCAGAGAAGCCGATGAGCTTCTGGCAACCTATGTGGAAGAAAATTCTGTACGGGCCTTTTTGCTGAAAAATTTGGTGAGAGAAAAAGATGGTCAATTTGGTCTGCGTCTTTATATGGACGGTATTATTGGCAACTACTACGACACTCTGACACTGGCACCCACTGGCGAGCCCTTTTCTGGCACCACCCTGTTTATAAAAGGAGAAGATTCAGCCTACATCCAGGACAAACATCGTGACGAGGTGTTACGACTTTTCCCTAAAGCACAATTAAAAATGATTGCTAACACCGGGCACTGGCTACACGCAGAAAAACCGGAAACCTTTAATAAAATTGTTCACAGTTTCTTGGAAAAACCCTAATTAATATTTGGATAAATTAATTAGGGAGATATTCATCGAGCCCTGTTAGATAAATAATTATTTAACCGCATCAAGAGCCTGGCTCACATCGGCAATAATATCCTCAATATTTTCGATACCCACAGAAATACGTACCAGGTCTGCACTAACACCTGCTGCAGTCAATTCCTCATCATTTAATTGCCGATGAGTCGTTGAGGCCGGATGACAGGCTAGTGACTTGGCATCACCTATATTGACCAGTCTTAAAATCATTTCCAGCGCATCAATAAATTGCGCGCCTGCGTCTTTACCTGAACTAGCTCCGCCCTTGATACCAAAACTCAGAATGCCTGATGCTTTCCCACCGGTAATTTTTTGGCAGGTTTGATGGTAGGGGCTATCGGGTAATGCGGCATAATTTACCCAAGATACTTTTTCATGATTTTGTAGAAAAGCCGCCAACTTTTCGGCATTTTCACAGTGCCGCTCCATACGAAGACACAGTGTTTCCAATCCCTGTAAGATTTGGAATGAATTGGTAGGGGAAATTGCAGCACCCGTATTACGAAGTGGCACCACTCGACAACGGCCAATATAAGCAGCAGGCCCCAAGGCCTCGGTGTAGACCACACCGTGATAAGACGGATCAGGTTCATTTAAAATTGGGAACCGTTCCTTATTTGCCACCCAATCAAACTTCCCAGAATCAACAATGACACCACCAATAGAGGTGCCATGCCCACCGATATATTTAGTCAGGGAATGAATAACAATATCCGCTCCCAACTCAAAGGGACGGCACAAAAATGGTGTAGCCACCGTGTTATCAACAACTAGCGGAACACCATGTTTATGAGCGATCTCTGCAAACTTTTCAATATCGACAATATTACCTGCCGGGTTACCAATAGACTCACAAAATACTAATTTGGTATTTTCATCAATGGCCTGATCCAAGCCATCAAAATCATCACCAGACACCATACGTGCCTCAATACCTTGGTTCGGCAACGTGTGTGCAAACAGGTTGTACGTCCCACCATAAAGCTGGCTGGTGCTGACGATGTTATCCCCCACAGAACAGAGACACTGGATAGCATAGGTAATCGCAGCCATGCCCGATGAAACAACTAAAGCACCAATACCCCCTTCCATCGCTGCTACTCGCTGCTCCAACACATCAGTAGTGGGATTCATAATTCGAGTATAAATATTACCGGGGACTTTCAAATCAAACAGGTCAGCACCGTGCTGGGTATCATCAAAGGTGTATGAGGTAGTTTGATAAATAGGCACTGCTGCCGCCTTAGTAGTAGCTTCAGATTCATACCCATGATGCAATGCCAATGATTCAAGTTTCATTTTTATACCTACCTCTTTAAACCTAGCCCTTAAAACCCTGCTATTAGATATAAAACCCAGGGATCAAATTATTATAACGCACTGTTTATAGTGCTACCTTAAAGCACTATTTAACTCACTATAAAAAAGAATATTTCTGACAAACAATACCGAATAAATTACAAATTAGAGGCTAATTCGTAGGTTAATTCCGCAGCAGAAACTGCCTTACACCCTGTCACATTCTGTCCTGCCCAAAGGGGTGAAAAATCACCAGACCCTTGAGCTTCCATAATAGTTCGTAGTGGTGTGATAGCACTAGCCGCCAGGGGAAATTCCGGAATGCCATAATGAATTGGACCGAGTTCTTTCATGGCTAAGTTGACAATGGCTCGGGCCGGACGACCAGTAAAAATATTAGTCAGTGCTGTGTGTCTGGCACCCTCACTTTCTAATGCAGCACGATGCATTGGACTTGTTAATGCTTCATGGCAAAGTAAATAAGCAGTTCCCAATTGCACGCCAGCAGCACCCAGCTCCATAGCAGCAGCAACACCATTTGCATCACTAATACCGCCTGCAGCCACCACAGGAATATTCACTGCTTCAACAATTTGCGGGAGCAATGCAAAGGTTCCCATTTGTGAATTCAGATCGTGGGATAAAAACATCCCTCGATGCCCTCCCGCCTCAACGCCCTGGGCAATGATGACATCCGCACCATACTCTTCCAGCCACAAGGCTTCCTCTACCGTAGTCGCTGAACTTATTACCTTGGCACCAAAGGACTTAACTTGCAGCAGCAATTCTTCCTCTGGCAACCCAAAGTGAAAACTCACCACTGGCGGCTTAAACTCTTCTAATACTTCTGCGGTTTTAGCATTGAATGGAATACGGCTGCTACCTACCGGCACCATATCTGGATCAATACTATAGGCCTTGTAAAAAGGGCTTAAGGCATTGCGCCAAATAATTTCGGCCTTTTGGCTGTGTTCAGGAATATCATGGCAAAAGAAATTTACGTTATAGGGGCGATCTGTTTGAAATGTTATTGCGCTTAATTCGTCACGTAATGTTTCGATACCCAGCATGGCCCCAGGTAAGGAACCTAAGCCCCCTGCATTGGAAACAGCAATCGCCAACCCACTTCCCTGCACACCTGCCATAGGTGCCTGAATAATCGGTAACTCTATTCCCAAGACTTCTTTTAAGCTCATGGTTTTAAGATCATAGTTTTAAACTCATGATGAGTTATCCATTTCGTTTTGGATCAAAGCTATCAAATCCAACACCTGCATATTCAATACCAGATAAATGTGACAACTCTTCATTAAATGTAGCGATATCCTCACGACTAAACTCATTTAAGTGTGAATGGCCACAAGCCCTTGCCATCACTTTCATCAGTTCAACCGATGAATCAAAAAAGGTCGCTAATCGTTTAGCTGATCCTTCGACATCTAACCGCTTTCTTAATTCAGGGTTTTGAGTGGCGATTCCTGCAGGGCAATTATTGGTGTGACAAATTCTTGCAGCAACACAACCAATAGACTGCATAGCGCTATTGGCAATCGCAATACCATCAGCACCCAAAGCCATTGCCTTAATAAAATCACTGGGCACCCGTAATCCACCCGTAACAATTAAAGTGACTCGCCCGCTGGCACCCTGCTGATCCAAATACTGTCTCGCTCTGGCCAAAGCAGGAATGGTAGGCACACTGATATGATCACGAAACAACAAAGGTGCCGCACCGGTACCACCACCACGACCATCTAAAATAATGTAGTCGGCACTGGCCTCAAGTGCAAATGCGATATCTCGTTCAATATGGTTAGCACTCAGTTTAAAACCAATGGGAATACCACCGCTCACCTCACGCACTCGATCAGCAAACCGCTTGAAATCGAATGGTGTACTCAGGTCACTAAAGGTAGGTGGAGAAACTGCGGGCGTACCCTCGGGAAGCCCTCGAACTTTCGATATTTTTCCCACATTTTTTACACCAGGCAGATGCCCTCCTGTGCCTGTTTTTGCTGCCTGCCCCCCTTTAAAATGAAAGGCTTGGACTTTTTCTAACGCAGCTTCGCTATAGCCAAACTTGGCTGTGGCCAATTCATAAAAATAACGGCTATTCTCCTGCTGCTCTTCAGGTAACATACCCCCTTCACCAGAACAGATACCGGTACCAGCCTGGTCTGCACCTTTAGCCAGAGCTAATTTTGCTTCTTCAGAAAGGGCACCAAAACTCATATCAGAAACAAATAATGGGATATCCAACACCAAGGGCTTTTCTGCCTCAGGGCCTATCACCAGCTCTGTTTCTACCGGCACATCATCCATTAACGGTTTGCGGGCAAGCTGGGCAACCATAATCTGAATATCATCCCAACTGGGAAGGTCTTTCCTCGGCACCCCCATCGCAGTCATAGGGCCGTGGTGCCCCACTTTAGATAACCCCTCATTTGCCAACTGATGAATAAATTCTACCGTGGGCTCTTCTACTGTTGCCCTTACTTCTGGAACCAAAGCTTTTGGATCTTAACTCTCTTCTTCATTTGCTTCAATAACACCGGGGCCTTCATGCCCCACCTGATCATCCGAAAACCGATTATGGGTACCATCACAAAAAGGAGCATTACTCGTATGCTTACAAGCACAAAGATAAGCCTCTTGATCCTCTTCAGAAGTAAATGCCTTTGGCGTAAACGATGTACCTGCATGGGAGCCATCACAAAAAGGTTGGCTCTTTGATCGGCCACAGGTACAGAAATAACATTCCTGCCCTTTAGACAAATTAACTTTAATGGGTTTATTGTCCGCTATCACAGGCTTACTCATAACCACTCCATTGTGTTGTTGTTTTACCGAAAGTTACTTTTTTTCCATTCCCATACCACGAACAACGTTAGCACAGTATTGCTAACTCGTTATTAAATATAGAGTGTTAGCTGTGACTAAGGCAAATACAATTCGAGTAAAGATAAATGCCTTATGATTTTTTATCGGGCATAAAAAAAGCCCTAGTTCATATTCACACTGGGGCTTTTATTTTTGATCAGTTAAACGCCCAAAGCAGCGGTGTATCCGCTGCCTTTGCTGGTTATGTGGTTTCATTTTGCAGCTCCATTTTGCCTGACAGAAGTTGCCCCCTATTTCTGTTGCAATACCATTTATAGAAAGGGTAGCCAAGCAACACCGTAAATATGGCCTGAAAAACAAATATTAATACTGCCGCAAAAGGAACAGCAGCGGCCAAAAATACGTCACCACTAAGAAGATAATAAAATGCAAGCAGCAGACCCCAAGCGAAGCCTCCAGCAATGGAAACAGTAGCAACCAAAACTAATAAAGAAGAGAAATCTAATTGAATTCTAAATTTCATTTTTTTCCACGGGTCCTACCCACATAACGCTTTGGTTTGGGGCAGCCGGAACAGAGCGAAGCGGCGAGTAGGCTGTCCCAGCCACGCGCCTTTTGCGTGGCGACCAACACCACCTTGTTATAGCGTATTTTAATCATTGTCACCATTGGTGCTGTCACTCGTTCCCCCATGCAACCCTTTGCTCCACTCTCCCAGCACCGTTTCACCATTATGTCCAGTGCCTCCCCCTAGCTCTTGTTT
>Ga0255753_1003492_pt1 | contig 16380 bp, 17 predicted proteins | sample 041ome_10_FD_179953 | JGI IMG/M metagenome (GOLD analysis project Ga0255753, IMG submission 179953) | Coastal salt marsh microbial communities from the Groves Creek Marsh, Skidaway Island, Georgia - 041412US metaG (version 2) | ecosystem: Environmental > Aquatic > Marine > Intertidal zone > Salt...
TGTGTACGAATGAAAGTACGATGGATGGATGATGACGTGAGTGTGCGACGCGCGAATACGTACATACGATGACGACGATGACGACGATGACGATGATGCGCCCGAGCGTGGGGTGGACGCGCGGTGGCGCGACGGCGGCGCGACGGGGCGCGACGGTGGTGTCGCGCGCGAGCAAGGCGCCGACGACGGTGGAGTACGTGACGGTCGATGCGATGTGCGATGCGCGCGCGGTCGGTGTGTGTGCGACGATGGGGACGACGACGACGATGACGACGATGACGATGGGGTGGTGATGTGTGTATGCGTGGTTTGAGGGTGGCGCGGGCGCGTCGTGGGCGTGGGTGCGAGGGCGATGGACGACGCCGACGCGGCGGCGCGCGCGAACCCCGCGAACCCCGCGAACGCGGTTCGGCGTACTTTTTGGTGACGCCGCCGACGGCGTGCGTTGGAGAGCGTCGCGCGCGCGGTGTGTGTGTGGTGTGTGATAGTGGTGGTCGGTCGTGGTGTGCGCCGTGGGCGTTGGATGACACGTTCGGGCGGCGTGATTTGAAAAAGTGTCCTCGAGCTCGCGACTGACGGCGTCGTTTTCTCTCTCTTCGTCTCTCGTCGCGTAGGTACCAACGCCAACAAGCGAAGATGATGGTTAAGTATTTCAAGGATAAGCAATACGAAGAGGCGGTTGAAGATGCGCAAGTTTTCGGGTTCACGCCGAAGAATGAAATCAACAACGGACGATGGACGATGTTTGGCTTGTTGGTTGGCATGCTCACGGAAATCGCCACCGGCGTGGATTTCCCGGATCAAATCAACCTCACGCTCAGCGTGCTTGGGATTACTGATTTCGAGCCGTAATTTCGAGCCGTACATTTGCTGCTCATCGATGGCGATGTGTATTCCACTAGGGAGTACGAAGCGCATTCTCATTGTAAATAGACAACTCACACGCTGATTTTATCATCTCAAAAGACATCGTCGGCGCGAACGACGACGTCGGTGGCCATACTTCCACGCACGACTTTTACGAATACGATTCATGATGATGCGGAATAGAGTGACGTGTAAGCGGCTCGTGGCATTCGTTTGCGCGGCTGCGTCGATTCAAGGTGCCGTGGCGACGACGAATTCCATCGCGTGTCTTTCGCCGCCAAACGGTGTCTCCGCGACGGAGTGGACCGCCAAGGCTGAAGCGCTCGGTTTGCACCTTTGCGTGTCCGTCGCCGATTCCCTCGATGTCGCGGCAAATCAGGTTCAACAGCGACGTTTTTCTTCCGTCGCTCAAGCGCAACCATCAGATGAGTGCGAAGATGAAATTCTTAGTTTCATGTGCGCCGCCTCGTCGGCGCAAACGTCGGATGATTTCGCGTGCTCGGTGCAATCTTCAGATGGAAACCTCGTCGAATCGAACGCATTTCGCGCGTGCATCGCGCCGCTGTGCGAAGAGATTTGTATCAAGAACGATGGTGCGAATGGCAAAGATGCGACGTTTTGCACGGCGTGTGCTTCGCGGCGCCGAGGACGATTTGGTAGCGAGTTTGGCGCCATTTGGCCGTCGGCGACGATGAATCCATTAAATTTGAACGCAATGTTCACCCAATTTTCTTCGCAACCGCTCGGTCAGTTGATGACGAGTTATTTGCGTGTGCAGGCGACGATGTGGCTCATTCGGACCGCGTTTCAAGCCATTCAACAGGCAAGTAACGGCGGCGGCGGTGGGACGACGCTGTTCCCTAATTTGGGCTCGCCGGCGCCATCGACGCCGAGCGGTGGCTCGTCGACGATTTACTTTCCACCAATATCGCCGTCGCCGTCGCCGTCGCCGTCGCCGTCGCCGTCGCCATCACCGAGCAATCAATGTGGCGTGTCCGCTCCGGCGTCGCATTCGTGCTCAAACTCGTGCGGATTGTGCGTGTTTCCAGACGCGTCGAGCGATGTTCCAAATTGTTGCTGCGATTTGACGTGCTCTGATTACGGCGATTGCTGCGTCGACGCCACAGATTGCTGTCCGGCGCTAAAAAGCGCAAACGGTCGACTCATCCGCGCGCGTTCGCGACCGAACGCGCGCCTTCGCGGCTCGAGCGCGTAAATAATTCCTCCTGACAATTTAAGGAAAAAGTAAAAACTGTCTCTCTACTGCTCCTACTCCTACGTGTGCCTAGCTAAAATAATTTTCTATAAATTCAATCGACGCGGGACATCCCGTGATGTCTTTACGTTTGAGCCGCCGATCACGGACGCCAATGACGCGACGCAAATTGTTTGAATTTCTAACGTCAAACGCGTCGAGCGCCGGCGCGCCGCGCTCAAAGCGCACCTCTGTGAGATCCTTGCACGCCCGCGCTACGAATGAGGCGCACTTTGTGCTCGACACGCGCACATTTTGCAATGCGAATGATCCACTGAACGTACATTTTACGAGATTCGGCGCCGTAATCACGGCGCGGTCGATGGAAAAGCATCCTTCGGCGCTGAGCTCCTCGAGCGTCGACGCGCACATGCGCAACAAGTCGTCGAATCCGCTCGACGTCAAACTCTTGCAACTGTCCAACGTGAGCGTGCGAATGGATGTCAACTTCGTGCGCACGGTGTTAATTTCATCCGTCATCGCACGAAACGCCGCACAGCGGTTGAGCAGTAACGTTTCGCATTGCGGCGCAAAGCAATTAAACGTCTCCATCGCGCGGCATCCAGCCGCGTTGAGCGTTTCGACCGAGTTTGATTGCACTTGCAACGTGCGCAACGCCGCACAGTCAGCCACGTTAATCGTACGCAGTGCGTTCGATCCAGCCGTTCGTCTAATTATGCACGTCGTCATCGTCGTACAATTCACGGCTTTAATAATTTCGAGTCGCGCGCCTTCGTGCGCGTCGAGTCGCAACTGTTTCAATCCAGAACATCCCGTGACGTCCAGCACGCGCACGCCTCGCGCGGCATCTAGTGCGAGTTTAATCGCGTCTTCGTCCAAAGATACACATCCTGGGAGACGTAACTCACGAATAAAGTCCCCACACAGCGTCAGCATGCGACTCAGGCCTTTCCCAGTCAACCGTCGCGCGCGCGGCCAAGCGAGCGAAGACAAATGTGGAAATCCCTCTACGCATATCTCCACCACGTGAACGACGTCGAATTCGCTCAACCACTCGCCACACCCATCGAAATCAATCGTTTCTACACTGTGAGATGCGTTATTTGCGCTGATAGCCATCAAAATAGCCACCAGTGCTCGACTATTGTCCTCGTCGTCGCCATCCGCCTCGACTGGCGGTTTCAACGCCTTGGCTAACTTTTTAAAACTCACACGCTGCACGTTTGGGTACGCGCGCATCATGGACCCTACGCGTGAGGCATAATACATCCCAACGTCTGCATTCGCTCGCACTGGTGAATTTGCGCGTGGTAAATCTAAATTCTTCGCGTTCCGTCGCCACGTCCCCACGAGCGCGCGAAACTCTCGACACGTACACGCCAACATCGCCGCGTCCCTCGCGCTCAACCGCGCGAATATCAAATCCCGCACGTCATCCGGAAGGTTGCCACCGAAAGCATCGTACTGCGCATCCTGCGCGCCATCGCGCGACGTCTTCACCGTCGTCGGCGTCGCATCAGCCGTGAGCAGCAAAAGTGACTCAAAAGCCTCCGTCGTTGACGCCGACGCCGACGCGACGTCGCGAATGACATCGCACGCGAGCGCGGTGCGAAACGCATCGATGAGAGCGTCGACGTCGGGGCCGTCGTCCTCGGCGTCGGGCTTGAGCGCGAACGCCGCGCGCCGGCGGCTGCGAGGCATCGTATGCGGGAGTTGGTTATACTTTTTCAGAGTGTGACACATACATGATTAATGATGAATAGCTTACGCGCGCGTTCGGTCGCAGCGTTACACCATGTGCGCGCCGTCGACCGCGGTGGTGGCGTCGCTCGCGAGCGCCGCGTTGGCGGCGGTGTACGAGGATGATTTCGAAGACATGCCGCGTCGGGACGCTCGGATGCGAACGAACGCGACCCCGAGCGCCGAGGCGAGGACGGCAAATCCGACAACGCTACCGATCACTGGCGCCACGACAGACTCTAATTCGTTCGATTCGTGCTCGACTATTCGCACGGTTTCATGTGAGGGGTGCGAACGATCGTCAGGGTGACGCGTCGTCGTGCTGTGCACGTAAAATTTGGACGCAATGTCGTCATAGAAATGAAAGCCGCTCGCGCCAGTCGCGGCGGCTAAAAGACGGTTTGCATAATCGGCATTCGGTCCGTCGCGCATTGCCCCGCGTAATACGCTCTGGCTTTCTGATAATATTCCGTTCACGCGGTCGTACAATGCGAGTGCAGCGGCACGGCGACCTTCGTCAGTTTCAGCCGCCAGTGCCAAATGTGCAACCGTCGAGGCGTCTCGCAGCGCGTTTGTCATCGCGTAAGACACGCGCGTATCATCCACACCACTCATCGCGCTCGCGGTGACGTTTAAAATGCCATCGAATAACGTTGAGAATGATCTTCGACGGAACTCGGCGCTTTCAGTGTTTGTGTCGTTGAAAAACAGTTCGTACGCGTCGTCGAAATCTGTGGCGTTGAAACCTTGGAACACCAAACCCACATCTCTAAATGTGTCGTTTGATTGCATTTCGCGTAATATGGCGTCGATGTTCGCCGTCGTCAGAGACTCAGGTTGTCCTGCGGCGAGTAATTTCGCGCTTTCCATGAATCCAGCAAAGTTGCCGCCAAAAGAGTTGAAAGAGGCCAATGGAGGCGCGGCGGCATCCGCGTCGGTTCGAGACGCCGAAAACAGCTTTGCCATGTCAAACAGTCCAAGTATCGGTTGCGTGTCGTGCTCGGCGTACACACCGGACGCGAGCGCGACTACGATTGTTGCAAAACATGCGCGCTTGACGTTACCCAGCGGCATTCTCGCATGCGTCATGTAATGGGAGTCCGTCGCCGCGCCGCCGCCGGCGAATTGAAAAAATGGTACAGAAATAAATAACAATGAATGATAGCGCACCACGACACACTTCTTCGCACGCCTACTACTTAAGCTCGTCGCAATTTACGGTGAATAGATTCCTTTTCCGCACGCGTGAGCGCCGCGCCTTCGTTCGGCGCTAACGTTCGCGTGAGCGGCTTAATTGGCCACGCGCCCTCTGGCGACGCGAGCACGTCGCACGTCGCCCCACGAATGGATTCCTTCTTCGGCCCACACGGACGAATGGATGTCAACGCATCGTATGCCTCATCTAACGTTGAAAATTCATCTAAGAACCAATACATGTACGCAATCGCGACGCCAGGCGAACGGCCCATTCCCGCCGTACAATGACAATACACGACTTCTCCGCTCGAAAGCAACGCATCCATCGCCGCCACAGCCTTTGGTAACCCCACGCGCAGAGAATCCGCATCGAAATCTGCAAAAGGATACCGCTCCAATCGCATCTTCCGCGACGCCACGTGCGCCTTGACCGAGGCAAAATCCACCTTCCAATACTCCATATCCTTGTCTTGTTGCGTATTAAACACGCACGTCACGCCCTCCGCATCCGCTAATCGATCTATATCGCTCGGTTTCGTCGGTTGTGTGCCAACGTATAAATTTGGCCGAATCTTATGATAATCTGTGTGTGCGTGTGTGTGCGTGTGTGTGCGCATGCGTCGTCAGTGTCGTCGCATGTATCTCAAAAGTACGAAACGCGAACGCGCTCTAAAGAATATTCAACCATCGCGTCAAGCTCTCGAGGACATACATAACCCGAGTTCGTGCTTGTACTCGTACGGCGTGGCGCTGTACGCAATCATTGCCGCATTGTACGCGTCTTCGTCATTCGTCGCCGCCGCCGCAGCGCGCGTGCGCGCGCGTATACGAGGAGACACAGGCGATGGCGGCGGCGCGGACGATGACGCGCGAACGCTGGGACGGGGCTGCGCGCGCGTCGACGCGCGCGTCGCGGGGTTGCTCGCACGCATACGGGCGCGAGGTGCGGTCGTGGTCCGCCCGCGCAGGCGGGTGCGGCAACGGGGTGCTGCGAGTACGCGGCGGCGGCGTGTGCGGTCGGCGACGCGGCGATTGGCGGTTGACTTCGATTGATAATACAACTGGACACCATGCTCCGATGGAGTGATGTCGAGGGCGCTAAATTGAATGTGAACAAGCTAGAATTTGAAGCGCTTGGCGTCGCTGTCTTTTTTCTTGTCGGACGCTTTTCTCTTTTGAGCGCGCGCGTGTTCAGCGACCATGTCAGAAAAGTCTTCGGGGGCTTGGGCTGCTTTCTTCGCCGCGACGGTTTGTTCGTACGCGGCGCGAATGGCGCCTTCATCATCGAGCGCGCCGTCTTCCAAAGCGTCGGCGTCGAGAGTGACTTCGACGCCACCGGCGGCGCGGGTCTTTCGCTTTTTGCCATCGGCTTCTGACGGCACGACGTACGTGTGCGACGAGCCGACGATTTGGTTGGCGCCGACCGAAGCCTCTTGCGTGGGCAACACTGTGTACAAAGTCTTCGGACCATCGGACTTTTTGCGCAAGTCCAACACATCTGGGGTTTCCGTACCCGCCGGGAGCGTAGATTCGATACCATCTTGTTCCTCTTCTTCGTCCACGGCGTCATCTTCGGCGCCTTCGTCGACGGCTTCTTCCTCTTCTTCGCTCTCTTCTTCCTCTTCATAATCGTCGTCGATTTCGCCAAATCGTTTGGTTTTATCTACTGGTACGTCGTATGGCGTCATGTTGTCGCTCGCTTTAGACTTGGTGCTGCCAAACACGTCGCCGTAAATGGGAACGCCGTTTTCATCCACTGGCGGTTTACCCCAGCCACCCGGGTGGTATCCAAACTGCGCGCCGCTAGGAATTGGTGCTGACAGTCCAGGAACTCGCAAGTGCGGGTAACTCGGCGGTGGGCCGTAGCGTTGCATGTTGATCAACCACGGTGGCGGGCCGCCATCAGTCATGCCAAGCGCAGCTTTGAGTTCTTCGCTCAACTTGCCCGGCTTACGCCCGACGTGCACTTCGTACTCTTTACCTTCGAAGTATAAATCCCCAGTCTTGGACATCTTCGGTTTGGTCTGATACACAAAGAATGCGTCGTGGAGAATTTGATAATCTATGTCCATTCGTCCCATACGCGCCGTCTTCGTGTCCTTGGCTTTTTGCTTTAAAGACTTGGAATCTTCTTTTTCCGCGTAGTGGTCGCGAATCTTCTGAATTCCCGTGGCTCGAATAAACTCAGGCAACTCCCACGGCGGCTTTTCAATCCCACGCTTGCCCTGTAAGAACGCGCGCTTTTGGCTCCAGTGTCTAGGAACGGGAACGGTGTTACGATGCGCCTTTAAAAAGACCAACAACTTTGGGTCGCTCGCGCTCGAATCCCAAACCTCGACGACTTCAGGTTTCGCGCAGTGTTGCTTCAACTCAGCCACCTTCATCCGGCGAAGCTCCTTCTTCTTCTTATTGGACAACTCCACTTCCTCCCCGTCTTTCTCTGCATCACCACCACGGTTGGCATCCCCACCACCGCGCGCATTATCGTCGGCGGCGTTCGCGCCCGCCGCCGCCCCGTCACCCGCCGCCGCCCCGTCGCTCGTCTCGCCTTCATCATACGTCCGCCCCTTATTCTTGAACGCCTCAAATATATCCTTAAATGCATCATACACGCCATTATCTTCGTCTCCATCGCGTCCTTCCGCAGCTTTCGCGGTGGCGATTTCTAATTCCAACGGCGCCGCGACGTACTCGATCTCCACGTCTTCATCCTCGTCGTCGTATGCCGCCACACCCGCGGACGCTTTCACCTGTACACACACACGCGCGCGCACGAGATACGATCATTTGTCAGTACGCATGAGATGCAACGTCATCGTCGTCGTCATCATCATCATTATCGACGACGACGACGACGACGACGACGACGACCGCGTAAAGGATGCACGAAACACGTTAGGTTCCCACGCAATCCACGCATTCCATCGACGACACCGCGCCGCACACGACGCCGACGCGCGCGCACACACGCACCTGTGGTTCCTCACTCGCATTCGCGCGCGCTTTTGCCGCTTTGCGCTTCGCGTGACGCTTCGCGGCGACGCCCATGGCGATGCGGCGTTTTGACGTGCGTCACACAGTGACGACGCCGTGTCGTTGCGCGGGCTGTCCATGTCGTCGCCCACCGTCGGCGCGGGAGGCGACGGCGCAGGAGGCGAGGACGCGTTCACCGACGTCGGTTCGCGGCGACAGCGCGCGCGCGAGGCGTCGTTGGAGGCGTGTGAGCGCGCATTTGCGTGCGAAGATTACGCGTCATGTTCGGTACTCTGTGAGGAGCTTTACCGCACCGCCGCGCTCGACGACGACGACGATGGCACAAATGACGACGACACAAATGACGAGAATGAGGCGTCGACGAGCGGAGCGCGACGAGGCGCGGCGTCGACGACGTCGGCTCACGGTGATGGGGTATCAAAAGTCAAACCGACGATGGCTCAGCGGGACGACACCGATACCGACGACGGAACGACGACGTCGAGGTTTATGCGCGAATTATACGAAAACATCGATCATCCTCGCATTCGCGGAGCGTTACGGCGGATGTTCCGCGCTGAAGAGTACGTGGGCGAAATGCCATTGGAATGTCTGTTCGACGCCGACGCCGCCGACGTCGCCGCGGCGTGGGCGCGCATTTCGGGCGCGCCTCGACGGCGTCGCCGCGTCATGGCGCGCGCGACGATGATATGGATACAGTGCGTGTTTAAATCTTCGTCGTTGACGTCGTATGAGAATGATCAGAAAAGACTCGCGGGTGGAGTTGACGTCATCGAAGACGGCGCGTGGGGACCAGAGGCGCGGTGCTGCTGGTGCAAGTTGAAATGGGAACAACGGGACGGCGAGACCGAGGCCATCGAGCGCGTGATTTGCGACACGTTTGAATACGTAACGAAGCATGATGTATTAGGAGAGTTGGCGGCGCGCGATGATGTCGACGACAAGGACGCGTTGGACGCGTGGCGAGACGCGCTCGGGAAAATGGCGTGGCTGTACGCGAGCCAAATCGTCGCCGAGGAACGGGACGATGCGATAGAAGCCAGACGATGGCTGGAGGAATACCGCGACGTTTTAGATGAAGAAATCGTATCGGTGACGCATTCGTGGATCGATAACGCCAATTGCAAGGTGGAAAAGTATCGTTTTGAAGCGACGCGCGACGACGATACCGGCCACGTTTCGGTGCGAAACATCCGCGTAGACGACGACAAAGACGCAGACGCAGACGCAGACGCAGACAAAACAAAGCACAAAATAGGCGGTACCAATGGCACCAGTGACCGCACCGACGCCACCACCACCACGGATGCCATTGCCGCCCGTCAAAGCGTCTCGGCGCGCCTCCCGCGCCTCGCCCGCGACGTCCTCGCCGACCCATTCGGTGACGTCGCCTTACGCACCTACGCCTCCGCCGCCGTCGCCGCCGTCGTCGCATACTCTGTCGTCATCGAAATCACCCACGCGTTCACCGCCTGGCGTCGCCGTACGACGACATCATCATCATCGATATCGCCGCGTTGACGTTGTAGTACTAGTCATACACCAACCTCCATCGCGTGTGTGATAATCATAATCACATCACAGTGTCTTCATTCGTCGACGCGATTGTATTCGTCGACATTTGGGTATATAAATCCATCGATACAATCACGATCATGATGTCCTCCTCCTCCTTGTCGTCGTCGTCCTCCCTGTCGATCGCCATGGTTCGGTGCCGCCGCCAAAGACCACATCATCGATCACGTTCGGTTGGCGTTCGCGCGTCGCTGGACAACGCCCCGATCGAGTTTAAGAAATACCAAGGGTTAGGAAACGATTTCATCTTGATCGATAACCGCGACCGGACGACGATGAAGCTGAGTGCGAAACGCGCGAGCGAGCTGTGCGATCGCAACTTTGGCATTGGCGCGGATGGGGTGATCTTCGCCATGCCGCCGACGCAAAACGGGGAAGATTACGCGATGCGGATGTATAACTCAGATGGTACCGAACCTGAGATGTGTGGGAATGGTATACGATGTTTGGCGAGATTTGTGAGCGATTGTGATGGATTACCGCCCAAGGCGTATAAAGTTGGGACGCTCGCCGGGTTGATTCAACCGGAACTGCGCGCGGATGGACAAGTGGCGGTGGATATGGGTGAGCCTATTTTTGAGCCGAGTCAGGTGCCGACGACGATACCTGCGACGCGAGATGGTAAGGTGGTGCGAGGGGAGGTGCCTGTTGATGGTGAAACGTGGCTCGTGACGGCGGTGTCCATGGGTAATCCGCACTGCGTGACGTTTGGTCGATTCAACGAGTGCGACGAAGGCGGACTCAATCTCGATACTTTCCCGCTCTCCACGTTCGGGCCCAAGCTCGAGTCTCACGCCGCGTTTCCGCGCAAGTGCAACGTCGAGTTTACCGAGGTGAAGAGTCGAAACTATGTCAAGATGAATGTATGGGAACGCGGCGCCGGGGCGACGCTCGCGTGCGGCACCGGAGCGTGCGCCACCGTCGTCGCCGGTGTCTTAGAAGGTCGCATCGATCGCAAGTGCACGGTGGAACTTCCTGGTGGACCTTTAGAAATTGAATGGCGCGAAAGCGATAACCGCGTCATCATGACTGGTCCGGCTGAGTACGTCTTTAGCGGCGCCGTGAACCCGCGATGTTAAAACGACTCTCTCAAGAGTCTTGTTTTTTGTAACACAACAACACTTCAACACGCACTTGAACGCACGCACGCGCGTCATACGATGACGCCACACACCGCGATGCGCACGTGCGCGCGCGCGAGTACGAGCGCGTGCGTTCGACGCCCCACGCGCCGAACGAAGACGACGACGACGAGAGCGTCGAGCGACGACAAGTCAGACGAGTCCGACTGTCCCGAGTGGGCCAAAGACTTGCGCTACGACGAAGCGACAGATGAAATCTACGACGGCGACGGCAAGCCACTGGGGCAGCTGAATGAATACGGCGCTACGCGCTTCGATGTCGCCGTGCGCGCGATTCGCGGCGAGTACGACGTGCCGAGTAGCGAAAACGACATTGGAGAGATTTACGAAACCATCACGCAGTTTCCTACCAAGCACGTCTACCAAGTCGCCGTGCGCAAAGAAGACGCCGATGATGAAGCGTTTGTAGATGAAATCGTGCGCGCGGTGTGTGGGAACGCTTTAAAGGCGGAGTCTGTTGAGGTGAAGCCGCGCGGAACAAAGTACGCTTCGATTTGGTGCACGACGTGGATACATAGCGCGCGAGACGTCACAGAGGCCACTGAACGCGTACGAGCGGTTGGTGACAAGGTGAAGTTTGTATTTTAGTGTCTTGCTAGATGCGATTGATTTTATTATTTATCTTGGAGCTATTCTTCTATTCTTGTTCTTGTTCTTCTCGCGCGCCGTCATCTTCCGAAGCGTCTGAGGCGTTGTCGTCATCCGAAGCATCTGCGTCGACGCCACCCGCGAGCTCTGCAGCATACGCGTCTAATCTAGCCTTTTGCGCAGCTTCAGATTCTTCTTCTTTACCCAACTTTGTGCGGCCGTCCCAGAGCGACGCTTCGATTTGCCGGCCAGCGAACCATCGGCCGTTCCATTCGCGCAGACACGACTCGGCGCCTTCAGGCGATTTGAAACGCAAAGTCATGACGCCATCCTTCGTCGTCGTGTACGTCTTGATGCTCAACACATGCCCACACTTTTGTGCTTCCTCCATGACGTCCTCCTCGAGTTCTTTACGTAAATTCACATCGGCATACATTTCCTCCAACGTAAACATGTGCTTCAACACGACGATGACCTTTTTCAAATCGACGACGTCGTCAAATCCGTCCCATCCCAACGCCGCAGCCTCTTGCCTCTTTAATATAACCGCCGCACGCTTACGCTCTTCTTTCGTCAATTTCTTTGGTTTAGCCACTCCGGGTGCATCGGCGTCGCTGGCAGCCATTTTCCCATCCTTCTTGTCTGACTGTTTCATCTCAAATTTCGCCGCCGAGACAGTCATCTTCGTCGACGCATCACCCGCACGCAACTCGGACTGATCGAGCAGCGTAATCGCCAAATCCACGCTCGGACCCTTTAAAAACACAACCAACGCATCACCTTTGACTTGACCGTCGTCATCGCGATACACTTTCACTCTCGACGAACCGTCGCGAGCGTCGACTTTAATCACCCCGCACTTCTTAAACGTCTCCGCAATTTCCTCCTCCGTCACATCGCGCGGTAACCCAGTGATGTACACTGACGTATTTTTATTACTCAATATCTTCACCGATTCATCCCGAGAGACTTTCGCGCGCTTCGCTTTCGCTCGAGCCCGTTCCAACGCCACCTCTCGCTTTCTCGCGTCTCGTTCATCCTCCGTCTCCATCGCCTTTGCCTCGGCGTTAATCGCATCAAACACCTCCGCCGCGCGTTGCACCTCCCGTGCATCATCATCATTCGCGCTATACGTCATCACGCTCTCGTCATACGACACCGACGCCGCGACCGACGCGGCTTGACCTCGAGCATCCTCCACGAAACGTTCCAACAACGCATCCCAAACGTACGGCGTGCCGTCGTCATCCACGAAACTCTCGCGCCGTGCGACGTCGGCGACATCCACGCCGTCGCCGTCGCACGCCGTCGCGAGCTCCGCCTGGAACGCCGCGAACTCGTCATCCATCCCGTCGGCGTCGTCGTCGCGAAGTGGCGACAGAGCTCGCCGATGCATCATCGCGACGACGGCGGGCTCGACGTCGGCGGCGACGCCGCGCACGCCGCGCACGCCGCCGCCGCGATCGTCTCTCCGCTCGTGATCGATTGGTCGAGCGGCGCGGCGGCGACGGCGACGGCGACGGCGACGGCGACGGCGACGCTCGGTGCGCACACGAACCGACAGCGGTCGAAACCGTCCACGCCGTCGCGTCGGTCGATCGATCACGGCGGGTCGGCGTCGTCGATGACGAAGATTGAGGGTTTGGATTATATGTGTAACCCTCTGGCGCTGTGCGACGCCATGGCGCGCGTGGAGGGGGATGGGCGAGAGGAGATGAGCGCGAGTCGACGGTGGCGCCGCGCGCAGCGCGACGGAGTTGATGACGACGACGGTGACGACAACGATGGTGGTTCTGATGTAAATGATAGTAGTGGTGGTGCCTTACGTGATGATGCGGTGCGCACACGGGTGGGGACGACGGCGACGAAGGGTACGCCAACGCCAGAGCTACCAAATACGCCAAACGTGAAAGCGTTTGAGGACGACTACACTCGAGTGTCTCGAATTGGGTCTGGGCGGTATGGTACCGCGGTGTGGTTAGCTATGAGTAACAGTGATCCGTCGAAAAAAGTGGCGATGAAAACTGTATCGCTATCGACGTTGAGGGATGACGCGGAAGTGGCGATGTTGTTGGAGAATGAAATCGAGTTGCACCGCGCGTGCGGGGCGTCTCAATTTATCGTCACACTGCAAAGCGTTTCGTGCGAGCCGAATTTCGTGAATCTCGTGCAAGAGTTGGGCGAAGGAGGAGATTTATTCGCACATCTGATGTCCATGCCCGAGTCACGGTGCGATGAACATAGCGCGGCGTTATATGCGGCGTCTGTTTTAATGGGCGTCAAGTTTTGCCACGACATGGGCGTCGTGTTTCGCGATGTTAAGCTGGAAAACTGTATTCTATTTGCCGATGGGTCACTCAAGCTCACGGACTTTGGCTTGGCCAAACGCTTGAGAGGTTTACCCGACGAGCGTTCGAGAAGCACGCGAGGAACATGCGCGTACATGGCGCCAGAACTCGTGCTCGGCTCGCACTCGTATGGTGTCGATTTCTGGGCGCTTGGCGTCTTAACGCACGTTCTCCTCACGGGTGCTTTTCCATTTACTGGCGCAAACGACAAAGACGTGTATGAGTCAGTGATCGCTGGTTACGATGCGGCGAAATCAAAGATGACACACACAGTGTCGTCGACGTCGCGAGACTTTGTCGCCGCGCTCCTCGTCACGGACGAAGCCGCGCGAATGAATTTTCCTCGAGCGCGCACGAGTGCCTTTTTCTCTACGATCGATTTCGAAGGGTTAGAACGCGGATCTTTTCGCGCAACGAGCATGAATCCACTGATGAAGAACATTCCGAGTCGACGTGTCAATTGACACGTCGGTTGAAATATTCCTTTCGCGCGTCTTTCCGCGGCGCGCGATGCCACCCAATACTTGAAGTGGTGTACTCTATGCCCCATGTACTACATACTGGTAGATTTTGTAACACGAATAATTATGCAACGCTTATGCACGAGAGACTAAGTACCTCTTATAGGAGATAGTATTACATGACGAGCACGCCGAAAGCTCAAATTGAAATTCACAAAATTTGACAGCAAGGGCGCTGCATGCGCCTTACTCTGCTTACCTGACCACCTTGCCGGCATCGATTGAGATGATGTTCGCTGGCGCCGATGGAACCAAAGTGAACGCACCGCCACCGGCGCATGGAAGACTGCATTGATACAGTTTCCCTTGCCCGTCCAACAACCAAAGAGATGTCTCCCCGACGGCGACTTGGTTGATAATGTCCGTGCTTGAAAACGCCGCGGGAACGTTGATGTTTACCCAGCCACCGCTTGCGTTTTCGTTTCGAACGTAAATAGTTCGCCCGTTGTTGTGAATCGCGTAAAGCTGTGCGTCACCAACTTCCATTTGCTTAATACTGCCAAGCGTTCCGTACGCCCAGTAACTTCCCGGCCGACACGGGTTTGCGCAATAGTAGACGTTACCCAAGAGGTTGGTGCCCCACAAATTCGTTCGTCCGCTCGTGACTTGAACAAGTCGTGAACTTTCGTACTTGCCCGCTTGTACCCAATCGTCGTTGCCATTGCTCGAACGCATCCAAATGCGACCTCCGCCAGCATTTTGATTTTTTGTCACGCCGTAAACGACACCGTGGCCGACATCCATGTCGATAACGGGCCCATCCGAGGGATAGCTCAAGTGCTTCGCGTCGTTGTTGACGGTTCTCCAATTCGACGCGTCGTACGGATTTAAATCAAGGTTATCCGTGATCATGAGCTTGCCCGTGTTCGTGTCCAACCCCCATGTGTTGGACTCGCCCGCGCTCACCATGGTGAAATGCCCTTTATATTTACGCCACACATCAGTCGCAGCCTTGGATTCTTCAATGCCGTACACGTTGTCGGCGTCTCCAAGCGCCGGTCCGACAGTCGCGATGAGCTTGACGGTTTGAGGGCACACGCCGAGGCAACCCGCCCACTTGGCTTTGTATTCGTACACGCCGTCGGCGCGCGGCGTCATGCCCGCCGGAAATTTACGATTGCGATACACTCCACCGCCAGCTTCGACCGCCGTCGCGCATGAGTCATCAATCAAATCACCAGTGTCAGGCAAGCGGCTGTTATAACCCAGCTCAAAAATGGTGTCGCCGTTCTCGTTTGTCACCGCGAAACCAAACTCTTCATCCGCCGACACCGTCGCCGTGCCCTTGAAAATCGTCGAAAACCCACGGCGCGTGAGATCCACGCCAGCACCCGCGCCCCTATCCCCACCAAACTCCCCCGGCGGTGTACCCTTGCGTTGCATCGTCACCTTGGTCACTTGCTTGTCAAAGAAACCTTCAATCGGCGCGTTCTCCATGACACCCGGCGGAATGCACCCGACATCCACGGAAAACTCAACCGTGCGCATCGCCGCCGCGGACGCCCCGAACGACCCTCTGATCGCCGCCCGTGCGCCCACGACCGCCACCGCGCACGCGCACGCGCCCCCGATCACCGCAAACGCGCGTCGCGGCGTCACCGCCCACGTCGTCGTCGTCGTCGTCGTCGTCTTGGCTCCGAGCATGGGCGTGTGCTCATCCATCTCCACGCTCGCGCTCGTGCGTTTCGAATGCATCACCATCGTCGTCCGATCGTCGTCGTCAGCTCGTCGTCGTCGTCAGCTCGTCGTCGTCGTCGTCCTCGTCCTCGCCGTCGTCGTCGTCGTCCGTCCGTTCGTCGTCGTATCGCGCAACACCCAAACGCAACACCCAAACCGCCCACCCACCGCGGTGGGGACGACGACGCCACGCACGCCTCCACGGGGTGTGGACCGGTGACTGGTGCAGGGTGATACATCGGTGGCGTCCTATACCCTGGACATCGCCGCCCGTCGGTCGCGCGACCCGGCGACGCGCCCGACGTCGAGACGGTCGCGGTCGCGGTGGTGGTGGTGGTGGTGGTGGTGACGTCGCGCCAGACGTCGACGTCGCGACAACCTTGCGTGGTGCTGCACGCGCGCCGGTGCGAGGCGAGCGAGGACGAGGACGAGGACGAGGACGAGGACGAGGAGGGCGCGTGAACGCTGGTGTCTGCTCGACCCCGTCACCGTCGAGGACGTCGAGGACGCGCGAA
>Ga0255753_1003494_pt1 | contig 16378 bp, 15 predicted proteins | sample 041ome_10_FD_179953 | JGI IMG/M metagenome (GOLD analysis project Ga0255753, IMG submission 179953) | Coastal salt marsh microbial communities from the Groves Creek Marsh, Skidaway Island, Georgia - 041412US metaG (version 2) | ecosystem: Environmental > Aquatic > Marine > Intertidal zone > Salt...
AGATCATTCACGGCTTTGCGTTTGCGTTATTGGTTGGTGTCCTCGTGGGTACCTACTCATCAATCTATGTTGCTAGCACATCGGCATTGTTGTTGGGTTTGAGTAAAGAGGATTTAATGCCAGTGCAAAAAGAAAACGTAGTAGACGATCGCCCTTAAAAATTCTGGAGACGTGTCCGAGTGGCTGAAGGAGCACGCCTGGAAAGTGTGTATACGTTAATAGCGTATCGAGGGTTCGAATCCCTCCGTCTCCGCCATAATTAAAAGCCTGTTTTTCTTAAAAAGACATGAATGCGACAGCTTTTTTCGTTGCCTGGGCAGTCAGTGTAATTTTTTGAGGAAAAGTATGTTGCTTTTAGCTCATAAAGTTTTGACTTCTCAATTGCGCGTTGAATTAAATGGTAAATGTGTGGACCATGTGCAGCCTGGTTAGCGATAACATCGAATTTGCCACTTAAAATACCTTGGGTTATTTCCTTTTCTTCCCTAGAAAAGGTTGATACGTTGTGGTGAAGCCAAAGAGGTTTGTATGGTTTGGCTAAACTTTTTGTAAATCGATTAAGCTCTAAAAACTCGGTAGCATTTAGAAAAGACTCTGACTCCAAAGCCTCTAAATCAGAGTAAAGTTTACAGAGGTCTGGAGGTCCATAAATGTCGTCATAGGATCTAATGCATTCCCCAAGGTTGATTGGTTTTGGTAAGTTGAGGTGGCCAGACTTCCTATCCACTTTACTTAAAGAAAAATAATAAGGAGTTGGCTCCTTAAGTAATGTGTTTTTAACCTTATGCAGTCCTTGATGAATCGGTTTTAGTGACAGCAGGATCGTGAATATAAAAAATACTTTCTTATATCTGAGTTGCGTTGCAATGAGAGGGAGGGTGAACAGTGAATAATAACTTGTAAAATCAAGCCCGCTAGTGTTCAGTGTCACTGCAGCCGAAATATTTAAAACAGAATAATGTAGGAGTTCTTGTTTGTTTTTTAATACTGCGTGGATATAAAAAAAACATGCTAAGGCAACAAGTGCAATAGACTCCTTTCTAAGCAATTTGTTAATACGATCAGCAGTTTCAAGTTCGTCATTCAGAGTCCAATATAAAAACTCATCTGAGAGAATTAGGTTGTAGTTGAAGGTAAAAACAACCAATAAGCCTAAACAGAGAGATGAAATTCTCTGGAGCGCAAAAGGAAATTTTGAAAATGGAGCAATAACCGCCAAGGCGGATAGAAATGAAAGTATTCCAAAGTCAATTTTTGTTAAAGCGGTTATTCCAATAATGATCCCAGCCAAAAATGAGCTAAAGCAAGCCCTCCGGGAGCTTAGGTAAACGGTTAAAATTAAAAAAAAGGCGGCTAAATTGTTATACCAAGGGTATGAAAGTAGTGTTAAGTAACCGATACCTAATATTATCAATGAGGCTAATTTATAATTTTTAGGTGCACTTGATTCGTTTATTAAAAACCAACAAAAAAGTCCTGTTAGGGTTGTGAATAGCAGCTGTGTCAGTTTTAACCCATGCCAATCTGACCCAAAAGCTACACTAAGGAAATGTGTTATCCATAAAGTAACGGGGCCTACAGGTAGTCCAAAATCTTTATACTGTCTGAGTCCATTAGAAACTTCTCTTGTGCCTTCATATATAATCGCGAAGTCCCTAAAGAAAAGATCAGAACCAAAATAACTTAAAATACCAAGATATGCGCTAAGTGCTATAAAATATTTTATTTTAAGATTTTCAGAGCTAATTCTGATTTGTCCCAACAGCCCCCCCTATGAATAGTTTATCTACACTTAATGAGTTTAAACATTTTTCTAGCTTACTGGGAAAGAACTTTGACTTAGTGCAGGGTGCCGGTGGCAATACATCAATTAAGCTTGAAAATAACAAAATGTGGGTTAAAGCCTCAGGTATGTGGTTGTCTGATGCGGATGAAAAAAATATCTTTTGTGAAGTTGACTACTCAATTGTTAGAGAGAATATCAAGAGGAGACCTAAGTCACTCGTATCGGGTGCATATGACGACTCGTTATCCCTTCGACCATCAATAGAGACTGTTTTGCATGCGCTTTTACAACAGAAAGTTGTTTTTCATGTGCATAGTCTTAGTGCGATAAGTTGGTTAGTTGTAGAAGGTAATGATCAATCAATAGGAGAAATCTTGAATGGCATTTCATGGGTTCGTGTGCCATACGCCAAGCCGGGTGTTGATTTGGCTACGCTTTGCTTGGATGCCTTGAAGAAGCGTCCGAATGCTGAGGTAATACTTTTAGATAATCATGGTTTGGTGGTTGCTGGTGAATCTGTGGAGGCGGCTTACTCTTTAACCTTAGAAGTGCATTCAAAATTAGAACGTTCCTCAAGAAAATTTAAAAAGCCTGATATTTCACTGTTGCAAGAAAAGTGTGCCAATACAGATTTTGCGCCCTCTTCATCTCTTCTTCTACATCAAATTGCGCTTTTTAAAGATATAGTTCAAAAATCCTGTGCTGGCACACTGTATCCGGACCATGTTGTTTTTCTTGGGCCTGGTGTCACGGCTTTAAAAAAAAGCCAAAGGCTAGAAAACTTTGTGCATAAATCGGATCTCACAGCTTATTCCCCTATTGTTATTATTGAGGATGCTGGGGTGCTTGTGCCAAAGAATATTTCACCAGCAGCGTCATTAATGGCTGATGCATTATCGTCAGTATTGCTACGCGTGCCGGAGAGTGCATCGCTAAAATACTTAACTCCCAGTGATGTGAATGAACTGATGCATTGGGAAGCCGAAAAGTTCAGGCAAAAGGTTAATTAAAGTTATGCATTTAGTAGTTCCAATGTCTGGGTTTGGTGAGAGGTTCCGTAGAGCTGGGTATGAAATACCTAAACCTCTTATTGAGGTGGAGGGTAGGCCGATAGTAGGGCATGTTGTTGATCTTTATCCAGGCATAGAGAGAGTAACTTTCATCTGCAATAAGCTTCACATTGAAGATCCTAACTTTGAAATGGAGTCTAAGCTAAGATCTATAAGACCAGATGCCGATATCAAGGTAATTGAACCCCACAAGCTTGGACCGATAAACGCTATATTGAACGTAATTGATGGCTTTGATCCTGATGAGCCTGTCATTGTCAATTATTGTGATTTCACCTGCATATGGGACTTTGATGCATTTAAAAAGTTTGTCGTTGACAATAAATCAGATGGATGCGTAATTGGATATACAGGATTTCATCCTCATATGTTGGGATCGAAAAATTACGCCTACGTGAAGATTGATAATGGGCTGCCCGTGGATATACAGGAAAAGCAGCCATATACAAAAGATCCAATGTCTGAGTTTGCGTCAAGTGGCGCATATTATTTTAGCTCAATATCATTAATGCGGGATTGTTTTGAGGAAGTAGTAGCTAAGGATTTGAATGTAAATGGTGAATACTATGTATCAATGGCATACAAACCATTATTCACAAAAAACAAAAATGTCTCAGTTTTCCCTGTAGAGCACTTTATGCAATGGGGTACCCCTGAAGATCTTGCTAAGTACAATTGGTTTTCATCGCTTTTTAGAATTAAAAATGAATTAAAAAACCATAATGAAGCTCGTCACGATGGATCTATATTAATGCCGATGGCTGGTGCTGGTAGTCGTTTCCAGAAAAAGGGATATGAAATTGCAAAGCCTTACATTAAGCTCAACGGGAAACCCATGTTCCAACAGGCAATTATGGACTTGCCGGCCACCGATAAAATAAGACTAATAACTCGACATGGGCTAAACGGGGAAGGGGTGTTAAAAACCTTTTTAAGTCATCAACGAAATGCTACCGAGGTTGAATTAGATGCAATAACAGAGGGCCAGGCGATTACTTGCTTGAGGGGCCTAGATGATATTTCTTTAGATCAAATGTTAACCGTCGCCGCATGCGATAACGGCATGATTTATGATCCATCTCATCTTCAAAAGTTGTTAGAAAATAACGATGTTGACGTGATAGTTTGGGGTGCCAGAGCATACCCGGGTGCAATTAGTAACCCTGAAGCATATGGTTGGATTGAAGCTTCGGGTGAGAATGTTTCGCGCGTTTCTGTTAAGAAGCCTCTGGGTAATCCGGATAAAGACCCAGTTGTTATTGGTACGTTTACTTTCAAAAGGGCGGGTGATCTATTAGCTGCCATTAAAAGCTTAATTGATAAAAATCTTCGAGTTAATGGTGAGTATTATGTGGATTCTGCTATTAATGAGCTGATTGATTCCGGCTTAAAAGTCGTTTTATTTGAGGTGCATTATTATTTATGTTGGGGAACGCCAGAAGACCTTGATACATATCTTTATTGGCAGGATGCCTTAGATAAATTTGAAATTCATTCGTATTCAAAAAGTCATGATGAAGATGTAATGTGAGCAGTTCGCAGCGAAAAGAGCTATTAACTTTTCTAGTAGTTGGTCTAACTACGGTACTACTTGATTATCTTTTTTATTTCACTTTTTTGAAGTTTGACTTCCTTCCTTCAATTGCAAAAGGGTTGAGTTTTTTACTGGGTGCAATATTTGCTTTTGTAGCTAATTCAAAATGGACTTTTCAGATGCCTGTAAAGCCTCAAAGATTGCCTATATTTTTTCTCTTGTACCTGTCCTCATTGGTTACGAATGTGGCTATTAATTTTTCTGTAATGAGATATTTTGGTACGTCACTATTCGTTTTAAATATAGCTTTCATTGTGGCCACATCATTTTCTGCCGCAATGAATTTTTTAGGTATGAAGTTTTGGGTTTTTAAGGGAATTAAATGATTAAATATTCACTTGTTGTGCCTTGTTATAACGAGGGTGAAAACGTACCGTTACTCATAGATCGCGCAAAGGTGGTTTTTTCTGATTGTAAAGATATTGAGTTAATACTTGTTGACAATGGTAGTTCTGACAATACCTTTGAGATTATTGATTCGGCATCGAAATCCTTGCCGTTCATTAAAGCCGTAAAGGTTGAACTTAACCAAGGGTATGGGTTCGGGATTTTATCTGGTTTAAAAGTCGCCAGCGGTGAGTTAATAGGTTGGACGCATGCTGATATGCAAACAGATTTGGGGGATGTCTTGAAATCTATTTCCCTCTATGAAAATAGAAGTAGACTAACTGGTTGTTTTATTAAAGGGCGAAGGATTAAGCGCCCAATTTTTGATAATTTCTTTACTATCGGCATGAGTTTTTTTGAGACTATTTTGTTGCGGCGGCCCATGTGGGATATTAACGCTCAGCCTACCATGTTTAGTAGGGACCTCTTTGACCAGTGGTCTGGTGCCCCGTACGACTTTTCGTTAGATCTATTCGCTTACTATTCTGCCAAAAAGATGAAATATACAATCATGAGACATTCCGTCCATTTTGGATTGCGGGCCCATGGGCAATCGCACTGGAATATTGATATGGCATCAAAATTTAAATTCATAAAGAGAACATTTGCATACAGTCTCAGGCTTAAAAAAGGTTTGAGATAGATGTTAATTGTTAAGCACAGAAGAAATTCTATTTTTGAGTTAAGTGAAACTCCAAGTAATTTCGGCATTGAGGTTGATATTCGATCCTATGGCGAACATTTGATAATCCATCATGATCCATTTATGGATGGTGAAAATTTTGAAACTTGGTTGAAAGTATATAGCCACGACTTACTTATTCTCAATGTTAAAGAAGAAGGGTTGGAATCAAGATTAATATCGTTGATGGAGGAATATGGCATTGATGATTACTTTTTTCTCGATCAATCATTCCCTTTCCTAGTTAAGACAGCGCGAGAGGGTGAATCTAGATGCGCATTAAGGATTTCCGAGTATGAGTCAATCAATACGGCACTAGATTTTCCCTTCCAAATAGATTGGCTATGGGTTGATTGTTTTACCAAATTTCCAATCAGCAAAGCTGATGCCGACTTATTAAAGAGTAAAGGTTATAAATTATGTCTCGTGTCTCCTGAGTTACAGGGGGGCTCGATTATGGATTTACATAAGATGAGAGATTTCTTATGCAGTGAAAAAATTTTAATGGACGCTGTATGCACTAAGTTTGAGGATGAATGGAAGTGATATCTCTCAAAGGAAAGGCAGGACAATTATTTTGGTTTGGATTTTGTCTAAAGCTAACTATGGTCGCTCTTCTTTATCCTGAGATTAGATTAAATCTATTTGCTCCTTTTCTTGAGCGATCATTAGATTTGGAGCATTTTTTTAACCCTTGGGGTAATGAATTTATAGCTGCTAACCAAGTGTCCCCATTCCCTTATGGGCCCTTCATGTATATAGCATTAATCCCGGGAGTTGCAATATCAACCCTTTTTGATGTGTTCTATCCAGAGGTCCCCTGGGCTCTCATTTCGATAGGTCTTACCTCTCTGGTATTTGATTTACTGTTGCTTTTAGCTTTGCTAAAAATAACTAAAGGAAAACAGAATCTAAGGGTCATATTTTTTTATTGGACTTCCCCGTTAACGCTATATGTTATTTATTGGCATGGTCAACTAGATATTATTCCTGCATCGATATTGATGTGGTCTTATCTACTGTTAATTGAGGACCGTTTTTTTAGTACGGGTGTAGCGTTAGCTATAGCAGTAGCATCAAAACTTTCGATGTTAATAGCACTTCCATTTATTGTGATTTATCTCTTTCAAAGAGCTGATGGTTACAAAAGCCTAATACGATTCCTTAAGGGTTTTGCGATCATTTTTTTAGTTGGCGTTGTTGCGCCTATGTTTTCAAAAGGTTATCAATCATTAGTTTTAGGGACTCCTGAGTTTAAAAAGCTTTTTTCATTGACTATCAATTTTTCTGAAACATATTTTGTGTATGTGTTGCCGCTCCTTTATTTGGTGTTTGTCTATGCTATGTGGAGGTTGAAAAGGACTAATAAAGAGTTATTGATTGTTGTTAGTGGCATTTCTTTCTTAGGCTTGGTTGCTTTGATGCCACTGACGCCTGGCTGGCTATTGTGGGTCCTGCCATTTATTGTAATTTATGCATGTAATGCAGACTTTTTCGGTCGAGTTCTGTTTGTCATGTATATTCTCTCGATTACCTCGCTAATGGTAATTTCAAGTCAGTTCAGCGGGGCAATTTCAACATCTGTATTTGATATCACTTTGCCTGTGAATATTTGGGCTGATAATTCTGAGCCAAGTATGTTGATAAATGGCATTCTTGGTTCCGCAGTAATTTTCTCAGGCATTCTGATAGCCCTTAGGTTTTATAGGGACGGGGTAAAAAATAATCTCTTTGCAAAAATTACCCAAGAACGGCTAGTTATATACTCGAATGTAATTCCTCAATGTGTAAATTCAGTCAAGCAGATGTATCAAGAAATTCTAGGGTCTTTTGTATATCGACCTATTTTGATTGATAACTATGTTGTTAAGGGCAGGGATAGCTACTTGCATCGTGGCGAAGACACTAAAATAGATTTAAGGCATTTAATCGATGATGTTAAATCCTTAAGATCTAGGTTACACAAAGATTATGCAGACAGATTGGGGCTCACCAAAACACAATTGTCATCAGTATCCATTGCAAACTTTTTTGATGAGTCAAAACTTATGCCCCGCGCTCGCAGAGAGTTTGATTTGTCTCTTGACTTCAAAGTATTCGATAACGCTAGATCAATCGATGAGATACGTCTTGAAGAATGTGAATTAACCGAATTTGATGCAATATTATTTTTAGAATCTGCCGAGGTGCTAGATCGAAGCGGTTCCGGCTCTCACCTTGATGGCGCTATTAGCATTTTCCTTAAAGACGGCTCGGGTATTCGAGATTTATTGCGCATATTAATTTCTTATTGTGGATTGCAGGTAGACTTTCGTGATAAGTCAGATGGAATGTCTGTTTTAGTATCAATAAGTGGAGAGATTTGGGCAGAGGATATTGCTAGCGCAGTCAAGCATCTAACACCGAGTCTAAGTGAGTTACTAATAGCAAATCCAAAATGGCATTCAAATACTCACGGTCTTGTTCAGTTGTTAATCACTTGGTTAATAGATCAATCACTCGCTAAAAAGTAAAATGAAATTCCTTTCAGCTGAAAAATTTCTTACTCCTCCAAAGGCAATAATATTTGATACGGACAATACATTGTATGAATATGAGCCAGCGCATCTGTCAGCCATGAACGCAGTGCTGCGTAAGGCAGTCAATATCTTAGGCTGCTCACGTGGGGAATTTGAGTCTTCTTACAACGAGGCAAGGAAGGAAATAAAAAATAGGCTTGGTGCGGTTGCAAGCTCTCATAGCCGCTTGCTTTACTTCCAATTAACCATTGAAAAACTTACTGGGAAAAGTAACTTATTTGCAACATTAGACCTAGAGCAAACTTATTGGAGGGTGTTTTTAGACAGTGTTGTTCTTTTTTCTGGGGTTAAGGAGTTTATCGTTCAAGTGCACCAACAAGGAGTCAAGGTGGCTGTAGTAACCGACCTTACTGCTCAGATTCAGTTTAGAAAATTAATTTTTTTTGGTCTGGATGATTATTTTGATGCGATGGTTACTTCCGAAGAGGCTGGCGCTGATAAACCTCACTATTCTCCGTTTAAGATAGCTTTGGATAAGTTAAAAGTATCCCCGGATCTGACTTGGATGATTGGTGATAGTTATAACGCTGACATGGTTGGCGCAAAACTGTTGAATTTGACAACCCTGCAAAAAATCCATGCTGGAGTCTCTATGGGGGACTGTTTATCGCAAGATGCAACTTTTTCTGAATTCGATGAGTTATTAAAATTCACTAAAAAGCTCTTTAAGTAAAATGGCATTAATAAATTTTCTAGAGTTTCAGTCCATATTTCAGGGTGCTAAGACTATGGCGATAGTGGGTAGTTCAGACTCTGTTTTACGCTACTCAAACGGGAAATGCATAGATGCTTGTGATTTGGTTGTAAGGTTTAATAGAACAAAGGTTGATGGTCTGGAAGATAAAGTGGGCTCAAGGACTGATATCTTGGTTGTGAATGACGTAAATAATTTATCAAAAGCTCCTCAGGTAAAAGAATTGTCAAACCCAAGGGTAGTCGTATGTTTCATTGACCGGGTTGGATTTAATAAATCTGAAACGCATTTAAAAGATTTCTTGGATTGGGTTGGAGACAAAGATCTTTTTTTATGTCCACGTCCTGATATAGCAATGATTCCTGTAGAAAAAGGAACTAGAAGTTTTTCAATGGGTTTGTATGCATTGGGTTTTTTGCCTTACGCCTTATCAATCAAAGAGTTATTTGTGACCGGGTTTACTTTTTTTGGTTCAGTTGAGGGTGGGGCTGCGCACTATTCCAAAAAAGCCTCGTTTTCGGGCTCTCTCTGGCATGATGCTGATATGGAGTTATTGGTGGCAAGGCAGATTTTATCAGAATATCCTTTTAACGTTAGTTTAACCGATGAAGTTTACTCAGTATTAAAAGAACCGAAGAAAAATATTCAATTGTTCGGTGGTGAGCTACAGAATAAAAATGCACCCAAGAAAAGTAACTTACGTTTATTGGCTAATTTTTTTGGATATTTATTATACAAATTTACCAAAGTCATTATGAAGAGCACATTCTTATTGCGTAGATTTGCAGAGTATTTAAGGAGCTGAAGAAATGATTCCAATTTTTGTTGGGTTTGACCCACGAGAAGCCGTTGCTTACCACGTCTTTACAAACAGCATTATAAGACACTCTTCCAAGCCGGTGAGTATCTCGCCTTTGGCATTGAAAAATCTTGAGGGGTACTCAGAAAATCATTCTGATGGCTCTAACCAATTTATATACAGCCGCTTTCTTGTACCGCACTTAATGGGATTTGAAGGATGGGCTATTTTCGCTGATGGAGATATGCTTTTGCGATCAGACCTTAACGAGCTATGGGAGCTTCGCGACGAATCAAAGGCTGTGATGGTTGTTAAGCATGATTATGAAACACGGAGGTCAATTAAGTACCTTGGCTCACCAAATCAAAATTATCCAAGAAAAAATTGGTCAAGTGTAGTCTTGTGGAATTGTGGCCATGAGCTGAATAAAGGATTGACTCCCAATTTTATTTCGAATTCGACAGGTGCTGAATTACATAGATTTACTTGGTTGCCTGATGAGGTGATTGGTGAGTTACCAATTGAATGGAATTGGCTACCAGACGAGTTTGGTCAGAATTCAGATGCGAAATTATTGCACTTTACACTTGGAACGCCATGTTTTTTCCAATCAGGCGATGAGCCAATGGCAAATGAGTGGCACTCTGAAAGAATGTTAACTAACCATTCTGATCAAGTTGCTCTCGAATCATTTTACAAGTGATCTAACTTAAAATGTATAGGGTCCTGTTTGTTACGGGGGGTGCTAGGCGTTCAATGGCTAGTGCAAGACTTCGTGGTATTTATGTAAGTAAACTTCTAAATGACGCAAATGCTGAATTATCGAGCGAGTTTTCACACCATTGCTCCCCAGGCTATGACATATATATTTTTGTAAAAAAAATCCCACCGGATTTTGAGCTCCTTATTTCCAAAATTAGAGCTGAAAATAGATCCGTAAAAATATTTTATGACCTTTGTGATAACTACTTTGATGGCTATTCGGGTTTAGACGCTGATCTTAAGCGCCAAGAAACGATTTCATTCTCAAATATGGTAGATGCGGTTATTGTGCCCTCTAAGAAATTAAAAGAAGTTGCATCTAGATACCTTGATACGTTGATTTGGATTATTCCAGATTTAACAGCCTTAGACCCAAGGTTGTGCGCACCTATTAAGCTAAAGGAAAAAATATTTCTTTGGATATTAAAACGCCATCTATCGAAAGCTATAAAATTTCCACCGATTTTATGGTTCGGACATATTGGAGGAGAGGGCATCAGTGGTGGTATAGCTGATCTAATTAACTTCCTCAAATTTTTGGACAAATATGATGATTTAAATGGTCTTAAGGTTGTAGCTTTCAGTTACAAAAAGAAGTGTCAAAAGATCATTCCTAAATTTAAGAACTTAGAATTGATTTGTTTCCCGTGGTCAGAGGCCTTGCACCCTAAAGTTCTGAACCTTTTCAATTATTGTGTTTTGCCAATTCGTTTAGATAGATTTACGTTGACAAAATCAAGCAATCGTTTCATTGATGCTTTGTCTTCTGCGGCTGTGGTTGTATCAAGTCCTTTGCCGTCTTACCTTGATGAAGAAGTTGATGGTCACTGTTATTTTGAGGATGATTTTTCTCAGATGGCTTTTCGACTTAAGAGTCTGTTATCTGATAAGATTTTGCCAAGAAAAAATATTGATGTAGAGTATAGAAATAACGTCACAATTGAAATGTATTTAAATTTGTTTGAAGCGACTCAATGAGTAGGTTTATCGTTACCGGGGGTGCAGGTTTCATAGGCTCAGCTGTGATTCGTCATTTGATTAATCACACTGATTGCCAGGTGCTTAATCTCGATAAGCTCACTTACGCCGGTAATCTTGATTCTCTACTCGACATAGATTCATCTGATCGTTACCAGTTTGTTCAAGCCGATATCTGTGATGCGGCAGCTGTCCGTAATATCTTTTCTGACTTTAAGCCGAATGTGGTGATGCATCTGGCGGCCGAGAGCCATGTCGATCGTTCCATTGATGGGCCTTCTGAGTTTATTCAGACCAACATTGTCGGCACTTACACACTTTTAGAAGCCGCTCGTGAGTATTGGTCTTCTTTAGCTGATGAAGATAAGACCTCTTTCCGCTTTCACCATGTCTCAACCGATGAGGTCTATGGTGATTTAGAAGGGACCGATGATCTTTTTCTAGAAACCACTGCCTATGAGCCAAGCTCACCGTACTCCGCCTCGAAAGCGAGCTCTGACCATTTGGTGCGTGCATGGAACCGTACTTATGGCTTGCCGGTTGTTATTACAAACTGTTCTAACAACTACGGCCCTTATCAGTTCCCTGAGAAATTGATCCCTCACATGATCCTTAATGCAATCTCGGGTAAGTCATTACCCATATACGGTGATGGTCTGCAGATCCGTGACTGGTTGCATGTCGAAGACCATGCGCGAGCGCTGGTCAAAGTGGCACTAGAAGCCAAAGAGGGTGAAACCTATAACATTGGTGGTCATAACGAAGTCGCTAACATTGATGTGGTTCGCACGCTCTGTGGCTTGCTTGAAGAGCTTGTACCTAACAAACCGGAAGGCGTTGAGCGTTACGAGGATTTAATCGTCTATGTTAAAGACCGCCCAGGTCATGATGTGCGCTATGCCATTGATGCCTCAAAGATCGAACGTGATCTTGGTTGGACACCACAAGAGACTTTTGAAACAGGCTTACGCAAGACCGTTGAATGGTATTTAACTAATCACACCTGGTGGCAACGTGTGCTCGATGGTGACTATCGCTTAGGTCGATTGGGTGAGGGCGCTTAAATGAAAGGGATTGTGCTAGCCGGTGGCTCAGGTACTCGGTTGCATCCGCTCACACTCGGTACCTCCAAGCAGATGCTGCCGATTTACGATAAGCCAATGATCTACTACCCGATCTCTGTGCTGATGCTCAGTGGTATCCGAGAGATTTTGATTATCTCAACGCCGGAAGATTTGCCGGGCTTCCAACGACTTTTAGGTACGGGTGAGCAGTTTGGTGTTGAGTTCACCTATGCGGAGCAGCCATCACCGGATGGACTAGCCCAAGCCTTTATCATCGGTGAGCAGTTTATTGGTAACGACTCAGTTTGCTTAGTCCTCGGTGACAATATCTTCTATGGCCATGGCATGGGTGGATTGCTGAAAGAGGCCGCGAGTAAAGACTCAGGCGCGACGGTATTTGGTTATCACGTGACTGACCCTGAGCGCTTTGGCGTGGTGGAGTTTGATGCGGAGGGCAAAGCCTTGTCGATTGAAGAAAAGCCCGCTCAGCCTAAATCAAACTACGCAGTCACTGGCCTCTACTATTACGACAATCGTGTGGTTGAGATTGCAAAGAATGTAAAGCCCAGTGATCGGGGCGAGCTTGAAATCACCAGTGTGAACAATGCGTATCTTGAGCTTGATGAGCTCAATGTTTGTGTGTTGGGGCGTGGTGTTGCCTGGCTCGATACCGGTACTCATGAGTCACTGATGGAAGCGAGTCATTTTGTGCAAGCGATCGAATCGAGACAAGGCTTAAAGATCGCCTGTTTGGAAGAGATCGGTTTCAAGCAAGGCTGGTTATCACAACAGTCACTTGAAGCCAGAGGGCAACTACTAAGTAAGACAGGCTACGGACAGTACTTGCTGCGTTTAGCGAGTAACTTATGAAGGTCACAGAAACCAAACTTGCTGGTATGCTCATCATTGAGCCTAAGGTCTTTGGCGACGCAAGAGGCTTTTTCAAAGAGACCTTTCAAGCAGAACGATACCAAGAAGCCGGTATTGAATATACGTTCGTGCAAGATAATTACTCTCGTTCTCAGAAAGGTGTGTTGCGTGGGCTTCACTTTCAGATCACTAAACCGCAAGGCAAACTCGTCTCCTGTCCTAAAGGCGCGGTATTTGATGTGGCGGTGGATATTGATCCTGAATCAACGACCTATGGCCAATATGTTGGTGTTGAGCTAACCGAAGAAAATCACAAGCAACTGTGGGTGCCGCCAGGCTATGCGCATGGCTTCTGTGTGCTCTCAGAGACAGCTGACTTTCAGTACAAGTGCACCGACTACTACGATCCATCCGATGAGGGTGGTGTGATCTGGAATGATCCTGATGTGGCGATTGAATGGCCCATCGCTCATCCATCGTTATCGAGTAAAGATGCGCTTTTGCCTACTTTGGCTGAATTGAACGCAAAATAAGCATGTCTGCGCGTATTTTAGTCACAGGAGTTAATGGTCAGGTCGGTAGTGCCATCATGGCACTTAAGGATGAGTATCCCTTCGAGTTGATTTCGATCAGTCGAGCCGACTGGGATATGGCGAAAGAGCCTGAAAAGGCTGCGGAGCTCATCGAGCAATACCAGCCTGCTATTGTGATCAATCCTGCAGCCTATACTAATGTGGATGGCGCTGAGGACGATCAGGAAACTGCTTTTGCAGTTAACGCATCAGCAGTGGGTGAATTGGCTAAAGCCTGTGAGAAAGCCGATATTCCTTTGCTGCATGTCTCCACTGATTATGTGTTTGATGGCACAAAAGAAACGCCATACACCGAAGATGACCCAATCAACCCAATTAACGTCTATGGTAAGAGCAAAGCTGAAGGCGAGCGACGGGTAAGGGAAGTACTTAACGCGCACATTATTCTACGAACAAGCTGGGTGTTCTCAAAAACCGGTAAAAACTTTGTCACCACGATGCGACGACTAGGCAAAGAGCGCGATGAACTGAAGATAGTCGATGATCAGATCGGCGGTCCAACTTCCGCAGATTGTATAGCAAACGTGTTAACGGGCATCGCAAGTCAATATCTAAAGGGTGAAGAAATACCCTGGGGTACCTATCACTACGCGGGGTCACCAGTCGTTAGCTGGTATGAGTTTGCAGAGACGATTTTTGAAGCAGAAGTTGAAGATCACATACCAAAATTGATTTCTTGTGCTTCGACGGAATATCCGACTAAAGCTCAAAGGCCTAAGAACTCAGCACTGTCCACAGCACGTATACAAAGAGAAATGGATGTTTTGGTGTGTGATTGGCAGATATTTTTGTAAAGAATAGTTTTTTAATCTTTAACTATCTCTCTCGCTATGAACTCTGCAATCAAATTTGATCCTAAGATGTTTAAATGGTTGCCGTCCCTGTAGTAGATTGTCTTATCAATAATCATGGAACATTTTATATCACTGCAAAGAGGGTCTTTTATCTCAATAAGCTTGGTCTTTGTTTCATTACTCAAGGCCTTGATAAGGGGTAAGAAAAGACTTTCTTGCTTTTCTGCAGCACTTAAACTCATTTCGCATTGACGAGAGGGTTTACCATCGCTAAGAAAGACACAGTTTGCTGCATGCACTTCATACCATGGGATATCAGATAACAAAATTACTTCATGCCCGGCCTCTTTCAATTTCAAAATGACCTTTTTTAGCCCTAGTTCAATAGAGCCATATTTTTTCAATTCCTTTGGGTTTAACCTGAACGGGAAATGAATAGCTATGTGCACTTGAGATGTAGTTTCTCTCTCTAAGAGTTCGTCAAAAATTATTTTGAAATCTTCGATATGTAAATAGGGTGGTGCCCCTGCGGTGTAATAGGCTATGTTTTTATCTGGGAAAGCATTCACATATCCTGGGAATAGATGTTCAGCATGAGAGTCTCCAAGCAAAACAATATCTGGTGTTGATGCATGATTACTTTTGCACCGTATTTCTTTTGTAATTTCAGGGTAACTATTTTTAATTGGGCAGTCCTGAAAGTTTGCATTTAAATACTGATTGAATTCATCGTGTCCAACATCGCCAGCCAAGGTAGCCTCAAATCTTTCTGGATAGCCGTTGTTGTTGTATCCATGCCAGCCTGCAGTTATTAAAGCTGCGGTGCTTATGATGGATAGCGAAAGTAAATATTTTCCAGAAAGGTTTTTTGCTTTACGGAATGGGGTTTCTATATAGCGCCAAGATAATAAAGATATGATTAGTATGGCTAAAATTAAGCTCAAGTATTCAATTGAGCTGGGTTCTCTCACTAGCTTTATCCTTGCCAATGAAAAAAGTGGTTGGTGCCATAGGTATGCGCTGTAGCTAATAACTCCAATAAAAACGATATATTTAAATTTAAGCAATTGGCCAATGTGGCTTTCTGTGTCGTAGTAATGGATAACAAGCATTGTTCCAATTATGGCGGGCAATAAAAAAATACTAGGTGTGGGAGTACTTTCATTGAAGATAAGAATCGATGCCAGAATCATAATAAGTCCTAGATCGGTATTTATCTTCGATGGATTTGGCTTAGGAGTTAAAGCGACCAAAGCGCCTGCCATAAGCTCCCAAGCCCTTCCGGGAAGTAAATAGAAATTAGCGGTTGGGTGTTCACGCCAAGCCCATTCGCTTAAAGCAAGACTGCCTATTGCTAAGATGACTAACAAGAATCTAGGGTCTTTATTTGCAAAGCGAACCCAGAGAATAAACAGGATTGGGAAAAGTAGATAATACTGCTCTTCGACCGCAAGGCTCCATGTGTGAAGCAGTGGTTTTTCATCAGATGCAAGACCAAAGTAATCGTCTTGTTTAAGAAGAAAATTCGATACAAAAAGAGATACAGCAACTACTGATGCGGAAAAGTCCTTAAGTTGATGGGGAAGCAACCATGCAAGGGCAAATGGGCTAGTAAATAAAATTACAAAAATTAGGGCAGGCAAGATCCTTTTTGCTCGTCTAGCGTAGAAGTTGGATAGCGTAAAAGAATTGTTTTTAATCTCGTCATGTATGATCTTAGTGATAA
>Ga0255753_1003504_pt1 | contig 16347 bp, 9 predicted proteins | sample 041ome_10_FD_179953 | JGI IMG/M metagenome (GOLD analysis project Ga0255753, IMG submission 179953) | Coastal salt marsh microbial communities from the Groves Creek Marsh, Skidaway Island, Georgia - 041412US metaG (version 2) | ecosystem: Environmental > Aquatic > Marine > Intertidal zone > Salt...
CAAACGCGAGAAAACGAAAGAAAGAGAAAAAGGAGAGCACGACGCGCCACGAAAAGATGTCAAAAGCGCGTTAACGACTCTCTCTTAAAATGAGAAGTTGGTGTTCTTCTTTTTCTTCGTCCGCGACGCGTCCTCTCCGCGCTGGAAGAGGAGGAGCGGAGCAAAAGCGAAGCCGCAGTGGTGTTGCTGCGGTTCGTCGGTGCGGCGATGACCGCGTCGGAGGTTTCGGGTGGAAAAGAAGAGCTGTCGTCGCGTCTTTGAATTCGTCTTCTTCAACGGATAATCCAATCCGTGGATCTTCTTCGTTTTCTTCGTCTCTGTTTCGCGCGCGCGATGGCGCGTTGTCCGCGAGGAAATCGTGCTTCTTTTTCGGCGCGAAGAGAGAGTTGTCCGTGTCGGTCTGTTTGAAGACGAGAGGTGGACGGCGGTACGCGCACGGCGTGGTGACGTTTGTTGCTTTCGTCGATGGATTTGGAAAGAAAAAGAGAAGAGAAGAAAGGCGAAGACGAGCGACGACGAGGAACAAGACATCGATGAGAGACGGAGAGGAGACGAACGAGGACGACAAAGAGGAGGGAGATTTAAACGCGATAAACGTGACGGGTAAGAAGATTGTTTCAGAGGATGAAGACGACGAGGAGTTTGATTTGGACGCGGCGTTCAAGGAGAAGTTTTCGAAATCGAAGAAGCTGAACGAAGAACTACCGCTTCCAGAAGGGACTATACGCATTAAAGCTAAGTCATCGTCGTCGAGATCTTCTCCCGCGGAAAAGAAAAAGAATGCGCAAGCGGCGAACAATGATTTAGCGTTCGATCCTTTAGCCGGCTCCGTGGACGTATCCATGGATGATTTTTCGTACGATCCAGAACAGCAACGACAGATGCTCTTGCAAGAGCGAAGAGAAAAAGAAGAACAAGAACGAGTAGAACAAGCGGCGAAAGAAGAAGAGACGAATAGAAAGAAGAAAATGGCAACTGATGGAACGGTCATTCGTCGCGTATCGAAAGTAGCTGCGATGCCGTTGAGAAGTAAAGTGGCACCGACGGGGAAGCCGTTTGGAATTAGCGCAGCGAACGAAGAGGCATTGAGAGCGGTGAAGCAAAAGTTTTCTCTCAGAAATCTCGTCAGTAAGAAGAATGAGAATGCACAGAACTACACCGCTGATTCAAATGCGAAACCGATACGAGTAGGTACAGTCATAAGAAAAATATCAAAACCAGCGCGTCTAAATGAGGATGAAAAGGAGAGCAATGCGCAAAAAGCGCTCGCGCTCATTACGTCGCAAGCTTTGGCAGCTCTGTCATTTCGCGAACAACTTTTGAACACGCTGAAAGATAGCACTCTCGGGGACGCTCTCGCGGTTTTCGATACGCTCTGGCAAAGTTTTTGGATCCAATGGCGGTCAAGGCTCGAGAATACGGCAAAATGGGTCTTCTTTGCGTCTACGGCGCTCACGGCGATGTGTCATTACGTCGTCGGACCTGGAATGATTGGTCCTAGATTACCGCAGATTGGAGAATTAGCATCCTCTGTCGTTGGTCGTCCAGTGCGTGTTGGTAGATGTAAGCTTTTTTCATTTCCTGGCATTCTCGGCTTTGGTCCGGTTTTGGAAGTTGGTCCGTTAGTGGTTGGCGCGGAAACGACTGGAGGAGAAAAATCAATCGTCGAAGTCGACACTGCAAAAATTTCATACGATTTAGTGCGCTCCATAACTCGGAGGAAAATAGTCGCGGAAGTTAGGTTAGATGGTGTGAAGGCAACTTTGAAGCAAGGCGTCAATCAGTCTTGGTTTGGATACCCAGAAGACTTACCTACTTTTCAGGCGAATTTGCCCTCGGCGAGACCGTCGTTTAATTTGGATGCTGTGAAAAAAGCGAGTGCTTCTGCAACGAATGTGATCAGCGAAAACAAAATAGCGAGTGGTCCAAGCGTTGAAATACGTACGATTAAGCTTGAGCGCGGAGTTGCCGCTTTGCACATGGCTGGAGACCCTCAACCGAGGAATGTCAAGAACCTTTCGGCGACTATGAGAATATCGCCGAAAGGCGAGCTGGATCTAGACGCAAAGTTCAATCCGATTTCTCGCGCGACACCTCCAGAACAGCGTCAAAATACGTTCATTGCGAATTTTGCGGCCCGGAATCTTCGAGGTCACAACTCGGACGCCGAGGAGCGAAGTTTGAAATACGAAAAGAGTCGCAATGATAACGGCGGCTTGCTGAAAGTGAACGTGCAGTACAAAAATCCTGAGAAGAATCAGAAACCGATGGGCGATGACGATATAGCTATGCCAGATTTGAAAGTAAAAGTGAACGCTTCGAACACCTCTGCGGCGTTTATTGACCGATGCATCCCGGGTTTACCAATCGATATGCACGCCGGACGCATTGACGGCGAGATCAACATCTTGGCGAAAGATCAAGCGACGTGGCTTTTCCCAGAGTTTTCGGGTGAGTTGAGAGGAAAGCATTTGCGCTTCCACTTTTACGATGCCACAGATGACTTTGCGGACACGGAGTTAGATTTAGTTTTCCAGAAAAGACGCATGTATATTCACAATGGTAGAGGTCACTACGGTCACGTTCCGATTACAGTCACGGGTGATTTGGATTTGAACCCTCTCCCCGTGAAAAGTTTACTTTTAGGACCGGACGCGAAGGTCCACGCCCCACGAGGAGAATATCGCCTCTCTGGTCAAATTGCACCGGTAGAGGCACACGCTTTGAGAGAAACACTAGGCGTCCGTCCTCCACCAAGACCGCTCGCAGGCGCTTTGAAAGGATTCTTGTACGTTTCTGGCCCGTTAGAAGCGCCCGTCTTTACTGGACAAGCGGAAACGACAGATTTTATCCCTGAAGAGAACGCGAAAGGTTTCAGCGCTACGATGGAGGAGGAAAAAGCCTGGTCGTACCGTGCGGTAAAGAAGTACGAAAAAGACGGCGCTGTTGCAGCTTATGATCGTGTACCCATTCGAAACGTGAAAGCAACGTGGACGGTAGAACCAAAGAAGGATGTTTTCGTCTTGCATTCGGCTGAAGGGCAATTGGTTGCGGGGGGCAAAGTGCGAGCGAGTGGATCGATCAAGATCAATCCGGATGCGTTGCATGACCCAGCTGCAATTAATGTGGAGGCGACCGCAACGGACGTCGATCCGAGAGCATTAGCGAGACAACTAGCAACAACAGGATTCGATAATAGCACGAACAACGCAAAAGGCAATGGAGAAGAAAATTCGCCATCGACTAGCAATAGTACCACCACAGATGCTGAAAATGAAATTGGCGCTTGGATTGACAGGGTGTGTCCTCCTGGCTACGCAGACGCTACGGCGACCATAGAAGGTGCGCATTCTGGTCCCAAAGTGAAAGTCGATTGGACAATAGATCACGACGCCGATGTAGGTGGTAGAGTAACAATAGAACGAAAAGGCATTACCGCAAAACTGAAAACGCCTTCGATTGAAATCGATGCGGACGTGAAGACGGAATTCCCACCTTTGGAGAAGGCATTGGCTGCCGTAAGTGTGGAAGACGCAATTGAAGCTGGGAAGCCGGCATACACGGCCGCGGAAATTGATGGACGAGCGAATGGGTTTGATTTGTTTGATTTAGAAGATGGCCGAGAAGAAGGCGGTGAGGTTGTTTCGGAGAAGTTGCGTTATGTTCGAGATCCTGACCGGGTTCGATTGCGAGTAACTGGGCGAACGCGTGTGAAAGGTAAATTTTCAACTCCATCCGTCGCTGGTGGTGAGAACTCTGACAGCGTGGCTACAACGGATGGCAAAGATGGAGAAACCGCCGCGAGCGACGAAGAAAAGAAAGAAAGCAGCGCATTTCCTACGTTTGAAGGTACCGCGCAGTTGGATAACTTGAAACTGAATAAGCTCGAGCTTGCTCCAAAACTGACCGGCAAAGTGTTCGCCTCGGCTACTGATGGTTTGTCGCTCTCGGCAAAAGGCCGATCCGATGAGTCGTTATCGGCAGAAATATCCGCCGATGGTAAAGCCTCTGCGGCATTGCGTCGTGGTGCTTTGCGAGCTGGCGTTGAGTTTGGCGATTTTGCAGGAGCGTTCGAACTCGCTGGCTTGAAGTTGGACGACTTGGAACTCGGGTCTCTGAGGGGTCGGGTCGACGTAGCATCGGCGCGATTAGATTTACGAGAAAAAGTTGGAGACGGGATTTTACGCGTAGAAAAGCCTCGTTTGAGTGGTTTTACGGGTGATTTAGCCGAAGGCGAGGTTTCTTGGAGCGGTAAAACTGTAAAGCTTCACTCGGCAACTCTCGAGCAAGCGCGTTCGAGGTACGAAGCTGATGGCGAGTACATGTTACCAGACGCTGTGTGGTCCAAGTTGCCAGAATCAAGAGTCGAGAGGCAAAAACGAACAATGTTGGAAGGGGATGCCTTGCTTTCGTCCGACGTCATTGATGTTGATTTAGTCTCAGGATCAACTATAGAGGAAGAGACTGCGACGACGGAACCAGCGTTGGCGGTGACGCCGTCGGAGAACGAAACTTCTTCTGTCGTCGCCGCCGTGGCTGCGGATGCGATGACGGAAACCAAAAATAACAACAACAAAGGATTATTTTCTGGATTCTTCTCTGACATGAAGAAGCATCCCGCGGCAAACTTGATCAAGGAACAGCAAAGCCTTTCATCTCCAACGACCCAGAGTGATGACGAGATCAACAAAGATGAGGAAGTTCGAGCGAAAACACCGGAAGAAATAGAAGAGGAAGCTCGCATCGCACGCATGGAACAACTCGAGATGCAAGAACAGATTGATGAAGACGAAGACGACGCGTTTGACCGAGAGGAACCACAAATACAAGACAAATCGACTAGATCAACATCAACATCCCCATCATCAATGATCTCTAGCGAATACACCGAAGACGGATCCGTGAAACCATATATCTCTCCTTTTGAAGAACGTAACGGAGAAATTCCGCTTGGCTCGATCGCGTCGGCCTCTACTTCACAGCCGTTATCGTACGAACGCGACGCGTGGTTCCAAGAAAAAATGAACGACGCCCCGTCAACTGATATCCAAGCCGCGAAGAAAGATCGCTTCTCGAATGTATTTAAACAGTTCAAACCGCGAAACCGCCGTAACGGAGATTCTGATGGAAGAAATCGCACGAGCAGCGCGCCGAATTTCAACAAACCGGGTGCGCCTTCATTACAGAAGCTTCCTCCGATGAACCCGAAGGACGCGCCTAAATCGGAAGGCGAGTGGCGCTTCCGACTCGCGGTCCCTTCCGCAGATGTTGAAGAAATGCTCCCAGCTGTTCGCCTCTTTGCGAGTTTGCGCGAAGAGTCAACGCCGCAGGAGTACGGTAGAGCAAAGGAGGCGTTTGTGAATGCAATTTCTCAAGCATCGGTGATATCGCAAGACATTTCTCGAGACGTGTTCGATCAATTGATGGATTCGAGAGAAAAAAAGATGACTTCGAACGCAGCAGAGAAGAAGAAACAGCGACAAAATAACAACAAAAAGAAGAGAAAGTCTAAACTGCAGCGTCAGCGAAGAACGACGGAGTTCATCGACGTCGACGACATCGACGAAGATTCTGCAGATACAGAAAAGAAGGCGGTGCAATTGCCCGGTTTGCAAGATTTGAAAGGTGAGTGGCGTGGTGTCGTGCAAGCGTCAGGAAATTCAATCAAGAAGACAAGCGTTCCAACTGCTGCCATTGATGAAAAAGACGCCGTTAAAGACGAACAAGGCGAAGCAAATGGGGACTTTTTCAAAGATTCCTCGAGAGCGTTCAACACCGCTTTGAGTAACTTGGAAAGTTCACATCCAACGTCCATTCAATTCGACGTGTCCGGCGAAAATCTTCTTTGGGGACCACACGTGGTTCGAAAAGCCGAAGCTTTGGGTTCTGCGAACGAGAAAGACGGCATGAAGCTTGAACGCCTAGAAATCACTTCTGATGCTGCGTCCTTATCGGCGCAAGGCACCATTGGCGGCGAGGTACAAGATGCTAACTTTAGTTTGCGAGACTTACCGATTGGTTTTCTCGCCGAGGTTTTTAGACCTCTGTGGCCATCTGCATTTCCTCGAATCGATGGAAATTTGTTAGTGCAAGGGCACTTGGGCGGTTCCGTGGAAGAACCGACTGGAGATGTCCTCGTTCGACTGCGCGACGGTAAAATTGGGTCCACGAAGCTCTCCGCAGTGGAAGCGAGAGCATTACTGAACGATCAACAGCGCGTGGAATTTGATTTTGAAGCGTCGCCAATGACGAGTGCCTCTGATGGTGGTTCAAGTGGTATCGTTCGTGCGTCCGGTATCGTACCATTACCGGAAGCTGACGATCAGTCTTTAGCCGTGGATGCGAAAGTTCGAGACGCCGGGATGTGCATCCTGTGCGCCGCTGCTTCCGGTGGTACTGATAACGTTGATTGGCAAAACGGGAATGCGGACATCGCGCTACACGCGCGAGGTACGTCTGAAAACCCGGTGTTCGATGGCGTTGCTGAAATTAGACGCGCGAAAATCGTTTCTCCGTTCCTGGCAAAACCGTTTGCGCCGATCAATGCTACGGTTCGAATCCAACGAAACACGCTGTATGCAGATGATATCGAGGGGAGATGCGGTAAAGGTTTCGTAAAAATTAAAGGAGCAATCCCAGTCATCCAAAGACGGAAATCGCGAGGCGGAGAGACTTGGGACAATTTAGTCGCTCGAGCGGACACGCAAGCTGGCTTGAAAGTTGATATTCAAGGATTGGACGTGCGTGCGAGAAACGCGTACAATGGTCAAGTCAATGCCGGTCTCGTTTTGAAGGGAACGATCAGCGCGCCCGAGGTTGGAGGTTCCATTCAACTTTCGAAAGGCCAGGTTACCGCGACGCCTGGTCAACCGGAAGACACTGCGCTTTCAGGAGCCGAGAGCGGGAAAAAGGATGTCGACATTCCAGGCGCGAACGGAGGTAAGGATGATTTGCTCGCGCGCATTCATCGCGAGGGCAAGCAATCTACGGATTTGGCGAGCGTTTTGCAACGTGCGGCTATTGCGAACGACCCAGAGGCTTGGGCAGCTTTGGAGAAAGCGCGGTTACGACGCGAGCGTAACTTAGATAAGCTCTCTGATGTTCGCTTTCGCGGATTGAAAGTCCAAATTGGTCCAGAGATGTCCATCGTATATCCATTCGTTCTGAACTTTGGCGTAAGCGGCGAAGTGACCATAGACGGAGCAGCTGACGCAAAACGCTTGCGTCCGTCAGGTGTAATTAACTTCGATAGAGGTGATGTGAACCTCGTCGCTGCTCAAGTTCGTTTGAACCGAGAACACCCGAACCGCGCGGTGTTTATTCCAGAAAACGGTCTCGATCCAATGGTGGATGTCTCCTTACTTGGTGCGGACGTTCGTGCTTTGATTCAAGGCCAAGCGTCGGAGTGGTCGACGAATCTCGTCTTATCTTCAGCGACTGAATCTGCATCTGGCTCTGGCGGCGAAGGGGGCGGATTAGCAAGTCTCTCGAGTTTATCTCCCGAGGAAGCGGCTAGGATTTTCGAAGGACAGCTCTCGCAATCGTTGTTAGAACGCGATGGTCGAATCGCGTTTTCCTCACTCGCGTCGTCGACGTTAGCATCATTGATGCCAAAAATCGAAGCCGGTGGGAACGTCGGGAATGCGCGATGGCGTGTCACGGCTGCACCGTCTCTCCCTGGTCTCCTGTCATTAGATCCAGGCATGGACCCGTTTGCGACTGGCGCGCAATTCACGCTCGGTTCTGAGGCTGAAATCGCTTTCGGCGACTCTCTGCAAGCGTCCATGTCTCGAACGTTAGCGGCGGATGAAACGCAAACCGAAACCCAGTTTTCTCTCATGTACAAGTTGACTAAAAAGTTGCGCATGCAACTCGTCTCCGTGTCCAGCGCGGCCACAAGGCTATTGTTTGAGTATACGAACCGGGACTAAGAAGAACTTTATACTTTAGTAAATTATACTGCATCGCTCGCGTATTGTACATCTTATATACTACATTTTTGAATCTTACTATCTACGTGTGAATCTACTCATCTAAGCTTGTTCTCTTTCTGCAATGAATCCGTCCACCGCTTTGACGCAGAGTCTTTGTACCAAATCGTCCCTTGCCACCGCGGAGTACGCAACTGCGTCTGACCATTTTTCACATTTCTCGTCGTCGGCGTCTTCGAACGACGAAGCAGCGCATAAGATGCGTTCGGCGCCTTTTCTAGGATGCTCTAACAACCCAACTATTCTCATGGGAATTTCATACAACAATCTCAACGCTTTCGGCCACGTTCGCGTGAGCCTTGTGCGACACAATCCTGGATCGACAACCTTTATCCTCACGAAATCATCATTATCTTCTTCTCGCATCTTCCCGAGCGCATATGCAGTCACCATCAGTTTACTCAGCGCGTATCGTATACCTAACGTTTCAAAATCTTTCTCTTTTCTCGCGCTCGCGCAACGATCAAGACGATTTACCCACTCTTTGGCATTTGTTCGCGTGCACACCCCGAGTCTCGCTCGATGCGTAAACGACCCGACAAACACCACCGTCTTCTTCATCATCTCGTCGCCGCTTTCGTCATCGTTTATGCTCAACTCATCTCTCCATAACTTCGTTAAAACCGCCGGCCCGAGGACGTTGCACATCGCCTCTCGGTCTATACCACCTTCTTCGTGCAATAAAACCTTCCTCTCCGCGCTACACTCGGCGGCACAGTGAATCAAAACGTCTACGTCGTTCTTAGCGAAGTACTTTTGCGCTCGTTGTCTCGCGCTCGCATCGATCGCCAACGTCGCGCAATCCAACTCAATTTTCGCCAAAACAATCTTCACGTTCTCACCATCGACACTCGCGCAAGTTCGCAACCTTTCGACGTTCTTTCCCTCTTCCTCTTCTCTTCCACCGCGAGTCGGCAAGTGCAACTCCACCGGTCTTCTCGTTTCCGACGCCTCCAACTGTCCTCCTCGACGCATCAACATCAAACACGTCTCGAATCCAATGCCAGAGGACCATCCGGTCACGAAATACGCAATTTTTCTCTCGTCTCGTCCTCCTCCGTCTCGCGTCACCCTCCGTAAACGCTCTTCTTCGCGCTCCGTGAACTTCGTTCTTCCAAAGCGCGCGCTTCGTTTCCTCTTCTTCTTCTTCTTCTTCTTCCCGAGGAGGAGAGAAACGAACATCTGTTCCGCGTACGCGATGAACCACGCGAACAGAAACGTCAAGTTTCTCAGAGTCCACATCGAAGAAGACAAAGACGACGACGACGAAGAATACAGATTACGAGGCCGGTTCATGGTGTCGTCGTCGCAGCGCGCATTATTCGATGCGTGCGAGAGTGCAATACTTTTTACGAAGTAGGGAAAATTTTTGCGAACTTCAACGCAAAAAACGTCAGTTTTTTGAGACTTAAATGAGCTGCATCTCCTCTCTCGCGAAGACGTCGCGACACCTGCTATTCTCCTCGATTTCGCACTCTTCTCCGACGACGACGATGTCTTCTTGTTCCGCCGTTCCAACGTGCAGCGCTCGCGTTCGAGCGGCGAGTTTTTCATCGTCGTCTTCGATGCGGAAACAAAATCCATTTTATCCATCGTCGTCGTCGTCGACGATGCGTTTGCGCGGAAGTTCTTCTTCTTCTGCTGCTGCTCGAAGAAACTTCTCCGTGTCCGCGAATTCTTCCTCTGAAGAAACGAAGGCGACGGCACCGCCGAGAATGAAGCGAGTGTTATCCGGCGTCCAGCCGACCGGTTCCATCCATCTCGGAAACTATTTCGGTGCCATCAAAAATTACGTCAAACTGCAAGAGGAACACGAAGCGTTTTACTGCGTCGTGGATTTACACGCGATCACAGCTGGAGGCCACTCGCCGAAAGAGCTGGAAGAGAGCACGAGGAAATCGGCGGCGATATACTTAGCGGCTGGGGTGAGCCCGGAGAAGGCGTCGGTTTTCGTGCAATCGCACGTCGCCGCGCACAGCGAACTGTGTTGGCTTTTGAACTGCGTCTCGCCAATCGGGTGGTTGGAGAAGATGATTCAGTTTAAAGAAAAAGCGAGAAAGCAAGGCGAGGACGTGTCGGTTGGACTTTTAGATTATCCGGTGCTCATGGCGGCGGATATTTTGTTGTATAACGCGGATTTAGTTCCCGTGGGGGAAGATCAAAGACAGCATTTAGAGTTGACGAGAGACATCGCCGGGAGATTTAATAATTTGTACGGCGGGAATAAATGGAAAAAACGGGGGAAGAATGAAAAGTCACCGAGTGGAAGATATCGAGGGAAAGACGTGTTGATTGTTCCAGAGGCATTCACACCGAAGAGCGGCGGGAGGGTGATGAGTTTGACCGATGGGACCGCGAAGATGAGTAAGAGTAACCCAGCGGAAGGAAGTCGGATTAACGTTTTGGATTCGCCGGATGTGATTGCGCAGAAGATTAAAAGATGTAAGACTGATGCGGTGGAAGGGATGAGTTACGACGACGAGCGACCAGAAGCGAAAAACTTGTTGACTATGTATGAGTTATGTACCGGTATGAGTAGAGAAGAGGTGTTGAATGAGTGCGCGAGCATGCGATGGGGGGAATTCAAGCCGGCGTTGACTGAAGTCGTGGTGGATCATTTGAAACCGATTCAAGAAAAGTACGAGGAAATTATGAACGAGGAAGGATACTTAGACTCGGTGTTAGAACAAGGGGCGGTGAGAGCGAACGAAGTGGCGGAAAAGACGTGCGCGGACGTGAGAGATGCCATGGGCTTTGTCCACCGAAAGAGCAGATACGCCAACACGGTATAATTTTGTAATCATGATCAATACGCAAATGAATGAATGAATGAATGATTTTTGTACGTCTATTTTACAACTCAGAGTGTACCTTTTCTCCAGTCGAGGTCGTTGTGGTCACCTCCTCCTCGACCCTTTCTTCCTTCTTAGGCACGTAATCCGCGCATTCGTCGTCCTCCGGAAACAGTTCGCAAAACGGTACCGAAGCGTCCGCGCTCGAGTTGATTGTGTTGTTCGTCGCGTTTACCAACAAACTCGCGGTGATGTTACTCAATTCGCCTTCTAATCCACCACTCGTCGAAGTCGCGTTCGCGGAAGTCTCGTTCGATCCTTCCAAAAACCCTTTCTTCAAGTGAAACTGCTCCAATATCGCATCGTGCGCCCTCCCGACAATCTTCAACGCCTGCGTCTTCTCCGGCGCGATTTTATACACTCCGACCAACACACCGCTTAAAATCCCCGTTCCTAAAATTCTCTGCACAATTCCAATCTTCCCGACCACGTTACCGTTCGCGTCCAAATCATCAAACATCCACATCGGTGAAAACACTTCGTTGATTGGAATCTCGTCGCTGGCAATGTTTGGTAAAATCCAAAAGTGTCTCCCCGAGACCAACCACACGCACGCGAAAACCACTCCGCGAACGACCAAAATGACGGTAAAGAACATCAAAATCGCCACGCACAGATATAAAATAATCTTCTTGAACCAAATAGGCGCCAACGGAAACAAACACGCGAGCATGACTAAAATAGCCACCGCCCAAGAGGCGATCAAAAACGTCCAACTCATCGGCTGGTCGTACGTCCACGCGTAAAACGAATCGTCGTCGTTCGTCGGGTACGAGAACGATTGATTCTTCGTCTTCTCCAAATAGTGCGGATACTTCACTCGCTTCGTTCTCCCTTTCCTCGGATCTTTATATATCCTCTCGCATCGTTGAATCAACCCGCAGTGCAACAACACGTTCCCGAGGTATTCGATTTTATCGTCCATCGACTTCCCACCAATCGTGCACTCCTTCTCCACAAACTCCGGATCGGCCCTCAAACTCCTGTAGAAATCTTTCGCGCGAAAAAACGACACCCGATCGTCCCTCAACCTCGCCGACCGCTGTTCCAGCGTCGATTTCGACGACGCGCGAAGAAAATGCGCGATCGATCGCGCTTTTTCTTTCAGCTGTTCTTGATGATTCATCGCCCGTTTTTGCTTCGAAGATGCCGTCGTCGCCGTCTTGTCTTGCTGCGTCTGATGAGAAGACGCTTGACTCATGACTCTCTCTTTCTCTCTCTCTCTCTCACACAAAAGCTACGTCCTCTCTGACTCTTTCTTATCGCGCGCGTGCGAACGCTTTATTGTGCTTCCCACAACAGGAGAGGGAAAACAATGCGGTTTATTATTCTCGTACTAATTTTCTCTTTTTGGGGAAAAGTGACGAACGAGATCGCACGAACGAGATAAAAACGCGCGCAAACTTCAACGCCAGAGAGGAGCGCGCAGAGAGAGAGAGAGAGAGAGAGAGAGAGAGGGCGTCGAGCCTCACAAAACGCGCAGAAGAAGAAGAAGAAAAGAAAATATAAATGCCATCATCCAACGAAGAAGAAGAGGAAGAGCGAGACCGCCACGCGTCCGAACTTCTCTCCCGTTTGGACGATTTGGGGATCGAGGTACCACCGAACACCTCGCCGCGAACGCTTCGCGCGCACAAGCACCAACCGAGAGCGTTTACGAAAATAGCGCAACAGTTAGCGTGCGCGATCGGACCGCTGATTAAAATGACGGGCGCAGATAACGTGAACTTGGCGTTGCAGTCGTGCGTGACGCTGAAGAACATACGCGGGGCGAGTTACGAGGATTGCGCGAGTCGAGCGTTGGGGGCGTTGGCGGTTTTAGCGGTAAGAGATGATTTTACGCTTACATTATACACACTTTCACTCTCGCGTTGGCCCGCGGGGATTTTTCTGAACGCCGTCTCGCTCGTTTGAAATGCATTCGTCGCGCGCGCTCTTTTCGCTGACCTTTTTTACGTATTATCCTCCCCGTCGCGCGTATGCGCGCTCCGTACTTTTAAAAAACAGACCATGCTGGACGAACGATTCAGAGATAAAATCGGCACTTTTCGAGTGTTTGAGATTCTCGTGGCGTATTTACAAGCGGCGAGGTTGATGAAGGAAAGCATGGAGAAACAAGAGCGAGAGAAGAAGATGCGGAAGAGAATGAACGATTCCGACGGTGAGGACGGCGATAAAGCGAAAAGACCGACGACGCCGAATATTCCGTTGTTTAACGAGGTGTTTCGGGAGTTGGAGCACGCGGCGGGAGAGAAGGCGTACGGGCAACACGCGGCGCACACGGCGAAGGAGATTGCGATTGGCGCGAAGCAAGTCGCGGAGACGTTTGCGGCGTCTGCGAAGGATAAAGGGGTATTGGAGATGCATAAAAGTCACGTGGTGGACAGGAAAGAGATTGAAGGGATGACTGAACAGGAGGTGAAGATCACGAGAGAGGCGAACGAGGCGATCAAGGCGGAGTTTATTAAAAGGAAAGAGATGATCGCGAAGAGAGCCGGCGTGAGCGTCCAGTCTTTGACAAAGAGTAGTAATAATAACAATAATAACAATAGCAGTCAAGGAACGAAACGCACGAGAAAGATGGAAGATTTGGACAGCGAAAAGTACGAAAGCGATGCGTTTTCATTGGCCTCTTTCGACGGAGGTATCGATGGCGAGAACCTCGACATCACCTTTCCGGATTCATTGTTCGACATGAGAGGCGCAGACGTCGCGAAGTCTGGTCTGAAAGCTGGGAGTGGTCGGAGCAGACAAAAAGCGCAGCTAATTGGCGACGATGGGTTCGACGCAAAGACGGTGACGATTGGTGCGGTGCCAGACAGAGGAGGTCGGGTCGACGAAAGCGGACGGTTTGTCGCAAAGTTCAAAGGCGGTGGCGGAGGCAAAGGGGAAACCGGCGCGGCCACGACGAATAACAATAAGCGTCAATGGCGAAAGTGACAATGATTTAAGAGCAGTAGCAATAGTAGTTAAAACGCACGCGATGTGTTGCCATTATTTTTGTATATAAAAAGATGATGATGTACATGAGATCTATTTTTTACCGAAAACTTCTAATTTTATTTTAAGTATATAAGCTTGTTTACGACGACGACGCCATCTTCTCCGCTTCCATCGTCGCTCGCAACGTCTCTCCGATCGTTCGCAGGCGCTTCCCAGCGCAAGTTTGCACGACCATACCCGCAACTCTACTCGGCACGTTTTCTACGTTGACCACGCGAATCTCAGCCGACTTCACCTTCGGCCACTCCAAAGGTACTTCCAAAACTGCCACTGGTCTTGGCTCCGCGGACGATTCCATCGCAGCTCTGACGTTCGCATCAAACGCAGACCATTTCAAAGGCGTTCGACTCGCGGCTGCTGCCAAAGCCTCGCATCTTTGCGCCGTAGCGGCGATTCGGTCGCGAATGTTGCACAAGGCGCTCGCGCAATCCGTCGTGCCTAAGAACATCCTCGCCACGTCTTCAATCGGCGCATCCGCAGGATCCAACGTGATTGAATTCAACCGAGCGGTTTTCTCGATGAAGCCTAAAGTTACAACGTGCGTCACTCTCCCCACACCTCTCGCTCGGGAAGACTCCATCGCTTCCGTATCCGTCTCCGGCAAATGGCTCGCCAATCGCAACGAAATCGAATCTTCGCCAATCTCCAATAACTCCGTTCCTTGCAACGCGCTCACTAAGTTCATTTGCTCTTGAATTCTCATGGACATTTCCGCCAACGTTTTAGATGCTTCTGACTCTCTCGCCGCCGCTTTACTCGCACCAATGAGATACTTTGATTGCGCTCTCAACTCTACGAACTGCGCATCCAACGGCGCAATCTCCTCGTCAATCTTTCGACAGCTGGCCTCTTTCTGCGCAATCCCTCGGTTCATTCTCTTCAACGCGTTATCTAATTCCTTCAATTCGTTTTGCAACTCTTCCTTGGTCTTCTTCTCGTCCAATAACTCCGACGCTCGATTGCTCGTTTGCAATCCTTGACTCCTCGCCAACTCGCGCATCTCCGCCGCTTTCGATTCGTCCTCCAACTGCGCCACCTCGTCGATAATCTTTTGCAACTGTTCTTTTTCCTTCACGTACAAACCGTACTCTTCGTGCACTTGCTTGATCGTCTCCGCGGTGTCTTTTTCTCGCTTCTTATTCTCCTCTTGTAACTCTTTTACTTGCGCGTGTAACTTCTTATATTCCTCCGACTCCTCGAGCGACTTCGCGCCTTGTTTACCAAACATGAGCTCATCCTCGTTCCCGGACAACAACGCTTTCAAAAACCCTTGCTCCGTGCTCAATTCAATCGTCCCAAACTTTAACCGTTTCAGCGCCGCGCGTATGCGGTCCAAATCTTGTTGGTTATTCCCGACTGCTTTTTCCTTGGCCACTTCTATTATTTTTTGAATCGATTCTTCCGTGTCGTTTAACTCTTTCAACGCGCTGTTTTGTTGTTGAGAGGACGGGGGCGTGAGTGAGAGATGCGAGAAAGCGCCGCGCGCGAAACAAACGACAACAAACCGAGAGAAAGAGAGAGTAAACGACAGATCGCATCCTTGTCGTTCACCGCGCGACGCGCACGAAAGAGAAACCGGCGCTGGAATTGGAAATAATTCAAAAAAATTTAAACGTGTACCTTCGCAAACTTTGCGCGTTTGGATCTTTCTTTGCTTTTTTAATCAGCGCATCTTTAGTATCCTCGCCGTTATTTTGCTGCTCGCTGGAGGAACCACCGAAGAAGTAATTCTCGTACTCGGTGACGTCTCGCGTCAGGTCGTGGGTCGCGTCCACGAACGTGAGCTTTTTCGCCAAGTCTCGCGTGTCGGCCATTTTTTACTTTTGAAGAATTCTTTTGGGGGGAAAGGGGAAAAGAAAATGGCGCACGTATGTTTAGGGTTTTGGTACAAAATTTCTATAAAACGACGACTCTCGCTCTGACTCTGTTTTTCAAACCAAGTTGACGTAGACGACGACGTCGCTTTTCCCGTAACCGTCTCTATTCTTTATCAAGTTCGTTTTCCAATTGTAATTCACCCAGGTTTTCGTCGTGAAATCCACCGGTTTACTCGCTAGAGGTAATGAAATGCGGACATCATCCTCTGTATCTGCTCGTTGAAATCCGGAACGAAGCGTCTTCATCGTGACGTAGGACCAACACTTCACGCTCGTCTTGTTTTTATCGCTTTTAAAGTGCTTCAACTCGATGATAACGGACGAGTCCTCGGGGATATCTTCGCATGGCATTTGAAAACAACATTCGGCTCCGGATGTATAATAAATATCTGCGGATGGTAACTTGTTCCTTATCCCTTCTCCAATCTCTTCGCTCACGGCTTCGTTTCGAATATCAAGACAATCAAAACGTTCAAGGATAAGCCCTTCTTTATTTACGAGTGCCATCGTCACAGTCGTTCCTACCATGCTTTGTGCATCTTTTACATTCGTGAACGCCTCGACGCGCATAAATAACACTTTCGTTGCGAAAATCTCCGTAGTACTCTCAACCTTGGCGATTTC
>Ga0255753_1003507_pt1 | contig 16345 bp, 18 predicted proteins | sample 041ome_10_FD_179953 | JGI IMG/M metagenome (GOLD analysis project Ga0255753, IMG submission 179953) | Coastal salt marsh microbial communities from the Groves Creek Marsh, Skidaway Island, Georgia - 041412US metaG (version 2) | ecosystem: Environmental > Aquatic > Marine > Intertidal zone > Salt...
CAAATTACTATCGCTCCCAAACCATTTTACCTTTACATCATTACCACCTCTATCTTCACCTTTTCCCACATGTAATGGTTGATGGATATCGCCAACTAAATGTACTAAGAAACGCAAATAAAATGCTTTTTCCTCCGTACTGGTTTCAGCTGATTGCAAGTTTACCTTACATAGCTTAATTGCTTGAACGATATCTCCTTTTGAAGATTTTTTAGATTGTGCATACTTTATATTTAATGGCATATTTGCGTAATGCCATGCATTGTACTTTCTAAAATCTGGATTGGATCGCATTTCATCTGCCCATGTACTTGCGACGGCCAACGAAGGATCGCTTAGAATTTTTTGAATTTCTAGTTTCGTTTTTTCCGTTAAATATGTATCAGCTATTTCGCCCGTAATCCTGTGACCTGTTTTACCCCAAGCAAACACAAATGAAACCATGAACATTATACATACTAAATTATTTTTCATACTTATCTCGATTTTTTTCTATTTTTATTTTTTCTACACTTTTCGCTACAATAAACAACTTCATCCCAATTTTTTTTCCATTTTTTTCTCCAATTAAATGAAAAGCTACAAATGGGGCAAATTTTTGATGGAAGATGTTCTTTTTTCAATTTACAAAAAAATATTCTAAAATTTATAATCCAATACTCAATTTTAAGCCATAATTGGTAAATTGTTGCTCATTCTTATCTGGTAACCCTTGGTATGTTTCAAGTGATAATCCAATGAAACGATTTACATGAAAGGTTAGGCCATAATTCATACCCATATCAAATTGCTTAGCATCTAAATCTGATGGTTTAAAGTCGTAGATTGCTGGTAAAACAATGCTATCTAAGTCACTAACTTGTGATGATAGATTAATTCCCACCATTGGACCTAAATAGAACGATACATTTCCAATACTTATGTTTGCATTGACAAATACATCAAAATAAGAATGTCGCATCAAAACATCTAATGTACTGTTTTCAGCAGAGGAATTTCCGTCTAAAAGATAGTCATTCAAATTAATTGAACTTCCGCCTCTTTCTGAAAACTGGAATCCAAAGTTTAATGGGCTATTCATAAATAAAAATCCAATATTTTTTGATACTCCAAAATAAGTTCCTGATGAAAAGTCAGAAGAAGAGCCAACTGATAGTTGCTGGTGACCTGCAAATACATTTAATGATCTCTTTTCTTGAGCGCTTACAAGTGTAAAACCAATTAAGAACATAATTAAAAATCTTTTTATCATCTTATATTTTCCTTTTCATATTCAACATGATTACTCTAACCCCATAGATAAACCAAACTACGACTACCCCCCACCATAAGGCAAAAAACCAGTCATTTTTATTTGTTCCATTCCAATTAAGCCATTCAAAGACAAATGCTTCAACAAATAAATCAAAGGCCAATAATGCAAAAAAACCAAAAATCCATAGAAGGAAGAAATTAAAAATCTTCATAATGTTTTTTTCATTTTATATCCAATTGCAGGATAATTAGTTCCAGAAATTTTACCCACTTTCTCTTTTATAATTTTAAACCCTAGTGAAGTATAAAGATTCAAAGCTCTAAAGTTATTATCAAGAACAGTAACAGTGGGATTTCCTTGTATTTTTTGTAGAACGTAACTCAACAATTTTTTGCCATATCCCCTTTTATGTGATGATGGGTTAACATATAACCAAGTAATATCATTTTTATCGTATGCTACAAACCCAACAACATGATTACTGATTAAACCGACGTATATTTTTGAATTGAACAACTCTTCATCCTTATAACACTCTTTAAGAGGAATAAATGCATCTAATGATGCTGATCCTTCAAGTTCGACAATTCTTGCTTTATCATGAATACGACAAATTTCATCCCAATCTAGCTGATGAACATACTCTCTTATTGAAAACATTCTAATCTTCTTCGTTCATAGCGAGATTGAATACCATAAAAACAACAAAAATCATGCATAAAAAGAACATAGGAAGCTCTATTGCATGCTGAAAAGTAAATGGTCCCCATTCTATCATACTATAATATAAAAAAAAAGGGGCACAAATGCCCCTTTTTCAATTCAAATTGAATAATTATTTTTCATTCAATTGTGCTCTTACCCCTAAAATGCCAAATGTTGGAGCCCATAATCCCACAAACACTCCTACTTGCCTAGCAGATGCTGGATCTTCATAACCTGGAAGGTTTAAAAATAACAACACTGCCATTAAAATTGACACAATCATTAAAAGGTACCATGAATTTGAGTTCATATCATTCTCCTATCAACTTACTTTAATAAACACTCAATAATTTGAGTACAAATGCAATAATAATTAAAAACAAAACTAATTTCGTGTCTAAGCAATAATGCACTATTTTTTCTATTAATTTATCCATTTACAAGGACTCCTAAGTATATCATCACCGCAACTACAACTGTAAAAAGAACAGATAGTATATAACCTACTTTGGTGTCAAGAATAGATAATAGATTATCAGAAATGTTATTTATTATTTTTAGCATATATAATTATACCTCTTTTATAAGAAATTTACAAATGGATGTGATTAAAAATGAATCATAAACGACAAAAAAGAATCTTCCCCGTTTGATCCAATTTCAAATAAATAGTTATTTTTAAATACTCGAACCACAGGGATTAACATATAAGATAAATTATCGTTTTTATATTCAACTTGATATTCAGCGATAAGCCATGTAGACATTTTAGTATAATCAACTGTATATGGACTATATGCAAGCCTTGAACCTGACATCCAACTACTATTATGTGAAAAATATTCAAACATTTGCATAACCATTAGTTGTCGATTTTCCCAATCTCCATGCACTCCAACCGTTCCCATACTTTCCGAATTTTTAGTATTGATACCAACGCTGGAAAGTATATAAATATTCGCTTGAGCATTTTTACTATTCCATCTTTTAGCAAGATAGTTATTGTTCAGCAATGCAAAGGTTTCATCAGATCTTCTATCTTGGAGAATTCTTCCGCCAACTAGCCATTTATTTGTTTTGGAGACTCCAAGCCTAAGATCGTTAAATTTGGTGCTTTGACTAATCCAGAATACTTTACCATTTTTAAAGATTACTGGGTGTGCAGAAATACTATTTAAAAGGATTATACAAACCAATAGGAATCTAAACATTGGTAAGTCTAATTATTTTTACTTCGGGATTGATTGTACGCCATTGGTTGCAATATGCCCAATTTATCCGTACTAAACTTTGTTAGTTTTTTATTTTGAAGGATGAAAAGTGTGCTAACATCGTATCCTGCTTCCTCGATAACTTTAACAATATTAGCAGGATTTATGTTAGCTGACTCGTTTATAGCAAGCTGTACATATTGGGCGTCAATATCAACCATAACACCTTCATTGAATTTAGATTTGTCAATGAAATCAGTGTTTGAAAATCCCTCTCCAATACCGAAAGCGCACATTGAACAAACCATACCCAAGACTTCAACAACAGCTTCGTTCTCATTCAACATGATTTCCTTATCTTGAATGGTAACTTTTGATTGAGAAAAACCAAGATTTAAAAATAGTATTACAAGCAGTATATATTCTATATGTTTTTTCATATAAAAACTTAAATAGTATTAACTAATACCACAAGTAGGCAAATTTATATAACCACCCTTATAACTATTTAACCGGCGCCACCACCGCCGCCGCCACCAGCACCACCGCCACCGCCACCGCCACCGCCGTCACCTCCACCGCCAAAAGAGGCGGATATAGTTGTTCCGGTAGAAGCAATATCGCTTACCATAGAAGCAGCTGATGATACAGAGGCAGTATCTCCGAATCCATGATACATCCAGATAAAACCATCCTGATGCGTAGATTCAATGTTTTTGATAATTTTTTTCAAGTGCTCAGGCTGAGTTCCTAACGCAATACAGTATTGAAGCATTAAATCAGGATCAAATTTTTTAACATCAATCTGGCCTTTTTGTAGTTGATCCATAAAAACGGTCCATTCATTGTACACTCTTTGCCCATCTTTACTAAGCCTACTTCCCATGAGTGTGCTGATAAAAAAAATAAAAGGAAGAATAGATAGAAACCCAAAAAAAGTTTTATAAATGACACTACTAGCAAGAATTATTATCAACATAAAGAATTGCAATATAGCTATTCTAACTTTTTCATTTTTGCTTGAAGTATCAACCCAGTTTGTTGCATTCAATTTTTCTTTTTTTAGTTTCTTCCATTCTGAATGCTTTAAACTCATATCACCAAACACAGAAGAAAAAGTGGTTTCATTTCCAAACTTATTGATTCTTTTTAACAACGATTTTGCAAAATCACTTTTTAAGTCCACAATATCAGTATTAAGAACAGTAATTTTTAATTTTTTACTTTTAAACATCTTCCATCCTGATTCAACAACTTCAATGGATAGCTTTTTAGCTGCTGCCAATTCAAATAAAGTAGAAAGTACGCCACCTCCAGTTGGACCCATCGTTAACTCTCTATAGAAAAGACTATTAATCACGATTGGATGATCGTCTGATGGAAATGTATCAAACGATTTACTCTCATCAACTTCTACTATATGTTGCTTGTAATATCTTCTATAGAATTTTGTAAAAACAAAGATAGAAAATAGTGTTAAAGATATGATAAAATAGTTTGCTAGCTTGTAATCTCTTTTTTGCTGTATCAATCCCGCCAAAGAAAATATTTCGTTATTAATAGATTGATCAGTCAAATAAGATGATGGGAACACTGTCCTTAATTTCATCTCATTTTTTTTAGAAAAATTAGAGGAGTTAAAACTTGCAGTTCCTTCATTCGTTTTAAAGCTGTATTTGTTAGAGTTTAAAGGCCACTCTAAGGCATAATGCAGATCGTTAGACGTTTCACCGGTAAAACGTTGAGTGATTGAAACATCTCCGGGAGATTTTTCCCAATCATTAGATAGATATATCCAATAAAATTGGCTATCAAATGGACCAACAGTAAAGGGATTTTTTAGAGAATATTTAATAGTAAAAGTTTTATTTTCATTTGATGAACTATGATATAAATAAATTCGATATGACCTCTTTCTTTCTTCAATTACAAAAGTGCCTTTTTCTTTCGTGTCTGCATTTATGTAAGGAATTCCATTTTCAAGAACCTGTATATCGAAAATACTATCAAACCCTTTTTTGGGAATAACTTGATATACAAATGTATAATCTCCTTCAAAGCTAAATTCTCTAGTTTCTATAAAATCAACAGTACCGTCTTGATTGATATATGACTCTATGTCAGTAGATAATATTTTATAAGATTTTGCAAGAATAGTTGTAGTAATTACAGCAACTATAATTATTTGCTTAAGTAGTTTTTTCATTGATTCCCCCATTTAATGTAAAGTAAGCTTTACATAATAAAAAATCAATTATATAATTACCATCTCTTGCTTTAAAAGTCTAATTGAAATGAAGCAATTAGTATTATGAAAATAATTACCCATGCTGCTATAAGAAAAATCAGAATCTTATAAGCAGGTTCTTGTTTCAATTATTTTTCCTCGATAGCAATGAGTCTAACAGTGTTTGATCCAATATTTTTTACCATATGCTCTGTTCCAGCATCTTGCTTAGCAAAAAAGTCACTTTCAATCTCCGCTACATTCACGGTACCATCTGGAAGAGTTATCTGTACCATTCCACCTTCAATTACATAGTAAAGTAAGTTTCCGTGGTAATGCATTTTATCAGATTCTCCAGGCTCAAAAGCAACCATCATTACTACATAATCATCGTAATTACCTATTACTTCATAAATTTCTGGAGAAACGACCTCAGGGCTGTTAATTTGACGTTTTTTAATTTCGCTTTCAACGCCATATGCTTTGTTTCCAATTGTGACTGGTACAACACAGGCTTGCAAAATAAATAATACTGATATCATTAGAATTTTTTTCATTCTTTTCCTTTCTTATACTTTAGATTTTAAATACTTATGCAGGTGATATCCTATCTCTATTTGTCGAGGTTAATAATATAAAAGCGGACACCACTAAGGTAAAAGCTGCATAGCACAAAACAAAAAAGTGCATTGATGACGAGAAATATCCAAATTGCAAACATAGCAATACCGCTAAAGATTTGACAAACTCCGCTTGAAAGCCAATGCGTTTTCCATCAAGAATAAACGAATTGGTAACTGAAGCAGTAATAACCAACAAAATCATTGCTAACATTTCTGAATAAAGATAGTTCTGTACATTATAAAGCATAATTACCGTCATAATATTAATTACTGCAAACTGAGCTCCTGCAAAAATTTTTTCTCTCAGAGTGATTTCAGGATCATATTTTTCAAAACTAGATAAATCGTTTTTATTAATTGGATATCTAGCGGCTACGTCTTCCGGCCTCCAGCTTGGAGGAGAAAACCATACTTTAATTTTATCAGAAAACTTTCTGGTGTGATAAGAGTCAAAAATCATTTGATAAAAAACCTCTATATTTGCCCAAAACGGATTAAATGACTTTAACGGTTTTACTGTTCCGTACACTGGTTTTAAGTCGACTCTTTCGTCGATAAAAGTTCCAAAAAGCCTATCCCACAAGATAAAGACTCCCCCATAATTTGCATCTAAATAATCTTCATTTTGTGCATGATGTACTCTATGGTTTGATGGGGTTACAAAAATATATTCAAGAAATCCTAATCTACCAATATGCTCTGTATGAACCCAAAATTGATATATCATATTTAGACCAGCTACAGTGACGTATATATGAGGTGGAATGCCAATAAAAAAAATTGGCAAGAAAAATACCCATTTCCATAAGAACCCAGTACTGGTCTGCCTTAAGGCTGTTGATAAATTAAATTCTTCTCCATGATGATGTACTACATGGGTAGCCCAAAACACTTTAATTTCATGATGAATACGATGCATCCAATAATAACAAACATCATATAGTATAAAAGCTGTAACCCACACCCAAACTGCCTCGCTATCTAATAATTTAAGATTGTATTGTTCGGTAATAGCTTTATAAACCACATATTGAAATCCTAAACCTAAGATAGGCACAAACCTGCTAATCAGCCCCAAAGATAAACTGGTAATAAAATCATTAATTCGATAATTGTTACTCTTGTTAATAACGCCATAAAAAAATTCAATAAGTATTAATCCAAAAAAAATTGGTATTGAAAGAGTTATTAGTATTGATGAATCCATATTAGAATTTAATAAATCTTTATTTTACCTTACTCCATTTTTTTTCAAACCAAAATGTTCTACCAAGCGTATCTTTCATTTTGACAGTTTTTCCATAAAACTTCATCCACTTATCAAACTGCTTATCTTTGTGTGACTTATTTTCATTCATCCACGAATACAACTCTCCTCCTCCGAGGCGATAGGTATCATGAATTTGACTTACCACATGATCTAAAAATTGAATAGTTATTAAATTTTTAAGCGGTTGAAAAGGATTTTTGTCCCATTTTCCAAGGATTTCAGCTCTTAAGTAATTCCCCATTCCATTAAACCATTTTTGATTCATTATCGCTACATGAGCTGGCTTGGTAAAGTCTCTATGGTTTAAATTGTCCATAATATTATCTCTAAACTTTTTTTCTTCATTGAACACATCCGGGCCACGGTTGGGATTCCAGTCCCTTGAAACGCTTTTGCCAAATCGCCTAACATCACTCCAGCAAAACCAGGTATTATCACTCATCCTAAATCGAATATGACCGTGTTTCCAGTGTTTATTTTTATACCCTCTTTTTTGAAAGTTTTTAAAACAGCCTGTCATTCCCAAAGATATTACGACAGGTTCTGTATCAAAAAATAACTTGAGCTCTTTTCCTCTGCTTTGAGCTGAAATTTTCTTTCCAGCTAGGTCAATTTCTTCGATCAGTTTTAGTTTATTTGTCTTTAAGAACGAAACATTTTCTATTGTTCTATTTTTATTTGCTTGTGTTACAAACTCTGCTGTTAATTTGACTTCAGATATTTCCGGCATAATGGTGTTCAAATATTAAAATGCTTTTCTTTTTATAGCTCAACAGACTGTATAATCTGGCCTTGATTATCTTTCAAATTAACAGTCATTTTGCTGGTCTCTTTATTTAAAAGCATTTCACCATAGTTTTCTTGAACAAAGGTTGGACCCACTCTTAATGGACCTGCCTCTTCATTGTTTGTAAATGACAAATTCAAACTAGATGATGTCATTTCCACAATATTTTTTCCTGAAGTGGTCGTTAATTGATACAATCCTCCCCTATGCCTATCTCCAGAGATAAATAGGACAGAATCAGAAAAAGATTGATCAATTAAATCAATCAATCTTTGGCGCTCGTGGGGCATTGTTTTCCATGCTTCCCAGCCATGGCCCATAGCTAAAAACTGAATTGATGATACAATAATTCTATGGTCTACCTTTGTAGCCATTTTTTGCTCTAACCAACTCCATTGTACATCTCCCAGCATGCTAGTTGATGTGTCTGTTTGTGGTAGATAGCGCTCTTTTCCAGGAGCTCCTTTTTCGTCTGTTGGAAGCAATGCATCTCTAAAAAATCTAGTATCTAAAAATAGCATTTGAACGGTAAGACCATCGATTTCTTCAATCCATTCAAAATATAAACCCGGTCTAGACCTTCTAACATCATTTTCAGATATATTCCAAAAATCTAGGAATAATTGCTCAGCTTCTTCCTTGTATATATACTCCTTACCTCCATCATTTTTTCCATAATCATGGTCATCCCAAATTGCTTCAAATGGGAAGTTCAGATCTAAGTTGTCAAAATTTGTACGTTGCTTATCGTACGCATCTCGCAATTCTATTAAATCATTGCTATCTGTGTCTCCATAAACATTATCACCAAGCATCAAAAATATATCATAGTTTTCACTCTTGATAGTATTGAATATTGGCATTGATCGTTCTTGAGTTAAACAAGAACCAAAGCCAATGCTATATACATTGGGATCTTTGATGCTTTGAGTTGATTGGTTTTCTTCGCAAGCAATCAGCAAAAATAGTGTTACAAAAGCTAGTTTTTTCATTTAGATGTCCTCTGGTTTAAAAAAAATTAAATCTTATTTTTTAATTACGCAATGAAGGAAATATTTACTATTATTCAATGTGGTCAAAAAACTAATCATCGCTACGGTAATTTTAAGCAACTTTGCTGCTTCTCAATCCTTTCCCAAAAAATCTGAATTTGATAATAATTGGAGCAATCCAAGTAAATACCCTGATCATATTCTTTTGAACTTTTCTGATGATCCTGCTTCTACCATTAGCGTAACATGGAGAACTAGTAGAGATATAACAAAAGGGTTCGGTGAAATTGCAGAAGCAAAAGCAGACCCGAAGTTTGTTAACAATGCTACCAGATCAATAGCTACAACATCAAATTTGAAGTATAACAATATTGTACATCACTATAATAGTTCTAGAAGAAAGTCCTTTCATAATGTTAATCATAACTATCATTCTATTACTTTTAAAGATTTAAAGCCTAATACAGTATATGCTTATAGAGTTGGAGATGGTCAACATTGGAGTGAATGGATTCAGTTTACCACTGCACATAAAACCAATGAACCTTTTTCTTTTCTCTACGTTGGTGATGCTCAAAATTATATTTACGACTTGTGGTCAAGATTAATAAGAGAAGGCTTTAAAAAAGCTCCTGAAGCTAGTTTTATAATACATGCCGGCGATTTGATTGACGATGCTCATAATGAGGAAGAATGGCATGAATGGTTTGTTGCTGGTGGCTGGATTCATCGATCACTTCCCTCGCTAGCAGTTCCTGGAAATCATGAATATAGACCACTGTACCAAAAAGATATTCCCACGAGAAAAAAAACGTTATCCGTTCAATGGAACCATCAATTCACTCTACCAAATAATGGTATAAATAACCTTCTTGAAACTCATTACTTTTTAGATTATCAAGGTGTTCGTTTTATTGGGTTAAACAGCAATGTAAAAGTCCAAGAACAATCGGAATGGCTTGAGACAGTACTTAAAAATAATCCTCATAAATGGACGGTAGTTTTCTTGCATCATCCAATCTATTCTGCTTCAACCAGAAGAGATAATCCCGAACGTAGAAATCTTTTAAAACCTTTGTTTGATCAATATGGAGTGGATATTGTGCTTCAAGGCCATGACCATTCATATGCACGAGGCTCTAAATCTCTTTATGAAAAGAATATACTTACTGGAACCAATATTAAAGATGCTACAGGACCTGTATATGTAGTGTCAGTTAGCGGTCCAAAACAATATGATGTAAAACCAGATTGGGATCAATATGAGGCAACCAGATATAAAGCAGGAGAAAATAAACAGCTTTTTCAAGTAATCTCAATTGATGGTAATACACTTTCTTACAAATCCTATACAGCCATCGGAGATTTATTTGACTCTTTTGATTTGATCAAGAGTGAAAGTGGAATAAACTCCTTAATAAATGACTAATCTCTACGTTCATTGATACTTATCAAAAAATAAATTAAGTTGCTTTATGAACAAAAAAATTACTAAAAATGAACGTAAGTGTGATTGCTCTTGTTGCGACTGTAAATGTGATTGTGCTTGTTGCGATAAGTGCTGTAAATAAATCAATTACAACATTCAGCACACAATTTTTGATTTTTGATATGCCCTAAGGAGATAATACCAGCTCCTAATAGGGTAAGGAATTTCTCTCCACTCTCTCCAAATAAATCATGTCCAAAGAATGATGCGATTAAGAGTGCTCCAATTCCAACAGCTCCATATACATACACATGATTTTTTCCATGCATTTTACATCCAAGAAATAACGCTATTGTGCTAGATGGAACAACAAAGTAAAGAAGAGCCTTATGAAAATCTTCAGATCCTAAAAATGTAGTTGATAAGGCTGGAAGAAAAATGAGTGCTACTGGCAATAAGATACAATGCAAAGCACAAATCGCTGAAAAACCTATTGCGACTTTGTCTAGATTAATATTTAAAGCATTTTTCATAAGATTATACTATTTAATTCTTTAGATTTTGCCAAGTGTTTATTTAAAAACTTCTTTAATAGCTGAAATCACCTCTACCGGAGACTCTTCTTGCACAAAATGTCCTGCTTGAGTTTTTACCATTTTTGCTTGAGGTAACAACCTTACAGTCCTTCTTCTTAACTTCCACATCACAGGGTCGTTCATACCCCAAACAATTTGTGCAGGACCATCATATGAACTAAGATATGTCTCAATTTCTTGCTCAAGCGGTATGCTTGGATGATGCATACTATTGGGCACCATTCTTGCTAATGCTAATGGACCGCAATTGTCTTTGAATTTTTTCAAAGGATATTTATATGCTTTCATTGATTGAGAATCGAACGATCCAGGAATGCTTGCAAAACGATTTAAGAATGATAGCGGAAAATTTAAACCTCTAAACAAAAAACTGCTAATAAGTGGCACTTGTGAAAGGCTATGGAACCATGTAGGCTTAAACCCATCTTTTGGAGCGGTTATAGCGGTGTTCATCACTACCAAACCATCAATTTTCTTGCCTGCTTTCATTGCACCTGCTATTCCAATCATACCTCCCCAATCATGCACAACAAGACCAATTTTTTCCTCTTTGATAGTTGAAAAGAATTCTGCCATCCAGTTGCTGTGAGCTTCAAGTGAATGTTCATGAAGTTTTATTTTTTCAGAAAATCCAAAACCAATTAAATCAGGAATAATATATCTGTTATTATCTTCCAACCCATCTAGCACTTTTTTATACAAATACCCCCACATGGGATTTCCATGCACCATAACTATAGGCTTTCCTTCTCCCTTTTTCATGACATGCATTTCTTTTCCGACATCAATCCAAGAATGATCATAAGGAAGTTGCTTTAAGAGCCAGCTAGGAATATTAGAATTCATGTTTTTTTCAAAGCTATTACAATAAGTGTTAACCCGCTAAATAAAAAAATATAATGAATTATGGAGTTACCATATAAAGATAGAATGATTAGCAATATTCCAATGAAAGATTTAAGCATTTCTGTTCTACATGAATAGTTGAGAATAAGCCATAAATGCTATGATCATCCACCCTGCTACGAACAAGAAAAACCTCAATACTACTAAGTTTATAGAAATCTGAACGACTGAATGAATGATTCTTATAAAAACAAATGCCCACGCGCACTGAATTAAGATCGAATCAAAATTATTGATAATAGCAGTGGATATGGTTACTGCATAAAAAGCAACAGGCTGTTCAAACAAGTGATTGTAATTATCAACTGTTCTTTCGAGCCAATCAGGTCCTACGTTTTTGACATTTTTTGTATGTGCTGCGTCTTGAGGATTTTTTAAGAACCTTACTCTTCCATAGGCCATTATTAAGAAAATGACAAAGGTCCAAAGTATTAAAGCAAATACAGGAGCTAAAAGTTCATATTGATTATCCACTTATAAACTTACAAAAAATTATTTTAGAATGTGTGTGTGAAATATACTATTACCCTACCCCGCCTCGATTCTTGTTTAGGTTGAGAATTTTGGTTGAGAATTTGTATAACCAATTGTATACTCAAAAAGTGTCGTCTAACGCAACTGGGAACAAACCAACTATTAAGACGTAGCATATTTATGAAAAAAATTTGGATTATTATTAGCGTATATTGGTTGTGGGCTTGTGGTGGAGGTGGAGGAAGCTCTCCAACTGAACCTCAAGAACCAGTTAATCAAGATACTCTTGTATCAGCTTTTTTTGGGCTTGATAATGCTTTACCAAGTATATTGTGTACGCAACCAGGAAGTCAATTAGATGGTATGCCTGTTAATTTTAAATACCCATTAGATGCGGCTACCTTGTCAGGCTCTGATTTTGAAGTTGTAGATAGTCTTGGAAATATACACATTCCAATTTGTGCTCGCTTAGCACCAGCTAATGAAAGCGGAGAAAATCGAACTGTGCTTCTGTTAGGTGAATTTGGTACCGCTGTTACTAATCCACCTGTTGAAGTAAGAGTTGTAGGGGATTTATTGACTATTGATACTATATCTGGAGAGTCCGCTTGTTCTGAAATTGTAAACCTAAACGGCATCTCTACCACGAATGTTATTCCGCTTGCTGATGGACCAAGTTTATTCTTTGCCCAAAGAATTGATGGCAATCTGAATGAATGTAGCTCAGAAACACAAACGATTCAAGTTGCTTGGAATGGTGGTATTACACCGTATATAAGTGATGATACTGAATCTGACTTGTTTCAATACTATATTGGCTATTCTGACAGTTCTGGAGTTCTAATACCGCATATACCTATTTCGATAGCAGACATAAATGACAACGATAACTTTCACCAACTTTGTTTTTCTACAAGTGATGAAATTGTTAAAATTTCAATGATGGCTAACACGGTCGAAGATCCAAATCATGACCCAAATTTATACAGCGAAATCGATGTTATTTCCTGCCCTACCAACTGAGCTAAATAGAAAATTACAAAAAATTATTTTAGAATGTGTGTGTGAATACTAATATATAGGATTGCCAAGTTCAAAAAATTCATAGAATTGCTCTGTACTACTTATGTCATACCAAGAAACTGAACTCCCAGCAATATGTCCAGCTCCTTCAATCTTAAAGTGCTGAAGATAGCTATTATCATTACAATTTGAGAATGAAAAAACAGTGGTAGGTCTATTGCCATCTCCATTGAAGTCTTCAATAGATTCTTCAGTATTTTGTTGACAGTTTTTCATTTGCGCAATCTCTTTAATGCTATTTTCACCACCATAATGAGTATCAGTCTCATAATAATTTACATAATCATCAGTGCCATGATAGTGCTGAGCTCTAAGAGGTTGATTAAATACCCAATCATTATATTTATTCATCCAACCGCCAAAAACTTGAATACCATCAATTAAAATATTTTCATTTGCCGCAGTATAAGCAAAATGTGCTCCCGAAGAAAATCCAGTTAAGTATATTTTTTGATGTGAAATTGAATAATTATCATGAAGATAGTTAATCAATGCCTTGATAAATCCAGAATCATCATATTCATTATTATAACCTGGAAAATGAGCATTCCAACCTGTCATAGTTCCCTCATCCTCTGTTCCTGCAGCAACAATTCCACTTAAACCGCTAGGAATAACGTAATAAAAATTTAAATCTTTTGCATTCTTCACATAAGAAGAATATCCTATATAAACAGAAGAAGCAGATTGGGTATTACCATGTAAATGAATTACAGCTGGATAATTATTTTTTTGATAAGGATTAATAGCTTTTGGAACAATTAAAATAAATTCTCTTTCAATTCCATTATAATCAACTGTAAATCGAATCTCATTATTTGGATCACCATAGGTCCCCAATGTTGTAATATCTGAGATTAAAATTTTATGGTCTAAATAAGGATTTTCAAAAACATTCACAGAAATTGGAATACTTTTTTGAGAATTTCCATCAGAAGCATTAACAGCAAAGTAGTCCATGCCAAAGAAATTGTTATTTGGAGTATAAGTTGCCTGTGATCCATTAATTTCAAGTTGACCATTTGAGGGTCCTGAGGAGATTGAAAATGAAATTGTTGTTCCAGTAGAACTGGAAGCGATAAGGTTAAATGTTTTTGTGCCATAAACTTCTAGAGATTGAGGCTGAGTTATAATAGTTGATTCAGTTTCCGTTGGTGATGATTTTTCGCCTCCTCCACCACAAGTCCAGATCAATACAATACTTAATAGTATTAAAAAACGTTTCATATAAAAAGTTACAAAAAATTATTTGAGAATGTGTGTGTGAAATATACTATAATCCTACCCCGCCTTGTTTTTGGTTTAGGTTGAGAAAGTTTATTGTATCCTAGTAAACGATGAACCGTTCCACTCCCATCTGACTGAATTTCTCCAATTCATAGGCCAAAAAACAGATAAAACTGGCTCACCTTCTACTATATCCATTAATCCATTATTATCTAAATCTCTCATAATGATCCAAACATGATTGTTGGTTCCAGTAATGACCCTATTAGGTAATAGATTTTTTGTAACATCTGAGAATTGTTTTTCTCCATTGTTTTTGAAAATATGGTATAACCATACGTCGCTCATCTCTGAAAAAATTGCAATATCTTTCATTCCATCGTCGTCAAAATCATTTATTGAATAATCATGTGAAAGCGAAATTCTACCACCATCAGTATAATCTAGGTTTCTTGAGTTAAATAAAGTAGTAGCATAATTTATTGAAAAACTTCCACTACCATCTCCCCAAAGAATTGTGGCTCCATCAAACATTGGATCATTGTCATTATCTTTATAACTACCGCCAAGCAACAAATCCATAAATCCATCACTATTGATATCGGACATCTCTGAACTCCAAAAACCATAATAACCTCTTCCTCCATCTGGGTAAAAATGTCCATTATCAAAATCAGTTATTACTTCGCTAATCCACTTCCAGGTGAAATTTGCGTTACCATCATTTATTAAAAATCCATCAAACTCTCCTGCTTGAGCAATAAAGACGTCTAAATCTCCATCATTATCAATATCTCCACTGCTTAATGTGTGAGGTTGTATATCAGGAGCAGAGTCAATTAAGTTAAAGTCATATCCGTCTTCATTACTTAATGTGATTGTAGGCTTTCCTAGCCAATCATGTCCGCCCTGTGGTCTTAAAACATCTGGCTTACCATCTAAATTGAAATCTCCAACTATAGTTTTTCTTGAGCTAATTGCAGATGTATTTATATTAATTGGAAAATCATCATCTATATAAAAGGTATTATCACCATTATTTATTAAGAAAAAGGTATTTACTGGTACACCATCATTAACATTTGGTTGAATCATAATATCAAAATAATTATCCCCATTAAAGTCGGCATAAGCGGCATTTGTATTGTAAGAGTCATTTTTTGTAAAACCTAAACCATCAGTAATCCCAGCCAAATCAAACCATGGCATTACATAATTTTCAAAATCGTGTGATGGAATATTGTAATCAACGTTTCTTTTCATGCCAAGACTGACGGTCTTTGTTTCTGAGTATGCTGTACCATCATAAGCTTGATAGGTAAAGCTATCGGTTCCCCAGTAATGATTAGGGTTATACACCGTGACAGAAGAACCATTTAATGATAAGGTAACTTTTGATGGGTTGTCTATTATTTGAATGGAGAGGTTGTCTTCATCTACATCTTCCACAGGTAAATCAATATCAATACTTTGATTATCATATGCATCTGCTTCAACATCTGTTGCAGTAGGCGCATCATTAATTGGGTTGATGGTGATGCTTGCTGTAGCAGTATTTAA
>Ga0255753_1003512_pt1 | contig 16321 bp, 13 predicted proteins | sample 041ome_10_FD_179953 | JGI IMG/M metagenome (GOLD analysis project Ga0255753, IMG submission 179953) | Coastal salt marsh microbial communities from the Groves Creek Marsh, Skidaway Island, Georgia - 041412US metaG (version 2) | ecosystem: Environmental > Aquatic > Marine > Intertidal zone > Salt...
GGTGCGCTGCAATGCCTGCAGCGCTTGCGCCAACGTGGGCAGGCCAAACACATCGTCAATGGCGGCGGCTTGCGCATGCCATTGCGTGGGGGTAGGTTGCGCCACACCACGCGCGTGCGCCAACGGGTTAGCCGATTGCCAAATCGCCACCAGTGCATCGGCAGGCACACAAACATCGGCCAAGCCAAAGGCCACCGCATCACCGGCGTGCAACACCTGCCCGGTTACACCCAACCACTCACCGGCATAACCTGGGCAGCGACTTAAAAAATAGCCCCCGCCCACATCGGGAAACAAACCAATACGCGCCTCGGGCATGGCCATGCGCGTATTGGGTGTAACCACCCGCAGTGCCGCGCCCTGGCTCAAGCCCATGCCACCGCCCATTACCACGCCATCCATAAGCGCCACGTAGGGCTTGGGGTAGGTGTGAATCAGGTGGTTCAGTTGATATTCTTCGGTAAAAAAGTCCTCAAGCGCGGCCTCGCCGGCCAGCGCCGCCTGGTGAAAAAACCGAATGTCACCACCGGCACAAAAGTGCCCAAACGGCCCTTGCTTGTGGCTGCCGCGTATCACCACCTGCTGCACGGCTGCGTTGTGCGCCCACGCGCGTAATGTGGCGGCAAGTGTGCGCACCATGGGCAGCGACAACGCATTCAAGGCTTGTGGCCGGTTCAGCGTAATACGCCCCACGCCATCGTTGCCAACCTCGGTTAACACATACGCTTCGTTTGAATGTGTAGATGGCGTGGTCATACGCAACAACTCCTGCAGTTTCGGTTTAACGCAACTTAGTTCACCCGAGAGGCACGCTTGCGCTCGTGCTCTTTTAAGTGTCGCTTACGCAAGCGAATCGCCTTGGGTGTAATTTCTGCCAGCTCGTCGTCTTCAATAAACTCCACCGCATACTCCAGCGTAAGGTCAATCGGTGGCGTTAAACGAATCGCGTCTTCTTTACCAGACACACGGAAGTTGGTGAGCTGCTTGGCCCGCACTGGGTTGACCACCAAGTCGTTATCGCGGCTGTGAATACCCACAATCATGCCTTCATACACCGGGTCACCGGCTTTCACAAACATGCGGCCTCGATCATCCAATTTGCCCAGCGCGTAGGTCACGATTTCACCTGTGTCTTGGCTTATCAACACTCCATTTTGGCGGCCGGCCAAATCGCCCCGGTGCGGCTCGTAGCCGTCAAATACGTTGCTTGCAAGGCCAGAGCCACGGGTGAGGTTAAGAAACTCATTTTGAAAGCCAATCAAACCCCGCGCAGGAATGCGGTACTCCAGTCGCACACGGCCTCTGCCATCACTCTCCATATTCACCAGCTCACCCTTGCGCTCGCCCAGGGCCTGCATCACCCCGCCTTGGTGCGATTCCTCTACGTCCACCGTTAACCACTCAATCGGCTCCAGCCGCTGGCCGTCACTTTCTTCTTTAAACACCACGCGCGGCTTGGACACCGCCAACTCGTATCCCTCGCGGCGTAGCGTCTCCAGCAAAATGGTGAGGTGCAATTCACCACGGCCAGAAACCTCAAACACGCCATCTTCGTCGGTTTCTCGTACGCGCAGGGCCACGTTGCTTTGCAGCTCGCGTTGCAGCCTGTCCCAAACCTGGCGACTGGTTACAAACTTGCCCTCACGCCCAGCCAAGGGGCTGGTGTTCACGCAAAAGTTCATGGTCAGCGTGGGCTCATCAATCGTTAGCATGGGCAGCGGCTGCGGCTGGTCGGCATCGGTTAGTGTTACCCCAATGCCCACTTGCTCAACACCCGCGATCAGCACAATCTCACCCGGGCCAGCCTGCTCGGCTGGGGTGCGCTCCAAGCCCTCAAAGCGCAACAGCTGCATCACCTTGGCTTTGCCCAGGGTTTGCTCGGGGCCGGCCATAACCAATACCTCTTGCCCTTGCCGCAAGGTACCGGCGTTGATTCGGCCCACACCAATGCGCCCAACATAGGTTGAATAGTCAAGCGAAGAAATTTGCACCTGCAACGCCGCGCTGGGGTCGCCCGCGTGCACCGGCACGCGCTGCACAATGGTTTCAAATAATGCCGACAAATCGGTGCCCCAGGCGGTTTCGGGCTCGCCTTGCTCCAGCGCCGCCCACCCGTTCAGGCCCGAGGCGTACACCACCGGAAAATCCAACTGCTCCTCGGTGGCACCCAGCTTATCGAATAAATCAAAGGCGGCGTTGACCACATGGTCGGGCCGCGCGCCCGCACGATCCACCTTGTTCACCACCACAATCGGGCGCAACCCAAGCGCCAGCGCTTTTTTGGTGACAAATCGGGTTTGTGGCATGGGCCCCTCCACCGCGTCGATCAGCAGCAACACACCGTCCACCATGGACAACGCGCGCTCCACCTCGCCACCAAAATCGGCGTGCCCTGGGGTATCCACGATGTTGATGTGTGTGTCTTGCCACTTTACCGCGCAGTTTTTGGCCAAAATGGTAATGCCACGCTCACGTTCCAAATCGTTGTTGTCCATGACGCGCTCATCAACTTTTTGATTGGCACGAAACGTACCCGACTGCCGCAGCAATTGGTCTACCAGCGTGGTTTTGCCGTGGTCCACGTGGGCAATGATGGCAATGTTGCGTATGGTCTTCATGGTGTGGTTTCCTGTTGGCTAAGCGTTTGTTCAATTTCTAGGGGCGACAGCAGCCGCAGGGCAATGAGTTCATCGGCCACCCGTTTGGCCATGCCCAAAAAAGCGTTGGGCGCACGGCCCCATACCGCCAGCGGCTCGGCCGCCGGCCCGGGGCAGCGCAAGCGCGCACCGGTTAAAAAACGGCCCGCTTGCTCGGGCTCAAGCTGCACCGTGGGTGCATCACCAAGCAACGACGGCACCGGCAGCAAAGGCAGCGTGGCTTGTTGCTGCACCAGCTGCTCCAATTGTTCCTGACTCACCGTTTGCTCAATGCCAAAGCCACCGGTGGCGGTGCGACGAAGCGCCCGCAGATGCGCGCCACAACCCAGGGCCTCACCAATGTCCTCAGCCAGCACCCGCACGTAAGTACCGGCGCCACACTGCACGTGCATGTCCCATTCATGCGGGTCATCGGTGGCGGTGATGTGTAACGTGTCAATCCGCACCAGACGCGGCTCACGTGGCACCGTTTGCCCTGCGCGCGCATAGGCATAGAGTGGCTTGCCCTGGTGCTTAAGTGCCGCGTACATGGGCGGGCGCTGCATGATTTGCCCCAAGAACAGCGGCAACACCGCTTGCCAACGCGCCTCGGTGGGCACGTCAACCGGTCGGGTTTGCAGCACCTCACCCTCGGCATCGCCGGTGGTGGTGGTCACACCCAACTGCAGTCGCGCCACGTAGCGCTTGGTGCCGTGCAGGTGCAGCGCGCTGAATTTGGTGGCCGCACCCAAGCAAATCGGCAGCACGCCGGTTGCCAACGGGTCAAGCGTGCCGGTATGCCCGGCTTTTTGGGCACGCAGCAGGCGCTTGACGCGCTGCAGCGCATCGTTACTTGATAGGCCAAGGGGCTTGTCCAGCAGCAACACCCCATGCAGCGGGCGTCGGCTCAAGCGCCCCGCCGCTGTGGTGGCGGGTTGCAACATACTACGCGTCGGGGCCGCGCGATGCCACCGCCTTGGCGATCAGCGCGTTAAGGTCGGCGGCACGCTCAGGGGTGCGGTCAAAATGAAAATGCAATGTGGGCACGGTGTGAATCACCAACCGCTTAAACAGGCCATTGCGCAAAAAGCCAGCGGCCTGGTTCAGCGCCAACTCGGTTTGCTCGGCGTCGCCACTCAGCGTGCTGAAGTAAACCTGCGCGTGCGCGTAATCGGCCGACACTTCAATCGACTGAATGGTGACCATGCCAACGCGCGGGTCTTTCAGTTCGCGCGCAATAAGCTGCGACAAATCCCGCTGGATTTGATCCGCCACGCGCAAACTGCGGTTGGGCTGCTTGGGCTTACGCATGGTTTAAAGGGTACGCGCAACCTCTTTAACTTCAAAGAACTCAAGCTGGTCGCCCTCTTTGATGTCGTTAAAGTTTTTAATATTCAAGCCGCACTCAAATCCTTCGCGCACTTCTTTGGCGTCGTCTTTAAAGCGCTTAAGCGAATCCAACACGCCGGTAAACACCACCACGTTGTCGCGCAACAAGCGCACCTGCGCGGTGCGCCGCACCACGCCCGAGGTAACCATACAACCGGCAATCGAGCCGATTTTGCTGACACGAAAGACCTGCCGAATTTCAGCACCACCAATGACTTCTTCTTTCTTGTCGGGCGAAAGCATACCGGCCATGGCCGAGCGCACCTCGTCAACCGCGTCGTAAATGATGTTGTAGTAGCGAATGTCAATGCCGTTGGCCTCAGCCAAACGACGCGCCCCGGCATCGGCACGGGTATTAAAGCCAATCACCACCGCGCCTGAAGCAATGGCCAAGTTGATGTCGCTCTCGCTGATGCCGCCGACACCGGCCATGACCACCTGCACCTTGACCTCATCGGTTGAGAGCTTTTGCAATGACGACGACAACGCCTCTTGCGAGCCCTGCACATCGGCCTTGATGATGAGCGTGAGCACCTGCACCTCACCACTGGCCATGTCGGTGAACATGTTTTCCAGCTTGGCAGCTTGTTGCTTGGCCAGCTTGGTGGTGCGGAACTTACCTTGCCGATAGGTGGCGATTTCGCGTGCGCGGCGCTCGTCGGCCAGCACCATGAGCTCGTCACCGGCGCTGGGCACCTCAGACAAGCCTTGAATTTCCACTGGAATCGACGGCCCGGCCTCTTTAACTGGCTTGGCGTTTTCGTCTAGCATGGCGCGCACCCGGCCATGCGCTTGGCCCAGCAGCACCACGTCACCGGTGCGCAACGTGCCCGACTGCACCAACACCGTGGCCACTGGCCCGCGGCCTTTGTCTAGCCGGGCTTCCACCACCAGGCCACGCGCCATGGCTTGCACCGGCGCTTTTAATTCCAGCACCTCGGCTTGGAGCAACACTTGTTCTAGCAAGCTGTCTACGCCATCGCCGGTTTTGGCTGATACCGGCACAAACGGCGCATCGCCACCGAATTCTTCGGGCACCACCTCTTCGGCCACCAACTCACCGCGCACGCGGTCGGGGTTGGCCTCGGGTTTATCCATTTTGTTCAGGGCCACCACAATCGGCACACCGGCGGCCTTGGCGTGCTTAATGGCCTCGCGCGTTTGCGGCATCACGCCGTCGTCGGCGGCCACCACCAAAATCACCACGTCGGTGGCTTGTGCACCACGCGCACGCATGGCGGTAAAGGCCTCGTGTCCTGGGGTGTCTAAAAATGTCAGCATGCCGCGCGGCGTTTGCACGTGGTACGCACCAATGTGCTGGGTAATGCCACCCGCCTCACCCGAGGCCACTTTGGCGCGCCGAATGTAATCGAGCAAAGACGTTTTGCCGTGGTCCACGTGGCCCATAACCGTAACCACCGGCGCGCGCGCCAGCATTTCGGCTTCGTAGGCGCCGCTTTCCTCAACGGTAAAGGCCTCAGGGTCGTCAAGTGTAGCCGCCACCGCGATGTGACCAATTTCTTCCACCACAATCATGGCGGTGTCTTGGTCCAGCGACTGGTTGATGGTGGCCATGGTGCCAAGCTTCATCAATTGCTTGATCACCTCAGACGACTTAACCGCCATCTTGTGCGACAGGTCGGCCACCGTAATGGTTTCGGGCACATGGATTTCCATGGCCTTGAATTCAACGGGCGTGGCCGGTGTTGCGGTGGATGTCTGGCGGCCACGGTCGCCACCCCGACGCGTGCGTCCACCCGCACCACGCCAGCCGCTGTGGTTACCGGCATCGCCACGGGTTTTGATTTCTTTTTTCTTGGCTGCGTCGTCTTTCCAAGTCGAGGACATGTTCTCTGACTTGATTTCTTTCTTCACCACCGGAGCTTTCTTGGCTTCCGTGTTGGTTTCTTCGGCCTTTTTCGCCACCAGTACGCGCTTGGGCGAGGCCATCATGGCGCGAATGGCAGCCGCTTCGTCTTCGGCTTTGCGACGTCTGGCCTCGGTGCCGGCCTCAGCCGCCTTGGCTGTTACACGTGTGGCTTGGCTGCGCTTGGCTGGTGCTTCGGCCTTTTCGGTGCTGCTTGCCGGCTGCTCGACGTCTGCCTCGGCAGCATCAGCTGCCGCCTCGGTTGGGGTTGCGGCTTGGGCGGGCTCAGCCTGTTCAGCGGCTGGATCTTGCGCCTCTTTGGCCGCAGCGGCCAATTTCTCTTCGCGCTCTGCCGCGCGCGCCTGCGCCTCGGCCTCCTGCCGGCGCAGCAGCTCGGCGTGCCGTTCGGCCTCGGCCTGGCGTTTGGCCTGTTCTGCCTCATCAACCGCCGCTACAGGTGGCGCTGCGGCGGGCGCGGGCGCCTCTTCTTGGGGTGCGGCTTTGTCTTCGTCTCGACGCACAAAGGTGCGCTTTTTGCGCACCTCAACCTGAATGGTGCGTGCCCGACCCATGGCGTCGGCTTGACGAATTTCAGAGGTTGAGCGCTTGGTGAGCGTGATTTTTTTACGGCCTGCGCCGGTGCCACCATGGCTGGATTTAAGGTGCTCGAGCAATGATTGCTTGTCGGCGTCAGAGACCACGTCGGCCACGCCCTGCTTGGCTACACCGGCGGCCTTGAGCTGATCCAATAACGCCTCGGGCTCGCGGTTAAGTTCGGTTGCCAGGTCGGCAACGGTTTGGTTTGACATAAGCTTGCTCTCCTACCCCGCCTTAGGCTTTGGCCTCATTTTGTTCGTCGGTAAACCAGTGCTCGCGCGCACGCATGATGAGCGCCACGGCATCTTCCTCGGCCATCTCCACGATCTCGCACAACTCATCGGTGGCCAAATCGGCCAAATCGTCTCGAGTAATCACACCCGCGGCCGCCAGCTTGGCAATGTTGTCGGCCGTGAGACCCTCGAAGTCTTTAAGGTTTTGCGACACCTGCTCAAAGCGCTCTTCTTGCGCCAGCTCTTCGTTAAGCACGGCATCTTTGGCGCGCGTGCGCAGCTCTTCCACCGTTTCTTCGTCAAAGCCTTCGATTTCAAGCATTTCCTGAATCGGCACGTACGCCACCTCTTCTAGGCTCGAAAAACCCTCGGCAATCAGGATATCGGCCATTTCTTCGTCAACATCCAATTTGGTCATGAACATGGTGCGCACCGACTGCGATTCTTGCGCTTGTTTTTGCTCGGATTCATCGGCGGTCATGATGTTGATACGCCAGCCCGTGAGTTCAGAGGCCAAACGCACGTTTTGACCGCCACGGCCAATCGCCATGGCCAGGTTTTCTTCGTCAACCACCACGTCCATGGTGCTTTGCTCTTCGTCCACCACAATCGACTGCACGTTGGCCGGCGCCAAAGCGCCAATCACAAATTCGGCCGGGTCTTCGCTCCACAGCACAATGTCCACGCGCTCGCCAGCCAACTCGTTGGTTACCGAGGTCACACGCGAGCCTCGCACCCCAACGCAGGTACCAATCGGGTCCACGCGCTTGTCGTGCGACAGCACCGCAATTTTGGCGCGGGAGCCGGCGTCACGCGCGCACGATTTGATTTCCAACAAGCCTTGCTCAATCTCAGGCACTTCTTGGCGAAACAACTCCACCATGAATTCAGGCGCAGCCCGCGACAACAAAATGGGCGCGCCGCGCAGCGTGGTATCAACCTCGGTGATCAGCCCGCGGATGCGGTCACCGGGGCGAAAGTTCTCTTTGCTGATCATGTCGGCGCGACGCAGCCTAGCCTCCACACGACCACTCTCCACAATGATGTCGCCCTTGTCCATGCGCTTAACCGCGCCCATCATGATTTTTTCGCCACGCGCCATGAATTCGTTGAGCAGCATCTCGCGCTCGGCTTCACGAATTTTTTGCAAGATCACTTGTTTGGCGGCCATGGCGCCAATGCGACCAAGTGGCACCGATTCGCTGGGCTTTTCTAGGTAGTCGCCCACTTCGATATCGGCAATCTCTTCGCGCGCCTCGGTGAGCAGCTCTTCGGCCTCGGGGTTTTGCAAACCGGCCTCGTCGGGCACCACCAACCACCGGCGGTACGATTCGCTCTCGCCGGTGTCTTTGTCTATTGAGACACGAATGTCTGCACCCTCTGGGTACAGCTTTTTGGTGGCCGAGGCAAGCGCTGCCTCCACCGCCGCGAACACCACGTCGCGCTCCACATTTTTTTCGCGCGCGATGGCTTCTACCAACATCAACAGTTCGCGATTCATGCCTTTGCCCTTTCCTGCCTCGTCATTGATTGGCCGGGCCCTTTGCGTCCCCGACCTTTAAAGTCAAGTTCTGGCGACAAGCGCATTTCGCGCACATCGCTCCATTCAAATGCCAACACCTGCCACGGCAACTTGTCGGTGCGCTGGGTTGGCCGCCGCCCCGGCTGCGACGCCGCGGGCAAATCTTGCCAAGCCACCAACCACCCAGGTGCCTCGGTGTTGCGTTGCAAAATACCGCGAAAGCGTTTGCGCGCCGCGCCCACCCCCGCGCTGGCGGTGCCAATGGGCTGATGCAGCATCAGCGCCACCCACTCGCCCTCAAAGCGCTGGCAGTCGGCCTCGTCCCGCAGCAATCGGTCCACGCCTGGCGAGCCCACCTCGAGCCGTTGATAGTCCACGTTCTCAACGTCCAACAGCCACTGCAGCTGTCGGGTAACAGCCTCGCAATCGTCTACGGTTACCAAGGCTGCTTCGGCTTCGGGTTGATACGGCCGGTCAATGGTGACGCGCAATAAACCGGCCGTGGCGCGTTGCACCTCAACCGTTTCAAATCCTAGCGCCGCCACCGCGTCTCGCACCGCCTCTTGCCAAGCCATCGGGCCACCGTTTCGTCTGTGTTGCCACCGCATTTGCTTGCATGAATGTGCAAGCCAATACGCGTTTCACCAAAAAAAAAGGGCGGTCTTGGCCAGCCCGCCCTGTTTTCTTGTGCTGCGCGCATTCTAACGCATACGCACTGGGGTTTCTACCCCCCGTTCAGGGCCGTTACCCTGTGGCTTTGGCTCCCAATGCCTCCAACCGTCGCGCAGCCACCTCGGCCGCCGGTGTCCCGGGGTAGGTTACCAACACCCGATTAAAACGGGCCTTGGCGCCCTCTAGGTCTTTGAGTTCAATCAAGCTGTTGGCCAGTGCCAACTCGGCCTCGGGTAAACGGGTATACGAGGGTGCGCTTTCAATGAGCTGCTCAAAGGTTTGCTTGGCCGCCTCAAAACGCTCGTTGGCGTACTGTGCGTTACCCAGCCAAAACAAGGCCGCCGAGCGATACCCCGTGTCGGGATAAGTACTTAAAAAACTGCCCAACGCTGGCTCAACCTCGGCAAATTGACCTTCGCGCACTTGGTTGAGCACCGCTTCAAAAGCCGCTTTTTCTTCGGGCGCCGCAGCAAAAGTTTGTCCGTCAACCGTTACTTGCTGCGGTTCAAACTTGGCCATGCGCTGCTCCAACTGCTCGCGGTAGGCCGTTTGGCTGGTTTGCAACGCCTCGAGCTGTTTTTGCAGCAGTTGGTTGTCGCGAGCCAGTACCTCGTTGGCGCCCCTAAGCACCGCCAACTCATCTTGTATCCGTTGCAAACGCTCGGTCAACTGAAACAAACTGTCGTCGGTTAGCGCCTGGCTTTGCGCCTGTTTTATCTCGTCTTGGGCCTGCTCCAGGCGTGTCAGCGATTGCCTGAGCTCAACAATGGCGTTGCGTGCCTGAACATCTTCAAACAGCTGCGCGTGCGCTGAACCGCCAAGCAGCCCAGCCGTGACCAGCACGGCCGAGCCCACTTGGCGCCAACCTGATAGACCCAATCGCATCATTAACGGTAGGTGATTTCAACCCGGCGGTTGGCTTCCCAGGCGCCTTCGTTGGAGCCCAGCATGGCTGGCTTTTCCTCGCCAAAGCTAACCGACTCCATGGCATTGGCTTTAACCCCAAACACCAACATGGTCTTGGCGACCGACTCGGCACGACGCTGACCCAAGGCCACGTTGTACTCGCGGCTGCCGCGCTCGTCGGTGTGGCCTTCAAGTACCACACGACGCTCTGGGTTGGCACGCAGATAACGGGCGTGCGCCAAGATCACTTCGCGCGATTCGGCCTTTACAGCAGCGCTGTCAAAGTCGAAGTACACAATGCGGCCAACGTTTTCTGGGCCCATATCTCCCAACGACGCTGACTTAACCGCCACAGGCGCCACAGTATTGGCGCCAGCCGATTGAGCCGATTGGCCTGCGCCGTCTGCTTTGGATTTATCCACCACGGTTACCGGCTTGGAATCCAGCGGCACGGTTGATCCGCAGCCCGCTAAAACGGCTGCTACCACCAGCGCGCCCAGCCATTGGGCGGTTTTGGATTTGGTTGTAAACATCAGGTCGTCTCCTTTCGCTATCTCCCCAAAATCGGGGCGTAAATGAACAATTATCCCGGCTTCGGGCGGCTTCAATCTCGGAATGGCCCCCACGCTGGCTCACGAATGTCACCTTTGGCACCCAGCAACCGGGTGCGAACGCGCCCGTCAACGGTGGTTGTGATTAATTCGTCGCGCCCTTTGGTACGGGAGGCATACACAATCATACGTCCATTGGCTGAGAAGCTTGGACTTTCTACATCCAACGCGCCCGGCACCGGTTGCGCCGCGCCGGAGGTTAAGTCCATCACCATCAGGGTGTAGCGTCCCTCAACCAGCCCAACATAGGCCATGCGGTTGCCGTCTGGCGCAATGGAAGGCGACACGTTGTAACCACCGCTGAAGGTGATGCGTTGCACGTTTCCGCCTCCAGCGGCCATGCGATAAATCTGTGGCGACCCACCACGGTCGCTGACAAAGTACAACAACTTGCCATCGGGCGAAAAGGTTGGCTCGGTGTCAATGCTTTGCGAATCGGACAGCCGCGTGGGGCGCCCACCCTCTAGGCCAATGGCGTAAATTTGAGAATGCCCGGCCAACGACAGCGTGGCCACCAGGCCTTTGCCGTCGGGCATCCACGCTGGGGCTGAATTGGAGCCCCGGTAATTGGCCACCACTTGGCGCTTGCCGGTGGCCAACGTATGCACGTAAACCACCGGTTTGCGCGCTTCAAACGACACGTAGGCCAGGCGCTCGCCCTCGGGCGACCAAGCTGGAGATATCACAGGCTGCGGACTGTCCAGCGCCGCTTGCGGCGATTCGCCATCGGCATCGGCAATCCACAGTCGGTTCTGGCTGCCATCGGCGGTGACGTAAGCCACCCGCGTTGCGAAAACGCCACGAACGCCAGTGAGTTTTTCGTAAACCGAGTCGGCCACGCGGTGCGCGGCCAATCGAAGTTCGCTGTCTTGAGCCGGAAAGCTGACCCCACCCAAATCCTCACCCCGCACCACATCCCACAAGCGGTAGCGCACATCCCAACGACCCACGGCCACTTGGTTGATGCTGCCGGTAATCAGGGCGTCGGCGCCCACCGCACGCCAAGGTTCAAAGTTGGGCCGGGTGTTTTCATCGAGTTCGCCGCTGGCGCTGGCGACTTGGCGAAATTCGCCGCTGCGCTCCAGGTCGGCAATCACCACCTGATCAACCGCCACCGGCACCTGCGTAACGCGCTTGAACGGCGCCAACGCAAAAGGCCGCTGCGTTAAGCCCACGCCAGCAACCTCAACCTTGAATTGGGCAAATGCCGCCGGTGCCGCCAGGAAAAGCGAAGCCCCCGAGACCGTACCGCCCAACAACTGGCGACGCCCGATGCCGGTCACTGGCGGCTGTCCTACGCTCCCTTGCCGGTCGTATTCGGCCATGCGGTTACAAAACTCCCAAGGTCTGGTTGGCGCGCAGGGGCGCACGGAACAAGTAATGCCGACATAATACCCGACGTGAGTGACACCCCAACCCCCTCCCCCCACGGCGATATCCCTAACCGCACGCAGTTACGAGCACTTTGGAATTACTTTAAGCCCGCTCGTGCGGCACTGGCGTGGGCGGCCTTGGCCACGGCGCTGGCAGCGGCCACCGAGCCACTGATTCCCTACCTCATGCAAATCTTGCTTGACGACGGCTTTGCGCGCCAAGCGATTCCACTGGCGGTGGTGCCTGTGGTGTTGGTGGGCGTGTTTGTGGTACGCGGCGTGGGCATGTTTTTGGCGCAATATGCGCTGGCGCACGCGGCCAACGGGGCGCTTATGCGACTGCGCCGCGCCATGTTTCGGCACCTGATGGTCAGCCGCTTGCAATGGCTCACCAGCCAAAGCGCAAGCAGTTTGTCCAACACACTGGTGTACGAAATTCAACAAGGCACCAACCTGCTGATACAGGCCACGCTGACGCTGATCAAAGACAGCCTGACGCTGGTGGCTTTGGTAGCGTATTTGCTCTACCTTAACCCGCTGCTTACCGCCATGGTGCTGCTTATTTTTCCGGCGTTGGTGTGGGTGATGCGCGCTTTGTCGCGCCGGCTGTTTATGCTTACCCGCAGCACGCAGGGCGCCACCGATGCGCTGGCCTATGTGGTGGAAGAAAACACCTTGGCGCACCGCGCGGTGCGGCTGCACGGCGCGCAGGCGCAGCAAGTCGAGCGCTTTGACACGCTTAGCCAGCGCCTACGCCGCTTGGGCATGAAAGCCACCATTGCCAGTGCTGCCATGCGCCCCATGACGCAAATTTTGGCCTCGTTCGCGCTCTCGGCGGTGTTGGTGGTGGCCCTGATGCAAAGCCAAGAGCAAGCGGTGTCGGTGGGCAGCTTTGTGTCGTTTGTGACCGCAATGCTGCTGTTGGTCAATCCCATCAAAAACCTTGCCGACGTTGCCACGCCCATCACGCGTGGCTTGGCTGCACTGGACCGCGGACGCCGCCTGCTGGAGGCACCGGCCGAGCCTACTGGTGGTAACCATCGCCCGGCGCGCGCGCAAGGCAACTTGCAATGGCAACAAGTGAGCCTGCAGTACCCGGGCGCACCGCGCCATGCGCTGCACCAGGTCTCGCTGAACGTACAAGCCGGCGAGGTGGTGGCCTTGGTGGGCCCATCGGGGGCGGGCAAAACCTCTTTGGTGCATTTGCTGCCGCGCTTTGTGCACCCCACACAAGGCACCATCACGCTCGACGGCGTGGCCTTATCCGATTGGGATTTGGTGGCGCTGCGCCAGCAACTGGCCTTGGTGGCGCAAGACGTGGTGATGTTTAACGACAGCGTGGCGGCCAACGTGGCCTTGGGTGACACCCCCAACCTTGAGCGTGTGCACCAAGCCTTGCAAGACGCCAACTTAAACGACTGGCTGCAAGGCCTACCCAACGGCGTACACAGCGTGGTGGGTCACAACGCCGGCGAACTCTCGGGTGGGCAAAGGCAGCGCTTGGCCATTGCCCGCGCGATTTACCGCGACGCCCCCATTTTGATCCTGGACGAAGCCACCTCGGCCCTAGACAACGCCTCGGAACGCTTGGTGCAAGAAGCCTTGCAGCGCTTGATGCGGGGCCGCACGGTGATCATCATTGCGCACCGACTCTCAACGGTCGAGCACGCCGACCGGGTGGTGGTGATGGCCGAAGGCCAAATCGCCGAACAAGGCACGCATCAGGCGCTGCTGGCCCAAGGCGGGCTGTACGCGCAATTGCACCGGCTGGGCCAGCCAAGCTAGGCGGCCGGCGATGACGCGCTGCCATGCAGCACGATGTCGTAATGCTCTGGCGCAAATGTAGGTTCGGCGTGCAACGCAATGGCTTTTTGAATAAAGCCGCTGAGGTTGGCCAAATGCTGGCTTTCTTCGTCGCGAAACATATCGATCACGCTGGGGTGCGCCACCACCGCAAAATGCTGTGGGCTGAAGCTGCGCGACTCGGTGAGGATTTCGCGCAAGATGTCGTAACACACGGTGCGTGGGGTCTTTACGTGGCCACGGCCGTCGCACGCCGGACACGCTTCGGTAAGCACCTGCGCCAACGATTCTCGGGTGCGCTTGCGGGTGAGCTCCAACAGCCCCAAAGGCGAAAACCCGCCCACCGCGGTGCGCACCCGGTCGCGCGCCAGTTGGCGCTGCAGCGCATCAAGCACCGCGTCGCGATGCGCGTCTTGTGCCATGTCAATAAAGTCCACCACCACGATGCCGCCTAGGTTACGCAGCCGCAGTTGGCGGGCGATCATGTGCGCCGCCTCAAGATTGGTTTTAAACACGGTGTCGGCAAAATTGCGCTCACCCACGTAGCCGCCGGTGTTGACGTCGATGGCGGTTAAGGCCTCGGTGGCGTCCACCACCAAATAGCCACCCGACTTCAAGTCAACACGACGCTGCAACGCGCGCCGAATTTCTTGCTCGGCGTTGTACATTTCAAACAGACCACGCTCACCGGTGTGCAACACCAGTTTGTCGAGTAAATGCGGGGTGTAGGTTTGCGCAAATTGTTGCAACCACGCCAATTGCTCGTGCGAGTCGATCCAAATGTGGCGGGTGTCGCTGTCGGCCCAATCGCGCAGCACCCGTTGCGCCAGCGTGAGGTCGGCCAACAACAAGCACGGCGCGGCACGCTGCGTGGCCGCTTGCTGCACCGCCTGCCATGTGGCGCGCAGGTAACGCATGTCCATCAGCCATTCGTCGTCACTGGCCAGCTCGGCGTTGGTGCGCAAAATCAAACCCATGCCCGATTCCGCCTCGCCCGAATCAACCAAGCTTTGTAGCCGCGTACGCAGCACCTCGCGCTGCTCAGGCGGAATTTTTTGCGACACGCCAATGTGTGGCTCGCGCGGCAGCAGCACCAGCAAACGCCCGGGCAAGCTGATGTGGGTGGTTAAGCGCGCGCCTTTGCTGCCCATCGGGTCTTTAAGTACTTGCACCATAAGGGTTTGGCCCTCGTGCAGTTGATGCTCAATAGGCAGCGGGGTGCCCTCGCCTCGGGTTTGGCTTTGCCCCACCGGGATCAAATCGGCCACGTGCAAAAAACCGCTACGCGCCAAGCCAATATCAACAAACGCCGATTGCATGCCGGGCAACACGCGGGTAACTTTGCCCACATACACATTGCCCACCAAACCACGAGTCAGGCTGCGCTCCACCAAAACGTCTTGTACAGCGCCTTGATCAATGGTGGCCACACGCACCTCGTGCGGCGCGCAGTTAATCAGAATTTCATCTGGCATGGCGCAACTGTAACGGCTTGCTTAGCGGTTGTGTGGGGCTTGCGCAAAAGGCAAGTCCACCCCCACCTTGGCCAGCAACTGAGCGGTTTCGTGTGCGGGTAAACCCACCACCGCGCTGTAGCTGCCCGACAAATGGCTCACCCATACCGACGCGGCGCCTTGTATGGCGTACGCCCCCGCTTTGCCAAACGGCTCGCCGCTGGCCACATAACGTGCCATGGCCTCGGGCGTTATGGTTTGCATGCGTACCCGGGCCACGGCCAAGGTCTGGTGCACGGCGCCGCCGGGCACCGCCACCGCAACCGAGGTCAGCACCCGATGCGTGCACCCCGACAAGGCCTGCAGCATGGCGTGCGCATGTGCGGCATCGTTGGGTTTACCAAACAACTGGCTACTCTTGGCTACGGTGGTGTCGGCGCATAGCACGGGGGCTGGCGGCAAGCCGCGTGCCGCCCAACGTTGCAAAGCGGCGTTCAGTTTGTCGCGCGTGACCCGCTGCACATAGGCCTTGGGTGACTCGCCGCGGCGCACCTGCTCCAGCGCCTCCACATCTTCGGTGTCGTCAGCCACCAGCATGTGGCACGACACCCCCCACTGCGCCAACAGCTCGCGCCGGCGCGGGCTTTGCGAGGCCAAATAAAGCATGGGCGGCAACGCGGACTGGGCCGCGTGCTCAAGCCCGGTGGTAGGGGTGGCCATGGTTTAAGCTCCAGGCGCGGTACAACTGCTCCAGCACCAACACGCGCGCCAATGCGTGCGGCAGGGTCAGGTCGGACAGGCGCAACTGCTCGTCACAGGCGTCGCGCCACTCGGCGCTTAGGCCATCGGCGCCACCGATGATCAGTGCCACGTCACGGGCGTCCTGTTGCCAACGTTGCAAACGCTTGGCCAGCGCCTCGGTGGTGACGCGTTGGCCGCGTTCATCGCACACCACGCGGTACACACCCTTGTTTATGGCGGCGTTAATGGCTTGCTCTTCTTGTTTGATTGCGGCGGTGGCGTCGCCATGGTGCCGGGTGGCCGAGCGCACGGTGCGCAGCGCCAGCGGCATATCGGGGCCAAACCGTTTAAGGTAATCCGCACATGCGGTCTCGGCCCAGGCTGGCAACCGCTGCCCCACGGCCACCACCCACAGCTTCATTTGTCCGCCGTGCCGCTGCGCTTGAGCCGCACCGGCTTTTCGCCCCAAATGTCCTCAAGACGGTAATACTGCCGCACTGCGGGGTGCATGATGTGT
>Ga0255753_1003521_pt1 | contig 16288 bp, 17 predicted proteins | sample 041ome_10_FD_179953 | JGI IMG/M metagenome (GOLD analysis project Ga0255753, IMG submission 179953) | Coastal salt marsh microbial communities from the Groves Creek Marsh, Skidaway Island, Georgia - 041412US metaG (version 2) | ecosystem: Environmental > Aquatic > Marine > Intertidal zone > Salt...
AAACCCAAAAATACTTGATGAAGAAAAAATAACTCCATCCCCACCTGATAAAGCCGCAATAATTGCTCCCACAATAATTACAGATGAAATTGCATTAGTTACAGACATTAAAGGTGTGTGTAATGAGGGTGTTACACTCCATACAACATAATAACCAATAAATATCGATAGGATAAATATACTTAATCTGAATATAAAAGGATCTATTTCCATAATTCTATTTTATTAATGTTTTTTCAATTATTTCATCATCTAAATTAATATTTAATTTATTATTTTCTTTATCATATAAATTTGAAATAAAATTAAATACATTTTTTGCATACAAATTTGAGGCTGATACAGGTAATTTATTTAAAATATTTGTATCTCCTAAAATTTTAACACCATTTTTTTCAACAATTTTATCAACTTCAGTAAAAACAGTGTTCCCACCTTGAACAGCTGCTAGATCATAAATTACTGAGCCTGGCTGGAGATTTTTAAACATATCTTCTTTTACAATCTTAGGTGCTTCTCTACCTGGAATTAAAGCTGTACAAATTATGATATCAATTTTTTTCAACGTCTCTGTTAAAAGCTGTTCTTGTTTTTTTTTAAACTCTTCTGATGCTTCTTTTGCATAACCACCTTCTGTTTCTAAATTTTCAGATCCCTCGACAGTTAAAAATTTACCACCTAAACTTTCAACTTGCTCTTTAGATGCCATTCTAACATCTGTTGCAAATACTACAGCTCCCATTCTTTTAGCAGTGGCAATTGCTTGTAATCCTGCAACACCCGCACCAATAACTAAAACTTTAGCTGCAGGTATCGTGCCAGCTGCAGTCATCATCATTGGAATTGCTTTTTCATAAACCTGAAAAGACTCTATCACAGCTTTATATCCGGCTAAGTTTGCTTGCGAGGACAAAATATCCATTGATTGTGCTCTTGTAATTCTTGGAAGTAATTCAAGAGAAAAACAATTAATTTTTTTTAACTTTAAGTTTTCTAGTTTTTTTTTATTCGAAAAAATATTTAAAGAACCAATTAAAGTTTGGTTTTCTTTTAGTAATGATAAAATATCTTCATTTGGTAATCCTAATTGTATAATGATCTCTGAGTTTTTAATTAATTCCTTTTCATGATCTAAAATGTTAGCTCCTAAATTTTTATATTCATCATTACTAAAACCTAAATGAACACCATAATTTTTTGGTAGAGATAAATTAAATCCTAAACTAATATATTTTTTTGCAATCTCTGGAGTAATCGCTATTCGCTTTTCAATATTTTGATTTTCTGAAATTGATACAATATTCATAAATAAATTTATTTTATGATATTATAAAAGAAATATCGCCATTAGAACTAGAACAAAAATTACAGCAACTGTTCCCCATAAAACAAATTTTGTAAAATTGTTCCAAGTATTTTTATGGCTTTGATTATCCATAAAATTATTTCTGTCTTGCTTTAAATTTTGGGTTTGTTTTATTAATGACGTAAACTCTTCCTCTCCTTCTAACTAGTTTTGAGTTTAGGTCTCTTTTTTTAATAGATTTTAATGAACTTTTAATTTTCATAGTTAGTGAGAGTTAATAACGGAACTTATATAATCTTTCAATTGTAATTTTCCGAATTTATGAATTATTTTATTATTTGAGGAAATTTGACTTAAAGCAGAAGCATATCTCTCTCCAAGTCTTGGTTTTAATAGTATAATTTTACTTTTAAACATTTTTGCAACTTCTAATACTGAATATGATTTTTTACTACTTATGCTGTAATATCTGCATTTATTTTTTTTAAAAGCTTCATAGCATACTTTGACTGTATCATTTATATGAGTAAATCTCCTAGTTTGTGTGCCCGGTTTAACAACTGTTAAAGATTTTTTATTTAAATATTGATCTTCAAAAATTCCAATTACTGTTGCCATTTCTCCAACTTTTATTTGTCTTGGACCATAAACGTTGTAAAAAAAAATAATTTCAAATTTAAAATTAAACCATTTTTTTAAATTTTCTAAAAGTTCTAAATTTTTTGATTTAGAAAAAGCATAAGGAGAGAGATTTTTATCATTTCCTCTATTTCCAAGACTTGCAGAAGTTGCTGAATAAATTAATTTTATATTATTATCTAAACAAAATTTAAAAACTGCATTTGAACCAATCGAGTTTGACTGAAAACATTGATCGAATTTTTGAAAGCTTTGAAAAATTCTTGAGAACTCTCCAAAATGAAAAATGCATTTTATATATTTTTTATATTTATCTAAAATTTTTATAATATCTTTAGTATCTCCATTTAAATATTTGACTCTTTTGTGAGTTATGTGGTTTTTTTTGGTTCCTGTTGAGTAATTATCTAAACTAATAATCTTGTAACTAGTTTTATTAAAAAAAAATTCAATAAGGTTTGAACCAACAAATCCTGCTCCACCAGTAACAACTATGAAATTTTTCATTATAGATATGCCTGGCAATGTCCTACTCTTCCATGTCTTAAGACAAAGTACCATTGGCGCTGAAAGGCTTGACTTCCGAGTTCGAAATGGGATCGGGTATAACACTCTCGCAATAATTACCAGGCGAGGATCTTATATCAAATTATTTATTTTTGTAAATAAAAATTTATTTAAACTCAACTATTTATAAAATGATTAAATGTAAGTTTAAATCCCTCATTTAATGATATTTTGCTTTTCCACCCTAAAGACTTTGCATATGTACAGTCTAAAATTTTTCTAGGAGTGCCATCCATATATTTATTATTATCAAATTTTATTTTTAATTTTGAATTAAGTTTTTTTTTAATAAATTCTGCATATTCTTTAATGGTCATTTCTTTTTGAGTACCTATGTTTATAAGAGTTTTATTTGTTTTTTTATTCATAAAAAAAACACAAGCATCTGCTAAATCATCAACATAAATTAATTCTCTCTTTGGGTTACCTGTTCCCCAAAGTTTAAGAGTTTTTTTTCCCATATTTGAATAATCATAAATTTTTTTTATTAATGCTGGAAAAAAATGTGAAGTCTGTAAATCATAATTATCATTAATTCCATAAGTATTAGTTGGCATTAAACACTTATAATTAGTTTTATACTGTGTATTATAACTTTCACATAGTTTTATTCCCGCAATTTTAGCAATAGCATATGGCTCATTAGTTTTTTCAAGAGGTCCTGTAAGTAGATATTCCTCTTTAATTGGTTGAGGGCAATTTCTTGGATATACGCAGCTCGATCCCAAGAAAATTAAATTATTAATCTTATTTTTAAAAGCTGAATGTATAATATTGTTTTGAATTTCTAGATTTTCATATATGAATTCACCTCTAAATTTATTATTTGCTGAGATACCTCCTACTTTTGCAGCAGCAATAAAAATCATATCTGGTTTATTTTTTTTTAAAAAATTAAATACTTTATTTTGATTTGTAAGATCTAAATTTTTCCTTGTTTGAGTAATTATTTTTTTAAAACCCTTTCTTTTTAATATTCTTACGATTGCACTTCCAACAAGTCCATTATGGCCTGCAACATAGATTTTTGATTTTTTATTCATGATTATTTAATTCAGAATTAACCATTTCTCTAACTAATTCCTTTATACTTGTTTTAGGAAACCATTTTAAAATATTTTTAGCTTTTCTAGAATTTCCTAACAATGTATCTACTTCCAATGGTCTAAAATATTTTTTATTAACCTCAATAATAGATCTGTTTTTGGTATCTAAACATTTTTCATTTATTCCTTCACCTGTCCACTTATGTTTTATTCCAAGTTCTTTTAAAACAGCTGTTGCAAAATATTTTACAGAATACTGTTTGCCAGTGGCAATTACAAAATCTTGTGGTTTTTTTTGTTGAAGCATTAGCCACATAGCCTCCACATAATCTTTTGCGTGACCCCAATCTCTTTTTGCTTTCAAATTTCCCAAAAACAATTTTTTTTGTAACCCAAGTTTTAACCTTACTAATCCAACAACAATTTTTCTTGTTACAAATGTTTCGCCTCTTACCGGACTCTCATGATTAAATAATATTCCATTGCAAGCAAACATATTATACGCCTCTCTATAATTTACTGTTATCCAATGAGCGTATACTTTTGCTACACCATAGGGACTCCTAGGGTGGAATTTTGTTTTTTCTGTTTGAGGAATTTCAGCAACTTTTCCAAACATTTCGGATGTGCCTGCTTGATAAAATTTTGTTTTATTTTCAAGTTTATGGAATCTTATACTTTCAAGTATTCTTAATGCTCCTACAGCATCTGCGTTTGCAGTATATTCCGGTACTTCAAAAGAAACTGCAACATGAGATTGGGCTGCTAAATTATAAATCTCATCTGGCTGAACATTTTTAATAATTGAGGAAACTGACAAAGTATCAGTTACATCTCCATAATGTAATATAAAATTCCTATTTTTAATATGTGGATCTTGATAAAGATGATCTACTCTATTAGTGTTGATAGACGATGATCTTCTTTTTACACCATGAACAATATATTTTTTATTTAACAAAAAAGAGGCTAAGTAAGAACCATCTTGACCAGTGATTCCAAATATTAAGGCAATTTTTTTTTTCATATTTTTACTATTATAGATTATTTATATTAATTCCAGAATTAGAATGATCTATTTGCATAAATATATTCAAATGTTCTTCTAAAAGGCATTTTTAATTTAAAAATTTTTTCAAAACCTGCATTTTCTAAATATTTATTTACATCTCTTAATGTATAATTTTTTAAAATCATTTGATCAAAATGATGTTCAAAATATATAAAATTAACTTTTCTTATTTTTTCATTTAATCCTTTAATAACCTCATATTCATAACCCTCTGTATCTATTTTTAATAAATCAACTATTTCAAGATTATTTTTTGTCATTTCTTGATTAAGAGTTTTTATCTCAACAGGATAGCTGGTATCTATATAATCTTTACCAAAAAAAAATTTTAAAATATTATTTTTTTTTTTAAAATATTGAGAATTAAAGTTAATTTTGGAAAATGTAGATGACGAAGTTTCTGAAGTTTGATTAAAGACAACAATTTTTTTACTTTCTCCGATACCTAAATTAAAAATTTTAATATCAATTTTTTTATTTTTTAAGCTTAAAGTATTTTCTTTTAACTTTAAGAAATTAATCTTACTTGCTTCATAACAAAAAATTTTTTCTATTTTAAAATTTTTAATAAAAAGTTTAACAGTTTCTCCATGATGCGCTCCAACATCAATGATTCTAAGTGATTTATTAGGTAATTTTTTTTTTAAAAAATTAACAATTTTTTTTTTATGAATTAGATCAATCAAATAAATAAATATTTTAAAAAAAATTTTCATCGTTCCTTATAAAATAAATCTTTATTAATAAATTTTTTATACTTTACAATTTCCTCTCCACATGAGCTATTATTTAAATTACATTTTTTAACTTCTAAAATTCTATTAAGTATTTCATAATTTTTAAATTCTTTATTGTAAGATGCATTTTCAAAAATATTATAATTATAAAGTTTAATTTCTTTAGAGACTCTGTTTATATTTCTTGCAGAAAAAACTAACAAAATTATTAATAAGATAACATTAATTTTTATAGATAAAACTTTATCAAATTTTACTTTTGAATCTAAAAATAATGCCAAAGGTATAAATATTAATAATGCAATTAAGTGATAACCCCCATATCTTAAAGAAGGATGGTTATAAAACCATTCCACAAACAATAAAATCAAGATTAAATATAAAATAATAATTTTTATATTAAAAAAAGATTTAAAATTTAAATTTTTCTTAAAAAATAAACTAAAAATAATTATAATTAAAAAAGTTAGACCCAATAGAAAATCAGTTACTTTATTAAAAAAATATATATCAATCCAATTATTCAACCAGTTAAAACTAGAAATATAGTCTGCTCTGTTATCAACAATATAATTTGGAGTCGCTCCTCCTTTCGACCAAAGCTGATACCACTCATTCATATAATTTACCTCACTCAAACTTATTGACCATATTAAATTCTCATTACAAGTCATTGCAAGTGGATAAACAAAGCATCCTGTATTCATAAAATTAATTGAAATTAAGATTAAAAAAAATAAAAAACAGATAAAAAATATTTTACTAGTAATTAATTTTATTAAAAAGTTTTTTTTATTTTGTTGAAAAAGAAATAAGAGAAAAAAAAGAATAATATAAATTAGGTAAAATGCTTTTAAAGAAATAGCTAATGTAATTAATATAATTAATTTATTAAGTTGATCTTCAGCTAAATGTTTTTTATTTATATATTCAATAATTTCTACAAATATTAATAATATAATTATTTGTGCCGATCTATCTGTTCCATGCTCCGCCATTCTGTAAAAAAAAATATTAATTAATGTAAGTGACATTAGTGATAGTAAGATTATTGAAAAATTTTCTTTATTTTTAAAATTTAAATCAATTTTCTTCAAAAAAATAAAATTAGCAAAACCTAAAAAAAAAACTGGAGATAAATGAATTAAATTATAATCAGCGCCTGGTAGATTAAATACTGATGATAGATAAAATATAGATGATGGAGTTCTAAATCCATGGTTGAAATTACCTAAACCGAAAACATTTTCTAATTGTGTAATGATGTTTATGTATGAAAAATGATAGTAAGAAAAATCATCGTGATTTTTTGCATTCAAAATAAAAATTGTCAGAAAAATAAATACAAGGATTAAAATTATAAAATCTTTTTTTAAAATTTTAAAATTATTTATTAAAAAAATGATAAATAAACAAATTCCGCAAACTAACAAAAATAAACTTAAAGTTGAATAAATTGGAATAAAAAAATTTATAAAATATGTAAAAATTATTAGAGTTAATATTCCAAAAATGCCAAGGTAACCAAGATTATTTTCTTTTTGAATAAAAATACTTTTAAATAAATTTCCATATCCAACTATTGAAAATAGAAATAAAAAATAAAAAGAAATAAAGTAAAAAAAATTCATCTATTTTAGAAAAATTGATAAAATTTTTGTAAAAAACCAGTCAATACCATATTTGTAATGTAAATTATTAATTTTAAAAATGTAACTCATATATTCATGAGCTTGAAGTCTCTTAATAAACCATTTTTTAGAAAATTTTTTAATACTAGTAATGATGGATCCTTCAACATATCTATAAACAGTCGTTTTATCTCGAATTATTAAAAATTTTTTATCTATACATCTTGAATAAACATTTAGTCTAAAATCAATTTCAAGCAGATTAAAATTTTTAAAAAGTTCTTTTTGAAAAAAGTTTTTTAAAAAGTCTTTTTTTATTGTGATTGAACTAGTATTAATAATTGTTGGCCAAATATGTTTTTGATATTTATTTTTTAACTTTAATTGTTTGAAATTATTATCTTTTTTTATTTCAGGTAGATCAAATACTATATTTAAATTTTTATTGATATTTAAATACTTTTCTAAAGTTACAAGTTTATCTAAATAAAAATAATCATCACCATCTAATAAACATATGTAATCACCTTTAGAAACATGTAAACCTTCTTTAATAAGATCCATTTGGTTTACTGGTCCATGCTTACTTACTCTCCTTTTTTTTATGATTTTTATTTTATTTTCAAACTCAGTTAAAATTGTTGTTGTCCCATCATCAGAAAAATTATCACATAATATTATTTCATAATCATTTTTATTTTGATTTAAACATGATTGAATACATTCTTTTAAATATTTCTCTTTATTGTAGGAGGTAATTAATATTGTGAATTTCATATGTTAAATTTAAATTTTAATAATCGTTAAAATTTGAAGAGATTATTTAAATTATGTATAACATATATAATATCAATAAAAATTTAATGATCCTAAATAAAAATCAAAAAATTTACTTTTACTTATTTGGTATTTTTTACTTAATAATTTCCTCTATAATGGGGGAGAACTCTAGTGGTGGCTCTAAAATTGACAATGAAATTACAAGACAATTTATAGATAATTTTTTAATTAGTTTTGATAATGGAATTAAATATTTTATATATACTGGACAAGTTCAGTCTCCAATATTTTACATATTAGCTTCATTTATTGAAAAAATTTTGGGATTTAATTTTTTAAAATATTCATATCTTTTCATTTCTTCACTAATTCCAGTAATTTTTTACATAAAAAATTTTTTAAATATACATTTGTTTAGTGCTATTAAATAAAAAAAACACTTTATTATTAAACTTATTTTACTACTAGTAGTTTTGGAAATTCCACTAGCTCTTTCTTTTTCTTCGAAAGGTATTTCTAAAATATTATAATTAGCTAATTTACATCTTGTTATTAATGTTATGAAATAATCACCATAATATCCATTTAATCTAATATTCTTAATTATTTTTTTTTTTATACATATGAAGCCACTTGTATAATCTGTAAAATCACTGAATAAAAATATCTTACAAATTTTATTTAAGAAATTACTTAAAAAATCAATGCCAGCTTTGTTTTTATTTTTAGTACTATAGTATCTAGTGCTCTCTTTTAAAAATCTTGAACAAACAATTAAATCTAAATTATTGTTTCTTAATTTAATAAATTTCTCTATATAATTCGGAGGGTGTGAATAATCAGCATCCATCCATATTATATTATCTTTATTCGCAAGATTAATTCCTTCATTCAAAGAATCTACAAGACTTTTTTTTTTACTTTTTCTTTTGTGAATAATAATACTAGGATTTTTAATATTAGATATTTCCTCTACTGTTCCATCTACTGAGCTGTCATCAACAATTATAATTTCATATTCAATATTATATTTGTCAAAATTATTTGAAATATCCTTTATCAAGGAATTAATATGGCCAACCTCATTTAATGTCGGTAAAATAACACTATAACTATTCTCATTATTCATTAATTGATTTATATGTTAAATAAGCTTTTATGCACAAAAAAAATAAAATTAAACAAAATATTCATCTCAATTTAATAATTTTTTTTTTATTGATTATTTTCTTAATTAAAACTGATTTTTTTAAAAAATTGTATTATTTAAAGCAACATAATTATACAAAAAGAATGATTGATCAATATGGATATTGTTCTAAAGATTCTTATGGATTTCTTATCGATTTAAAAAAAAAATATGAATTTGGTGTAAATCCAAAAATAATTAATTATGATGTTTTACCTTCATCTAATTGGATTATTTATAACTCATTTCAAGATTTTGAAAAAAGACCTAGAATTTTTTTGAACTATCAAAAAGAACCATCTTTAATATTTAATAATTCAGAAAATAATTTCAAAAGCAAAGGTCATGTCCAGTACACAAATTTTTTAGAAAGTATAACTTTTAAAACTAAAAATGAGAACTTTTATATAAATGACAATATTAAAATATATAAAATTGTTAATGGTAAAAAAAAATTAATATTTAAAAAATATATTAATGAAAATATTGAAAATCAAAAAACAATTTATACTAATTTTAAAACGGAAGTATTTAATTCAAGATGGGAGCAGTTTTATTTTGAATTAGATAACACAAACTATAATAACAAAATAGATAAAGTGACATTAAATTTCAGAAACAAATATCAATTCAGAGATGAAGACGTATTGTTCTCTAAAGAAAATTGTTTTTATATTAAATGATCGAAATTATACTCATTTTTTTTCAAATTTTTTTTATCGGATGCTTGATTAATTTGAGCATACCAAAAATAAAAATTAATTCTAAATTGAGAACATCTTTAACAGAGTCTTTAATATTAAAATCAATTATTTTTATTAATATACTCTTAGTATTTTCTTTATTAAATATTAGTCTAAATTACTTAATTATTTCTTTAGTTATATTAAGTTTAATTCTTATTCTAAAAGAAAAAGAAAAATTTAAAATTAATTTAAATCAAGGAGATTTTTTAATTTTTATTTATATATTTATAATATCAATTGTATTAACTTATGATCTTCAATTAGGTTGGGATGCAAAATTTTTTTGGTTTTTAAAAACAATTAATTTTTATCAGGGTAACTCTTTATTAAACTTAGATAAACTACCAGCAACAGACTATCCTCACTTAGGAACATATATTTGGTCTTTTTTTTGGAGGTTTCCTTTTGACACGTATGAATATCTAGGCAGAATCTTCTATGTATTTTTATATATCCTAAGCATTTTTTATTTCTGCGAAAATTTCAAATCAAATGGAATTTATAAATTTATTTTAAGTAGCTTAATTATTTTAACAACCTTCGATATTGAGTTGTTCAATGGAAATCAAGAAATTATAGTTTTTAGCTTAATATTAGTAGCCGCAAAATTAAGTTATGAATTAGTGACTAGAAAAATAAAAAGTCCAACTAACCATTTAATTTTTTTGTTATTATCCTTCAATGCAGCTTTATGGATAAAAAATGAAGGATTGTTTTTATTAGGATTTATTTTATTAATTATTTTATTTTTTGGAAATTTAAACTTAAAACATAAAAAATTAATTTTATTAGGTTCAATTTTTTTAATAATCATAAGACTTATAATATTTTATATTTTAAATACAGAACTTGAAAGCTTTCAATTTGAAAAAACTTTTACCTATAGTTTTTTTGAAAATTTATTATTAAATTTTAAAACTATATCTTTTTATTTTATTGTTTACTCTTTATCTTTACCTTTAATCCTATTTAGCCTACTGACACTTTTATTAAACATTTATTTATTTAGAATTGATAAAATCCAATTATTTATAATTGTTTATTTAATACTAAATGTTTTATTTATCTTTTCAGCATTTATGTTATCTATGGAAGATGTTGAGTGGCAAGTCAGAGTAGGTTTAAAAAGAGTAATGTTTGAAAGTTCTGGATTTTATTTGTTAACAATTGTTTATTTATTTAATAAAATTAAAAAATGATTAAACCAATATCGCACAAGGGGAAAACATTTGGATATATTATTAAATATACTAGAAAGTTAGGTGTTAACTTTTTAACTCCAAAAAAATTAAGTCATCAGGTAGGTTTTATAAAGCATAAATCTAAACATTTGATAAAGCCTCATAAGCACTACAAAAATATTAGAAGAATAGAGTATACATCTGAGGTATTAATCATATTAAAAGGTAAACTAAGAGTTGACTTTTATTCAGGTAAAGAAAAATATTTATTTAGTAAAATCATTAAAAAAAACGATATTATAATTTTAAATAATGGTGGTCATGGTTTTAAAGTTCTTGATAATGTTGAAATGTTAGAAGTTAAACAAGGACCTTACAATACAAAGACAGATAAGAAATTATTTCCAAATGTTGAAGATAAGTTTATTAAAATCAAATGATAAGTGTAAATAAATTTAAATTAGAACAAAGTGATAAACAAAAATTAATTTCAGCATTAAATAATAATTGGATTTCATCAGCTGGACCTGAAGTTACTGAATTTGAAAATAAATTTAAAAAGTTGATTGGAAAAAAGTACTGTTCTTCAGTTTCAAGTGGATCCGCAGCTTTAGATATAGCTCTTAAAGTAATAAATTTAAAAAAAAACGATGAAGTTATAATACCAAATTTTACGATTATTTCTTCAGCTATTTCTGTAATTAAATTGGGTGCCAAACCAATACCTATAGATTGTGACTTATATAATTGGAATATGAAAATTAACTTGATAGAAAAAAATATTTCAAAAAAAACTAAAGCAATATTGGCTACTCATATTTATGGTTATCCAGTTGAAATAGATAAAATAAAAAAAATTTGTAAAAAGTATAATCTTATATTAATTGAAGATGCTGCAGAAATGCTTGGTCATAAGTATCAGGGTAAATATTGTGGAAGTTTCGGAGATTTGAGTATATTCAGTTTTTACTCAAATAAACATATAACCACTGGCGAAGGTGGCATGGTTTTAACAAGCTTAAAAAAATTTAAAGACAAAATATTTGATTATAAAAATTTATGCTTTGGGAAGCAAAATAGATTTAATCACTATGATATAGGTTGGAATTATAGGTATACAAACCTCCAAGCAGCTTTGGGAATAAACCAAATTAAGAGAATCAAAAAAATAATTCGAAAAAAAAAAGAAATTGGTAAGAGCTATTATAGTAAATTGTATAAATTAAGTAATATTTATATTCAGAAACCAAAAATAAAAAATTTTGAGAATGTTTACTGGGTTGTAGGAATATTAATTTTAAATAAAAAGATGACGGCTGAAAAATTTAGAAATGAATTAAAAAAGGATAATATTGAAACCAGAAGTTTTTTTTGGCCTATGAACAAACAAAAAGCTTTCAAAAAATATAACATTAAATTTAAAGGAAATTTTACTAACTCAGAATACATAAGTAAATATGGTTTTTATGTTCCATCAGGATTAAATACATCCCAAAATGATATAAATCATGTTTGTAAGAGCATAATTAAAATTAAAAATAAATATAATTTTTAATTAAAATTCTTGAAAAATATGAATAGGATTTATCTACTAGATATTGCCAGGGGTATTGCGGCCTTAGCAGTAGCTATCTTTCATTATAAATTATTTTATAGTTATAATATAAGTTTAAATGGCTACAGTATTGAAAGCCAGCCTTTTTACAACATCATAAAAATTATTTACGAATATGGCTGGATAGCTGTTCAATTTTTCTTTCTATTATCAGGATTTATATTTTTTAAATTATATTTAAAAATAGTAAGTGAAAGAAAAATTAGTTTAAATAAATTTGTTATTTTAAGAATCTCAAGATTATATCCTTTGCATTTTTTAACACTTTTTTAAGTTTTTATTATTTATATGACGCTAAACTTTAATAATTTCTATAATCCAATTAATATAAACTTAAAACATTTGATATTAAATTTATTATTAATTCATGAATGGGGATTTAAATCTTATGCTTCCTTCAACGAACCTTCATGGTCTATATCTATAGAATTTTTAATGTATCTAATTTTTTTTCTTATTGCTCTTAATAAAAATATAATCCTTAATTCCATAATAATAATTATAAGTTCATTAATATTTTTCAAATATAAATTTATTGGATATGGCAGATATTGTTTTTTCGTTGGTGTTTTGAGCTATTTACTAAATCAAAAGTTAAAATTAAATGTGAATTATAAAATATTTTATTTAATAACCATTATTTTAATATTTTCTTTATTCCTAAAAATAACTAACTTTGATACAATTGTACAAAAAATTATTTTATTAACATGTATTTTTCCATCTTTAATAAATTGTTTATTTTTAATTAATAATAAACTTCCTTATGCAGGAAAAAATTTATCTATATTGGGAGATATAAGCTATTCAATTTATTTGCTTCATTTTCCGATTATTTTGACAACTTTACTTGTTTTTAATTTTTTTAATTTTAAGTTAGATTTTAATTTACTTATATTTTTTACAAGCTACTTAATTATAACAATTTTTATATCTATTATTGTATACAAGTTTTTTGAAACTCCATTAAAAGATAAAATAAGAATTAAACTTTTGAACTAATGAAAATTGAAAAATTATTACCCTTATGGCTTATTGGTTTGTACCCACTTGCTTTAATTATAGGTACATTAATATCAGAAATTATAAATGTTTTATTAATTATATTATTTTTATACTCTTCTGTAATAAATAAAAAACCAATTAAATTAGATGATAAAATAATTTATTTATTATTAATAATATGGATTTATTTAATTATAAACCTAATTACTTCTATAGATTTTAAGTTAAGTTTTAATAGATCAATTTTTTTTATTAGATATCCATTACTAATAATGTCCATGTGTTATTTTTTTTCAAAATATGAAGAAAATTTATCAATAGTATTTAAAATGTGGATGGTTACTTTGTTACTAACAATTTTTGATCTTTATTTTCAATTCTTTTCTGGAGAAAATTTATTAGGTTATAAAAGTCCTTGGGAGCAAAGATTATCTGGCTTTTTTAATGAAGAACTAAAGGTAGCTCATCTTTTGATAGGATTTTTTTTACCTTCATTTGCATTTTTTTTTCAAAAAAATCCAAAGAGAATTTCTTTATATGTTATATTTGTGTCTTATTTAATTATTCTAATTTTAACAAATGAAAGAGCTAATATAATTAGGGGGTCATTTGTTATTTTTGGTTTTTTTGTTTTAATGCCAAATATAAAAGCAAAAATCAAATTTTTTTTAATACTTATATTCATCAGTATAATCTCGCTAAATTTAATTTTTGTTGATCAAATAAATCAAAGATTTGTAAAAGAAATAAAAAATATGGCAAACAATGAAAATATTAATAAACCATTTGATTACATAATCTTTTCAAATTATGGTCCACATTACCTTGCAAGTTTTGAGATATTTAAACAAAATTTATTATTTGGAACAGGAACCAAGACATTTAGAAAAGCCTGCAAGAATGTGTCTATTGAAAAATATTATGGAAACACAAATTTTGAATATACCAAATGTACCACACATCCTCATCAACATAATTTTGAAATTTTATCTGAGCTTGGAGCTATAGGTTATTCTTTATTTTTTACATTCTTCATTTACCTTATGTATAGGGTTATAAATACATTTATAAAAACCAAAAACTTAGTTTTATTAAGTTCCAGCTTATTTTTTGTTTCTCAGCTCATTCCTTTAATTCCTACTGGAAGTTTTTTTACTAGTTTTGGTTCAACAATTTTTTTCATTAATATAAGTTTAATTTATTATTATATAAAAAAATATGAATGATTTAACATTATTAATTCCAGCTAAAAATGAAAAGGGCTCTCTACCGATTGTTTTAGATGAACTTAAAAAATATAACTTAAAAATCTTAATCGTTTTATCAAAAGATGACTTTGAAACTATAAAAGCAATTACAAATTATGATGTGGAAATTTTATATCAAAATTTTAAAGGTTATGGGTCTGCATTGAAAGAAGGTATTGATCAAATTAACACAAAATATCTATGTATATTTAATGCTGATGGTTCATTCCAACCAAAAGAACTAGAAGAAATGTATTCAAAAATGAAAGGATATAATTTTGTTTTTGGAACTAGATATGAGAAAAACTGTGGAAGTGATGATGATACTTTGTTAACTGCAATTGGTAATTTTTTTTTTACAAAAATTGGAAATATTTTCTTTAATTTGAATGTTACAGACTTGCTTTACACTTTTGTTATGGGTGATACTAAAAAATTTAAAAAGTTAGAATTAAAGCAAGAAGACTTTAGCATATGTGCGGAAATACCAATTAATATAAAAGAGAAGAATTTTACATGTACAAATAACAAAAGTTATGAAAGAGCCAGATTAAAAGGTAAAAAAAAAGTTAGTGAATTCAAAGATGGATTAAAGATTTTATTTTATATACTAAAAAAGTTTTTTTCTTAAATTTTTTCGTATTAAATAATTATATGAAAAAATATAAATCAAAACATATACTAATAATAATAAAACTAAGTTTTTAGTTGAATTTAAAAAATGCATTCCAAAAGATATAAATATTAAATTAGTAAGATTAATTATAAATCCTGATAAATTATTAAGATTTTTAAAATTTCTATTTTTTAAAAATTTATAAAGACAATGATGTAAATGAAAATTGTCAGGAGCTGAAATTTTTTTTTTTTGATAAATTTTTCTCAAAATAGAAAATAAATTTTCAAAGCAAGGGTACCATAAAATTAGTATTACAAAATAAGGTGATATATAATTGTTGTTATTAGCAAAATGAATTAAATAAAATGCTGAAAAAAAACTTAAAAGATAAGAACCTGAGTCTCCGAGTTGGATTTTATTTAAATAATTTAAGATATATAAAGTAAATAAAAATAAAATTATTTTTAGATTAAAGTCAAAATTTAATGTTAGGTAGAATTTTTTTGATAAATAATAAATTACAGAATAAATAATAATATAATAACCAATAGTATTTAAATTAGTTCCATCTATAAAATTTGTTCCATTAATCAAGATAATGAAACAAAAAATTGTAAAAAAAATAGAAGTAAACTTATAATTATTAAATAGATAATTAACAGTATCAATTCTTGTATCTAAAATAAAAGTATCAGAATTAATGATAAATAAAAATGTAATGAGTATTTGTAAAAGTAATCTAATTTTTGGAGAAAAATTTTTTAATCTATCTGAACTTAAACCGGTTAAATAAATTAACATAAAAAATAATAAATTCATAAAACTTATATCAACATAAAATAATGATAAAAAAATTAATATATATAGCCCTCCCACTGTTGGTATATTATTATTTACAAATAACTTAT